>R03__coassemble_174_pt1 | contig 40477 bp, 32 predicted proteins | sample R03__metabat2_low_PE_060 | metagenome-assembled genome bin R03
CCCCGGCATTTACCCCGGCCTCTGCCTCGGCAGCCATTTCAAGTTCTTTTTTCTTAAGCTGCGCCTCTGCCTGTTCCTTAAGGTATAACGCTCTTTGTTCATCCCTCAGCTTCTGGGCATTCTCTTCTCTTTTTAGCCTTGCGGCCTCGGCACGCTCTCTTCTTGCATTTAAGGATGCTTCTCTCTTCTCATCCTGCATTGCCAGCCTTCTGGCTCTTTGCAGCTCCCTCTCCTGGGATTTAAGGGTTGCCCTCTCGTCCCTCTCCCTGCGCTCTATCTCATAAACTTCAGCCTGGCGGGAGTGATAATCCTTCATCCTCTTTGCATCTTCTATAATATTCTCTCCGCCTCTTTTTAGAGAGTTCCAAAAGCTCCTTTCAGTCAAAAGAACACCTGAAATAACAGTTATCGCAAGCAGTATGATCACCGCACCGAAGGTGCCGAGTACCTTTTTTAAGGAATGCGACAATGTTCCGCCTATAAAGCCGCCGGTAATATGATTGTCACTGCCTATCCTGTAAAAGTATCCGATGTTATCACCTGCGGGAAGAGTTACGTCATTTGCGAAAATCAGATGCGCAAAAGCGCACAGCATAAACAAAAAGACAACTGCTGCTCCGATCTTTATCTTCGTGATTTTCTTGCCTTTATTAATCACCGAAAAAAACAGTGCAAAGGCAAGAAAGAACGGAACTAAATACGCAACCATTCCGAATATACCGAAAAGTACATTTCCTACCGCCTTGCCAACCGTTCCCAAAAGCCCGAAGGTACTGAATAAAAGAAGGACAGATACAGCCAGTATCAGAACAAGCAGTACTTCATCAAAAACCCCGTTATTCTGCGCTGATGATTTGCCCCTTTTTGACGATGAATTAGTTGATTTTCTTTTTGACCCCGTATTTCTTGCAGCCATTTCCCCTCCGAAATTCTACTATCAGACGGATTCCCCATATCCGACTGAATTGATATTGTTCTAACCCCACTCTTAACTGACACATAGAGGTGAGAGATTGGACTCCGGTTTAAGTTAAATGCTCTCTTATTTAAACCGGTCCACTATATAGAAGATTATTGATATTATTCCCGCAAAGAAACAATAAAAGGAAAAATACTTAAAGTATCTGCTCTTTACGAGTCTCATTACAATGTTAAGTGCGAAAAAGCCCACAACGCCTGCTATGATCATTCCCAATACGTAACATCCGAAATCCGCAGCCGTCATCGTGGTATTGGGAATATTAAAAAGCTCCACCACAAGCGCACCGAGCACGGCAGGTATTGACATTATATAGGAATATTTTACGGCAAATTTACGATCGAATCCGCAAAGCATTCCCGCTGCAATCGTTGCCCCCGAGCGCGACAGACCGGGAAGGGTTGAGATGCCCTGTGCCACTCCTACGCAAAAGGCATCGGGAAGCGTTGCCGTCTTTGGCTTCTTAGTGCCGCCCTCCATTAAATCTGCAATAAAGACTATTATTCCGGTGCCCGCAAAGCATATACCCGTTACCAAAAGATTCCCTCCGCAGTACTGCACAACACTTTGGAGCAGCATGCCCAGAATTCCGGTAGGTATCGTGGATATTATGAGCATCACCGTAAATTTACGATAGGAGGACGTAATAATCGGCCGGTAATCTGATGCCTTGGCGCTGCCAAGACCCGTAAAAAACACTGTAATATTATAAAAAACATCTGCCACAATACCGAAAAATTCAGTAACTATCCTTGCAACATCCTTAAAGAACACAATGCATATTGCTATTATTGTTGATAAATGCAGAAGAACGTCAAAAAGAATACCGGCATCGGTATCCAATTTGAATGCATATTTAAGTAAAGCCAGGTGCCCGGATGAGCTTATAGGCAAAAATTCCGTAAGGCCCTGTATAAGTCCCATCACGAGTGCTTTTCCAATGTTCATTGCAGCCTCCGCAAATGCATATGCTCAAAAACACACACTGAATGATTTTAACATGAAATATGCGTTTTTACAACAATCGCGCGTTTTATCTTTTTGACATAATGCGCGTTTTATCTTTTTGTCTTTTGTGTCCTTTTTGTCTTTTCGTATTCGGATGATGGGATGCAGGAAAAAACACTTACGCTTAATGGCGCAACATTTATCCTGATTGAATTCTCCCTGCCGTCGCACTCTGATTTCTTTGAAGCCTTTACCCTGGGATTTACAAGGCCTCTTCCGCCGAATTTTGTGCTGTCGGTATTAAATATCTCTTTATACTTTCCCTCAAAAGGAACTCCTATTTTGTAATCGCTCCGCTTTGCATCGGCAAAATTGCATACAATAAGGAAGCTGCCGCCGGCTGAATCCTTCCTCAAAAAGACTATTATCGTCTCATTTGCTGAGATATTATTGATCCATTCAAAGCCCTCAGGCCGCATATCAAGCTCGTAAAGTGCGGGTGTTGCCTTGTAAAATTCATTCAGTTCCCTTATAAAATCATTAAACTGCTTATGCTCATGGTAATTGAGCAGTTCCCATTTTATCGGCCGCTTTGCATACCATTCCTCATATTCGGCAATATCCTGTCCCATAAAGGTAAGCTTCTTGCCCGGGTGCAGGAACATGTATGCATAGGAAGCCCTCAAATTGGCAAACTGATTAAAACGGTCACCCGGCATTTTTGATATAAGAGATCCCTTGCCGTACATAGCCTCCGTATGCGGGAAGGCTAAAATGAATTTCTCGCTGTAAGCATATATCATACTGAAGGTCAGCTCCGATAAGCTTCCTCCTCTAAAGAGCGGATCAAGCCGTATAAAATCAAGATAATCATTAAGCCAGCCTGTATTCCATTTATAATCAAAGCCTAAGCCCTCGTCATTTAATTCACCTGTAACCTTAGGCCATGCAGTGGATTCTTCGGCAATCATAAGCGCATTTGTACCCATTTTGCCATTGATGGAATTCAAATGCTTTATTAATTCAACGGCCTCGAGATTTTCTCTTCCGCCATACACATTTGCCACCCATTCACCTTCATTTCTGTCGTAGTCACGATAGAGCATTGAAGATACCGAATCAAATTTCAAGCCATCCGCATGATATTCCTTAATCCAGAATAAGGCATTGGCAATCAAATAATTGGACACTTCTTCCCTTCCGTAATTAAAAACAATCGCATCCTTTTGCGGATTATAGCCAAGCCGCCTGTCTTCATGCTCATAAAGGCAGGTTCCGTCAAACTTTTCAAGTCCGTGGGCATCCTTGGCAAAATACGCAGGCGTCCAGTCAAGTATCACACCTATCCCGTTTGCATGCATATGATTGATAAAATATTTAAAATCTTCCGGTGTTCCGTAACGGGAAGTCGGAGCATAATACCCTGCAGTCTTATAGCCCAGCGATTCATCAAGCGGATGCTCCATAACAGGCATAAGTTCAATATGGGTATAGCCCATTTTCTTAACGTACCCCGCCACGTCCTGTGCTATTACTCTGTAATTTGCATATTCTACGCCATCTTCAGGACGCGAAAAGGCACCTAAATAAAGTTCATAGACCGACATGGGAGTTAATTTATCATTAAGATGAGCTCTTCTTTTTATGAATTCATCATCGGTCCAGTCAAATCCTGATATATCCTTTACTATCGAGGCATTATCAGGGCGAAGCTGTGAATAAAAGCCGTAAGGGTCCGCTTTCAGAGTAACGACATCTCCCTTAAGCTTGAGCTCATATTTGTATATGCTTCCCTCTAAAAGTCCCGGAATAAATATTTCAAACACGCCGAAGTCCTTAAGACGCCTCATCTGATGAGCTCTTCCGTCCCAGCCGTTAAAATCACCGACAACCGACACCCTCACTGCATTTGGCGCCCACAGGGCAAAACTTGTTCCCTTAACATTATTTATTGTTCTTACATGTGCACCGAGAAAATCATAAATATTATAATTAACGCCCTTATTAAATTTATGAAGTTCCTCATCCGGTATGGTCACGGGAAAATCATAAGGATCGTCAATTGTCCTTGCTATATCGTCTTTTGTGACAATGTACTTATAGGAAACCGATTCCTTTTTAATATCGCCTATATAAACAGCAAAAAAGCCCTCTTCATCCGCCATTTCCATGTCTATCTGTTTGCTTACGGTATCGGTATTAAGAAGAAGCTTTACCTTATCGGCACCTGGATAAAACATCTGAAAGAGCACTCCGCCCTTTACCTGATGCGCTCCGAGAAAATCATGAGGATTATCCTCTTCTGAATAAACAATCCCTTCTATTCGTGCCCAGTTCATAAGTTTATATAGTTTTTTATCCATTAAATTACCTCTCGATTCTGTGAATAAACAATCCGCTTCTAAGCTTCGGCTCAAACCATGTTGACTTAGGCGGCATAAGCCTTCCGGCATCAGCAACCCCAAAGAGCTCAGTTATCGATGTCGGATACATGGCAAATGCTATTTTGCAGTCTTCCCTACAGCGTCTTTCAAGCTCTTTAAGCCCTCTTATTCCCCCTATAAAATCAATCCTCTTATCGGTTTTAGGATCCTCTATTCCAAACAGCGGCTCTAAAATATTATCCTGTAATATAGACACATCAAGTCCTTTGACGGGATCCTTAAAGCGCAGCTCCTCCTTAAACCTTAATCTGTACCACAATCCGTCAATGTACACGCCTACATCGCCCTTTTTATCGGGCTTATAGGGTTCATTGCCGATTTCGGTAAGCTCTCCTGCATCTTTAAGCTTATTAAGTACCTCCTGCGTACTCATTCCGTTTAAATCCTTTACCACACGGTTATAATCCATTATGGCAAGTTCCTGTTCATCAAATAATACCGACAGGAAATAATTAAATTCCGCATCTGCGGAATAATCCGGATGTTCTTCCCTTCTCTTTAATCCCACCCTGCATGCCGATGCGCATCTGTGATGGCCATCGGCTATATATATACTTCCGGCATTTTCAAATGCCTCACCTATAGCCTCAATATCGTCCTTAGAATCTATTATCCAGCATCTGTGGGTGATTCCATCAGGAGAGGTAAAATCATATAACGCCTGCGTTTTTTTGATTTTCTCAAGTATTGCCTTTAAGGTATCATTCTTCCTGTATGCCAGGAAAATAGGGCCTGTCTGGGCGCTTAGGGCATCCACATGCCTTATTCTGTCCTCTTCCTTATCCGCTCTTGTATTCTCATGCTTTTTGATTATACCGTTGTTATAATCATCAATCGCAGCACATCCCACAATTCCGGTCTGATGCCTGCCATTCATGATAAGCTCATAAATATAATAGCAGGGCTTATCTTCCTCGATAAAGGTCTGGTCACTGATCCGCTCCAAAAAAAGCTCCTCTGCCTTTTTGTATACCGCATCATCATAAGTATCGACATCATCTGCAAGCTGGGATTCCGCCCTGTCTATGCACAAAAAAGAAAGCGGCTCACGCCTTGTCTCTTCCTTTGCTTCCTTACGGTTATATACATCATAGGGAAGCGCTGCCACGCGTTTTGCCAGATCTTTTTGCGGTCTTACCGCCTTAAAGGGTTTTATTATAGCCATAACCTGCCTCCTTAAATAACTATCTTATCTATTCTATCAATTGATGGATATTTTGACAACAAATTTGCTTTGGTTTATATTGTCTTATATCACTTAAAAAGTTTAAGTGAACCTGCTTTTAATTTATTTATAATTATTCATTTACCGGCATAAGCCGTTTTAACAAGGAGGATATCATGACAACAGAGGATTTGGATTTTCTTAATAAGATCAATAAATATGCCGAGGAAGTGTTAGGGGACATCGATCCGCAAAAGACCCATGTATCCGAGCAGCTTGACAAGCTTCGCCCCATAATGGAAAAATTGTCAAAAGAAACAAACACGCCCCTCGAGGATGTTTTTATCCGCTATATGGATCTTGCCAGCGAGGCAAAGGTTATTGCCGATAAGGAAATGAAGGCAAAAATGGGCGATAATTATGATTTTGACCTAAACAGTGTCCTGAAATAATAGGCATAATTAAAAGCCCGAAATATGCAGATTATATTTTGCATTTCGGGCTTTTAATATTTAAATGCGCACGAATTTGCAGAGGAATATGTTGCCAAGGCAACGCAAATTCGGCGCCAAATACGCCAGGAGGCGTATTTGAAATTATGTATGACTCTATTTAACAACACGTACGCGGATAACTCCGTCAACAGCCTCAAGCTTCTTAACAAATTCAGGAGTTACCTCCGTCTCTAAATCCATCATTGTATAAGCATATTCGCCGCGGGACTTATTGACCATATCCGTGATATTGATGCCTTCATCTGAAAATACAGCCGAGAACTGCGTTATCATCTTGGCAACATTCTTATGACAGATTGATACTCTCCCTGCCGCCTGGCATATACCCATATCACAGTTCGGGAAATTAACGGAATTGACGATATTTCCGTTCTCTAAGAAATTCATCATTTCTTTAACAGCCATCTTTGCGCAATTATCCTCTGACTCTTCCGTTGATGCGCCAAGGTGCGGGATTACGATACATCCCTCCTGCCCTGCTGTCGTAGCATTGGGAAAATCAGAAACATACTTTGCAACCTTGCCGCTCTTTATTGCGGCAATAACCGCATTTTCATCACAGAGAAGATCTCTTGCGAAGTTCATGATGATGACTCCGTCCTTCATCTTTGCGATTGCTTCCGCATTGATCGTATTCCTTGTGGAATCCATAAGAGGAACATGGATTGTTATGATATCGCAGTTTTCAAATATCTCATCAATATTTAAAACATGCTTTATGTCACGGCTTAAATGCCATGCCGCATCCACGGATATATAGGGATCGTAGCCGTAGACTTCCATTCCCATGTGTTTTGCGGCATTCGCCACACGCACACCGATAGCTCCAAGACCGATAATACCGAGCTTCTTATCCTGAATCTCCCTGCCGGCAAAGGCTTTCTTGGCCTTCTCGGCAGATTTTGCTATATTCTCATCATCCTTATTCTCTTTTACCCAGTTGATGCCGCCGACAATATCACGGGAAGCAAGCAGCATTCCGGCAAAAACAAGCTCCTTAACACCGTTTGCATTGGCGCCGGGAGTATTAAATACGACAATACCCTTCTTTGCGCACTCATCAAGCGGAATATTATTGACACCCGCTCCGGCTCTTGCAACAGCAAGCACCTTATCACCCAGATCCATATCATGCATGGAAGCACTTCTTACAAGAATGCCATCCGCATCTTCAACCTTCTCCACACATTTGTAATCGGCACTGAACTTATCAAGACCGACCTGGGCAATAGGGTTTAAATATGTATAATTAAACATTACGCATTCTCCTTCTCAAACTTCTTCATGAATTCAACCAGGGCCTCAACACCTTCAATAGGCATTGCATTATATATTGATGCCCTCATGCCGCCAACAGTCTTATGACCTTTAAGGTTAACAAAGCCTGCATCCGCAGCTTCTTTTATGAATTTAGCATCAAGGTCTGCATCGCCTGTAACAAAAGGCGCATTCATTAAGGAACGGGATTCCTTCTCCACAGTACCCTTGAACATCTTGCTTGAATCAAGAAAATCATAAAAAATCTTTGCCTTTTTCTCGTTACGCTCCTTCATTGCGCTAAGGCCGCCCATTTTCTTAATCCACTTAAATACCTTGCCGCAAATATAAATCGTATAGCAGGGAGGCGTATTATAAAGAGAAAGGGCATCAGCCTGTGTCTTCCATTTAAGAAGTGTAGGTGTACCGGGAAGAACATCATCCGTTATAAGATCTTCTCTTATAATTGCTATAACACAGCCTGCAGGTCCCACATTTTTCTGAACGCCGCCATAGATGACCCCGTATTTTGTAACATCAACAGGCTCAGATAAGAAGCAGGACGAAACATCTGCAACAAGAATCTTGCCCTTTGTATCGGGAAGCTGTTTGTACTTTGTTCCGTAAATTGTATTATTTTCGCATATATACACGTAATCCATATCGTCCGTTATCGGAAGATCCGAGCAGTCGGGAATATACGAAAAGGTCTTATCCGCAGAGGATGCAAGTTCTACTGCTTCACCGTAAAGCTTAGCCTCTGCAAAAGCCTTTTTAGCCCACTGACCGGTAATGATATAACCGGCTTTTTTATTTTTCATGAGGTTCATGGGAACTTCGGCGAAAAATTGTGAGGCACCGCCCTGAAGAAAGAGCACCTTGTAATTGTCGGGAATATTCATAATATCCCTCAAATCCTGCTCTGCCTCTTTAATGATGTTGTCAAAAACCTTTGAGCGGTGTGACATTTCCATTACGGACTGACCGCTGCCATTGTAATCAAGCATCTCATCTGCGGCTTCTTTGAGTACTTCCTCGGGTAAAACCGCGGGACCTGCCGAAAAGTTATAAACTCTTTTCAACTTATTCTCCTCCTTCTTTCTCCTGCCCGTAGTACAATACAACAGGCGTACCAACATGTACCATATCATAAAGCCTGGCTGCGGCATCCTTAGGCAGATTCACACAGCCGTGCGAGCCTGCGTTAAGATAAATATCCCCGCCAAACTCCTTACGCCAGGTGGCATCATGTAATCCGTAATGGTTATAAAATGCCATCCAGTAATAAACAAACGAATCATAATTATCGCCATGAAGCGTTCTGTTCTTCTGCATATAATAAATCGTGGAAATCATTGCCGGAGTATTGCAATGACGCGCCATATTGCCTGTGACCACATCAGAAGTAAGCTTTAAGGCGCCGTCTACGTAGCAGTACAGCTTCTGATGCTCAAAATCAACCTCTACATAGCTCTCTCCCACTATATCATTTCCCCTGCCCAAAGCCTCCTGGGAATATATGGGTTTTCTTTCATAGGTGTTGCCGGAATAAATATTGTAAAGAAGCCTTTCGGTCTCTTTATCAGCATCTATCTTATAGCCCTTTCCTTTATACGGAAGTTCTGCCTTGCTGCCGTCTTTTCTTGTCCAGGTCACACAATCATCTTTAGTTTCAAAGGTATCCTTTAATGATTCAACATACCGTGCAGCCTTATCCTCATTTACAGCAAGCCTGCCATTTTCCAAATACGGAAGCCCTGAAGAATCAAGACGCAGCCAGTTGTTAATCTCGGTAAAATCAAGATGCCGTCTAAGGTCTGCATCAACATAGGTTATATCCGTACTCTGATATTTATCAATGGCTTCATATAAATCTATGGTCTGCTGCTGTAAATCGCTATATTCCGCTTTCACGTAGCAGTCTGAAATATCAACGCTTGCATCCCCCTCTGTCATTGCTCTTATTATACTTGCCCTTGCCTTGTCGGCATCAAGAACAGGCCTGGTGGCATCTATAAGAAAATATTTACCAAGTTCACGGGTTATATAGACATCACCTTTTTTATCATCATGAGCTTCAAATATATGCAGCTTATCAAGCAGAGCACCTGCGCTATCTAAATCAATGCGATATTTTGGAGATACCTTTGCGCTTTGGGAACAATAATACCCCATGGGCCAGACAAAGGGATTATGATCATCCATTAATGCGCTTACTGCCGGCAGATAATCAGCTCTAAAGCCCACATCATCACCGTCAATCACATAGGATGAACCGTCATAATCAATAACCTCAAGAGAATAATCCGGCGCATTTTCTTCAAGAGCCGCACTTGCCTCTTTAGGTGTCATCCCAAAGACATTAATATCATTAATAAATGTATTCGGGATAAAGCGTTCCATAAAAAACAGCGTTGATAAGAAATATGCCGTATATACAAGAGCAAATAAAACGCCAATGGTTATTCCCGTTATTTTGAGGATTTTTTTGAACATTACCATGCAGTCCTAATTCTTTTTATTAAGATCATCAGCATCAAAAGCATCCTCTATTGCCGCACCTGCGGGAACCATCGGAAATACCTTATCATCACTGTCAATAATGCATTCTATCACAACGGGACATTTCATTTCAATTGCCTTCTTAAGAGCAGGAACTACCTCCTCTTTCTTTGTCACCTTAAAGGCAGTGCAGCCTAAGCCTTCCGAAACCTTGCAGAAATCAACCTTATCCTTTAATACGGTATTGGAATAGCGCTTATCGTAAAACAGCGTCTGCCACTGGCGCACCATTCCGAGAACCGAATTGTTTATTACAATCTGAATTATCGGAATGTTATATCTGCTTGCAGTTGCAAGCTCATTTAAGTTCATTCTGAAGCACCCGTCACCGGCAATATTGACTACTGTTGTATCAGGGCAGCCGACTTTAGCACCTATCGATGCTCCAAGACCATATCCCATTGTTCCAAGGCCGCCGGAGGATAAAAATGTACGGGGTTTTGTATATTTATAGAACTGGGCAGCCCACATCTGATGCTGTCCGACATCGGTTGTTACTATGGCATTGCCCTCCGTAACTTCATAAAGCTTTTCAATAATATATGGGCATGTAAGAACGCTTTCGTCATACTTAAGCGGATACTGCTCCTTAAGCGACATGATGGTCTCTATCCATTCCGGCCGTTTTGTTTCGGAAAGTCTTGAATTTAATATTGTAAGTATCTCTTTTACGTCGCCTATGATGCTTGCATTTGTCTTAATATTCTTGTTTATCTCAGCAGGATCTATATCAATATGCAGAATTTTGGCATTCCTGGCGAATTTGGACGCATTCCCCACAACTCTGTCTGAAAATCTTGCGCCTATTGCAATAAGCAGATCACACTGGCTGACTCCGAAATTAGAGGTCTTAGTGCCGTGCATTCCTATCATCCCGGTGTATAAAGGATCAGTTCCGTCAAAACCGCCCTTACCCATAAGCGTATCACACACGGGAGCATCAATCCTGTGGGCAAAATCATTCAGCTCCTTTGAAGCGCCTGATATTACCGTACCGCCGCCTGTATAGATAAACGGTCTTTTCGCTTTATTTATAAGCTTTACTGCAGTTTCAATATCTTCCTCGCAGTAGCGCTTCTTAAGCTCCAGCGTATAAGGCTTTGCCGGCTTAAACTCTGCCTTATTTGCCGTAACGTCCTTAGTTATGTCAACCAGAACCGGACCCGGTCTTCCGCTTCTTGCAATTGCAAAGGCCTTTCGTATCGTATCAGCCAGTTCATTTACATTCTTAACAATATATCCGTGTTTTGTTATAGGCATCGTAACGCCTGCAATATCAACCTCCTGGAAGGTATCCTTGCCAAGGAGCGGGAGCACAACATTTGCCGTAATCGCAACAAGAGGAACCGAATCCATATAGGCAGTCGCTATACCTGTAACAAGATTGGTGGCACCCGGGCCGGACGTTGCCATACACACACCGACTTTCCCCGTCGCCCTTGCATAACCGTCAGCAGCATGGGCAGCACCCTGTTCATGGCTGGTGAGGACATGCGTTATCTTATCCTGATATTTATATAATTCATCATAAATATTAAGAATTGTTCCCCCGGGATAGCCGAATACCGTATCAACTCCCTGCTCAAGCAAACATTCCATTACTATCTGCGCACCTGTAAGCTGCATTATTATTCTCCTTTACTTTTTAAACCTTAAGGACGGCGCCCTTATCTCCGCTCGTTACCATTTTTTCATATCTTGCAAGGTATCCTGTCTTAACCTTAGGCTCTCTTGGCTGCCATTTATCACGCCTTGCCTTAATTTCATCATCGGACAATTTCACATTAATCGATACATTCGGAATATCTATTGTGATAATATCGCCTTCCTCAATAAGTGCAATAGGACCGCCAACAGCTGCCTCAGGAGAAACGTGACCTATAGAAGCACCTCTTGAAGCACCCGAGAATCTGCCGTCTGTAATAAGAGCAACACTTGAACCAAGACCCATTCCGGCAATTGCAGAGGTAGGATTAAGCATTTCCCTCATGCCGGGGCCGCCTTTAGGTCCCTCATAACGGATGACAACAACATCACCGGATACGATTTTACCGCCCTTTATTGCAGCTATCGCATCCTCTTCACAGTCAAATACTCTTGCAGGACCTTCATGCACAAGCATTTCGGGCACAACTGCCGAGCGCTTTACAACGGAACCATCGGGAGCTATATTGCCCTTAAGCACTGCAAGGCCGCCCGTTTTAGAATAAGGATTATCCATAGGCCTTATTACCTCAGGATTCTTATTGATACTTCCAGCAACATTTTCGCCTATTGTTTTTCCCGTAACTGTCATGCAGTCCTTATTAAGAAGCCCGTTATCACAAAGCTGTTTCATAACCGCATATACACCGCCGGCCTCATTAAGATCTTCCATATATGTAGGACCCGCGGGCGCTAAGTGGCAAAGATTCGGTGTCTTTTCGCTTATCTCATTTGCCAGTGAAATATCAAAATCAAAGCCTATCTCATGGGCAATTGCAGGAATATGAAGCATTGAATTGGTAGAACAGCCAAGTGCCATATCAACAGTAAGAGCATTTATTATTGCCTCTTTTGTAATGATATCGCGGGGACGGATATTCTTCTTTAAAAGTTCCATAACCGCCATGCCTGCATGCTTTGCAAGTTTTATTCTCTCTGAATATACAGCAGGGATGGTGCCATTTCCGCCAAGACCCATACCAAGCGCCTCTGTTAAGCAGTTCATGGAATTAGCTGTATACATTCCGGAGCAGGAACCGCACGTGGGGCATACCTTTTCCTCAAATTCAAGAAGCTCCTCTGCCGTGATTTTCCCTGCAGCCTTTGCACCGACCGCCTCAAACATCGAAGATAAGGATCTTTTTTCACCCTTAACGTGACCTGCAAGCATAGGGCCGCCGGAAACGAATACTGTGGGAACATTTATTCTTGCTGCCGCCATAAGAAGGCCGGGAACATTTTTATCGCAGTTCGGTACCATAACAAGTGCGTCAAACTGATGAGCCAAGGCCATGCATTCCGTAGAATCTGCAATAAGATCCCTTGTTACAAGGGAATATTTCATTCCAACGTGACCCATGGCAATTCCATCGCATACTGCTATCGCCGGAAATACAACAGGTGTGCCGCCTGCCATGGCAACACCCATTTTAACTGCCTCAACGATTTTATCAAGATTCATATGACCCGGAACAATTTCATTATAAGAGCTTACTATACCGACTAAAGGGCGCTCCATCTCTTCCTTTGTAAAACCGAGTGCATTAAACAGCGATCTGTGGGGTGCCTGTGCATCGCCAAGCTTAACATTATCACTTTTCATATCAAATCCTCCTCGCATATTATAAAATCATATTTTTTATTATCAGATGGCAGCTGCTACTGCATCACCCATTTGGGATGTTGTGACAAGCTTCGTGCCTTCAGTGTATATGTCTCCCGTCCTTAAACCGTCCTCAAGTACCTTGAAAACAGCCGCATCTATATCATCAGCTTCCTTTTGAAGATTTAAGGAAAATCTCAGCAGCATGGATGCTGAAAGTATAGTCGCCAGGGGATTGGCCTTATTCTGACCTGCAATATCAGGCGCAGAGCCATGGGAAGGCTCATAGAGTCCGAAACTCGTATCATTAAGGGATGCGCTTGCAAGCATTCCGATTGAGCCCGTCACCATACTTGCTTCATCAGAAAGAATATCACCGAACATGTTCTCCGTGAGGATAACATCAAACTGCTTCGGATCTCTCACGAGCTGCATTGCGCAGTTATCAACCAGCATGTGCCTAAGTTCGATATCCGGATAATCCTTTGCCACCTCTTCAACAACGCTTCTCCATAAGCGCGAAGAATCAAGAACATTTGCCTTATCAACACTTGTAACAATTTTTCTTCTCTTTCGGGCTATATCAAATGCCTTAATTGCAATACGTCTTATCTCATTCTCATTATAGGTAAGCGTATCAACTGCAGTTCTAACACCATCTGCAATATCTGTGTGTCTCTCGCCAAAATACAAGCCGCCTGTTAATTCCCGCATTATAAGAAGGTCAAAGCCGCCCTTTGTAAGCTCATCCTTAAGAGGACAGGCACCGGCAAGCTGCGGGTAAAGTACGGCGGGTCTTAAATTGGCAAAAAGCCCCAGTGCCTTTCTTATTCCCAAAAGTCCTGCCTCGGGACGCTTTGCGGGTTCTAATTTATACCAGGGGGAGGTTGCCGCATCTCCTCCAATGGAGCCCATAAGAACGGCATCCATTTCCTTTGCTGTCTTTATCGTATCCTCTGTAAGAGGAATTCCGTACGCATCTATTGATGCGCCGCCCAAAAGCATTTCCGTAAATTCAAAATCATGACCGTATTTTATTCCGATCTTTTTAATAACCTTTTGTGCCTCACCTACAATTTCAGGCCCGATTCCATCGCCCTTTATACTGCCTATCTTGTAATTCATTGTCAGTCTCCTCTTATATATCCAATGTCATCTAACCAAAAGGAAGGATGCCGCTTTGGCATCCTTCTTTTTTAAGCTATTGTGCTGCTGCGTCTGACGGCTTCTCAACCTGAGTTATTGCAGTCTTCTGCATGGGAATTCTGCAGTTCTTATTATTACCGAATTCTACGATGACCGTATCCTCTGTAACATCAATTACAATCCCGTAAAATCCGCTTGTGGTAAGGACACTGTCGCCTGCTTCAAGTGTTGACAAAAGATCGCTCATTCTCTTCTGCTCTTTCTTCTGAGGGCGAACCATGAAGAAATATATAATTCCTCCGAATATTACAACGTAAGCAACAATCATCAAAATCCCCGATGTTGAACTTGCTGTTCCTGCACTTGTCAAAAATGTACTCATTAATAATCCTCCGTTTCATAACTAATAACACACTTGAATCATCATACACAAGGCAGCAGTTTTCTTCAAGTGCTTTTAATAATATTTTTATGAAAAACACGCTGCCCATAACCCTTTGTTATGGCCTTTATTCATTTCAATCATAAGCCGGTTCACATACCTGTTTTTTCAAGTTTTTCTTTTTTATACGCAGCAAAGCATCCCCGATCAAGCGCATCTCTTATTTCTTCCATCATAGTGTTGTAGAAATAAAGATTATGCATGACGCACAGCCGCATTCCGAGCATTTCATTTGCTTTTAGCAAATGCCGTATATAAGCTCTTGAATAATTACGGCAGGCAGGACAATTGCAGCCTTCCTCAATCGGACGCGGATCCTTCTCATACTGCGCATTTTTTATTTTTATTTTGCCGTTATTGGTATACAGATCCCCATGTCGTGCATTTCTTGTGGGATAGACACAGTCAAAAAAGTCAATTCCTCTTTCAACACCCTCTAAAATATTTGCCGGAGTGCCAACGCCCATAAGGTATGTGGGCTTATTCTGTGGAAGATACGGAACAACCTCATCAAGTATCCTGTACATCTCCTCGTGACTTTCTCCGACGGCAAGACCGCCCACGGCGTATCCGGGAAGATCGAGTTCACTTATCCTCTTTGCATGCTCAATACGGATATCCTCATATATAGCGCCCTGATTGATGCCAAAAAGCATCTGCTCATGGTTCACGGTATCCTCAAGGCCATTTAGTCTCATAAGCTCGTCCTTGCAGCGGATAAGCCATCTTGTAGTCCTCTCAACAGAGTCCTTAACATACTTTTTCTCTGCCACAGAGGAAGGACATTCATCAAAGGCCATGGCAATTGTACTGCCTAAATTAGACTGTATCTGCATGGACTGCTCAGGGCCCATGAAAATCTTCCGGCCATCAACATGGGAATTAAAATATACGCCCTCTTCCTTGATTTTGCGAAGCTTAGCAAGAGAAAAAACCTGAAACCCGCCGGAATCCGTAAGAATGGGTCTGTCCCAGTTCATGAATTTGTGAAGTCCTCCAAGCTCCTTTATCACCTCATCTCCGGGTCTTACATGGAGATGATAGGTGTTTGAAAGTTCCACCTGGCACTTAAGGTCTTTTAGATCCATTGTCGATACCGCACCCTTTATGGCGCCAACAGTACCCACATTCATAAAAACCGGGGTCTGTATCTTACCGTGGGGAGTATCAAATTCCGCCCTTTTGGCTCTTCCTTCCGTCTTTAACAGTTTATACATTAATAATCTCCGTAAATATATTCTTCAAGTGTTATTCCAAGCCTGCTTATTTCCTTTGCATATTCACAGCCAACATATCTGTAATGCCATGGCTCATAGATTATTCCCGTAATGTCTTCCTTACCCTTAGGATAACGCAGTATAAAGCCGTAATCGGCCCCGTTTTGCGCAAGCCACTTTCCGGCCTTTGTATCGCCAAAGCCGGCATCAAGAGAAGTATAGGAACCTGTAACTATATCAAGGGCCAGCCCCGTCTGATGTTCGCTCGTCCCCGGAGGCGCCACGGTTGTCGCAGCCTTTGAATATGCTTTAAGATAATTATCTGCGCTTCCAAGGCATGAGGAAATTTTATTATTAAAAAGCTGTGTCTGCCTCTCATAAGACCTGTACGCCGAACATATGCTTAAGCTTATGCCGTCTTTACCTGCCGCTTTGAGCATACGGTCAAGGTCCGCAACCATTCTTTTATCCACCATTTTACCGGTATTATTATATTCTACAAGTTCTGCCTCATACCCTTCTGGCACGGGATTTTGCTTATTTACAAGAAGCAAATGCCAGTCATCGTTTTTTCCATCGGCAAAAGCCGGCTGCGCGCATACCAATGCGCTTAAAAAAAACAGACAAAATGCCAGGGCACAACCTGTAACCTTATTTATCCGGTGTGATTTATTTACAAGCATCACAAACATCTTAAATCAATTCAGCTTTCTACAACTTCTTCATAATAACGCAATTGCCCTTTTTAACCTTAAGCTCAGGACCGTTCATAACAATAATATTATTGTCAAGGTCAAGGTTAAAGAAGGTTATCGTATCCGATTCATGATTAAGGCTCAATAAGTGCTTATCATCCGGGAAAATCGCAATATCCTTGGGATAATCTCCGCTTATCGGAAGGACAAATGACTTTGTAAGCATCCCGCTCTCATCATCTATCCTGAATACTCCCACACTGTTATCGCCTGCGTTGGAGCACAAAAGAAGCTTATGATCCTTGGAAAACTTAAGTGAGCAGGCAATACAGCCGCTTGTATGATAATCATTAAGGGTTGTTATGGACTGAACCTTGTTAAAATCAGGATAGGTGCCCTCGCCATTGTATTCATATACATCAATCATATGTGATAATTCGTGAATAACATAGGCAAAACGGCCGTCCCGCCTAAATTTAATATATCGCGGCGCGGAATCCTGCTCACAATGGATCATATCAACCATCTTAAGCTTTCCACTCTCATAATCAAGTGCATAGATTTTTACCTGGTCCATTCCGAGATCGCAGGCACAGAGGAATTTATTATCCCGCGTCATCTTCACACAGCTTACATGCGGTCTGAAACTGCGTTCTACAATGCTTCCTAAGCCCATATGGAATATCTCATCCGTAATCTCACCCACAGAGCCATCCTCGTTAAGGGAAAGCGCCGTGATTTTGGCATCATGATAACCTGCGACAAATAAATACCTGTCAGTATAATCAGAAGAGAGATAACAGCCTCGCATACCGTTTATTGACGCCTTATTAAGGGACGTTAAATTCCCATCGGGTTCTATCTTAAAGGATTCAACGCCCAGGTCCGTTATGGCATACAGATACTTACCATTGTGGGACATGGTAAGGTAGGAAGAATTCGTGATATGAACATCATTCTTCTCCGTAATCCTGCCGGCTTGCATATCAACATCATAAACATGAATGCCGACATCGTCCTTCATAGTGTAGGTTGACACATATGCAACATATTTTGCTCTTGGCATATTAATCCTCCTTAAGCTGCGCGCTCATCACCGTTGCAATAACACAGTCATAACTTTAACTTCGGCCTAATTAACATTAATCAAAAAGTGATTTTAAATCAAAGCACCTTACATTAGTCCACATTCTGTTAATGCGCACATTCCCCTCATCCTCAAAGCAGGCCATAACCACGGATCGGTCCACGACCTCTTTAGCCGGATACTGGGTGGTCAGCTGCCTGTCCTGCTGCTCAAGCGGTGCAGTTATTGTATACTTATCATTGGCCTCTTTGGAATCATCCTCAAAGAAATAACCGATTGAATAATCAAAGGTCTCCTCCTCGTCCTCCGCAGCGCCGTAATTCCAGTTAATGTAATCAAATATCAGACTGCTCTTACCGCCTGAAATAGCCGACGTATATCCGATATAATACATATTTCTTATGGCATTTTCAGGCCGTGACAAAAAGTTGACAAAGGCTTCTGCTGCCTGCTGTTTTCTTGCATCCTGCTCTATTCCGTCTTTAAGCATTACCCAGCCGTCGAACCAGAGATTGGTCCCTTCATCGGGCGCCGAATAGCATAGCCTGAGGCCATCCTCATCAGCCTGATCCATTGAATATACGGCATCTCCCGACCATTGTTCACAGGCAAATACCTTTCCGGCAACCATGTCCGCTTTCCCGGCATCCGTTTCAAAAGCATAGGCATTGTCCTTTGCCCTGCTAAGCACTTCCTCAACACCTGCAACAGTTTGCTCATCGGTCCTGTTGAGAATTTCGGAAAGAGCCTCATGATAATCTTCCCTTGCCAAAAAGTCAGGATCCGTTATCTCATCATAATAAAGCTGGCATATTGCGCCAAAATATGCATCTCTTACACTGTCCTTTACATTGACCTGCTTATAGTAATTCCTGTCGGTGACAATATCCCAATGAGCCGCATCCTCGCGGCTTATAACCTCAGGATTATAGACGATTCCCAAAGTTCCCCACATATATCCGGCGGCGTAATCGCTTAAAATGTTTCCTTCGATATCAAGTTCATCAAAAACGCCCTTTATGTAAGGCGATACACACAAAGCATAATAATTATCGTCAATTTCCGTATCGTAAAAATCCTCAGAGTATGGAATCAGCATTCCTTCTCTTAGCATTTTCATTATCATATATTCCGAGGGACACACAAGATCATAAACATCACCTATTGTTATCTGATTATACATCTCCTCATTGGTGCCAAAAGTCGAATACTCGACCTCAACCCTCTGTCCGTATTCCTCATAATACCATTCCTCGAATTCATCTATGAGGCTGTCGCAGCCTAAGATAACAGTGCCATCCTCAAGTTCTATTGCCTCTTCTTCGTCCCAGTCACCAAGGTCAATATACTCTTCCCAGTTCGATACCCGAAGTACAACAGCATCCGATTCACTTTTGCTGCCGCACCCCGATAAGATAAGCGTGCAAAGCAGCAGGATAATAAGAGGCGCAACGCATTTTTTCATCATATACGCTCCTCCTCTTCTTCATTGCCTGCATTAATATTAATGACCACGGTAAAAATCACAACTGCTAAGAACATAACCGCCGAAAGTGCCCAAATGGCCGTCTTAATGGAAGTCTGGGCGCCGCGTGTTGCATTTACGACGTAAGTGCTTATGGTATCAAAGGTAGCCGGCTTTGTATAGGTGGCAATAAAATAATCATCCAGGGATAAGGTTATCGCCGTCATGAAACCCGAAACAATACCGGACGCAATCTGCGGAAGGACAACCTTTATAAGTGCCTTTGCACTGCTGCACCCTAAATCAAGCGCTGCCTCATAAAGCGACTGGTCCATAAGTTTAAGACGCGGCATTACCGACAGATACACAAATGGCGCGCAAAGGGCAGTCTGGGCAATTACAAGAGGCATATATGTATCCTTATTCATGTGAAGAAGCACTATCATCAAAATACATACCGAAAAGCCTGTCACAACATCGGCATTTACTATAGGCACCTCATTGGCAAGTTCAACAAAGCTTCTTAATCCTTTTTTGGAATAGAAGGCGCCGATTGCCCCGGCAGTTCCTAAAATTGTCGATAAAATGCCAACCGCAAGGGCCAGCGTGACAGTCCCCCAAAGCATCGATAAAAGCTCAGGCTCCGTAAACAGTGTCTTGTAATTTTCCAAAGAAAAGCCATGCACAGTGCCTATCATTTTGGAATCCGTAAAGCTGTAGAAGGATAATATCAGTATGGGCATATACAAAAACGCAAGAACAAACCAGATATAAAAATGCTGAAATATTTTCTTCATGCCCTGCTCCCTTCCGTCTTATCGGCGATACGTCCGAACATAAGCGTCACTATACCGATAAACATCAAAAGAATCGCGGAAATAACAGAGCCGTTATTCCAGTCATAAGCATTAAAGTAGCTGCCTATAAGACTTCCCATTATATAGGTGCTGTTATAGACCATATCAAGTACAACGTAATTGGTCATCGCCGGCAAAAACACCATCGTAATGCCGCTGATTATTCCGGGAACGGATAAGGGCAGGACAACCTTAAGTATGGTCATAAAGCTTCCGGCACCTAAGTCCCTGCCGGCTTCAATCAGTGAATTGTCAAGCTTCGTAAGCGCATTAAAAAGCGGCATTATCATAAAGGGCAGAAAATCATACGTCATGCAGATTATCGTATTAAGAAAAGGATGAAAAGCAAGATTCCCCTCAAGGAGTGATAATATCTCTTTAAGCGCAGTGATCCTGAGTGTAAAATTAATCCACATGGGAAGTACGAAAACCATAAGAAATGCATGCTTTTTAGAATACTCGCCCTTTGCAAGTATGTATGCCACCGGATACGCAAGCATAAGGCACAGCAAAGTGACCGCAATACCGATAACAAGTGAATAAAAAAGTGTTCCCATTGTTTTGGAATTGCAGAAAAACGCCGCAAAATTGGAGAGGGAAAAATTACCGTTCCCATCAGTAAAACCATAATATAATATGACAACGAGGGGCAAAAGCACAAATGCCACAAGAAACAGAATATATGGTATCGCAAGCATTCCCCGATCGAAAAATGATTTTTTCATCTGCTCTCTCCGGACTTAAATAAGACTTATCTTAAGCTTGCCTACCGGCAGCTTAACACTGACAATATCCTCGGTATTCCACAAAGCATCATCGGAAACCACATAGTCTTCTTCGGATTCCGATCTTACGGTATAGCTGTAATGGTCACCGATATAATAGAAGGACAATATCTGTCCGATAACATCTCCCTCTGTCTTATCATCTGACATGACGGCATCATCCGGGTCAAAGTAAACATCTATCTTATCACCTGCGCCTGCTAAAGCATCCGTTATGAGAATCTTATCTATATCAAGCGTAACATCCGCAAAATGTATGGTTGCAAGATTATCGGTTACGGAAAGGATTTCGCCCGGATAATGGTTAATGCTCGTATCATAGGGAATTATATGGATATTATCAGGATCAACCCTAAGACCTACCTTTGCACCCTTTTTGTAATGATCAAGGCAGTGCACTTCTATTTCGTAATTCTTATAGGCAACCGTTGTTATATAAAAGGTTCCCTTAAAGTCAGAGCTTATGACTTTACCCTTGATCTGACCGTCATCAGGGGATACAACCTCAAAGTCCTCCGGACGCACAACAGCATCGATCTTAAGACCTTTATCGTACTCATCAACACATTCAAACACGCTGTTTGCGAAAGAAACCTTATGCTTTCCGGCCATCGTTCCGCTGAATATGTTGCTCTCTCCTATAAAGTCGGCAACAAACACATTTGCCGGCTCATTATAGATTTCTTCAGGAGTGCCTATCTGCTGAATCTGTCCATCCGCCATTACAACAATCTTATCGGACATTGTAAGAGCTTCCTCCTGGTCGTGGGTAACAAATATAAAGGTAATGCCAAGGCGTTCATGCATTGCCTTAAGTTCTAACTGCATTTCCTTTCTCATCTTATAATCAAGCGCACTTAAGGGTTCATCAAGAAGCAGAAGCTTCGGTTCATTTACAATGGCTCTTGCTATTGCAATTCTCTGCTGCTGACCACCTGATAAAGTATTTATGCTCCGCTTTTCAAATCCCTCAAGATCTACCAGCTCAAGGGCAGACTTAACCTTCTCGTTCATGGTCTTATTGTCCATTTTCTTAAGCTTAAGTCCAAAGGCTATATTGTCATATACATTAAGATGCGGGAATAATGCATACTTCTGAAATACTGTATTTACGGGACGCAGGTTAGGAGGCATCGAGCTTATGTCCTCACCCTCAAGTAAAATCTTACCCTCTGTAGGTGTATCAAAGCCTCCGATCATTCTGAGTATCGTAGTCTTGCCGCAGCCCGAAGGTCCAAGAAAGGTAACAAATTCACCTTCATTAACATCAAGTGAAAAATCTTCAATTACATTTGTCTTACCGTCAAAGGTCTTTCTGATATTACAAAGCTTAATAAGTGTTTTATCTTTTTTGGCCATCATATCTCCTTGATTATCGAGGTCTTTGTGGGAAGCCTACTTTCTTTTGTACCGTACGAAGAGTCTTATTCGAATAATATTGTGCCTTTTCGGCATTTTCCTTGATTATCCCATCAAGATAATCTTTGTTCTTCTCCAAATCGGCAACCCTCTCCTGCAGGGGTTTAAGGACCGACACAACAGCCTCACCGACTGCTTCCTTGAATTCACCGTAGCCCTTGCCGTCAAATTCCTTTTCTATGTCATCCCTGCTCTTTAATGTGCAGGCACTGTAAATATCGATAAGATTGGACACGCCCGGCTGCTGCTCGCAGTAATGCACCCTTGCACAGGAATCCGTAACAGCACGTTTGCATTTTCGCATTATCGTGTCCGGATCGTCCATAAGATAAATGCTGGCATTGGGATTCTCATCCGATTTGCTCATCTTTTTTAAGGGGTCCTGAAGACTCATTATCTTTGCACCGACTTTACCTATATAGGGTTCGGGAATAGTGAACACATCGCCGTATATGCCGTTAAATCTCTGGGCTATATCCCGGGTAAGCTCCAGATGCTGCATCTGATCGATACCTACCGGCACGACATCAGCCTGGTAGAGAAGAATATCAGCCGCCATAAGTACCGGATAATCAAATAAACCCGCATTGATATTATCTGCATGCTTTGCTGATTTATCCTTAAACTGCGTCATCCTCGAAAGTTCACCCATATAGGTAAAGCAGTTAAGTATCCACGCAAGCTCTGCATGTCCCGAAACATGAGACTGATAATATATGCAGTTCTTCTTGGGATCAAGCCCCGCCGCTATATAAAGAGTAAGAAGTGCTCTTGCCCTTTTTCTAAGTTCTGCTGCCTCCTGTCTTACTGTAATGGAATGCATGTCAACAACCGAATAAAAGCACTCGTATTCATCACTTAAGGTCACCCAGTTTTTAAGGGCGCCTAAATAATTACCGAGTGTCAAATTGCCTGTAGCCTGCATTCCGGAAAATAATACTTTTTTATCACCTAACATTTTTATCCTCTTTTCCGCCCGAAACAGTATTTTTTGCTTCGGCTGATTTTAATATGCATACGCACCTTCCGGCAGTAACGACCTTTTGCGTACCGTCCTCTTTAAGTGCTATTGCCGCCCTGCTGCAAGACTCATCATCTGTTAATAAGAGTATTTCCCATTCAAGCCCCTTAGGCAGGTTTGGAAGTGCAAAATCATGACTTTCCCAGTGCATATTATATGCAATGTAGAAAAAGTCATCTGCCTCCTTTTTACCATCCTTTGCATAATAGCCGCAAAGCATCAGACCGATGTGACGCAGATAATTGTCAAATCGCGGAGCCCAGGCGCTTTCGCTGTGATAGGACAGGTCAGGAAAACCGCAGGCAGCATAATCCATAATACGAAATTCCGAAGCCGGATGCAATATCGGATGTGTATTTCTAAGATAAATTATCTTTTTTACAAAATCGTGTATCTGCGCGGCCTGCTTATTGTTTTTCCATACCACCCAGCCTGTCTCATTGTCCTGACAGTAGGGATTGTTATTTCCGTTCTGGGAATTTAAAAACTCATCTCCAGATAAGATCATGGGAACGCCCTGGGACAAAAGAAGAAAAGCAAAAGCATTTTTAATCTGCTTAAGTCTTAAACTCACAACTGCCTTCCTGCGGGTATCTCCTTCACAGCCGCAGTTCCAGCTGTAATTAAAATTTTCCCCGTCCCTGTTGTCTTCTCCGTTGTCTTCATTATGCTTATGATCATAGGATACAAGATCGTTAAGCGTAAAGCCGCAATAGTCGGTAATATAATTAATGGCATGAACATCCGTTGGGTTAAGGCGCTGCCGTTCTATAAAATCATAAAGCATATTCTCATCCGACTTAAGGAATCTGCGGCAGGTTACGGCAAAGTCACCGTTTGCATAAGCCAGATTCTTATTTACCGAATCAGGATGCGCCTTAAGCTTCGTTTTGTCAAAAAACGCATTATATATTTTTGTCGCGCTAAGCATCGGATCCTGCGACACAACATTTATTGGAATATCCGACCCCATAAGGAAAAATCCGTCAATATGATAATCCGTTACATAGAATCTCAATATATCGGTAATAAGGGCGGGATTTACGCTGCCGGGAAAATACATCCGCATAACGACTTCAATTCCCGCACAGTGAAAGGCATTTATCATGGTTTTAAATTCATTTACAGGATCACCCGTTGCGGAATAAGAAGCCTTGGGGCAGTAATACGACCCTTCTGTAAAGCCCCAGTAATTTATTCTTTCTTTATCTGCCGCGATGGTCCCCATTTTTATTCTTTCATCAAATTCATAACAGGGCATAAGAACGATCTGGGTAATGCCAAGTTCCCGTAAATATGTGATTTTCTCAGCGGCACCTAAGAACGTACCCCGCTGCTTAACCTTAGAAGAAGCATGCTTTGTAAAGCCGCGAACATTAAACTGATAAGCAATGATCTTATTATAGGGAAGCCCTAAGGGTTCATCGCCTTCCCAGTCAAAATCATCCTCATAAAGCCTTGATTCATCATAAGACGCATTAAAATCTCCATAGCGGCGAATCCCCGAAGTATTCTTCATAAAGAAATCTTTTGCGGCTTTTCCGTTTATCTTATAAGAGTAGGTAAAATCATTCCCGAGTTCTTCTGTGATGATAACGGAAGCGATGCTGCCGCATACGATATAATCGTTCATTATCACCGAATCAATAAGCTTATGCGCCTTATCATAAATCATAAGCTCGCATTTATTGTTTTTATCTATGATGCATGAAAACTGAATTCCCTGCTCTGCTTTTGATGCTCCAAAGGGTTTTGCCTTTCCCTTTATATGTGATTTGTTTTTTATTATTTCTGTCATATTCATCCCATGCTCTTAATATTAATAATCAGTCTGTCCGCCCGGCCTTCAAATACGCCGCTTAGGATACTACATTCTCAGCATAAGTTCTTTCTTTGTTATCTCCCCGTTCCTTATGTATATGCGAGGGACACGTTTGCTGACGGCACAGGTAAGCTCATACGGAATAGTACCTGCTAATGCCGCAAGATCATTTAAGGAATTGTTGTCACCAAATATCTCAATCTCACTGCCCACCTGAACGTTCATCTTGTCGGTTAAGTCTATCATGCACATATCCATACATATCTTGCCCCGCTGGCAGGCCGGGCCGTCTGATGTATAAAAGGAGCATTTATTGGACAAATAGCGGAAAAGACCATCCGCATAGCCCACCGGAAGGACACCCATGCGCGTCTTCTTATCAGTAATATATATTCCGCCATAGCTTATTGCCGTTCCTTTAGGGTAGGTTTTTATTGTGCTGACCGTGGTCTTTAGGGTCATTGCCGGTCTTAGCTTAAGTTCTGCGGCAAAATCACCATAACCATACAGCAATAATCCCGGGCGGACCATATCAAGATACGTTTCGGGATATCTTGCAAGCGCACCGGTATTGGTACAGTGACGTATGTTAAACGTATGGCCGCATTTATTATATACGGCATCGATCACGCTCATAAAAAGTTCAAACTGATGCTTCGTGTATTCGGTATATTCTTCGCCGAATTCATCGGACACGGCAAAATGCGTGAATATCCCTTCCGCAAAAAGCCCCGGCATCTTACAGGTCTCGGATATACATTCAATGCCGTTTTCGAAATAATCGCCCTCACACAAAAAGCCGAGACGGGACATTCCCGTATCCACCTTTATATGTATCTTAAGCTGCTCTCCGAGTTTTACGGCCTCTTCATTATACTCATCGGCCTTTGACTTGCAGGTTACGGCCTGGGTAATATTGTACTTAATAAGGCGCGCAACCTGTTCCTTAGGTGTATGCCCCAGTATAAGGACAGGCATCGTTATTCCGTTTACTCTGAGTTCGATTGCTTCATCAATTGAGCTTACCGCCAGATAATCGGCTCCTATATCCTCTAAAAGTCTTGAAACCTCAACGGCGCCGTGTCCATAGGCATCTGCCTTTACAACGCCTAAAAATCTGACTTTATTACCTATTTTATTTCTTATTACCCTGTAATTGTGTTCTACGGCATCAAGATTAATCTGTGCCCATGTTCTTTTTAATGTTGATTCCATACCCGCCTCCGGCGTTTCATGACTTTCTCTCCTGCTTCTGCCGAAATTTGATTATATCATTTTTTCGTACTCTTTTGCAGCACAATACACATGAATTTACAGATAAATATGTTTCTATTCCTGCAAATCCCGGTTTTACGCACTTTCATGCAAATCCCGGTTTGCAGCACTTTCTGTTGATTATACAACTATCACATGATATAATGCAAAAACTATAAGTTTTCATTTATTCAAAAGGAGATACCATGGCTAAAGAAGAATACGATGATACAGATATGACCGTTGAATTAGAGCTTGATGACGGCAGAAATGTCACCTGCGCTATTGTAACAATACTTACGGTTAATAATAAGGATTACATAGTTCTCATGCCCCTTAATAAGGACGGGCAGGTCGAAGACGGTGAAGTTTGGTTCTACCGCTATTTTGAAGACGAAAACAATCCCGATGTTGAACCTGCACTTGAATATATTGATGATGACGATGAGTATGAGGCGGTAGCCGATGCTTTCGATGAAATGCTCGACAACGAAGAATTCGAAGCTATGAAGGATTGACGGATATGCGCTTAGCCGCATTATCCTTTAAATTGTTATCTTCCGTAAGTTCCGCGATGAAGCGCGATACCCTTTTGCCGTGTTCGCTGCCGTGGCCGCATAGATACAGAACATCCTCAGCCCTTGTCATTGCCACGTACAAAAGGCGGCGTTCTTCTTCTATTCCCGCCATGCTGTTTAAATACTTATGATGGGGGAAAAGGCCATCCTGCAGTCCGGCCACAAATACAACAGGGAATTCAAGACCTTTAGAAGCATGGGCACTCATTAACGTGACAGGGGAAGCCCCATTTTCATCATAACTACGATTTACCTGCAGATGTGTTTTTTCATCTGCACTTTTTTTATTGTCCATCCCGCAGTTTTCTATTTCATAAACCGCATCAATAATTGTCTCTATTGCATCAAAACCGGCAAAACGCTCCTTAAGTTCCGCAAAAAACTCATCCTCATTAAGCGGATATCTAAAATCGCGTTTGTAATTATTTTCTATATGTTTACGCACTCCCACTCCCAAAAGCAGATAATTAAGCGCTGCCGGTGCAGGAAGGGATTTAATGAGCAGGCAGTCCCTCTCCCATTTATCAATCTTTTTTAATGCCTCCTCATCTTCTTGTAAAAAAAGCCTTTCGTTATCATCCCCCTGATGCATGTAGTAATCCTTCATGATCCTAAAACCATCATGGCATGACGCGGCATTATTTAATGCCTCCCTGTCAATTCCCCGCTGCGGTGCATTAAGGCATCTTAAAAAATCCTCTTTTTCTCCTTTCCCGCAGGCAATTTTCATATAGGATATTATAAGCTTTGCAGCATCAAGCTCATAAAAGGATATCTTAGGTGCGCTTTTTGTATAAGCTATCCCCTTTATTTTAAATTCATCTTCAAGGGCGGATACAGAATGATTTGATCTGTATAAAATGGCGACATCCCCGGTGTTATATTTCTTAAGTTCTTCTATGATATATTCAGCCTCCTCCTTCGCTGTTTCAAAGGTTTTTATGTACGTACAGCCCCGTTTTCTGTTCTTAAGTGTCTGCTGCATCGGACGACTCATCCTGTCCTTATTATGGTTTATTGACGCATCCGCAAGCCTTACGACCTCATAAGCGCATCTGTAATTAAGCTTTAAGTTAACGACCTCACACCCCTTAAAATCGTCAAGAAATGTTCGCATTATCCCGGGCGCAGCGCCTCTGAAGCCGTAAATTGACTGATCATCATCGCCAACTGCAAATATATTGCTGCTTTTCCCGTCAAGAAGCAGCTTTACGACCTCGTATTGTGCGGCATTTATGTCCTGAAATTCATCAATAAGAATATATTTAAACTTCTGCTGCCAGAATTTAAGCGCAGCCTCATTAGACTCAAGGAATCTTCTGCATTCACAGACCATATCGTCAAAATCAAGAACGTTGTTTTTCCTGCACAAAAGCATGTACTTCTCAAACACCTTCCTAAATTCCTCTTTCTCTTCTTTATCCATAATATCAGGCGCACCTTCTTTAAAGAGCATTTCTCCTATGTTCTTATAATAACTGATCTTATCAAGCATATCCTTTTGCCATGACAGATCAGAAGCCTTTTTAATATTCAAAAAACGCCCCGCTCTTTTTACATATATAAGTTTTGTTTTGGAATCGAGAATGCCCTCTTTGGAATATAGACCATGATATGTAAGAATATGAAAAAAAACCGCATGAAATGTCCCGAAGTTTACCGGGTAAAAGGCATTACTCATCATGTTAAAGCGATACTGCATTGATTGTGCCGCCTTCTTTGAAAAAGTAATAACAAGAATATTATCGGGCGGCACCTTGGCCTCTTCTATTAAGGCCTTTATCCGGTTAGTAAGCACATGAGTCTTACCGCTCCCGGGTCCTGCCAGTACCAGCATCGGACCGTCTGTATGGCCGACAGCCCTCTCCTGTTCTTTATTAAGCTGCATATAATTTAAGTCACTCCTCCTTTTATATTATTTAAATCAGTCTTGATCTCTGCCTGTAGAGTAAGAAGTCATCTCAGGCTGAGATATATTTAAGCATAGTCCTGCAGGCATCGGCATAATTCATGGGCTTTCCGATCATATCATTCATACCGGCAGCCATAAATTCATCCCGCGCGCCTAAGACAACATTTGCAGTAAGAGCTATAATAGGGACATCCCTGTGGGCTGGGTCATCAAAAGCTCTTATGATTTTGGCGGCATCAACACCGTTCATAACCGGCATCATATGGTCCATAAGAATAAGATCATACTCATTTTTTTCTGCCTTCTGGGTTGCTATAAGACCATTTTCGGCGACATCAATTTCCATTTTAAGCGGTCTGAATAAGCCCTTTGCAACCGTTACATTGACCTTATTGTCTTCCACTAAAAGTATCCTTTTGCCGTAAAATTTGCTCTCATCTATATCAGCATCCTTAAGCCGGTCTTTAAGCGCATCCCGCGGAATAAGCGCTTTGGGTACGATTTTTTGGGGAATCGTTACCGTAAAAGTCGTCCCCTTTCCGTATTCGGACTGTACGCCTATCCTGCCGTTCATAAGTTCAATAAAGCTCTTTGCGATCGAGAGTCCAAGACCCGTGCCCTCCTTCGCATGATTTTTGACCTTGTCCATCTGGGCGAAGGAATCAAAAAGCTTAGGCAGTTCTTCTTCTTTAATACCCATTCCGGTATCCTGAATGGTAAATTGGAGCACGCATTCCATTTTTACCGTAGCCTGCACCTTTAAGGCAAACCTGACAAAGCCTTTATCCGTATATTTTATTGCATTGTTCATTATATTAAGGAGTACCTGCTTGATCCTTAAGGAATCGCCATAAAGCACATCAGGGAGGTTCTCATCAATCTCAGTAACAAGCCGCAGCGGTTTGTCTCCGATGCGGGTCTTAAATATAATATCCAGATTATCAAGCATGGCTTTAGGCTCGTATTCACCCTCTATAAGCTCCATCTTGCCTGATTCTATCTTGGAAAAATCAAGAATATCATTTATTATCGCAAGAAGTGAAATTCCAGATTCCTTAATGTTGTCAAGATAAAACTGCTGCTCTGTGTCAAGCTTCTCATTACGCAGCAATATGTTTGTCATACCTATTATGGCATTCATGGGTGTACGGATTTCATGGGACATATTCGATAAGAACATCGACTTGGCTTCATTTGCCGCCGTTGCCTTATCCCTTGCTTCTTCAAGCTGCGCCGCATGAAGCTTAGCCTCGGTAATGTCATCCATATGGTATAAAAGGCCTCTGTAAATCCCATGCTGATACAATTCCTTCTCGGAAATCTTATAAAAGCGGCCGTCCTTCCCAAAGGGCTTATGATCTTCAATTGCAGCCTCAATAGCATCAAACACCGATTTATCCCTGCTAACGCCGGGGAACAGGTTCTCAGCAGATTTATTTACATAGCTTACATCTCCAAAGGAATCAACTACGCATAAGCCGTCATTAAAATTATCAATAATATCCGATTTAACCATTTCCGCGGCATCTATAAGCTTATATTTAAATAATGTGACAGTCATTCCTATCGAGCCTATGCAGATTCCCACATTTGTAGTATCAAATCCATTAGTGATACCTATCATGAAGAAAAACAAACCTATAAGAGACGTAAGAGGTGCACCTACCAAAAAAATTATCTGCCTCTTTTCTTCCTTTGTCTTAAATTTCTTGACTGCACGCACGGAAATTGCAAGAGCAATCAGACAGTAAATAAGCTGCAGTATCTGAAATATATAATATACCGGTCCGTGCCCATAAACATTATGGGGAAACAGGCCGTCATTAACATGTTCTATCGAGGAATAATAGAGACCATGAAGCGGATTGCTTATGATGATGGTAAGGAGAATGCACTGAATGGTAAACAGAACGGTTAATAAAAGCTTATTATACTTAACATGACATAAGTAAAACACAAGCACAATTAAGGATAAGGCAATAAAGCTCTTACCCACATATAAAAGTCTGGTGGCTGCATAGGCAGCCTCCAGAGTCTTAGAAGTCATCTCAACAAGATAACCTGCGTTATTTACAAAACAGGATACAAGATAAAACAGTAAAAATGCATGCATCCCGTTTGTTATATGTTTTAGTACATATCCTGTCTCAATAAAAAACAGCAAAAGTGAAACAGCAATAAGTCCCACAAGGAAATAATACATATTGTAAACCCTTAAAGTTTATCCTAAGCCTGTAAAAGTCGTCTTACGCCGTCCTCAAGCCGTCTTATGGATTCATCCTTCCCCAAGATTTCCATAAGCTCTGTTGCGCCTCCCGGCGTCATCTGTTTTCCGGAAACGGCAGTTCTTATGGGCCACATAACAAAGCCTGTCTTATACTCATGCTCTTTAGCATAATTTGATAAAAGTTCAAAAAGCGCGTCATTTGAAAAATCTTCCTGTTCTTTAAGAAGCGGCAGGATTTCAGTTAAAAGCGCAAGTGATTTTTCTTTATCCGTCTTCATCTTCTTATGTGTATACATCTCGATATCATAATCGGGGAGCGCCTCGAAGAAGTCTATATGCTCCTTTATGTCAGGGAATATCTCTATACGGGTTTTTACCATTGCCGCAATCTTTTTAAGATCAAGATCCCTGCTTATTACCTCTTTAATATAAGGCTCTGCCATTTCATAGAATTTATCAAAATCCATCGCCTTTATATATTCGCCGTTCATCCACTTAAGCTTTGTATAATCAAATACCGCTGGTGATTTGCTCATATGTGTATAATCAAACTTCGCAATAAGCTCATCAAGGGACATGACTTCCACATTATCTGCAGGCGCCCAGCCAAGAAGTGCCACGAAATTAACAACTGCTTCGGATACAAAGCCCTGATCCAACAGGTCTTCATATGACGAATGACCACAGCGCTTTGATAATTTCTTATGCTCCTCATCTGTTATAAGAGGGCAATGAATATATGTAGGAACCTCCCAGCCAAAGGCCTCATAGAGGCGGTTATACTTAGGGGATGAAGATAAATATTCATTACCTCTTACAACATGAGTAATGCCCATAAGATGATCGTCTATCACGTTGGCAAAATTATAAGTAGGGAAACCGTCAGACTTAATAAGAATCATGTCATCAAGCTCCGCATTATCAACCGTAATATCACCGTATATCTCATCATGAAAGGTCGTCGTACCGGTATTGGGATTATTCTGCCTGATTACATAAGGCATTCCGGCATCAAGATTGGCCTGTATCTCCTCTTTTGACAAAGACAGGCAATGCTTATCATATACATTTATCTCTTTTCCGGCAACAACCTGGGTAAGTCCTTCAAGTCTCTCCTTTGTGCAGAAACAGTAATAGGCCTTTCCTTCATCTACAAGCTGCTTTGCATATTTAAGATATATGCCTGCGGCCTGCCTTTCGCTCTGAACATAAGGACCTACGCCGCCGTCCTTATCCGGACCTTCATCATGTATTAAACCTGTCTTTTCCATTGTGCGGTATATTATGTCAACCGCGCCTTCCACATATCTTTCCTGATCGGTATCCTCAATCCTTAAAAGGAACTGACCTCCCTCATGCTTAGCTACTAAAAAAGCATATAAAGCCGTCCTTAAATTACCTACATGCATTCTGCCTGTGGGGCTTGGTGCAAATCTTGTTCTTACTGTACTCATCTTATTTCTCTCCCTTTAATATTTTTTCATAATCTTCAAGCGGCATAGGCTTTGCATAATAATATCCCTGAATCGAAAAGCACCCGTTATCAAGGAGAAAATCAGCCTGCTCCTTGGTCTCTACGCCTTCAGAAATCGTCGAAAGCTTAAGATCCTCTGCCATATCAACAACATGCTGTATTATTTTTTCGCCGTTTTCCACATGACCGCCGCGTAAAAATCCCATATCAAGCTTTAATATATCAAACGGCAGATCCTTAAGCGTATTAAGCGAAGAATAGCCGGTTCCGAAATCATCCATTGCCACTTCAAAGCCCAGCTTATGAAGACCTTCTATCTTAGCTACCACATCTTCGGCATTCTTGGCATACGCACTCTCCGTAATTTCAAAATGAAGGAGTTTTGTGGGAATTCTGTAGGCACTGCTCAGTTTCTTGACCGTCGGGAGAAAATCCCCGTTCATAAGCGATATTCTCGATACATTAACACTTATCGGAACGCATTCAAGGCCTTCGTCCATCCATTTTCTTATGCATTCAAATGCTTTCTCCCACATGTAATGATCGAGATTATGTACGAAACCGTTTCTCTCAAATACCGGAATAAATACACCCGGGCTTACCATCTGCCCGTCACTCTTTATCCATCGGCACAAAACCTCCGCGCCTATTATCCTTCCGGTTCTGTGATCGTACTGCGGCTGAAAATAAGGAACAAACTCTTTGTTCTTAAGAGCATCATGCATGGAAGAAGCCACCATGATGTCCTTACCGATTTCGCCCTTTATTGCATCATCATAGACAAGAACCGAATTACTTACACTGTCCGGTATACGCTCAAGCGTCATTATTGTTTTATTAAAAAGTTCATCAAGCGATTCGTCTTTATCCTTAATGCATATGCCAAGCGAAAAGCTTATCGGAAAGCGTATTCCCAAAAAGTGAAAATCAAACGTCGGAATGTTCTTAAGCTGTTTTAAAACTTTCTCATCATGGGGCGCACAGAAATAAAAACGTCCTGCACCGCCTCTGGCAATAAGCGCATCCGGACCTGCAACATCAACAACGTACTCAGCCGCAGCCTTTAAAAATTTATCACCGGTTTCAAATCCGTATAATTCGTTTACAATCGAAAGCTGGTTGAGCTCGCCTATTGCAACCGCATATACCTTATCGGGATTTTCTTTAAAAAGCTTTGATACCTTTTCAAAAAAGCCCGTATGTGATAAAAGTCCCGTAAGAGGATCCGTGTAGAAGCGATATAGAAGCTCGTCCTGCGAATAGCGTATGCAGTTCTCCTTTTTATTATTGCCGAGAGCTATTGCTTTTGCCATATCAACGCAGGTTGCATATCCGCAGCCGCCGCAATTAATGCGCCTCGCTTCCGGTTTGTCCTTACGCATCTGAATAAATACTTCTTCAATAAGAGATGCAGGCACTTCATCCTTTGGAACCGGATTGGCAACAAAACCCCGGGTAAAGTCTTCATAGCGAAGTCCAAGCTCTGCGATTTTATCAAACATGCGCTTTCTGTTATCCTGGTAGGAGCCTGTCCCCTCAAGTTCTGAATCAAGCAGATGTCTCTTTGATAAATAACGATTGGTAAAGATAGTATAATCCCTGCGCTCATCAGGAACTCCCGGACCCATAAAACAGCCGTTTTCGCAATTTATAAGCTCCACGAATGCAGGCGGTGTCATACCTTCCTTAAGAAATGACATTATCACTGAAATATTGCTGTCAGAAAGTGAATCAAATTCCATTATTGTATTCTTCTTGTGGAAAAAGAGACTTATAAATTCCTTAAATCTCCCTGCAACATGATGAAGAGAACCTATACCCATAGCTTTAAGGTCTGCCTCAGCGCTGTATTGCGAAAAGTCAACGCCCTTAAGCCTCCTGTACAGATGCTCATATGTGACATTATAGTCTATTGCAGCGGTAATTGTTGCCGTGCTGAATTCATCACGCCTTGAAATGCAGGGCGAAAGACTCGCAAGCTTGGAATTGTCATTTAAATATTTATGAACATATATGGCCATGCAGGAAGCCGGTGAATGAACGGGAATTATATACTTAAGAAGCTCCGGATGATACATCGAAAAGTTCTGGACAACCGCATGGCAGGAGTGTCCTATAAAGGCATGATCCGGCTCATCCTTATGCTCAATAAGATACTTGACATGAGCCCAAAGGGAAATCTCAACGCCAAAGCCCACATCATATATAACCTTAACGCCCAATGCTTTAAGATAACCCAGGATCCCATTTGCTTCCTCGGAAAATATATCATAAAACGAAGGGGATACTAAGAGCGAAATCTCCTCTCCTGCATCAAGTGCAGCAAAAAAAGCATCCGTATCATCCTTATATTCCCTTGCATGATGTGTACATGCCTTAACGCAGATTCCGCAGTTAGTGCATCTGTCCGGAGAAACAAGCACCCTTGTATTCATCCCTTCAGTTACGGTATTATTCGCACCCTTATTAGCACATACGGCAATACATTTACTGCAGCCTATACATTTATCATTGGTAAAAACCAAGCCATCATTCAGCTTCTGCATAACGCCCCTCCACTTATCGTCATTGCTTCATACTGCCCTGTACATTCATGAATATACAGTTATGTTAATAATAGCACAAGCCTGATTGAATTTACATAAAAAAACATACTTTTTCCGTTTTTTTGTGTGCAATTGCCTGTAAGCATTTCAAAATCCCCGAAGGCTGTCTTGACTTAATCCCGCCCTCTCTGATATAACTCAAAAGAGGATATTACATGGAGGATTTGCAGATGAACGAGATGAACGTTCCTTACACTATCGAAGATACTATGCCTGTTGCACCCCTGATGCTTATTGTTCACGAAAGCTGTAATAAGCTTGGCAGGGAAGTCAATGATGCCATAGTTTCCTTTCGCAAAAATCACAATTTAAATCACAGAGATTCCGTTGCTTTCACCGATTATGAAAAGGATGATTACAGGGCTGATTTTGCCTGCCCCAGATTCTCAACCGGCGAAGGCAAAGCAATCCTCAACGAATCAGTGCGCGGCCGTGATGTTTTCATTCTTGCGGATGTATGCAATCATTCGCTCACCTATAAAGTCTCAGGTTATGTAAACCACATGTCCCCCGATGACATTTACATGGACATAAAACGGATAATTGCTTCAATTGCCGGAAAAGCCCACAGGATAACTGTTATAATGCCGTTTTTATATGAATCAAGGCAGCATAAAAGGATAACCCGTGAATCCTTAGACTGCGCAATGGCTCTTAGGGAACTTGCGGGCATGGGCGTTGATGATGTGATCACATTTGATGCGCATGATCCCAAGGTACAGAACTCCATTCCCTTATGCGGATTCGATAATTTCCTGCCTCCCTATGAATTCATTCAGGCACTCATACATTATGAAAAGGACCTTATAATCGATAAGGAACATCTTGTGGTAATCTCCCCTGATGAAGGTGCCCTTAACAGAGCTGTTTATTTTGCGGGAGTTTTAGGTGTCAATACGGGTATGTTTTATAAGCGCCGTGATTACACAAAAGTAATAAACGGCAAGAATCCCATCGTGGCCCACGAATTCTTAGGCGATAATATTGACGGCAAAGACGTAATAATAATCGATGACATGATTTCCTCCGGAGGCTCAATGATAGATACAGCCCGGCAGCTTAAGCAGATGAACGCAAAGCACGTTTATATCTGCTGCACCTTCGGCCTTTTTACGGAAGGCATGGAACAGTTTGATAAGGCCTATGACAAATGCTATTTTGACAGGATAATATCAACAAATCTTGCCTATCATACAGAAGAAGCCGCAAAGAGGGCCTATTATATAGAAGCTGACTTAAGTCAGTATTTAGCAACTATAATCGATTATATGAATCATGATGTAGGATTATCCAGGATACATACCAATGCCGATAAGATCAAAGAAGTTCTTGATGCCTATAATCAGCGTATGCAGGAAGAATTCTTCACTGATTACAAGGCATAAGGAAATGCGTTTTTTATCCAGTTTATTTCATCACCGTCAATTGCGATGACGTCATAACGGATAGGTGTTGAATTTTTTATACCGCGGCTTATTCTGTAGGCGTCACTCACCCTGCAGATCTGCCTGATTTTCCTATAGTCAACAGCCTGTGCGGCGGCTCCCGCCCGGGCTGTTTTTCTGTATTTGACTTCGACGAACACAATATACCTCCCGTCCCGGGCAATTATATCGATTTCGCCCATTTTATGGAATCTGAAATTCGTCTCCTTAATGTAAAGTCCGTTTCTTACAAGAAAATCAGCAGCCACGTTCTCTTTCTTCGAGCCGATTTCTCTTTTGTTCAAAAAATCCCTCCTTATATTTCATTTCAAATACGTCTCTTGTCTATTTAGCCATCTTAGCCCTTATCTTTTCCATGCCGTCTACAAATACGAGAATTTCAGCAACAACTTCATAAAGCTCCGGCGGTATAAAATCACCTATATCAAGCTTTGAGAGAGTATCCGCAAGCTTATCATCCCTGTGGACGGGAACCTTTGCAGCCTTGGCCTCTTCTATGATTTTCTCCGCAATTCTTCCCCGGCCCGTTGCAACAATTTTAGGGGCTTCATCCGAAGGGTCGTATTCAAGGGCTACCGCCTGTTTTATTTTTTTATCATCATCCTTATTCATTACGCTCTCACATCAAATCCTATTGCAGCAACCTGTCGCACTGTATCCTCCGGTGAACTTTTAAGGAATTCCTCGGTAATGGGAGTAATCGCGCTCCACTCTTTAACCGAAACCTTTGAGGACATTGAATAGCCCTTTGCCGTAAGCCGTTCATCAAGTATATGTATGTTGTCCGCTATAAAATCAAGCAGTTCCTCGCTTTGCATATAAAAATAAGTATTCACATTTTCAAAATTCTTCATGGACACATAGACATCCATGGGGCCTAAATGTTCCATGTCAAGATGAAGAAGTGCCGTAAGATTACCGTCCTTTGCGGCAAGATTTTTCTTATTTGAATATACATACAGCTCGCCATGTGCATTTTCCTGCGCCATTTTAAGCGGCAGCTGGACATAATTGACCATTTCATTAAGCTGGTTCATGAAATTTACGTTATCATTTATCTTCTGGGCATTTTCTGCGATATGATCAAGGCCATTGCCTGCTGAAGCTGATATGTTCATAAGCTTCTGGGACAGTTTTACTATTCTCTCATAGAGTCTGTCAACTTCGCCGTCCTCTGCAACCTTATCAGGAGTAAGAGTCATCTGTGACTTAAGCGCATCGCTTAAAAACTCTTTAAAATTACCGTTTTGAGAAAGTTCCTTAAGTGCTTTGTATATATTGTCATTTGTAAGCTCTGCGGATGGATTTACTAAAGGATCTGTTCCCGCGGCTGATGGATTTGCCAAAGGATCTGTTCCTGCTGCGGTATTATTTACCAAAGAATTTGTATCTGCAGCCGACGGATTTGACAAAGGATCTGTTCCTGCGGCGGTGTTATTTACAAATGAATTTGTATCTGAAGCTGAAGGATTTATAAAAGAATCTTTTCCTGCTGCAGTGCCATTTTCTGCGATGTCTCCACCTATATCTTCTGAATTTAAAGAATATTCGCTTATTGCGCTTTTATAAAGTTCCAATATGTCCTTACCCGAAATAACATCGGGAATTTCAGTATTAAGTGCGGCATAAAGATTCGTTAATTCAGTCCCAAATTCAGCCATGCTTATTTCACCCGGCAAAATATCACTGTCCATTACAGCTAAAAGTTCGCCTGCAAGATTAAGGCCTTTATCCCCGCCATTTGCCGCAAGGTCTGCAACCGCATTTGCAAAATCAGATGACAGATTAACCACATTATCTATTATCTGATGCTCGAAATTACTGTAATTCTCAAACTGGGTAACATTAAGTTCATTGATTGCAAGACCCAACTTATCCATTTTTACAATCATTGAAGGATCAGAGGCCGGATATGCATTAACACTTCGTGCCATATTAAGAAGAGAATTACGGTCTATTCCCATCCCCTCTTCCATCATGGTCTTAGTCATTGATATGTTCTGTGCCGTAAGGGAAAGCCCCGCAGCCTTAAGCGCACTTGATACTGTATTATCGGCCGACAGATTCGCAAAAAGCGGGCGCAGCTCTATGGTATTTATATTAGATCTGGTATTTACTTCAAAGGATAACAGCTGTCCTACCGACAAACCCGCATTTTGGCTGAGCCTGGCATTTACAAACTGACCGTTCGACAGTTTTATCGTAACGTTTCCCGAATCTAAGGAAGTTATCTCTCCGGATAAGGTCTGGCCGCTTTTTAAGGCAGATACATCCAATTCATTCTTAAGATGCGCCTCTGTATTATTAAGCGTGCCCTCGGCAGTACGGCCTGCAGCGGCAGAGGAATTATTTAAATAATCACTGTTATTTATCCCGATGTTCATATAAAATTCTTGATAAAACTCCTTCTGTGGATAGGTGTTGGTCCAAGCTTCTTTAAGGCTTTTATATGCGCTTCGCTCCCATAGCCTTTATTATCGGCAAAACCATAGCCCGGATAGATTTTATCGTATTCCGTCATCTTCTTATCTCTTGTGACCTTTGCTATGATACTTGCCGCAGCTATTGATGCAGACTTTGCATCGCCCTTTATTATCGGTACCTGCTTAATTGATACCTTTGGTATGGTAACCGCATCATTTAATAATATATCGGGTGCAACCTTCAAATTACTGATAGCCATGCGCATTGCTTCATAGGTGGCATTTAAAATATTTATACTGTCTATTACCTCCCAGGATACTTCTCCTATGCCGGTTGCCACAGCCTTTTCCATTATAATCTCGTAAAGCTCTTCCCTTTTCTTCTCTGATAATTTTTTGGAATCATTCAGATAAAGTATTTTTTCATCCTTCGGCAGTATGACGGCGCCTGCAACAACAGGGCCTGCCAGAGGTCCTCTTCCGACCTCATCTATGCCGCATATATATCCATATGCATCATATTCCCTTTCAAAGGCAAGCATAACATCTGTACGTTTAAGCTCATTCGCATAATCCAAAAGTGCCTTGTCTGCCTTTTTTACAAGTGCAATAACACCTGCACGTTCATCCCCTTTATATTTATCGACAAAAGCTTTTAGCTGCTCTGTTGTGCAATTATTATATTCTGATTTAATTTCCGATATGGCAATCATCTTTTATAATGTCTCCGTTTTAAAATATGTAAAAAGCATATTTGAAGTTATCTTATCAGGAATTTATTTAAAGGTTTTATCCTTATGAGTGTCTTTCCGATTATCGCATCCCTTTTGACGGCTCCGACCTGTTCACTTCGCGAATCTATGCTTTCCTTGCGGTTATCTCCAAGTACAAAATATTCATCCTCTTTAAGCACAAAATCAGATGCCGCATCTCCTGCATCAAAAGGGCCGTCAAGCCCGTCAATGTCTTCAAGTGCTTCCCCGTTAATAAATATTTTACCGCCTGCTATACGGACAGTCTCTCCCGGGAGTCCTATAACTCTTTTCACCAGCTCCTCGCCGTCGTTTTCATTTATAAAAAGAATTATCTCTTTTCTCTTAGGTTCTCTTATCCTGTATGTGATTTTATCCGTAAGAAGAACGTCTCCCGATAAAAGCGTCGGCTCCATCGAGTGATTATGAACTGCCGTTCTTACAACAACGTATTCCGTAAGAAAATATGTTATTACAAGAACGATCAGTAAAAATACCGTTATATCAAAAAACTTTTTAAGGAAGCGCAATTTACGCTTACGCTTGTTATTTTTATCTCTGCTGCCCATTATTCCCCTTTAATCTGATATCCCCTGCCGCTTTCATTTGCCGGCTCTTATTATGATACGGGCTCAAGGAATATGCGTTTACTTCTCGACGCAGATGACAACTA
>R03__coassemble_185_pt1 | contig 39372 bp, 27 predicted proteins | sample R03__metabat2_low_PE_060 | metagenome-assembled genome bin R03
ACTGGGAGGATATGTGGGCAATCGCAGATGATGTTACAGATCAGGCAGCTATCGAGGCTAAGGCTAAAGAGATCACTGATACCTTCGAAATCGAGGGAGGTACACCATGGAATGACCCCGATATCATGGAAATGGCAAAATATGTTGTTGCTTTTGAAAAGTGGGCTAAGGATGAGGACCTTGGCATGATTGCATCACATTATGCAGGCAAGGCACAGGGTCAGGCAGGAAAGCTTGATTCAATGCTTATCCCTGCATTCTCAATGCTTATTAAGCAGGGTACCGCATGCGCGGTTGAGGGCGATATGAAGGTTGCAATGGCAATGTCCATCCTTAAGACGATTTCGGGCATGGGTCAGTTATCGGAGATGTACTCAATTGATTTTCCTGAGGATATCTGCATTATCGGACATTCAGGCTCGGGCGATGCAGACATTTCACTTGCGCACAAGCCTACGATGAAGATAGTTAAGGTATTCCACGGCAAGGTTGGCGGCGGATATCTTACACAGTTCTATCCGCCTACAGGTGATGTTACATACCTTGCAATCACTCAGGATAAGGACGGAAACTTTAAGTTCGTTGTGGCTGAGGGCGTTAATCAGGAGGGCGATATCTTCATGTTCGGTGATACCAACATGAGAACCAAGTTTTCCATCCCCTGCAGGGAGTTCTGCAACAAGTGGTCAGAGGCAGGCCCTACGCACCATATGGCAGCTGCAGCAGGACGTCATATCGACACGATCCTCAAGGTTGCCAAGATCATGAACATTCCCGTAGATATTGTGTGCAGATGATAGTGAGATTGCACGAATTCGCGGAGGAATATGCTGCCAAGACAACGCAAATTCGACGCCAAATATGCTGAGAGGCGTATTTGAGAGGGTATCGGTATGACTTACTCCTGCATCCGGTACTGCTTGGGACTTAAGCCGGTATATTTTTTAAATACCTTTGTAAAATAACTTTGATTATCAAAACCACAGGCGATTGCTATATCCAGGATTGTATAATCCGTGGATTCAAGCAGTCGCTTTGTTTCTTCTATACGGATACTTGTAAGGTATTCCTTAAAACTCTGCCCGGTTGACTGCTTAAATATTGAAGAGAAGTAAGCAGGGGATAAGTACACATGGCGGCTTACTTTTTCCAAGGTGAGCTCGGTCGAGTAATTCTGGCTTATGAAGACGATGGCCTTCTGTATAGCTTCCGAATTCATCTTTTCATATTTAGGGAACATGCTCCGCATAAAGGCTTCAACCAGGCCCTGCAGTCGGTAGCACAGTTCCTGGTCAGTATCTATTTCATCCATTTTTTGGGAAAAATCATAGCTTAGGGACAGTATTTCTTCCTCGCCGGCACCGCCTTCAATGGCAGTTCTTGACAGAAGAGAGATAAGCTCAATTGCCCTTATTTTTATCTGGGACAAGGTATTGCCTGATGAAAAAAGAACATATCCCAAAAGATCATTTAAAAGAGCTCTGGCATCTTCGACATTACCGGTTTTTACCTTCTGAAGGAGCATCCTTTCCTTTTCTATGGGGTAGTGGATTGTTTTAATGGAATCAAGGGCTTTGTAGCCCTGCATGGATTCGCCTATGCGGGACTGCTGTGATGCTTTCTCTCTGTTGAGCTTTAAATGCTCGCTGCTGCCTGAAGTGATGCCATTAAAAAGGTATGAGAGCAGCCGGCTTATCTGAGTTGCGGTATTGGGCTGGATAATGGGTATACTGCTGCTGGTTTCGTAAAGTTCAAGTATTTCCGTAGTGCCCATATTATGGCGCTTTGCAACGCATGACATCATTGTCATGTCAGGTGAGTCCATTAAGAAGGGACCAACAAGAACAGAGCCAAGGAGCTCTTTGTTATTAACAATGGGAAAGACTATGTGATTGCATTCAGCATGGCAGGAGAAAAAGTACGCTTCGCCTATATCAAGGGCACGTGAGGCGGACTTTTTGTGGAGCTCAAAGCAGGTTTCCTTAGGACGTGCAACCCTTTGGAAACAGTCGCAAAAGGGCGTGGGGTCGCCTAAAACGATTATGGCATTTCCCTTCTCTGACAATAGCTGTACCCTGAGTCCTACACAGGTCTGAAAAGCGATGAGTATTTCTTCGATTGTATTCTTTTTAATATAACTATAAATTAAAGCATCCATATATCCGAAGATTTTACAATAAATCCAAAAAAAATGCAAAGACACAGGGCCTTTTTGATAGGATAATCATAGCATAAAGTGAAAGAAATTCACAAAACAATTTATTTTTGATAAGAATTTTCAGGAGGGTATTTAAAATGGCAACAATTGATGAAATCAGCGAATTTCTCCAGAAGGGCAGAGCAAAGCAGGTAAAAGCACTTGTTCAGCAGGCGCTTGACGAGGGCATGGATGCTAAGACAATCCTTAATACAGGTCTTTTATCCGGCATGATGATCATTGGCGAGAAATTTAAGAACAATGAGGTTTTCGTTCCCGAGGTGCTTGTTGCTGCAAGAGCAATGAACGCAGGCGTTTCAATCCTTGAGCCTTATCTTGCCGAGGAGGGCTCGGATCCGGTAGGTGTTGCACTTATCGGTACAGTTAAGGGTGATCTTCATGATATAGGTAAAAATCTTGTTACCATCATGCTCAAGGGCGCGGGCTTTGAGGTTGTTGACATAGGTGTTGATGCTGAAGCTGCTGCATTTATCGACAAGGCAGAAGAGGTTAATGCAGACGTTATCTGTATGTCAGCACTTCTTACAACGACAATGCCCAATATGAAGGAGGTTGTTGATCTTCTGTCACAGAGGGGCTTAAGAGATAAGTACATCGTAATGGTCGGCGGTGCACCCGTTAATCAGGGCTTTTCAGAGCAGATCGGTGCTGATTACTTTACAGAGGATGCAACAAGCTGCGCTGAGGTAGCCAAGAAGGCAGTCCTTGAGAGAAAAGCACTATAATATGAAAATATTATTAAATGACGAGATCAGGGAGCTTAACATCACTGATGGAAAATCACTTTCCGAGATTCTGCGTGAAAATGGAATTTATCTCTCAAGCCCCTGCAATGGTACCGGGCGCTGCGGCAAATGCCGGATAAGGATTACTGAGGGAGAAATCCCGGCTTCACCTGCTGATCTTAGGATTTTATCCGAAAATGAGATCAATGCGGGAGTAAGGCTGGCCTGTCAGATAAAATCCGATTTTAATGCCACTGCCCAAATAATAAATAATGAAGAAAATATGAATGTGCTGGGAGAGAGCGAAGCTTATGACGCAGATAAAGGCCGTCATAAAATGCCGGACGGCAGCATATCAGATGTCAGCGTACCGGACGGCAGCCTGGGCTTTGGAATCGCAATAGACATAGGCACCACCACGCTGGCTGCGGCACTTATTGACATTTCATCGGGGAGAACGATTGCAAGCGCCTTAGGGATAAATCATCAGCGCTCCTTTGGGGCGGATGTTATATCAAGGATCCAGGCTTCAAACGATGGAGCCGGCGAACAGCTTAAGGCTTTAATACAAAATGACTTAAAGCAGCTGATAAGCGACCTTGCGGAAAGATCAGGTATTAATCCCGATAAAACAGAGCAGATAGTAATTGCAGGAAATACGACTATGGGGCATCTCCTTATGGGATATCCCTGCAGCAGTTTGGGAGTCTACCCCTTTACACCCTATAATATAGGAAAGATTGAAGGGAGTGCAGAGGAGATACTGGGCATTGCCGGAGCAAAGACAAAGGTTACGATATTGCCGGGTATATCAACATATGTTGGAGGAGATATAACCGCAGGTCTTTTGTCCCTGGGTGCATTTAAGTCTGACAAGCCCATTGCTCTTATTGACCTTGGAACAAACGGTGAGATGGCACTTGGCAATAAAGAGAAAATCCTTGTAACTTCAGCAGCGGCAGGTCCCGCGTTTGAAGGCGGAAATATTTCCTGCGGAATGGGGTCGGTTCCTGGAGCTGTATGCGGCGTAACGATCAGGGGCGAAGAAGCGATACTTAATACCATAGATGGTAAGCCGCCCATCGGTCTGTGCGGAACGGGCGTAGTGGAACTTACGGGAGAGATGCTTGCCAATGGACTTATAGACGAAACCGGACTTTTGGATGAAGATTATGAGGATGAAGGATATCCTTTTGCAATAACGGATAATGGGGAAGAGTTGTTCTTTACACAGAAGGATGTAAGGGAGATCCAGCTTGCAAAGGCTGCTGTGAGAGCAGGCTTTGAGACCTTGCTGTTAAGGTATGGTGTTACCTGTGACGATCTTGATTCGGTATATGTTGCGGGTGGCTTCGGATATTTTCTTGATACAAAAAAAGCAGCCTTAATAGGTCTGTTTCCTCCTAAGGCACTGCCAAAACTCAAGGCAATAGGTAATTCATCATTAAGAGGAGCTGTGGATTATATGATTGTGCCAAAAGGCGATGAGATGCTTTGCAATATCATCGGAGTTTCCGAGGAAATAGCACTCTCAACGGATAAGGATTTCAATGAGATATATGTTGATTCTATGATGTTTACTGAGGAATAATCTGCAAATAAGATGCAAAATGGTAATTCTCAAATATGAGTCAGACATGAGCATCAAAAAATGACAAATAAAAGGAGACTATTTTTATGGCAAGGAATACTATGAATATGAAGCAGTGGGTTGCTGATCAGATAGCAGCACCTAAGAAGAAGGGCGCACCGGTTCTATCCTTCCCTGCTATCCAATTGATGAATATTACGGTCAAGGATCTTATTAATTCAAGCGACTATCAGGCTAATGGAATGAAGGCAGTTGCCGAGAGAGTAAATTCTCCCATTTCGGTTTCGCTTATGGATTTATCACTTGAGGCTGAATGCTTTGGCGCCACGATAAGAGTATCCGATGATGAGGTGCCTAATGTTATAGGCGCTGTTGTTTCATCACAAGAGGATGCAGATGCCCTTGAGGTTCCAAAGGTAGGAGCCGCAAGGACACAGATTTACATCGATGCGATTAAAAAGGCTGTTAAACTGATAACAGACAGGCCTGTTTTTGCAGGTGTCATCGGCCCGTTTTCTTTGGCAGGGCGCCTTATGGATGTTACAGAGGCAATGATATACTGCTATGAAGATCCGGACATGGTTCACACCGTACTTGAAAAGGCTACGGAGTTTATCACAAAATATATCCTCGCATATAAGGAAGCAGGAGCGCATGGTGTTGTAATGGCAGAACCTTTAGCGGGTCTTTTATCGCCTGCGCTTGCTGAAGAATTCTCAGCTGATTATGTTAAGAAGATAGTTGATGCGGTTCAGGATGATAATTTCATTGTGATCTATCATAATTGCGGTAACTGCGTGGTGCAGCAGATTGACTCCATAATTGCAACCGGCGCACCTGTATTCCATTTCGGAAATGCTATTAATATGTCGGATATTATGGACAAGATTCCCGCGGATAGGCTTGCAATGGGCAATGTGGATCCTGCGGGGCAATTTAGAAACGGTACCGTCGAATCGATTAAGGAGAGTACGAAGTCAGTTCTTGAGGCCAATTCAAAGTATCCTAATTTCGTAATCTCGTCAGGCTGTGATATACCTCCTCTTTCAAAATGGGAGAATATAGATGCTTTCTTTGAGGCAGTTGACGAGTACTACGCATAGGAAAAAAATTACAAAATCCAATCAAAATATTACATTGATATATTTTCGCGATTTTGTATAGTTAGTGATGGTAGCAGCAGGCTGCAGCATACATAGGCTTAATAAGCTAAGGAATGGAGATTAATATGAAATATAAGAAGAACTGGGAGGAAACCCGGGAAAAATGGATCAATTACTGGCAGAGGAAAAATGAGGGCCGCCCTCTTATGTTTATAGTGGCCAGAAAACCGGAATATGATGAGATTGCCAAAAAGACGGAAGAAGAGCTTGATGATACAAAGGCAGATCCCAGAAAACATAACTGGCAGGGATTTTATTATGATCTTCCGGATGAGCTTATGTGGAAGGATATGGACGATAAGTATTTAAAGGCTGAAATGCTGGTTGGACGATATCGTCAGTTCTGTGAGACTCATGAGTTCATGGCAGAATCATTCCCCAATATGGTTGTTGATTTCGGACCCGGCTCCCTTGCATCATACATGGGCTCAGATGTGGGCTTTGCAGAGGATACCCAGTGGTTTGAACCCTGCTATGAGGATATAGATTCCTGGGAGGATGTTGAAGAACTTACACTTTCGGATCCTCTTGGCTGGTATAAAAGGCACCTTGAACTTTTGAAGAAGTGTAAGGAACTTGCAAACGGAGATTTCTATGTCGATATTCCGGACCTTATGGAAAATATCGACACCCTGGCCTCACTTCGCGGGACCTCTGATCTTATGTGCGATATGGCAATTGAACCCGAAGAGGTTAAAAAGAAGGTAGATGAAGTTACAAAATGCTATTATGAAGCCATGGGGAACATGTATGATATCTGCAAGGAAGAGGATGGATCAAGTGCCTATACCGTATTCCAGATCTGGGGACCGGGTAAGTGCATCAAGCTTCAGTGCGATTCCTCGGCAATGATTTCAACAGATATGTTCAAAGAGGTGGTACTTGATTCCCTAAAGGAGCAGGCTAAGTGGGGAGATCAGGTGTTGTTCCATCTTGATGGACCTGACATGATAAGACATCTTGACGCAATAATGGAGGTTGAGGGCATTGATGCTCTTCAGTGGACCTCCGGAGATTACGGCCCTGACGGAACCTGCCCTGATTGGGACGGCATCTATGAAAAAGCCATAAAGGCGGGAAAATCAATCTGGGTTAAGGTTTATAACGGTAAGTTTGATGACTGGGTTAAAAATGTTGACAGAATGGTCAAAAAGTTCGGTTCAACAAGAATGTTCCTGCATTTTCCGGAGATGAGCATGGAAGAAGCAAAGACTATCATCGAGTACGCTAATGAGCACTGGTCGAATGTTAAGGGAACTTATCTTGAGGAAATCGGGCTGTAAGAATTTTATAAAGAATTTATGGCTTTCTTCCGATAATTATCGTATATACATATGAAGGTAATTCTCAAGCAAAGGAGTGAGAGCATATGAAACAGATAAAGAGGTTGTGCGCAATAACATTGACTGCTGTACTCGCTATGACTTCGGTACTGCTTCCTGCAGAGCATGTTTACGCTGCGGAGGATACGGTTATATCTGAAAGTGCAGACGATAATGACAGCGGCTCAAGCGAGAGCAGCTCAAGTGATACCGGCTCAAGTGACAGCAGTTCAAGCGAGAGCAGCTCGCCTGAGGATAGTACATCTGAGGATGGTTTGGGTGGTAATTTTGCCGGTAACGAATCATCTGATGCCGGGATAACAGAGAGCGGTTTATCTGATGCAGGGATAACGGATAACGGTTCGGCTGAGGATGGTGCACTTGGCGGTAATGCCGGTGATTCTTTGGGCGGTGAGGCAACAATTGTAACTACTCCGGATCCAAATGGCGGGGATGACATTGAAAGTATTTCCGGAGCCTATACTGATACTACGGCAGATAATCTTACAATATTGCTGCGAGGTCTTAATGAGGATAATAAGCAGGCAACCTTCGATGCAATAAATCAGCAGATTGCGAACATTTTAGCAAATGGCGGAAGATATGATCTTACTAACGACTCATACGTAGATGCTGAAAAATACAATAATAGTGACAGCGGTAGCGGCTATGATTCAGAACACTGCTGGGCCGCAACCTGTGCCAATATTCTCTGGACAACGGGCTATGCACAGCAGGCGACGAATCCCCTTACAAATGAAGCGTTCAAGTCAGAGGATGAGGTAATGGCATATTTTTCGGAGAATTTTACCGATGCTCCCGGAACGCCGGATGAGGGTGTTAAGTGGTTCTTTAACGGAGCCTATAGTCTTAACAACGAAACCGGAGTGGCACATACCATATCTGATGCATCGGGCGGACTTCTTAAGGATGCGGGCTATCTTGACCGCATGGATACGGTATATGGTAATAACGCGGATATATCATTACTTGATCAGATCGGAACGGTTGGAGTAGGAGTTTTGGTAAAGTGGCTTGAAACAGACGGTGAGGGTAACAGTTCAATTACAACTTCGGCCCACTGGATGTCTGTTGTGGGTGCTGTGATTGATACGGCAAAGAGCATTACGGAGCAGATTACCGAGAGATACAAGGCGATCATTATCAGCCATTCAGATGATGACCCGGCTCAGGGGGATTTAAATGCGTCATATGCTGATAAACTTGCGGCAAAAGCGGCACAGACTAACAAATACTCAGTTTACAAGTTGACCTACGATACGACTCTTAATGCCTGGCTGATCGATAATTTTGATGAGAATAGGCCTACACTAATTACCTATCTGTACGGCCTTATGGACAGCAATATTCCTAACAATGCAGGAGGCGGCGCTGATCCGGATGATGGAGATAAGACAGCCTACGTTATTGTTGCCAATGACGGCAGTGAGACCTATGCAATCATGGAGAACAGTAAGGCTGTACAGAATATAGATTATTTCTATAACCTTACGCCTGCACAGCTTGCAACGAGCGAAAACATTGATTCCTTAAATACCTTCATGGTAGAAAACAGCCTGCCTGTATTCTCGCCTTCAAAGGGTGTTGTAACTGAAGGTCAGAACTTAGAAGCATACTTAACTTCTCATGAAACCTTTGTAGGTGCAGTATCCATTAACGGAATAGCACTTCCGTTTGATGCATATGAAATCGTGGGAGTAAAGGGCGGTTTGTGCAAGCTTGTATTAAAGGATGGTTTCTTAAGCGGACTTGCCGCAGGCACCTATGTGATCACCATTAACATACAGGGGATTGAAGTACCTGTTGAATTCACCATTACAAAGTGATTGGATCATAAAGAATTTACATGAAAGAGACGCCTCATTTTAAGGCGTCTCTTTTACTGCTGCAGGAAAAATCATATAGAGGTCTTGCGCCATTTAACCTTCGCAGATATCTTAAAGGGCTCGAAATTGCCGGCACCTTCGATGGCTTCGAGCAGATACTGCGCTGCTATATAGCCGCGCTCGTAATTAGGGACCTGAACGGTGGTAAGCCTTATGATCTGGGCGGTATCCGTATCATCAAAGCCCGTTACGGAAATATCCTCCGGGACCTTTATATTATTCTCCCTAAAGGCCCTTAGGGCTCCTAGGGCCATGTCATCATTGGCACAGACTAAGGCATCCGGAAGATGCTCCGTGAGCATTAAAAGCTTTGCTGCCTGATATCCGCTCTTCTCGCGAAAATCACCGACATAGTAATCATCTCTTCGCAATATAAGTCCGTTTTCCTTAAGTGCATCGCAGGTTGCCCTGTAGCGTTCCTTATTATCAAGTGTATCAACACCGCCGATAAAAGCGAATCGGCGGCAGCCCTTTTTAACAAGGCCTTCCACAAGCTCCTTCTGCGGATTGTAGTTATTAACAAGCATGCTCTTTACATAAGGCGCATCAATCTCGCGGTCAAGAACGACTATAGGATAATCCTTGCCGGCCTTCTTTATTATCATGGCATCGGAAGCGTTCACATCAAGCATGATGCAGCCGCAGCTTGCGCTTTTGTTCATATATTTATCGCAGTTTTTGTTGGTGCATATAAGAAGGTCATATCCTTTTGAATAAACGTAATCGCTTATCCCCTGTATTATCTTAAGGTAGAACTGCCTGTCAAAATCACTGAAGTTAAAAAGGATGGTTTTGGAATTGCCGCCTTTAAGGGTTTTGCCGCTTAGGTTGGGTTCATAATCGTTTTCACGGCATAATGCAAGGATGCGATTTTTTGTTTCTTCGCTCACATTCTTCTTATCATTTAATACATTCGATACGGTGGATGGTGAAACGCCGGCCATTTTGGCGATTTCTTTTATTCCTATCATAATATTCCCCTTCTTTTGGGTGTATTTGGCGTATTTTTAAATACGCCGCGCTAAGTATTTAGCGCCGAGTAAATGCAGCAATAAATTTACTATAATTTTACGATAGTTTTACGCAGAAATCAAGTAAAGTTTACTTCGTTTTACTAACGTTTTTACCACAAAACATGTAATTTTGCACAAAATAATCAATTTCAAAAGGCGAAATTAACAAATATAATACTTAACAATTGACTCGGGTTTCGCTTAAGAATAGAATTTCAGTATAACGATTTACCAAACGAGACAATTTATCGTCATTGAAGACGTCCGATAATGATAGGTTGCCAATTCGCTTGTATCGATATCAAAGTAGTAGAAACAGCAATTAATCAAAATCGAAAGGGAGAAACAATGAAAAAGAAAACATTAGCATTATTACTTGCAATGGCAATGACAGCAACCTGTTTTGCAGGATGCGGAAGCGCAGCAGCAGAAGCAGCACCTGCAGCAGAAGAGACAGAAGAAGCAGCAGCCGAGGATACAGCAGAGGCAGCAGAGGCAGAAGCAGATTCCGAAGAGACGGCAAAGCTCGTTATATTCCAGAGTAAGACCGAGATCATGGATGCACTTAACAGATGCGCAGAGGACTTCACGGCTGAGACAGGTATAGAAGTAGAAGTATGGGAGACCTCAGGTGATAACTACTTCACAGATTTAAAGACAGACCTTTCAACAGAAGCAGGCCCTACACTCTTCTCGCTGGCACCGGGTTCTGAGTCGGTTGAGATGGCTGATTACTTAGAAGACGTATCAGACCTTTCCTTCATCAGCAAGGTAAGTGCAGGCATGGTAGATGAAGTTAACGGCAAGCAGGTTGGTATTCCTTATACACTTGAGGGCTTTGGCCTTGTATACAACGGAAGTCTTGCAGATACCTCCAAGCTTACATCAACAGATGCTCTGATTTCTTATCTTAAGGATCAGAAGGCAGCAGGCATTAACGGACTTGGTTTCTCACAGGAAGATTATTTCCTTATCATGCATGTTCTTAATACACCGTTTGCTATCCAGGATGATCCCGATGCATACCTTACATCGGTTCTTGATGGAAGCGTAAGAATGTATGACAACGATGCATTCAAGGAATTTGCAACATTTATGGAAGCTGTAAGAGAGAACTGCACAAACCCTGCTGATATCACATATGATAACAACTGCGGTGATTTCGCAACAGGTAAGACAGCTATGATCCATCAGGGTAACTGGTGCTACTCAATGTTCGCAGATTATGATGTTGATTTCGATATGGGAATCGCAGCACTTCCTCTTTGCGGCAACAACAAGGTAGCTGTATCAGTTCCTGCAGCATGGTATATCAACACAGATGCAACAGACGCTGAGAAGAATTCCGCAAAGGCATTCCTTGAGTGGTTATATACATCTGAGACAGGTGAAAATTACTTAATGGCAGAGTTCGGATTCGTACCCGTTGTTGAAGGTATGACAAGTGATTCTCTTGATCCTATTTCAACATCAGTAGCAGAAGCTGCAGCAGCAGGCAACACAATCCCCTGGAGCATGGCTAACTGGCCTGCAGGTATTTCGTCATCACTTGCACCTATTGTATTGGATTTCTACACATCAACAATGACAGGTGAAGAACTTGTTAACCAGCTTAATGATGCTTTCGTTGAGGCAGCAAAATAAGCAGCCGGTTCCAACAGACATAGACAAACAGAAATTTGATTTTCACTTCCGCGGGCTCAAAATGCCCGCGGAAGCTTTAAAGGAAAGAAGGTAAGTTATGAAGAAGAACAAGGGGTGGTATACATTATTCACATTTCCGCTGATGTTCATATTTACAATTGTGGTGATCGTACCCTTTGCAATTGGTATAGGACTTTCCTTTGTGGAATGGGATGGACTTGCAAAGCATGCAATGACCTTTGTGGGATTCGAGAATTATGCGAGAGTTTTTACTGACGCAAGATTCCTAAAATCCGCAGGAAGGACGACAATATTTACTTTAATAAGCGTGCTCAGCGTAAATGTTGTAGGTCTTATATTCTCCCTTGTTGTTACCACGAAGCTTAAGACTGCAAATATTGCAAGGACGATGCTTTTCGTACCGTATCTTATCGGCGGACTGATCTTAGGTTATATCTGGAAGAGCGTATTTTCGGAATTCTTCTTATCAATTGACTGGGGCAACTGGCTTACAGACAACACAAAGGCAATGGCTGCGATGATTATAGTCACGACCTGGCAGATGGCGGGCTACGTAATGATCGTATATATCACAGGAATCATGGCAATACCGGATGATGTTTTAGAGGCTGCCTGCGTAGATGGGGCAAGCTTTTTGCAGACACTCTTTAAGGTTAAATTCCCTCTCCTTATGCCCTCCTTTACGATCTGCTTATTCTTAACATTATCAAACTGCTTTAAGGTTTATGATGTGAATATAGCACTTACGGGAGCAGGACCTAATTACCAGTCGGAAATGTTCTCTCTTAATATCTACAATGAGATTTTCGATTTAAGTAATTTCGGTTATGGCCAGGCAAAGGCAATAATTTTCTTCCTGATCATTGCAATCATCACGATGTTCCAGGTTAAAATCACGAAGAGCAAGGAGGTATCAATGTAATGGCTAAGTCAAAAGGTTCCAATATAGTTGCAAATGTCATACTTATGATTTTCTGCCTCTTATATCTCTTCCCTATTTACCTGATTCTGACCAACTCGTCAAAATCAAGATCGGAAATGTATGAGAGCATGGTAGCTCTTCCTACTAAAATTACGGCGAAATATTACGAAAGTGCTCTTAGCAAAATGAATTTCGGAATATCCGTTAAGAATTCGCTGGTTCTTACATTTGTGTCAATAGCAATACTTGTTGTCTTATGCTCCATGACGGCCTGGATGCTTGTAAGAAACAACAATAAATTATCAGGTGCATTGTTCGGAATTCTCGTAGCTACGATGCTCATCCCCTTCCAGACAATAATGATGCCCCTTATGCAGGAGATGAACTGGATAGGCAACCATATCGGGGTTAAGATGACGGATACGATACCGGGCCTTGTGTTCATGTACATAGGCTTCGGCGCCGGAATGGGAGTGTTTTTGTACCACGGATTTATATCTTCGATTCCGGTATCCTTAGAAGAGGCAGCTATTATTGACGGCTGTAATACCTGGAGGGTTTTCTGGGATATAGTGTTCCCTATGCTTAAGCCCACAACGATGACTGTAATCATCCTTGATGTAATCTGGATATGGAATGACTATCTTCTGCCTTCGCTTACTCTTAAGGCAAAAGCAAACAGAACCATTCCCATTTCAACGGCTAAATTTTTCGGTCAGTATACCATAAGCTGGAACGAAGCAATGGCAGCACTTGTAGTAACTATCATTCCCGTAGCTATTTTCTATCTGGCATGCCAGAAGTACATCATAAAGGGTGTAGCTGCCGGAGCAGTAAAGGGTTAAGAGGTAGACTTAAGTTGGATAAAATCATTACTAAAATATATACGGACTTTAATGAAGAGTCCTGCTCACTTGATGAAACGATTTTTCATAATGCCAACGGATATATAGGAGTGCGGGGCGCCCTCGAGGAGGGCGCACCTGCGCAGTGGGATACGATGAGGGGGATTTATATTAACGGATTCTATGACATCATTCCCATGAAACAGGCAGAGATGCTCTGCAATTTCGTTGATAAAAAGGAGACAATGCTCAATGTTGCCGATACTATGACGATCAACTGCATCATAGACGGCGAGATGCTTGACCTTACTAAGGGAACTCTTATAGAGCATAAGAGAATCCTCGATATGCAAAGGGGTGTCACTAAAAGGGAGATCATCTGGGAGACGAGTTCCGCAAAAAGGGTTAAAATCAATATAACGAGAATGACCTCCTTTGAACTTCTGTCGCTCTTTTCCATAGAATATAAGGTGGAGGCAGTTAATTTTGAGGGAGATATAAGACTTTTGTCGTCTCATAATCCGGATGTTGCCAATTACTGTAATCCCAAGGATCCGCGCCTTGCGGCTGAAAGCCTTAAGAACCTTACGGTGAAGGAATTCTTCATGAATGAAGGAAGCAGTATTGCGATTTCGGAAACCGGTGTGAGCAAGCTTAGAATGTGCTCGCTTGCAGACAATTCCATCAGAGTATCAGGTAAAAGCTCCATAACACAGGAAAAGACGGATTTATTCGGTAAGCAGGGTGTATATACCGGAAGCTGCCACATATGCAAGGGAGATTCCGTGACACTTACCAAATTGTGCATATTTACGGATTCCATAAGATGCAGGGATATTGCGGGAAGGGCTGCGGCTGATTTAGAGCTTGTAAAACAGCGGGGCCTTGAATATTATTATAAGTCACAGGCAGATTATTTAAGTGCCTTCTGGGCAGGATGCGATATGGAAATTGACGGCGATGACGATATGAACAGTGCAGTCGCCTTCAATATGTATGAACTGCTCCAGTCTGCGGCAAAGGATGCTTATGCTTCGATTGCGGCAAAGGGCATGAGCGGCGAAGGCTATGAAGGTCACTATTTCTGGGATACGGAAACCTTTATAATCCCTTTCTTTACCCTTACTAATCCTGCACTGTCTAAAATGCTTCTGCGCTACAGATATAAAACGCTTGATAAGGCAAGAGTAAATGCCCTGCTTTTGGGACATAAAAACGGAGCCCTGTTCCCCTGGAGAACCATAACGGGAACGGAATGCTCGGGATATTTTGTTTCGGGAAGTGCGGCTTACCATATTAATGCCGATATTGCTTACGCGTTTGTAAATTATTATCTTACAACCGGCGATCTTGATTTTATGCGCGAAGCGGGAGAGGAAGTTCTTATAGAAACGGCGCGGCTGTGGATGGACTTAGGGTGCTATAACAGTGACAATAAGTTCGTGCTTAATGTTGTGACAGGCCCTGATGAATATACCTGTATGGTCAATAATAATTACTATACAAATGTGGCTGCGAAATACAATTTAAACTGGGCCGCTAAAATGCATAAGCTTCTTGAGGATGCCGGAATGGCAAAATCACTTGATGAGCGGCTTAACATTACTGAGACGGAGCTTAAAGCTTTTGAAACGGCAGCTGAGAAGATGCTTCTTCTATATGATGAGAAGCTCGGCATCAATCCTCAGGATGATTCCTTCTTAAGTAAGCCCGTGTGGGATGTTGCAAATACACCTAAGGATAAATTCCCGCTCCTTCTTAATTATCATCCGCTTCATTTATACCGTTATCAGGTATGCAAGCAGGCAGATACCGTACTGTCGTATTTTATGTTTGAAAACGAGCAGCCAGAGGACGTGATGAAGAGGAGCTATGAGTATTATGAGAAAATCACAACTCACGATTCATCCCTTTCAACCTGTGTATTCTCAATTGTTGCTTCCCGCCTTGGGCTTAAGGAAAAGGCTTATGATTACTTTGGTGATTCAGCAAAGCTTGACCTTATGAATACTCACAATAATACGAAGCATGGAATACATACTGCCAATATGGGCGGCTGCTACATGGCAATCGTAAACGGCTTTGCATCTTTAAGGATCAGTGAGGAGGGTATATCCTTATCACCCTTTGTTCCGGGCAGCTGGAAGGGCTATGGCTTTAAGTTTGTATACAAAGGATCATTAATAAAAATAAAGGCAGATCGTAAAGAGGTATCAATGGAGCTTCTTGATGGAGATGCTGTGGATATTAAACTTTACGGTAAGAACTATCAGCTGCTTAAGGATAATAAGCTGGTAGCTGCAATGGAGGGATAGAAGTGATTACATCAGTGATTTTCGATCTGGACGGGGTGCTTGTATTTACGGACAAATATCATTATATTGCATGGAAGAAGATAGCAGATGAGCTTGGCATCTATTTTGACGAGGAGATCAACAACCGCCTAAGAGGCGTCAGCAGAATGGACTCTTTGGAAATCATTCTCGAAAACTATAAAGGCGAGGCGCTCCCCCGAGATAAAAAAGAGGAACTTGCCGCAAGAAAGAATGAGTATTACAGGGAACTGCTTAATAACATGACGCCTTCTGATGTCACGGATTCAGTTAGAGAAACGCTTGATACATTAAGGCAGAGAGGTTATAAGATTGCTCTTGGCTCGTCAAGCAAAAATGCTAAATTCATTCTTGAAAAGGTTAATCTAACGGATGCCTTTGATGCGATTTCGGATGGCAATAATATCATTAATTCAAAGCCCAATCCGGAAGTGTTCGTAAAGGCAGCCAATTTCTTAAACGAGCCCTGCTCACACTGCCTTGTTGTGGAGGATGCCGAAGCCGGAATTAATGCCGCTAAGGCAGCAGGCATGGCAACCGTTGCAATAGGTGATGCCGCAAAGTGCCGCATAGCAGACCACGACATTGAGGAGTTCTCTTCTCTTGCGGATATTCTCCTGTAAACAGAGAGGACGCTTTAACTTAAGTCGGAGATTGGACCCCGACTGAGTTTATTTCGTTATAACCCCCGCCTACGTTATTACGTATAAGCGAGATAGAAAATCTTTGATTTTCGTAATCGAACTTATGCCTTGCAGAGGTGGGGATTTCTCCGACTGAGTTAAAAAAGAAGCGGGAATATTCCGCTTCTTTTTTGGTGAAATTAATGCGGCCATGATTTATAATGGTGGGGTGAAGGCAGAGGACAAAGGGTGTATAATGATAAGACTTGATAAATATCTTGCGGATGCCGGGATAGGAACACGCAGCGAGGTTAAGAAATATTTAAAAGCAGGCAGGGTTAGGGTCAATGGAACTGCGGCCGGTGATCCTGCGGCCAAAATCGATGAAGCGTCAGACGCAGTGACTTTTGACGGTAATGCGGTAGATAGAGATAAGTTTTTATATTATATGTTTTATAAACCTGAAGGGTGCGTTTCGGCAACAAAGGACGGCTTATCTAAAACAGTTCTTGAATATTTAAAGGGTGAACCGGTTAAGAATCTTTTCCCGGTAGGGCGGCTTGATAAGGATACAACGGGGCTTTTACTTATAACAAATGACGGGCAGTTAACCCACCGGCTCTTATCACCGAAAAAACACATCGATAAGGTATATTTGGCAGTGTGCGACAGGCTTTTATCCGCTGATGAAATGGAGCACTTTGCCACGGGACTTGACATAGGTGATGATAAGCTGACTCTGCCGGCTGCGATTGAATATACGGGCATAGGAGAGCCTTATGCGGAATTTACATATAAGGTTAAGCTTTTTGAGGGAAGATATCATCAGGTAAAGAGGATGTTTGAAGCACTTGGGACCAAGGTTCTTAGTCTTAAGAGACTTTCGATGGGACCGCTCTTACTTGATGATACTTTAGCGCCGGGTGAGTACAGGAGACTTACCGAAGAGGAAATCGGGATGCTTAGAAATTGACATGGAGCGCCGGATTAGCCTGCTGATTTTGGGGTAACGGAATCTTTTGGGCAGAAGGACTGCCGCGAATAGGGATACAAAATGGATAAATTTTATTGCAATGATAATTATAAAGAGTGCTTTGATGAATACACAAAGAAGGTGCTTAAGAGATTCGGATTTTCTTCTGAATCAGCTCAGCGGGAAATAGTATGCATAGCCAATGCCGGGAATGTTGTCGCGAAAAAGACATATGCTGATTTTCTCTTCTATAAGAAGATTTTAAGGAAGAATGCTTACCGGGATGCCTTTTTTATGTATCTTGAAGCGGCTGATATAAGTGTTGGAGATGACGGTGAGCTTAAGTGCGCAGGAAATGGTTATCCTCTTGCCTTCTGGCCGATAGGCTATTATCTGGTCAATTATCGATGTGAATCAATACTCCTAAAGTGCGAGACTATAGACGTGATAGAGAACATGCCCCGTACGTTAAGGCTTAAGGCGGCTCTTGAGATGGCAGCGCAGTGCATGCTGTGCATAGATACGCCAGGTGCGCTTAATCTTATAGGCAGGATCCTTATCGAAGCTTCTGAGAGTGAGTCACTTTTTAATGAGCTGCTGCCGCTTATTAATGAGGTATTATCCTATGAATTCTGCGAGAACGTGGGGCTGATACGCAAGATAAGCACAAAGGCGGAATGCAGATCCAGCGGGGATGCTTTTTTCAGGGCAGCTGCCGATAACGGCTATGTATATTCCTGCAATAACTTAGCCAGCAGGGAGGCACTTGCAATCACAGATGCTCAAAAAGCAGAAGACGCATGCGATGAGGCGCTGCAGCGGGAAATCGATAAGCATGTGGATGCATACGTTCATTATCTTACCCAGTCCGCCGACAGGTATGAGCCATATGCCGCCAACAAGCTGGGGCTGTTTTATATGACAGGTGAGGTTAAGGCTGCAGGCAGTAAACAGAAGGTTTATTTTAAGAAGCGTATTGATACGGCGCTGGCAAAGGAATACTTTACAAAAGCAACAGTATTTCCCGATGCCAATTCCGCATGGGCATATTTTAATCTTATAAAGTATTTTGCCAGGGATTATAAACAGAATCTTGACCTTATGAACGAGCATATGGGTTATATAAAGGAGCTCAATCCCGAGGTTTATAATATAGCGATAGAACTGTAATATGAAAAGCAATATGAAAAGCAATATTGAATCGGTAAGATATGTGCAGATTCAAATACGTCTGAGCCGGAATGATTTTTGATATTGTATGGGGGTTTATAATGGAATCATTAAAAAACTGTTTTGACGTAATAGAAGAATTTAATACGTTATCCGTGGTGATCCGCCTGGTGCTTGCGACAATTTTCGGAGGTATCATCGGAATAGAAAGGGAACAGAAGAAGCACAGCGCAGGCTTTAGGACCTTTACACTCGTCTGCTTAGGATCTGCGCTTGGCACCATAGCCAATATCTATCTGTATAATGTAACGGGCTCTGCGGATACAAGCCGTATCGCTGCGGGCGTTGTAAGCGGTATAGGTTTTTTGGGCGTAGGTACGATAATAGTAACGCCTAAGAACCAGGTTCGCGGGCTCACAACGGCAGCAGGTCTTTGGGTTACGGGCTGCCTTGGAATAGCGCTGGGTGCGGGCATGATATACATCGGCACATTTACCTTTGTACTTATCATGCTGACAATGAGCCTTTTATCAAAGCTCAGCAATTATATAAAAATGCATAACAGGATCATTACTCTTTATGTTGAAGTGGAACGAGAAGAAGATCTCGACAGGTTTATTTCCTTTGCGCGGGAGAAGAGCTATTCCATTCTCTCCATAGAGAAGCATAAGGAGAAAATCACAAAGGGGCACTTATCTGTTATGCTTGAAATGGATCTTAAGGCAAAGCTGCGCCATACGGAAGTGGTGCACAATTTAGGCAAGGCTGAGGGTGTATTCTACATTGAAGAAATCTGATTTTCTGCCAATTACAAAAGAAGAAATGCTGGGCCGCTTATGGGAGCGGCCTGATTTTGTTTATGTAATAGGGGATGCTTATGTGGACCACTCCTCCTTTGGGCCTGCGATAATAAGCCGGGTTCTTGAGTCGCGGGGCTATAAGGTATGTATTATTTCGCAGCCTGATTTTAAGGATGAGGCCTCCGTGACGACCTTCGGCCGGCCGCGCCTTGGCTTTTTGGTAAGCGCCGGGAATATGGATTCCATGGTAAACCACTATACGGTAAATAAAAAAAGGCGCTCAAAGGACGCCTATACTCCGGGCGGCGCAGTGGGAAAACGCCCTGATAATGCCACAATAGTATATTGCAATCTGATAAGAAAGGCATACAAAAACATCCCCGTAATAATAGGCGGTATCGAGGCAAGCCTAAGGCGTCTGGGGCATTATGATTACTGGCAGGATAAAGTCAAAAGGTCCATACTTTTAGACAGCGGGGCAGATCTTCTCATATATGGGATGGGTGAGCGTGCTGTCGCTGAGGCTGCCGATGCTCTTGATTCGGGAATAGACATTAAGGATATTACGTTTATTCCGGGAACCGTGTACAAGGCAAAGAGCATCGAAGATATTAAGGACGTAATAATGCTGCCGAGCTTTGCGTCGATTGCTTCGGATAAAAAATCCTATGCCCAAAGCTTTAAAATACAGTATGAGAATACGGATGCAATTACGGCGAAGCCGCTTGCGGAATCCTATGGAGTAAACAGGTGGGTTGTTCAGAACGTGCCGCAGATGCCTCTTACTACAGAGGAGCTTGATGCCGTATACGAACTTCCCTATATGAATGCCTACCATCCAAGCTATGAGGCGCAGGGCGGAGTACCTGCGATAGAGGAAATTAAATTTTCCCTTACCTCCTGCAGGGGATGCTTTGGGGGCTGCAGCTTCTGCGCACTTACCTTTCATCAGGGAAGAGCGGTGCAGGCAAGAAGCCACGAGTCACTGCTTAAAGAAGCCGAAGGGATGACGCAGGATAAGGATTTTAAGGGATATATCCATGATGTTGGCGGCCCGACAGCTAACTTCAGGGCACCTGCCTGCAAAAAGCAGATTAAAGAAGGCGTGTGTAAAAACAGACAGTGCCTCTTTCCCTCTCCCTGTAAGAATCTTCTGGCGGATCACTCGGATTATATCAGCCTTCTTAAAAAGCTTAGGACCCTGCCTAAGGTTAAGAAGGTATTTATAAGGTCGGGAATAAGATTCGATTATGTGCTTGCTGATAAGGATAATGATTTTCTAAAGGAACTGTGCATGTATCATGTAAGCGGGCAGCTGCGGGTGGCACCTGAGCATGTGAGCGATAATGTGCTGCATCTGATGGGCAAGCCCTCAAACAGTGTCTATAAGGAATTCGTAAAGCGCTTTGAGGCGATTAATAATAAATATAAACTGAATCAGTATGTTCTTCCGTATCTTATATCTTCCCATCCGGGCTCTGCGCTTAAGGATGCAGTTGCTCTTGCGGAAAGCATCCGTGATATGGGATATATGCCTGAGCAGGTTCAGGATTTCTATCCGACGCCGTCCACCATTTCCACCTGTATGTATTATACGGGCTACGATCCGCGGACAATGGAAGAGGTTTATGCTGCAAGAGACCCTCATGAAAAGGCGATGCAGAGGGCGCTGATACAATATAAACTGCCTGAAAATTATGAACTTGTCAAAGAAGCTTTGATTAAAGCCGGAAGACGTGATTTAATAGGATTTGACAAGAGGTGTCTGATTTTCCCAAGGGAAGAAATCGGAAGGAGAGGCAATGAGCGCAGAACTTCGAATAAGAAGGAGACGGCAAATGTGAAGGCGGGCCGCAAAGAACAGGCATCAAACGCGAAGGCAGGCCGCAAAGAACAGGCATCAAATGTGAAGGCGGGCCGCAAAGAACAGGCGGCGGGTAAGAAAACGAACCGGAAAAAGCAGGCGGGGGATAAGAGAACGGGGCGCAGGTGATAAGATGAAAGCACAGGAAGAATTCGACGGCAAGAGAATATTAATATGGGGCTTTGGAAGAGAAGGACAGTCCTCGAAGCGATTTTTTGAGCGATTGTGCAAGCCCGCAAGCGTGGATGTGTTTGAAGGAAAGCGGGATGAGATAGATGAGGATAAATATGATTTTATCGTAAAGAGCCCGGGAATCGTCATGGAAGAAGACCATCCTAAATACACTTCCCAGACGGAGATTTTCTTAAAGGCGCATCGGGATAAGGTGATAGGAATAACCGGAACAAAGGGTAAGAGCACGACCTCGTCCATGATGTATCACACTTTGTCAAAATGTCTTGATAAGAAGGTTCTGCTTCTTGGCAATATAGGCTCGCCCTGCTTGGATTATTATGATGAGGTTGATGAGGATACGGTGGTTGTTTTCGAGATGTCCTGTCATCAGCTTTGCCATACGAAGGTCTCTCCCCACGTGGCGGTTTTCTTAAATCTGTATGAGGAGCACCTTGATTATTATAAAACGATAGATAAATATTTTGAGGCAAAGGCGAATATCACTAAGTACCAGGACGAGCAGGATTATTTCTTTGTAGGTGAGAATGTTCCCGAGATCGCAACAAAGGCGCATACGGAGATGCTGCTGTGGGAGAATGTTCCCGATTATGATCTTAAGGTGCTTGGCTATCATAATAATTATAATGCAAACTGCGTACACAGGATTGCGACTTATATTTACGGTGCGTCTGATGCGGCGGTAACAGAAGCACTTAAATCCTTTGACGGTTTATCGCACAGGCTTGAGTATGCGGGAAATGTCTGTGGGATTGATTATTATGATGATTCAATATCCACAATTCCAAATGCCACGATCCAGGCCCTTAATGCTGTCGCAAATGCGGCAACGGTTCTTATAGGCGGCATGGACAGGGGAATCTGCTACGATAATTTGATTGATTTTATTAACGAAAATACTTACTATAATTATATATTCTCTTACGATTCCGGAAAGAGGATATATGACAGTGTGAATCATACGCCAAACTGCTATTACAGGGATACGCTTAAAGAGGCGGTTTTGCTTGCAAAAGAGATTACGCCGCAGGGTAAGGCATGTATTTTATCGCCGGCCTCCGCTTCCTATGGATATTTTAAGAATTTTGAAGAACGCGGCGATGTATTTAAAGAACTTGTCGGGGCAAAATAAGTAATTAGTCAGAGTTAAGTAAGTGATTTGTCAGCGTTAAGTAATTAATTAGTCAGAGTTAAGTAAGTGATTTGTCAGCATGCGGTAAGGGCAAATAGAATTATCATCAAAAAGCATGTGGGAATAATATGATGGGTGTTAAAACGGATATTATATTTACCGGAGATATCGGATTCGATAAATATATGGACAGGCGTTGGGAGGATAAGAACTTCTTATCAGAAGAGGTTCTAAGCTATCTTAAAGGGGCCGACCACCTGGTGGTTAATGTTGAAGGACCTTTATCAAGGGGCGAGAAAATCACCCGTGCAAACGGTGTTGCCGCGCTGACGCACTGCATGGATCCGGCTGCAGTCGCTTTCCTTGATGATATCGGTGCCGATGTATGGAATATCTGCAATAATCATATTATGGATTCAGGGGTAACGGGGATTTTAGACACCCTGAAACTGGCCGGCGAAAGAGGTGTCAAAACTCTTGGGGCCGGTATGAATATTACGGAGGCGAGCGCGCCTGTGATTTTTAATGAGGCAGGCGGAATAGGGCTTATCGGCGTAGGGTATCAAAGGGCCTGCAGAAAGGCTGATGAGGATACTCCGGGGTGCTTTAGCTTCAGCGATCTTGACAGGATCCGCACGCAGATAGAAGCCATTAAATCGCGCTGCCGCTGGTGTGTTGTTGTGGCTCACGCGGGAGAAGAATTTACGGCTCTTCCTTCGCCCTACACACGCAGGCGTTATATTGAATATCTGAATATGGGCGCTGACATTGTTGTATCCCACCATCCCCATGTTCCCAATAATTATGAGACCTTTGATGATGGAAAAGTCATTTTCTATTCTCTTGGAAATTTTGTATTTGATACGGATTATCAGAGGGCGCAGTTCCATACGGACGAGGGTTTATTTGTTAAGCTTTCCTTTACACAGGAGGGGTTTACGTTTGAACCCTTCGGAATTAAAATAGACAGAGATGATGAGCGTATTATCGGGGGAGAGGTTCCCGAAATATTTATTGATATTAGAGCGGAAGAGTATGAAAAGCTTGCTCCCTTAAATGCGAAGGTTCTTATAGAGAATACAAAGCGTCAGCTTAGGTTCTTAAAACCTCAGGAATTTGAAAATGCAGCGGAAGAAGACTTTGTAAGAAACTTTTACGAGCCTCTTCGCAGCGGAAGAGTCCCCGGCGAAACGCTTGATTTTCAGATCATATATCCATTATCGCTTAAGGCTGCAGCCGGTGCCCATTTTGCCAGCAGCCACACGAAAATCGTCGAGTACATGCTGAAAATGGGACAGGGGACGTAGCAGTGTCCCACTTTTTCGCATGAATGATCCGCTGTTCATGCGGGTTTTGAGACTTGAAAAATGGGACGCTGCTACGTCCCCTGTCCCACTTTTGGAGGGTAGAAATGAAAGTCAATCTGACAGATCGATTTTTAGGAAAATACCGTGAGCTTATCCGCACGGAGATGATCCCGTATCAGTGGCGGGTTCTTAATGATGAAATTGAGATTAATATCGAAAGAGAGCGGAATGACGACTCGATTCCAAACGAGAAGAGCCACTGCCTTGAGAACTTCAGAATCGCGGCCGGATTAAAGGAAGGTCATCATTACGGCTGGGTCTTTCAGGACAGCGATCTGTATAAATGGCTTGAGGCAGTTGCGTATTCACTTAAGTTCCATCCTGATAAGGAGCTTGAGGCACTTGCCGATGACGCGATTGAGCTTATAGGTGCAGCTCAGGAAGATGACGGTTATCTATCAACCTACTTTACCATCTCGGCTCCTAATAAGAAATTCAAGAGATTATATGAAAGTCATGAGCTCTACTGCGCCGGCCATTATATTGAAGCAGCATGTGCTTATTATGAAACAACGGGTAAAAGAGCCGCCCTTGATATCGCAGTTAAATTAGCAGATTATCTTGACGGTTATTTTGGCCCTGATAAGCATTTTGGCTACGATGGGCATGAAGAAATAGAAATCGGACTCATGAAGCTCTATAAGGTAACCGGCACGAAGCGCTATATGGACCTTGCGGAGTATTTCCTATCCGTAAGAGGCACGGATACCGGCTTTTTAGAAAGGCAGAGAATTGAGGACGGAGCCGAAAACGCGATTATTGCAGGGCTTACCAAGGTCGATAATATGTATCTGCAGGATCATATGCCGCCGGTTGAACAGTCAACCGCTGAAGGACACGCCGTAAGACTTGTATACATGTGCGAGGCGATGGCGCATCTTGCATCAGCTTCCGGCAATAAAAAGATGTACGAAGCCTGCAGAAGAATATACAGGAATATTGCCGATAAGAGGATGTATATTACAGGCGGCATTGGCTCAACTTTTCATGGCGAGCGCTTTACCTTTGATTATGATCTTCCAAACGATACCATGTACTGCGAGACCTGCGCTTCGATAGGCCTGTTCCACTTTATGTATCGCATGATGGAGTGCGAGCCGCTTAGCGAGTATGCCGATGTGATGGAGAGGGCGCTGTATAATACGGTTATTGCCGGGATGGCACTTGACGGCAAGCATTTCTTCTATGTTAATCCGCTTGAGGCAGACCCCGAAAGTTACGTTCACGATCCTGGTAAAAGTCACGTAAAGCCCGTTCGCGCCCAGTGGCTTGGCTGCGCATGCTGCCCGCCCAATCTTGCAAGGTGCCTTACCTCTGTTGAGAATTACATATACACGGTAAAGGATGACGTTATATACGTAAATCTGTATGCCGGAAGCGATTCCGAAATAGAACTGACAGATACTACCGTGCATATCAATGTCGAAACAGATTATCCGGTTAATGGAAACATCCGCTTCAAGGTACTGTCCGAAGGGAGAAAATCAGATTTCGCAGGTAATGCTTCTGATCGTGAAAGTGGAAAAGCAAAACTTGCCCTAAGGATTCCCGGCTGGGCAGATAATTATTCTCTTATTGTTTCAGGGCAGAATTACAGCAGTGCCGCATCAGATGAAAATCTCTCTGACGGATATTTATATATTGATATTCATAGAGGCGAGACCATCATAGAATTTACTCTTAATATGGAGCCTGTCCGCTGGTACACGAATGCCAATGTAAAAGAGGATATAGGTAAGACTGCACTTATGCGGGGGCCGCTTGTTTACTGCATGGAAGAGGCTGATAACGGTCCTGATATATTTAAGAGCATACTTCCTTATGACGCAGAACTTAAATATGAGTTTGATGAATCTTTATTAGGCGGAGTCGGGACAATTACTGCTGACGGATATGTTGTTAAGCCTGCAGGCAAAGCACTGCATACCCGTGATAGGAACATAGTAACAGAGCCGGCAAAGCTTAAATATATACCTTATTATGCCTGGGCTAATCGAGGAGAGGGCCGCATGCAGGTATATACGAAGGCTTCATTATAGCATGTTGTAGGGCAGCGCAAATCCGGCGCCGAATACGCCGTGAAGCAGATTGCGAATGTATCGGTATGAGCACTTATGGACCGTATTTTGGTCCATTTGCTCTGCATAAGTTCGACTACGAAAATCATAGATTTTCTGTCTCACTTAACGTGCTTTACAATAAGAAAAAAGGAATGAACAATATGAGAGAAAAAAATATCATGGAAAATCTGCAGGTAAATGAAGAAACTTTGCCGGTAATTTCATCTTTTAGTGAAATTCTCCCCGGAGGCTTCTTTATGTATCGTGCCGACGATTCACAAAAACTTATTAGCTTTAACAGTGAGATGGTTAAGCTGTTTGGCTGTGAAAATGGTGATGAATTCAGGACTCTTGTGGGAGACAGTTTTAAGGGCATTGTTCATCCTGATGACTATAAAGAAATAGAAAGCAGCATTAGCCGGCAGATTGCTGAAAATACCGATAAGATAGACCATGTAAAGTACCGTTTTATCCGTAAGGATGGAACCATCGGCATGATGGATGATTATGGTCATTTTGGGCACAGTGAGACTTTAGGCGATATTTATTATGTTTTTGTTCAGGATATTTCAGCGCAGTATGAGCAGGACAGGGCAGATGAAATGCGGCTTCACATGCGTGAAGATATGCAGATGATAGGTGGTCTTGCCGAGGAATATTATGCACTTTATTATTACAATATGAAAGAGAAAATATTCAGCATATATTCACTTGACAGGGAACGTTTCCCGCAGGCTGCTGAAATAGTAGAGCTTGGAGGAGAGCCAATAGAAATCCTGCGAAGATTCGGTACATCTGAGCTTGTTCATCCTGATGACCGGAGTTTGTTTGCGGATATTAATGATAACTATCTTAAAGAAAAACTTGTAAATAACAAAAAGCATTCAGTCCCATTCAGGCGAATTATGAATGGTGAGTATCGGTGGACTGAAATGGACATCATTAAATACGAGGATTATGACGAGCCTGCAAACGCTGTTGCCATCGGATTTGCAGAGCGTGATCACGCAATAAGAAGCCGTCAGGCCCTGAATAATGCGTATGATGTTCTAAACAGAGAATATTCTCCAAACGAAGCCCTTAAGGAACTGATTGCCATTGCAGGGGAATTCTATAATGCTGACAGATGCTATATCTTCGAGGAGTGCAAAAGCAAAAAGACTATAGGCAACACCTATGAATGGTGCGCTGACGGAATAGAAGCCGAGATTGATAAGCTTCAGGATATTCCGGTTGAGGTGTGCGCAGGCTGGTACGAGGAATTCAATCGCCATGGTGCCTTCTTTATGAATGCCCTTGACAGTGAGCATAACTCTCCGGAAGCAATTGAGCTTTTAAAGATGCAGGGTATAGAGAGTCTTATTGCATCGCCCATATATTCAGGTGACGAGATTTCCGGCTATATCGGGGTTGATAATCCGAGAAAATCAAAGGATGACGTTGCAGTTCTTAAGAGCATTACCAATGTCGCATACAGCAAGATACTGGAAAGAGAAGAGCGAAACCGTGCGGCGCTTAAGTATCGCGATCTTGAAAATCAGCAGCGTTATGTCAAGACCTTCGGCGATATGATAAATGCGGCTCTTTGGAACATGAATATCGGAGAGGATAATACAGTTACGAGCGTGTACTGGTCAAATGATTTCAGGCGCATGTTCGGCTACAAAGAGAGCGAAGAGGCATTTCCGAATGTGCTGAATTCGTGGTCTGACCTTTTGCATCCTGATGATAAGGAACGGGTGCTTGAGGACTTTAGAAATGGTATAAAAGTCACTGATACCGCCGGATATGCATATGATGTGGAATACCGTATTTTGAGAAAGAGCGGTGAGTATTGCTGGTATCATGCCATCGGGCGTATGGAAAATACCGATAACGCAGGCAGAAGACTTTACGGCATCATTATCGATATTTCTGCAGATAAGGAACTTGAGGAACAAAGAAAACAGCTTGCAGAAGCGCTCTCAATGGCGGAATCGGCAAACCGCGCAAAGACCACTTTCCTTAACAATATGTCTCACGATATTCGAACCCCTATGAATGCGATAATCGGTTATACCGGTCTTGCTGCAAGTCATATTGACAACAAGACTCAGGTACAGGATTACCTTGCTAAAATCGCGCAGTCCTCAGACCATCTGCTCTCGCTTATAAATGATGTGCTCGACATGAGCCGCATTGAATCCGGTAAGATGAACCTTAACGAAAAGAAAGAAAATCTTCCGGAAATCATTCACACTTTGTGCGATATCGTGCAGGCAGATATCAATTCCAAGCGGCATGATTTTTTCATTGATACGGTGACTGTAAATGATGAAAATATTGTATGTGACAAGCTGCGTCTAAATCAGGTGCTGCTGAATATACTTTCAAACTCCATCAAATATACGGCAGCAGGCGGCACCATCTCCATGCGTATTGCCGAGAAGACTGTAAAGGCAAACGGTTATGCCACCTATGAGTTCACCATCAAGGATAATGGAATGGGCATGACTCCTGAGTTTGTAAAGACAATTTTTGATCCATTTACGCGTGTTAAATCTTCTACAGTTTCAGGCATCCAGGGTACCGGTCTTGGCATGGCCATAACCAAAAGCATCATAGACATGATGGGCGGCAGAATTGATATAAAAAGTATGCCGTCAAAAGGCACTGAAACAATTATAACATTTGATTTTAAACTGGCAGAGGCCCATCAGAAGGATTTCAGAATTCCTGAACTTAAGGGAGTCCGCGCTCTTGTTGCAGATGATGATGCCAATACCTGTGTATCCGTTGAGCGGATGCTCAAAGAGATCGGTATGCGCTGTGAATGGTGTACTTCGGGAAAGGAAGCGGTATTTAGGGCAAAAACCGAGTATAATTTTGGGGATTTATTTAAGGTTTATATCATTGACTGGCTGATGCCGGATATGAATGGTATTGAGACCACCAGACAGATAAGAAAAGTAATAGGTGATGACGCGCCGATCATCATTCTGACTTCCTATGACTGGTCAGATATTGAAACCGAGGCCAGAGAAGCCGGAGTTACGGCATTTGTCTCAAAGCCGATGTTTATGTCGGATCTAAACAAAGTGCTTTGCAACTGTCTTGGTAAGGAAGAGGTTATCCTTGAAGATCCCGATAAATATGATTTTGCCGGAAGGAAGATACTGCTTGTTGAAGATAATGAGCTTAACCGTGAAATTGCCGTGGAAATCTTTGAGGATGACGGCTTTATTATGGATACTGCCGAGGATGGAACCATTGCCCTTGAGAAGATTGAAGCGGCGAAGGCCGGAGATTATGATCTCATCCTGATGGATATCCAGATGCCTGTAATGGATGGCTATGAAGCAACAAAGAAAATACGTGCGCTTGGAACGGAAATTTCAAAGATTCCCATTATTGCCATGACGGCAAATGCATTTGAAGAAGATCGTAAGGCCGCACTTGAAGCAGGCATGAACGAACACATCGCCAAACCGATTGATGTTGAAAAAATGAGAACTTTGCTGGCGAAATTTTTGCAGCCATAAGCAATCGGCGGCTTGATTTATCCTGTCCGCCGATATGCTCCGGGAGTCATTCCCGTAACTTCTCTGAAGGTTTTGGTAAAATAAGCACTATTTGAAAAGCCTGATAAAAATGAAATCTCGGTGATGCTCATGTCGCTGCTTTTAAGCATTTCTTCGGCTTTCATGATCCGATAGGTTTTAATATATTCAAAGGGGGACTTGTGTATGCCGTCCTGAAAGCATCGCAGTACCTCCCGTTTGCTTATGGCTGCGGATGCGGATAAATTCTCCAATGTGATTTTCCCGGTAAAATTTTCGTGTATATAAGCCATCATTGTCATGAGCCTCTCGTTCTTAAGACTCTGTTTCTTTAGGATTTTAGAATCCTGATTTTTAATCTCATCTAAAAGCGCAAGCCATATTAGGGAAAGTTCATTTCGTATTAGGAATTCCGTCCCGTCCTTTTCGGTAAGCTCTGAAATTCTCCGCAGTCTTGCTATTGCCTTTTTCTGGTTGTCATTTTCTCCTCTGAGCTCGATGATCTCGAGTCCTTTATTATTGATAATGGGAAGAATGTATTTTGTTTCAAATATACTTTTAAAATGCCCGCTTAAGAGGATACTGTGAAATAAAAACGAGTCCTCCGTACATTCGTCGTCCCCCTCCTTCGATGCAAGAACATTTGAATTCATAAAAAAAGCCTCTCCTGCCTTAAAGACAAAATCACCCGCAGTGGTGTGTACTGTAAGATTACCGCTTAAGACAAGCTGAATCTCGAATTCAGGATGCCAGTGCCAGGGCACGGAATTTTTTGAGTAATCCGTAAAATGCTTAACAAAAGGAAATGCGGGGCTCATTCCCAAAATTTCCTCCTGCTGGTTGATATCTGTCTTTATACGCGCGTCTTTTTTCATGGAGATATTTCCTTTCATCTGAATTTTTTTAGGCTCAGCTTTTTCAACCAACCTTTTTCAGATTCACCTTTCTCAGATTCACCTTTTTCAGACTCACCCTTTTCAACTCTGTCGTGGTCCAATTTGTGGCCGATTATAAATCATTATTGACCATATATTTATTAAAGCGTCATTTTATGGCAATATAATTATAAAAAATGACCTGAAAAATATATTTTAATAGCAATTAGTGCATTATTATTATATTAAGCGAAAAGTAAAAAAACAATAGGGTAATAAAAAAGAGAATAGGACAATAAACAAGACAATAGGACAATAAACAAGACAATAGGACAATAAACAAGACAATAGGGCAATAAATAAGACGATAGGGCGATAAATAAATGGCGGAGGTATGAAATGAGAGGACAGTATTTTGCAGCATTAAAAATGATACAGGATATACGTCCATTGGATTTTTCGGCATTAGCCGAGGAGGATTTTTGGGCCGAGTATGGCATTACCCCTGCAAAGGATGGCAATCAGTGCAAAAATGTCATCGGCGGATATGCTACGGCAGCTGCTGCGTCAAACGAATCGGCGGATAATGATTTATATGTCAATTGATGACGGTACACAATAGTACTTGCTTTTTGCCTGTATATAGAGTATTCTATCTCTGAATTTAATATTACACATTTCTCTTATTCAGAGTGGTGGAGGTACATAGGACCTGTGAAGCCACGGCAACCCCAGACCTTTTGGTAGGAAGGTGCCAACCTGAGCGAAGCGGAAGCTGTCGAACAATAAGAGGATTTGAAACGTCTATCAGATCCGCTTATTCCTATGATAAGCGGATTTTTTGGGTATTAACCCGGAAAGGAATTTTATGGAGAAATTTTTATTCACATCGGAATCAGTTACCGAAGGTCATCCCGACAAGGTCTGTGATGCTATCTCAGACGCAATTCTTGATGCCTGCATGGCACAGGATCCCATGAGCCGTGTTGCCTGCGAAACAGCCTGCTGCACAGGTTTTGTTCTTATAACAGGCGAGATTACGACAAACGCATATGTTGATATGCAGAAGGTAGTTCGTGATACGGTTAAGGAGATAGGTTATACGAAGTCGGAGTATGGATTTGACGGCAATACCTGTGCGGTTTTGGTAGCCATTGATGAGCAGTCCTCTGATATCGCAATGGGCGTAGACAAGGCACTTGAGGCTAAGAAGGGTGAGATCAAGGATGACCTTGATACAGGCGCAGGCGATCAGGGTATGATGTTCGGATATGCTACAAACGAGACCCCCGAACTTATGCCGTATCCTATTTCACTGGCACATAAGCTTGCTCTTCAGCTTACCAAGGTTCGCAAGGACGGCACTCTTAAGTATCTTCGCCCTGACGGAAAATCACAGGTTTCAGTTGAATATGACGAAAATGGCAAGCCCATCCGTTTAGAGGCAGTTGTATTATCTACACAGCATGATGATGATGTTACGCAGGAGCAGATCCATGAGGATATCAAGAAGTATGTATTTGATCCCGTGCTTCCTAAAGAACTTATAGATGCGGATACGAAGTTCTTCATCAATCCCACCGGCCGTTTTGTAATCGGAGGACCACACGGTGATGCAGGTCTTACAGGCCGTAAGATAATTGTTGATACCTATGGCGGATATGCCCGTCATGGCGGCGGTGCTTTCTCAGGCAAGGACTGCACCAAGGTTGACCGTTCTGCAGCATATGCAGCCCGCTACGTTGCCAAGAATATTGTTGCGGCAGGCCTTGCAGACAAGTGCGAGATCCAGTTATCCTATGCAATCGGTGTGGCACAGCCTACATCAATAATGATCGACACCTTCGGTACAGGAAAGCTTTCCGATGAAAAGCTTGTATCAATAGTTCGCGAGAACTTCGACCTTCGTCCCGCGGGAATAATCAAAATGCTTGATCTTCGCCGTCCTATCTACAAGCAGACAGCAGCTTACGGACACTTCGGCCGTAATGACCTTGACCTTCCCTGGGAGGCAACAGATAAGGCAGAGACACTTAAGAAGTATCTGTAAAAATCATACGGATATGTGTTAGAATATACCGGTAGGCATTTCGCCTGCCGGTATTTTTGCACTTGGCGATGGTCCGAGTAAAAAATCAATTTATTCCGGGCAATCATCACAGCATCTTTATATAGGAATTACACCATGAGTTTTGTACACCTTCACACCCATACCGAGTATTCACTCCTTGATGGGTCGAACAAAATAAAAGAATACGTAAAGCGCGTAAAAGAGCTTGGCATGAATGCCGCGGCGATAACCGATCACGGCGTTATGTACGGTGCTGTTGATTTTTACCGCGAAGCGAAGGCGGCAGGCATCAATCCCATTATAGGATGTGAGGTGTATGTGGCACCGGGCTCACGCTTTGACAGGGAAGTTACGGGCGGCGATGACAGATATTATCACCTGGTGCTGCTGGCGGAGAATAATAAGGGCTATCAGAATCTTATTAAAATAGTAAGCCGGGGATTCGTGGACGGCTTCTATTATAAGCCCCGCGTGGATTTTGAGACATTGTCTGAATATCATGAGGGGATAATTGCCCTGTCGGCATGTCTTGCAGGCGAGGTTCCAAGATACATAGAAAAAGGCTTTTATGAAGAAGCCAAGGCCGTTGCGCTTAAATATCGCGATTGCTTCGGAGAAGGTAATTATTTCTTGGAGCTTCAGGATCACGGAATCCAGATGCAGAAGACGGTAAATACCGCATTGCTTAGGATGAGCAATGAGACGGGTATTCCTCTTGTGGCCACCAATGATATCCACTATACCGATGCGGATGACTATGCGGCACATGATATTCTTTTGTGCATCCAGACCGGCAAGAAGTTATCAGATGAAGACCGCATGCGTTATGAGGGCGGGCAGTATTATGTTAAATCCGAAGAAGAGATGGCACTGCTGTTCCCTTACGCTAAGGAAGCGCTTGAAAATACGCAGAAGATTGCAGACCGCTGCCATGTTGATTTTACCTTCGGTAAATATAAGCTTCCTCATTTTGAGGTGCCATCAGGTTATGATTCCTGGACCTACTTGCGAAAGCTCTGCTATGACGGATTAGAGGAGAGATATCCGGGCCATAGTGATGATTTAAAGGAACGCCTTGAGTATGAGCTTGCAACCATTCATGATATGGGTTTTGTCGATTATTTCCTTATCGTGTGGGATTTTATACATTATGCAAAATCACATGGGATTGCCGTAGGACCGGGCCGCGGTTCTGCTGCCGGCAGTATTGTTTCCTATTGTCTTAAAATCACAAATATAGATCCCATAAGATATCAGCTCCTTTTTGAGAGATTCTTAAATCCCGAGCGTGTCACGATGCCGGATATAGACGTTGACTTCTGCTTTGAGCGCAGGCAGGATGTTATAGATTATGTGGGCAGGAAGTACGGCAAGGAAAAGGTGGTCCAGATAGTTACCTTTGGTACGCTTCTTGCAAAGGGTGTTATACGTGACGTGGGACGTGTCATGGATCTGCCGTATTCTTACGTTGATTCCATAGCAAAGGCTGTGCCAAATGAATTCAATATAACTCTTGAGAAGGCTCTTGATATGAGCAAGGACTTAAGGGATATGTATAATTCGGACGAACAGGTTCATACACTTATAGACATGAGTATGAGGCTTGAAGGACTCCCGCGGCATGCGTCAATGCATGCAGCAGGTGTAGTCATATGTCCCGATGCCGCAGATGAATATGTGCCCCTAGCACGCGGATCCGATGGTTCTATCGTTACGCAGTATGTGATGACGACACTTGAAGAGTTAGGGCTTCTTAAGATGGACTTTTTAGGTCTTAGGACTCTTACCGTTATCCAGAATGCCGTAAGGTTTGTTAAGGAAAATACCGGCAGGGACATCGACATAGATACTATCGATTATGACGATCCGAAGGTGTATGCGGCTATCGGCACCGGTAAAACCGATGGCGTATTCCAGCTTGAAAGTGCCGGCATGAAGAGCTTTATGAAGGAGCTTAAGCCTAAGACCATGGAGGATGTAATAGCAGGCATATCCTTATATCGTCCGGGTCCGATGGATTTTATTCCGGCATATATAAAGGGCAAGAACTCAGGAGAAGAGATACATTACGACTGCCCGCAGCTTAAACCCATCCTGGAGGCCACCTATGGCTGCATAGTGTATCAGGAGCAGGTTATGCAGATAGTGCGTGACTTGGGCGGATATACTCTCGGAAGGTCTGATATCGTGCGAAGGGCCATGTCCAAAAAGAAGCAGGACGTAATGGAAACGGAGAGAGAGAACTTTGTATTCGGCAGTAAAGAGGAAGGAGTTCCCGGATGCATGTCACAGGGCATTGATGAACATGTTGCCAATAAGATATATGACAGCATGATGAGCTTTGCGGCATACGCTTTCAATAAATCCCATGCTGCAGCCTATGCAGTGGTGGCATATCAGACAGCATACCTTAAGTACTACTACCCGGTAGAGTTTATGGCGGCTTTAATGACAAGCGTCATAGACAACGGCAACAAGGTTTCAGAATACATATACACCTGCCGTTCCATGGGAATTAAGATTCTCCCGCCTGATATCAATCGCGGAGTTGCGGGATTTTCCGTATCGAACGGCGAGATACTTTACGGCCTCGCGTCCATAAAGGGAGTGGGCTGGCCTGTTATCAAGGCAATTGTTGAGGATAGAAAATCACTTGGACCTTTTAAGGATTTGGAAGATTTTATCATAAGGATGAACGGCAGCGAGGTCAATAAACGCGCAGTGGAAAACTTTATCAAGGCCGGTGCCTTTGACTGCTTTGAGGGCACAAGAAAGCAGTTTATGGCAGTTTATGCTCAGATAATGGACCGCATCAGTCATGATAAGAAGAATAACATGGCCGGGCAGCTCTCGCTCTTTGATTTTGCCGTAGGCAGTGAGCAGGACGCATATAAGACGGCGCTTCCCGATATAGGCGAGTTTCCAAAGGAAGTGCTTTTATCCTACGAGAAGGAGGTCCTTGGGATATATGTATCAGGACACCCGCTTGAAGAATATGAGGCGCTGTGGCGTAAGCACGCAACTGCCCTAACGAGTGATTTTCTCCTTGATGAAGAGACCGGGGAGGTTAAGGCAGAAGATGGTAAGCGGGTTACGATAGGTGGTATAATCGAATCGAAGACCATTAAATATACTAAGAATAATAAGACGATGGCCTTTCTTAATATAGAGGATTTAGTGGGCACGGTTGAGGTTATCGTGTGGCCTAATGATTATGAGAGGAATGCCCGATACTTAAATGAGGATTCCAAGATATTCATTGAAGGCCGTGTATCCTGCGAAGAGGATAAGAACGCAAAGCTTATATGCGATAAGATAACCCGTTTTGAGGAAATGCCGCGCAGGCTGTGGATTAAGTTCGAAACAAGGGAAGCTTATACGCTTGCGGAAAATCAATTATTCAGCGCTATTGCGGGCTCTGACGGGATAGATACCGTGACGATATATATTGAGTCCACAAAGGAAATGAAAAATCTCCCCCGAAACAGAAGTGTTAAGGCAGATGAGGAGCTTAAGAGCAAGTTGTCACTATTGTTCGGAGAGGATAATATACGGATAGTGTAAGAGGAATAAGTTGGATTGTATTTGGGCCATTCGACATAAATTGCGATCAGGAAAGGAATAATCATGAGCAAAGAGATAAAAACAATCGGAGTATTGACAAGCGGAGGCGATGCTCCGGGAATGAATGCTGCCATTCGCGCCGTTGTAAGAAAAGCGATTGCGGCCGGTAAGCAGGTAAAAGGAATCGAGAGAGGCTATAAGGGCTTACTTGAAGAAGAAATTCATGATATGACTCCCCGCAACGTATCTGATTCGATCCAGAAAGGCGGTACCATATTAAGGACGGCCCGGTGTGAGGAATTTGTGACTGAGGAAGGTCAGAAAAAGGGCGCCGAGATTTGCAGAAAGCATGGAATAGACGGTCTTGTTGCAATTGGAGGAGACGGTACCTATAGGGGTGCGCAGAAGCTTGCTTCACTCGGCATTAATACAATAGGAGTTCCTGCTACGATCGACCTTGATATTGCAAGCAGTGATTATACGATTGGTTTCGATACGGCGGTTAATACGGCAATGCAGGCAATTGATAAGGTGCGGGATACTTCCTCCTCCCACGAGCGATGCAGCATAATCGAGGTTATGGGCAGAAATGCCGGATACATTGCCTTATGGTGCGGTGTTGCAAACGGTGCAGAGGATATCCTCATCCCGGAAAAATATCAGTTTGTAGAGCAGGATATAATCAACAATATCATAAGCAACCGCAAGAAGGGCAAGACGCACCATATCATAATAAATGCAGAGGGAATAGGACATTCGACCTCAATGGCACGTCGTATTGAGGCCGCAACAGGTCTTGAGACAAGGGCTACCATTTTAGGACATATGCAGCGCGGCGGATCTCCGACCTGCCGTGACAGATTCTACGCCTCCATGATGGGAGCGTATGCGGCTGATCTTTTGTGTGAGGGCAAGACCAACCGCGTAGTGGCTTATAAAAACGGTGAGTGGACTGATTTTGACATCGATGAAGCTCTGGCCATGAAGAAACAGATTTCAGAATATGAGTATCAGGTAAGCAGGTGTCTGGCGATCTAATGATTACAAGTGCATCCAATCAGAAAATCAAACAGGTAAAGCTGCTGCTTTCTTCCGCAAAGGAGCGCAGGCTTAAGGGAGTCTTTATAGCAGAAGGAATAAAGATGTTCAATGAGGCACCAAGGGAGAGGCTTAAGCAGGTTTTTGTATCGGAAAGTGCCCTAAAGGATATAGATGTAAACAGCCTGTCCTGCGAAGTGGAAACAGTTGCCGATGATATCTATAAAAAGATGTCCGATACGGTCACGCCCCAGGGTGTTCTGTGCGTAATAGAGCAGAATAATATTGCGGCAGAAGAGTTTCTTAAAGAGCATAGAAAGGGCAATCTGCGTCTGCTCATATTAGAAGGCATTCAGGATCCCGGAAACTTAGGGACCATGATAAGAACTGCCGAGGCAGCAGGCTTTGATGCCATTATTGCCGATAAGAATACGGCAGATGTATATAATCCCAAAGTCATAAGGTCTACGATGGGGTCCGTATACAGGGTGCCGGTATATTACAGTGAGGATTTGATTGCCTTGCTTGATAAGCTGGCTGCTGAAAACGTGCAGCTTATAGCAGCCCACCTTAAGGGCACTGCAGATTATGATAAAACCGGTTATTTAGAGAGAGTCGGTGTGATGATAGGAAATGAGGGCAGGGGCTTATCCGAGATTGCAGCCTCAAAGGCTTCCCTTAAAGTCAGGATACCGATGTGCGGCAGGGTAGAATCCTTAAATGCGGCAATAGCTGCGGCACTTATGATGTTTGAGGCGAATAAGGGCAGCGAAAGGGATAAGGCAAATAAGGGCAGCGAAAGGCATGTTTGACAAAGCATTGATATTATGTTAACATAAGTGGACTTTGTAATAAATTCGTAACATTTATACGAAGAACAGTCGATGGAGATTATCATGAGAAAGCATACTTTTCCGGTGCTTATTATCGCGTTTGCGATTGTAATTGCCGGAGTAATGGGGAGTATGCAAAGTGTAAATGCCGATCAGAGTAATTCACCCTTTGTGACTGCGGGGGCAGCCAAAGCGTTTGGTGTAAGGACTCAGATTACCAAAGAAGAAAGTTCCGAGAAGGGCAGCCGGGATGTTGCTGCGACAACAGAAACTGTTGATATTTCGATAACAACACAGAAGGCTGATGGGACTGAGGCAAGCACTAATACAATTGAAAAATCATCTAAGAGCGGCGAGGTCGGAGGCATTCCTTATGATAAGCTGGTAATGGCCAATGTGCAGGAAGCAGTTAATGTAAGGGAAGAGGCTTCCGAAGACTCTTCTATTGTCGGCAAATTCTATGCGGAATGCGGCGGCATGATTCTTGATACGACTGATGGATGGACAAAGGTATCAACAGGCGATTTAACAGGCTGGATCAGTAATGACTACCTGTTATTTGGTGACTCTGCAGTTGAACTGGCCGAGAAGGTCGTTGAGAAGACTGCGATAAGCACAACGGATTGTCTGCGGGTCAGAAAAAGCGCTGATGCGGATGCAACGGTCCTTACACTTTTGGCAAAGGGCGAGACAATAGAGGCTATTGGTACTGAAGGCGACTGGGTAAAAGTGGAATTCTCAGATGGTGATGAGGGATATGTGTCTGCAGAGTATGTGACCATATCCGATGAACTCGGAAAGGGCGAGACTTTAGAGGCCATAAACGCCAGGGAAGAAGCTGAGAAAAAGGAGAGAGAGGAAGCACTTGCGGCTGAGAAAAAAGCCGAGGTTGAAGCAGGGCGTACAACAGAAACCACGCTTACTAATAATGGTGCGATTGCCGGTGACGTTAATGATGTTCTGCTTCTGGCGGCGCTTATTCAGTGTGAAGGCGGCAGTCAGCCTTATGAAGGTCAGGTTTCCGTAGGAACCGTTGTTATGAACAGACTCCGTTCCGGAAGGTATGGAACCTCGCTGTATTCTGTCATATATGCCAAGGGACAGTTTGGTCCGGCAAGCTCTGGAGCTGTTGCAAGGGTATATGCTCAGGGACCTAAGGCATCATGCATTCAGGCGGCTCAGGATGCCATGAACGGTGTCAGCTACATAGGAACGGCTACTCATTTTAGAAATATCAGTTCCGGCTATACGGGCATTGTCATAGGATCGCATGTATTCTGGTAATTTTATGCCGGTGATTTTGCCAATATTAATACGATATTAATAAGGCATTAAAAAGTTGAAATTTTTTCTTGCATATTGAATTGTGCTATTGTATAATACTGCTTGTCGTCAAATGACGAGCATATAGCGCTATCGCCAAACGGTAAGGCAACGGACTCTGACTCCGTCATTTCAAGGTTCGAATCCTTGTAGCGCTGCTGGGCTTCAGCATCAGGCTGGAGCCTTTTTTTATGCACAGGGCCGCATAAGGAAAATTGTCCTTGCGGACATGCGGCCCGCGCGG
>R03__coassemble_192_pt1 | contig 38473 bp, 28 predicted proteins | sample R03__metabat2_low_PE_060 | metagenome-assembled genome bin R03
ATGCGGTCTCGTGCTTTACTTCATCTTCAACAACTTTTAAAAGATATTCTTTTGCCTGTTCGGAGGTTAATCCTGAGATTCGTTCAAGTTCCTGTACTCTCTGTTCCTGAAGTCTTGCAACTTCTTCCTTCTTACGTGCCAGTGATTCTTCCTTGGCTGACAAAGACTGCTCACGACGTTCTAACATCTCAGCCTTCTTATCCACGTTTTCTTCCTTCTGCTGAACTCTGCGTTCATTACGTGTCAATTCGGCTCTGCGCTCCTTAGTCTCTTTTTCGAGTTCATTCTTGGTACGGATGGACTCCTCCTTGATTTCCAAGAGACTCTCACGCTTTTTCGTCTCGGCGGTCTTAAGTGCCTCGTCGATTATCTCTCTCGCCTTCTGCTCAGCATTGCCAACCTTACCTGCATCTGCCTTGCTTCTGGCATTGTAACCAACCTTGTATGCGACAAAAGCCGCAGCCAAAAGAACGATTACACCGGCAATAATCAAACCGATCTGCACAGGGCACCTCCTTATAAAATTGTCATTGTACTATATCTATACAATTTTAATATCATAAGATATTACATAGCAACATTTAAAGTTTATACGTTTAAAAAAGTTATGTCAAGTAAAAGATTATCGTCACCTCGTGCAAAGCATCATTTACTAAAGATTGCTAAAGATTTAAATGCATTCCCGGCGTATTTGTTCATAGGCCTTCTCTATGCTGCTCATATCAAAGCCCTTGCGGTATAAATAAGCAAACAGTTTCATTCTGCCCTCATAATCAAGGCTTCCTGCATCAGGGCATTTCTTATGCATAAGCTTAATGAGCGCATCAATATCATCCTCGGGGAATAATTCTTCAAGGCACTTATCTATGATCTCCCCGTCTATCCCCTTATTCCTAAGGCGGCTTTCAATATCCTTACGGCTGTAGGTGCTCTTTTTGGCATTAATATAATCCTCGGCATATCTTGCATCATCAATATAATTAAAAGACTTAAGATAGTTTATGGCATCATCGATAATCTCATCCGGATAGCCGCCCTCTGAGAGCTTATGGCGCACATCCGCTTCACATCTGTCCTGCTTCATGAGCAGATTCATGCCGCGAAGCCTTGCCCTTTTAATAAGCGTCTCCTCGCATATTCTCTTATATAAAGATTCCGGAAGTGCGGCACCCACAGACAGCTTATACTTAGAAAGTTCGCCCTTGTACAAGACAAAGGCGAACTCATCATTTAAGTAAACAGCCATCCGTCCTTTACCTTTTTCGTAAGGCAGAATGGAGGTTATAATCATTGGCAGATCTCCTGTTTTGCTTACTGTACTTCAGCTATTTTCTTAGAAGAAGGCTTGCCTGCATCATCAGAAGGCTTTGCGCTTTCTTCATCACTCTTCGTGCCGAAATAATGCTCCCTTACAAGCTTATCAACTGTTTCAAATACGGCCGGATTATCAACAAGATACTGCTTGGCATTTTCTCTTCCCTGGCCTATTTTTTGGCCTTCATATGCATACCAGGCACCGGACTTGACGATCACATTGCATTCAGCCGCAAGATCAAGCAAATCGCCTGCCGTGGAAATTCCCTTTCCAAACATAATATCAAATTCTGCTTCCTTAAAGGGAGGCGCAATCTTATTCTTAACCACGCGCACTCTTGTACGGTTGCCTATAACCTCACCGCCCTGCTTAATGGATTCAATCCTGCGGACATCAAGCCTTACTGACGAGTAGAACTTAAGTGCCCTTCCGCCTGTAGTAGTCTCGGGATTGCCGAACATGATCCCGACCTTTTCGCGAAGCTGGTTAATGAATACGACCGTACAGTTCGACTTGGATATAACTGCAGTAAGCTTACGAAGTGCCTGGGACATAAGACGGGCCTGCAGTCCCACATGGGCATCTCCCATCTCTCCGTCAATCTCTGCTTTCGGTACAAGTGCTGCAACAGAGTCTACTACAACGATATCAATAGCGCCGGATCTTACCATTGTCTCCGTGATCTCAAGTGCCTGCTCTCCGTTATCCGGCTGCGATATATAAAGGTTATCTATATCAACACCGATATTCTTAGCATACACAGGATCAAGCGCATGCTCCGCATCAATGAAGCCGGCTATACCTCCGCGTTTCTGCACCTCCGCGATCATATGAAGGGTAACGGTCGTCTTACCACTCGATTCAGGACCGTAAATCTCAACTATACGTCCTTTCGGAATGCCTCCTAAACCAAGTGCTATATCAAGACTTAAGGAACCCGTCGGAATAGTCTCCACATTCATGGTATTCCCTGAATCTCCGAGCTTCATAACGGACCCCTTGCCAAACTGTCTCTCAATCTGCGATAATGCAGCGTCTAGTGCTTTTAATTTCTCTTCTCTTTCCATTTCTCAATCTCCTCGTATAATATTTAGATAAATAAATACATGTACATTTTAATAGTATCCATACTCAAGCCCCGTCAATTTCAATGTCGCCCTATCATTCAGCGCAGGGCGCCCGAAACATTCGTTCGCTTACAACGTATAGATTAAAACATCTGTTCGGCATTGTCAATACCTAATTTTGTCTCGTGGGAAATAAAGATTCATATCCGCAAAAGGCGGTCAAGAATTGTAAGTCACTTAAATATACTCTATTTACGGCACATTTGCAAGAATTAATCAGAATTTACCCGCTGATACAATTAGTTAAATTAATATATAATTAATCAGATTTTACTCGTCGGTAACAGGCGAAAAGGATGAGGCGCTCACATATCCTGTAGTAGGCGTCATATAAAAAACATTTTCCTCATCGTAGGGCCTGAAATACGTATATGCGGAAGTACAATTAATATCGGTATAATTACCCTCCGCAATTATTTCGGGGTTAGAACCGTCCGACATCATCCTGACAAGTCTCGGACGTGATTTTGAATTCGTCTGATAGAACACAAAACTGCCGTATACATTATAAGCATCGATCCGCTCATTTGTGATTTTGGCAGTACTGCCATCTAACATGTTGTAGCGGTAAAGCTTATAATCATCATCCACATTCATAAAATAAATATAATCATTTTCAGCAATGGGATTATAAACCCGCGCATCAAGATAAAGCTTTTTAGAGCCGTTTAGCGGATTTAATACAGACAGATAATTCTTATTCGAATAATCGGAATAGTAAATGTTTGAATGAACGGCACAGGCAGGATTTATTATTTCATCAACTAAAAGCCCCTTATCGCTCCCGTCCGTTTTACAGTAATAAAGCTGGAGAGCTTCCTCCTTATCATAATGCTGATAATAAATATTATTCCCCATAAGGAGCACAACGCCGGAAGTGGTTCTGTCAAGGCATGTAGGCGTATCCCTGCCGCTTTTGGGAATTCTGTACACGCCGCGCATATTTCCCGCAAGGCCCATGAATTTAGCCCCGCCCCTATCATTATAATAAAAGTAAAGGTAATCACCGCCCGCATTGATATAAGAAACAGGAACATCTGAAAGTTTTGTGACATTTGTGTTATCGGGGTTCATTGAGTACAGCGAAAAGCTGTCATTCGGATTGGCAAAATAAACCACCCCGCCGCTCTCGCAGAATAAGCCGCCGTTATTTAAGTTGCCTGCCGTATTACCGTAGGTCTCAGCCGGGTTATCGGGAATTTTCTCATCATGGCCGAAGATCAGTGCCGCCGCTATTACACCGGCAAAAATCACACCGACTGCGATATAAGTAATTATGCTTTTGCGTTTCTTATTACCTGCCATGAAAATCACCTTTTTACATATTCAAATACGCCTCACAGCGTATTTGGCGCCGAATTTGCGTTGCGTTAGCAGTATATTCATCTGCAAAGAAAGTGTGCATCCTGCCGGATACATATAAAAATATACCATACACGCTTTCAATTTCCAATTGCAAAATCCTCTTGGCTACTATATAATCCGTTACAAGGGCGCAAAAATGCCGCAAATTGCACTACATCTTGTGCGCAGGCTTTATCAGTACTTTTATCATGATTTTTATTATAAAGGAGGATTAAATGCAGACCTTAGAATGTATCAAAACCCGCAGAAGTATCCGTAAGTTCACAGATGAGCCCGTTTCTCATGATCTTTTGGAGCGTATCGTTGAGGCAGCCTCCTATTCTCCTTCCTGGAAGAATACGCAGATTGTCCGCTATATTGCAATTGATGATCCTTCGTTAAAATCAAAAATTGCCACTGAGTGCACAACAGGCTTTACTTATAATGCAGGCACAATGAATGCAGCCCCCATGCTTATTGCCGTTACGGTTCTTAAGAACAGATGCGGTTATGAGCGTGACGGTTCATTTACCACCTCCCGTAAGGATACATGGCAGATGTTTGATGCAGGGATCGCCTCACAGACCTTTTGCCTTGCAGCCCATGAATACGGGCTCGGAACCGTAATAATGGGAATATTTGATGATTCACTTTCCGATGTTTTGCAAATACCCGAAGATCGTGAGCTTGTTAATATTATCTGCATAGGGCATCCCGCAGAAGCACCTGAAATGCCCAAGCGCAAAAGTGTTTCCGATTTATTGATATATAAATGATATTTAAGAGTTTCCGCCGCTGCGGAAACTCTTTTTATATAGCAGCGGCAGCGAAAGGAGATTATTATGAGACATTTAATGAGTCCGCTTGATCTAAGCACGGACGAACTTGAAGAGCTTATGGATTTAGCTCTTGAAATCGAAAAGGAGCCGGCAAAATATGCTCATGCCTGCGACGGCAAAATCTTAGCAACCTGTTTCTATGAACCAAGCACAAGAACAAGACTCAGTTTTGAAGCAGCAATGCTTCATTTAGGAGGCCAGGTCTTAGGCTTTGCTTCTGCGGATTCATCCTCCGCAGCAAAGGGCGAAAGTGTATCCGATACAATAAGAGTCATCTCCTGCTATGCCGATATCTGTGCGATGCGCCACCCCAAAGAGGGTGCGCCAATGGTAGCAGCCTCAAAAGCCCTTATTCCCGTAATAAATGCAGGGGACGGCGGGCATCAGCATCCTACCCAGACTCTTACGGACTTGCATACGATAAGATCAATGAAGGGACGCCTTGATAACCTTACAATAGGGCTTTGCGGGGATTTAAAATTCGGCCGTACGGTTCACTCACTTGTAAAAGCACTTATAAGATATCCCAATATATCCTTTGTATTCATATCGCCGGAAGAACTCCGCATTCCCGATTACATTCGTGATGATGTCCTGCGCAGGAATAACATTCCTTTTGAAGAGGTAATAAGGCTCGAAAATGTTATGTCAACCTTAGACATCCTCTATATGACGCGCGTGCAGCGTGAACGTTTCTTTAACGAAGAAGATTATGTACGCCTTAAGGATTTTTATCTTCTCAATAAGGATAAAATGCAGTATGCCAAAGAGGATATGCTTGTACTTCATCCTCTGCCGAGAGTTAACGAGATATCCGTGGAGATTGACGATGACCCCAGGGCTGCCTATTTTAAGCAGGCCAAATACGGCATGTATATAAGGATGGCTCTTATACTAAAACTGCTTGAAATCGATATCTGAAGCTTATTCCAATACACTGCTCGGCGTATCCGGCTTCAAATTTGCTGATGACTTTAATCCGGACATATCAATAAACACCATAAGGAGGCAAAAATGCTTAATGTAGGTAAAATCGAAGAAGGCTTTGTTCTTGACCATATCCGTGCAGGTAAAAGCCTTTCAATATATCATGATTTAAAGCTCGACAGGCTCGATTGCACGGTTGCAATCATCAAAAATGCAAAAAGCAATAAAATGGGAAAAAAGGACATTTTAAAGGTTGAGTGTTCCATAGATATGCTTGACCTTGAAATCTTAGGTTTTATAGACCATAACATAACCGTCAACGTAATAAAAGACGGGATCATCGTAGAGAAAAAGGCACTTCATCTTCCAAAGGAAGTCCATAATATAATAAAGTGCAAGAACCCGAGATGCATAACAAGCATCGAGCAGGAACTTACACATATATTCGTACTGACTGACCCCGAAAAAGAAATTTACCGCTGCAAATACTGCGAAGAGATGTACCACGCAAAATAAAAGCACAAACTAAAGAGATGTACCACGCAAAATAGAATCAAAACCGGAGGAATTTCCTCCGGCTAATTTAACGTTATGCCCTTACCTGACCGTTTCCGCGGATTTTATACTTATAGGTCGTAAGCTCATTAAGCCCCATGGGGCCTCTTGCATGAAGTTTCTGGGTACTTATTCCGATTTCGGCGCCAAAGCCGAATTCAAATCCGTCAGTAAACCGTGTACTGGCATTTACATATACGCAGGCCGCATCAACCTCATTCAAAAAGCGCTCGGCATTTTCTGTACTGCGGGTTATTATGGCCTCTGAATGGTGAGTTGAATACCTGTTGATATGCGAAATCGCCTCATCTATTCCGGATACCACCCCGAGTGAAATGACAGGGCCTAAATATTCTTCCTGCCAGTCATTCTCAGTAGCTTCAACGAATTCAGTGCAGGCTGAAGGCGCATAACTCATTGCCTCTTTAGAAGCCCTTATCTCTATGCCCTTCTGTGTAAGGGCATCATAAATTAAGGGAACAAGCTCACCTGCGCATCCCTTATCAACAAGAAGAGATTCACAGGCATTGCATACTCCCATCCTCTGTGTTTTGGCATTAAGAAGGATATTTATGGCCATATCCGAATCGCAGTCTGCATCCATATAGATATGGCAATTCCCGGTTCCTGTCTCTATAACGGGAACTGTCGCATTCTCCACAACGTTTTTAATAAGACCTGCACCGCCTCTTGGAATAAGGACATCCACATACCCCTTAAGCTGCATAAGTTCACCAACATATGCCCTGTTCGTATCCTCAATAAGAATAAGGGCATCTTCATTAATTCCGTTTGCCTTCAGTGCTTTTCTTATTATACCAGCTATCGCTTTTATGGAATTTATCGCATCACTTCCGCCGCGCAGTATTACGGCGTTTCCCGTCTTAAAGCAGAGTCCGAAAGCATCCGCCGTAACATTCGGGCGTGATTCAAAAATTATTCCTACAACCCCAAAAGGAACCCGCACCTTTTGGACACACAGCCCGTTTGCAAGTTCGTTTTGTGATAACACCTCTCCTATCGGATCCTTAAGCTCTGCTATCTGGCAAAGTCCAAGTGCCATTGCGTCAATGCGGGATTTATCAAGCTTAAGACGATCCTGCATCGCCTTTGATACGCCGGCAAGTGCTGCCGCCTTCATATCTTCATCATTTGCAGCAATTATTTCATCTGCGCCGTCCTTTAAGGCATCGGATACTGCAATAAGAACATTGTTTTTCTGCGTTTCGCAAAGGAGTCCTATCCTGACAGCGGCTTCTTTTGCCCTCTTACCTATGTTAACAATATAATCACTCATTTTGTCATTCTCTTTCAATCTTTTCTTCGGGAAGATATTTAAGCAGCATGTCCGTAATTGTCTCCTCGGAAATGGGCTTTGATATAAAGTCCGAGAAGCCCTCGCCCAAATAATATTCCTTTGCATCGCTTACTGCATTGGCCGTAAGCATTATAACCGGAGCATTCTTTGACATATGATCCATGCCGTTCATTTTATGAAGTGTCTCAACACCGTCCATCTCAGGCATTCTATGGTCTAAGAAAATCACATCGAAAGCATTTTTCTCGCAAAGCTCCACGCATTCAAAGCCGGATGATGCGGTAACAACCTGCACCTTGGTATCCCTAAGCAGCGCCTTTGCCACAATAAGATTAGTCTTACTGTCATCAACCACAAGCACCCTTGCCAAAGGCGCGGTATAGCTGACTCTCTTGCGCTTCCCTATAACCGGCTTTGCAACATTGATTTCTCCCATGTACTGATTGTGCTCACAATGCACTGTCTGGGGAATAATAACCGTAAATACAGAGCCCTTTCCGTATTCGGAATATACCTTAATCTCACCGCCCATAAGTTCAAGCAGTTTTTTAGTGATATTAAGGCCAAGGCCCGTACCCTCCACTGATCTGTTGATTCTCTCATCAAGACGTATGAATACCTCGAAGAGCTTATCAAGGTCGTTTTGCTGAATGCCGATTCCTGTATCCTCAACCGATACAATAAGATTACCCGATTCTTCATCTACCCACTCAAAAGCCGCGCGCAGGAGCACGCTGCCCTGATGCGTATACTTAAAGGCATTTGTGAGAATATTCGTCATGATCTGACGGATTCTGGTCTCATCGCCGTAAAGGATTGCGGGTATCGAAGTCGATATGTCCTTCTTAAATTCAATACCGTTCTCGTCTCCCCGGTGTTCATAAGTATTAATAAGATCATAAAACAGTCTGCTTGTCCTGTAATCGGCATTTACAAGAGTGGTCCTGCCGGATTCGATTTTGGAAAAATCAAGAATGTCATTAATAAGATTAAGGAGTGATTTTGCCGCCTCCTGAATATCATTGGCATACTCTGCAAGTTTGGTATCCTCATAATCCCTTAGGATAACATCTGACATGCCCACAACCACATTGATGGGCGTTCTTATTTCATGGGACACGCTTGCTAAGAAGGTTGATTTTGCCTGATTGGCACTGTCCGCAGCCTCCCTAAGTTCTGTCATTTTATCAAGCTGCTGCTTATTCTCTGTTATATCCACAAGAACAATGGTATAGCCCACAAGCACCTTATTGGAATATACCTCTTTAAGCCTTGCATCGTAAGAATGGCCGCCTATTACGATATCCTTTTCCACGGAATTCTCTATTACCCTTTTAAGATTGGAATCTCCGATAAATTCGCCGGCTTTAAGATCGTGAAGCTCCGGGAATAATTCATAAGCCATTCTGTTGGCTTCCTGAAAACCGTAACGATAGTCAAGTATTACAACTGCCTCGTCAAGCTCCATGAGAATACTTTCATGAGCCATCTCCACAATATCAAACATGTGCCTGAAGGCAATGCCGGCCACGAAAATCACAACCCCGACGGCTCCGCCAAGAGGTGCCGGATCATAGCCTTCAATAAGTCCTATTGCACTTGTTAAATGGAAAAGCATCGGAAAAGCACAGGCAATAGCCAGTATCATATAATTCTTCCGCATATTGACATCACTGGAACGGTTGTATGCAATAAGCGACACGGCAACGGAAGCTAAGAACTGAAGATACATCACCACTACAAAGATAATATATAAAGGACCTTTTGAGAGCACAATATGCGGCATAACACCGGAATCTGCAAAGCTTACTCCGGAATAATATAACGGCGTATACTCATAAGCCCATACGCTGATAAGAACAGCCACATCTATTGCCAAAAGAGACCACTTGAAAACATCAAAAAGCTCGATCTTGCAGTAACGGAACACAAATATCATCATTGCAGAAAGTATCAGGGAACCGCCAATGTACTCAAAGCGTACTGCCATCATGGCCTCGTCAAGATTATTGGATCGCATCTCCATAAGATACCCGGTATTCTGAATAAAGGCACATATACATGTGAGCATTATATACTTTGCAATAGCCGAGTTCTTCTGGATCATAATGATGACTATACACGCAAAGCTTAAAAATACCGCCGCTATTTGAATTCCGAATAATACGTTATACATTGCTGCTGCCTCCATGGCATAATTTAAATCCTATGATTGTATTATAAATCTTTATAGCTTAATTGATAACTTAATTATTGATTATGAGTGGGACTGTAAGCCGGGTTCTGTTCGAAAAATTTCGCGGCAATCATCTATCTGGTGGCATCGTTGCCGATGCCCTCTAGCAACCTACCTGAGACACAGCGGGCAGCTGTATCGTCTCTGCTTGGTCTTGCTTCAGGTGGGGTTTACATCTGCCCCCGCCGTTACCGGCGGGGCGGTAGTCTCTTACACTGCCATTTCACCCTTACCGCTTGCGCGGCGGTATAATTTCTGCTGCACTGGCCTTGGAGTCGCCTCCACCGGACGTTATCCGGCACCCTGCCCTATGAAGCCCGGACTTTCCTCCCATTTCCGGTTGGCATATGCCCCGGATTAGGCGATTGCCCGTCCCACTCATACGTTAAAGACGCTTCCTCCGACAAATTCACGAAGAATCGAATTGTTCGGAAGAGCCTCACTTGTAACCCCTAAGAAATAATCAAGGAACTTAAGAAGTCTCTTTGCTTCCTGATATTCTGCCTCTTCTTCACCGATTCCAAAAAGCAGCGGTTCCGCAAACTGCTTAAGGACGCAAAGCTCATAGATCAATGCCGAATTAAACATTGCATCTGCATCCTCCTGGTAAGGGAATATATTTTCTTCTTCACCTCGGCGCACTGAATCCCACATTGCAAGTGTATCCTTTGCCGACTTACCGCGGGTTCTGAAATCCCGCACCATTCTGCGGATAAGTCTTACGTCCGTTGTGGGAATACGGTTATGCTCATCAACATTAAGAGATGTAAGTGCACTTATATATATCTTAAACTTACTCTCGGCAGGAAGGGCATAGCTCATTTCTTCATTAAGACCGTGAATACCCTCGCATACAAGAATATCACCGTCGTTAAGTCTTAAGTAATTACCCTTATATTCTCTCTTGCCCGCTATAAAATTATATACCGGCAGCTCAATCGTCTCTCCCTCAAGCAGACATTTCATATCACGGTTAAAGCCTTCAACATCCATTGCGCCTAAGCACTCATAATCGTACTGTCCGTTCGCATCCTTCGGTGTGTCCACCCTGTTCTTATAATAATTATCAAGTGCTATGGGATAGGGATTGAGTCCCTGGGCACGAAGCTGAACTGAAAGCCTGTGGGAAAATGTAGTCTTACCCGAAGACGATGGCCCTGCTATCATAACAAATTTATGATCCTTTGAGGCCGCAATTTCTTTAGCTATCTGCGCTACATTAGCCTCCATCAGTGCTTCCTGCACCATCATAAGGTCCGCAAAGCCGCCCTTGCATATCCTGTCGTTAAGCGCTCCTACCGTTTCAAGCCCCAGCTTAGCGCCCCATTCATTTGCCGCCTTCATTGTCTGATAAAGTTTTATATCCGGCCTAAATTCCGGAAGCTCACAGGGTTTCTTTCTGGTAGGCAGGCGCAGCACGAAGCCCGTGTCAAAAAGTTCTAAGTCATAGTTTTTAATATATCCCGTAGAAGGCACCATATAACCGTAATAATAATCCTTAAGCTCACCTAAGGAATAAACATTTACCTTTGATGCACGGCGGTATTTAAAGAGCTTCACCTTATCTTCCATGCCGCATTCCGCAAACATCTTTATTGCCTCTCCAACAGAATATGACGTCTTCCAGATGGGAAGATTCTGGGATACAAGATCGTCCATTTTGGCCTTTACGCTTATAAGAAGGTGCTCATCAAGTTCAAAATCACCTGATACATTGCAAAAAAGTCCTTTACTTACAGTAAATTCCGTTTTTACCTTCTTAAGCTTATCCTTACCGATAACATCATACAGGGCGCGGATAAGAATAAATGTTGCGCTGCGCCTGTAAGTATTAAAGCCTGCATTGTCACGTATCGTGACAAAATCAATCTCACAGTCATTTTCCGGCACTTTATGAAGTTCGCAAAGCTTGCCGCCGATGCTTGCAAGCATGATCTGATCACTGTATTCGCTCTTAAATTCTTCGGCAATCTGCTCATAGGTGGTTCCAAAACCGAATTCTTTCATCTTCCCCTTAACAGTTATTTTTATCAAGTCCTTCATAACCCCTCTCCTTTCGTGTTATGTTAACTTAGGCTGTACCCTCTAATCCGGTACGGATAATATCTCCCTTACTCTCTTAAGCTCCGCCTCTGTCTCCTTTTGCCGCTCTATAGCTCCCCGGCTGCCGTTTTTATCAATATTTAAAAGAATATTTTCAAGTACGGCTTTTCTAAAAGCAAGATATTCCTTAAGCAATGGATGCCTGTTTCTTATAAGATATCCTCCGTATTCATAATCGGCATCATCTGTGTATTTGCATACCCGTTCATCGGAATTTTTTGATGCCTTTATAAGAAAATAAAACTTACCGTCCTCATATACAATATCTTCTTTGAGGATAAAATATCCCTTTTCAATAAGATATCGTCTTACCCCCGGAACATCGGACTGAGGCTGAAGGATGAGCTTACAGGAAGGGGAGAGTTTTTCTTCTCCCTCCTTTAATATCTTAAGCATCAGCAGTCCGCCCATACCGGCCATTATCACTGAATCGGCTTCATACCTCTCAAGGCCCAAAAGGCCATCGGCCCTTCGCAGAGATATTTTATCATCAAGTCCCGCCTCCAATATATTGCGCCGCGCCGCCTCTATTGGTCCTTTGTTGACATCGCAGGCTATGACTTTCTCGCAAAGCGAATGCTGTATCAAATAGATTGAGACATGCGCATGATCGCATCCTATGTCCGCAATTGTTCCGCCCGGCGTTACTAAGCCTGCCACCGCCTCAAGGCGTTTTGATAAGATCATCATCAGTCAAGATAATCCTTAAGCTTGCGGCTGCGTGAGGGATGGCGAAGCTTGCGAAGTGCCTTTGCCTCAATCTGGCGAATTCTCTCACGTGTTACATTGAATTCCTTGCCGACTTCTTCAAGCGTACGGGCTCTTCCGTCATCAAGGCCGAAGCGCAGACGCAGAACCTTTTGTTCACGCTCCGTAAGAGTCCCCAAAACCTCAACAAGCTGCTCCTTAAGGAGTGTAAAAGCAGCTGCATCAGCAGGCACAGGTACGTTTTCATCCTGGATAAAATCGCCCAAATGTGAATCCTCTTCCTCACCTATAGGCGTCTCTAAGGAGACAGGCTCCTGGGATATCTTTAATATCTCGCGTACTCTTTCAACAGGAAGATTCATCTCTGCAGCAATTTCTTCCGGGGTTGGTTCTCTTCCAAGCTCCTGCAGCAACTGACGGCTTACTCTTATAAGCTTATTGATGGTCTCAACCATATGGACCGGAATACGTATGGTACGTGCCTGATCGGCAATGGCACGGGTAATTGCCTGGCGGATCCACCAGGTTGCATAGGTTGAAAATTTATAGCCTTTTCTGTAATCAAACTTTTCAACTGCCTTTATTAAACCCAAATTACCTTCCTGGATAAGATCAAGGAATAGCATTCCGCGGCCAACATATCTCTTGGCAATTGATACAACAAGCCTTAGATTCGCTTCTGCAAGTCTCTTCTTGGCATCCTCATCGCCCTCTTCCATCCTCTTTGCAAGCTCGATTTCTTCCTCGGCAGACAGAAGCGGCACCTTGCCTATTTCCTTAAGGTACATGCGGACAGGATCTTCTATCGATACTCCGTCGGGAATTGTAAGGTCGATATTCTCCACATCAACCTCCTCATCCTCTATAAGCTCGATTTCCTCATCAGGTACATCCTCCTCTTCGGGAAGAATTTTGAGAATGTCGATCCCATTCTGTTCCATATACTCACTTATCTGATCGTAATTCTCCTCATTGAGCTCAAAATCCCTGAAAAGTTCATCTACCTCCTGCTGCTCAAGCACATTCTTTTTCTTTTTGGCCAAATCCGAAAGCTCTTTTAATTTCTCTTCAAATTTGGCCTGCATGTTCTCCTGCATATTCTCCTGCATGTTCTCATCCATTACTTTTCCCTCCTTAGTAGCACTCTCTGTATTTTATCAATTCAGACTGATTTTTGTGTAGGTAAGCTCTTCATTCTCCTTTGATGCATCAAGGAGAGCCTGAAGCGCCTCGGCGCTCTCATCACTGTTCCTAAGAGCCCTGTACTCTATGCCGTTCTGCTTAATCCTGCGGATAAGCTCATTTATATAAAGTTCTTTCTCTTCATCCTTAGAAGGCGGGGTAAAATCAGCATTTAAAAGGGATGCGACTACCCTCTGGTCTTCTTCGTTATCAAACCTGCTTACTATCATTGCAGGATTAAAGGTATCTGAAGATAACTGTTCAAAAAGCTGCCCTGCAACTGCCTTATACAAATCCTCCGTAAAATCCTCCGGGGTGACATATTTATCTATGACCTTAAATATCGAAGGTTCATCACACAGCCATGTGAGCAATATGCCCTGGGCTTCCTTTACTGCCTTATCGGGTTCATTCTTCGAATGCTGCCCTGACTTTGGAGGATCATTTATGGTTATGCCCTCTGACTGCATTGCAAGCTTTGCTACAAGCTTCGCAAAGGATTCAACGCTCACATTGTATTTAAGGGCTATACCTTCCGTATAATTCTCCCGCTCTATTTCTTCATCAAAGCGCAGGATTCTTTTGGCTATATCATTTAAGAACTTTGTCTTGCCCTCCGGGTCCTTAATATCATAATCCCGCTCAACCATCCGGGCTTCAAAGTAAAATCCGTTCTCGGCGTCTTCCATTCTCTTTTCAAATTCCCTGCTGCCAAGTGCCTTTATAAACTCATCGGGGTCCTTATAGGGTGATAAATCCATTACCTTGGCCGATATCCCTGCCTGGCGCAGGATTGGAAGCGCCCTTAGCGCAGCTTTAATCCCGGCTCCGTCTGAGTCATAGCATAAAAGCGCGTTCTGAACATAACGCCGCAAAAGATTGGCCTGCCCTGAAGTAAAGGCTGTTCCCAAAGAAGCGACCGCCTGGGTAAAGCCCGCCTGATGAAGTGCAATAACATCCATATAGCCTTCACACAATATCATATTCTGGCTTCTTGAGGTCCTTGCATGATTAAGGCCATACAAATTGCGCCCTTTATCAAATATCACCGTCTCGGGAGAATTTAAATATTTAGGCTCGCCTTCACCCATCACGCGTCCGCCGAAGCCGATGATCCTGTGATTCGTGTCCATGATTGGGAAAATCGCACGATTCCAGAATTTATCCATCATTCCCTGATTTTCCCGGAAGGTGAAAAGGCCGCTGCCTGCTAAGTCCTCGTCATTAAAGCCCTTACTCTTTAAGTACCTGTAGGTCTCATTCTTAGACGGCCTTGCAAAGCCCAGGCCAAAGTGCTGCATTGTCTCGTCCGACAAGCCGCGCTCCTTAAAATAATCATAGGCTCTCTTTCCGCTCTCGCTCCGCAGCATCGCATAATAATACCTGCCGGCTTCTCTGTTGATTTCAAGAAGCCTCTGGCGTTTTGTATTCTTAACCCGCTCTGCGGCCTCATCAACCTCAGGGAGAGCAATCCCGGCACGCTTTGCCAGAAATTCCGTAGCTTCCTCTGGTCTTCTTCGTTATCAAACCTGCTTACTATCATTGCAGGATTAAAGGTATCTGAAGATAACTGTTCAAAAAGCTGCCCTGCAACTGCCTTATACAAATCCTCCGTAAAATCCTCCGGGGTGACATATTTATCTATGACCTTAAATATCGAAGGTTCATCACACAGCCATGTGAGCAATATGCCCTGGGCTTCCTTTACTGCCTTATCGGGTTCATTCTTCGAATGCTGCCCTGACTTTGGAGGATCATTTATGGTTATGCCCTCTGACTGCATTGCAAGCTTTGCTACAAGCTTCGCAAAGGATTCAACGCTCACATTGTATTTAAGGGCTATACCTTCCGTATAATTCTCCCGCTCTATTTCTTCATCAAAGCGCAGGATTCTTTTGGCTATATCATTTAAGAACTTTGTCTTGCCCTCCGGGTCCTTAATATCATAATCCCGCTCAACCATCCGGGCTTCAAAGTAAAATCCGTTCTCGGCGTCTTCCATTCTCTTTTCAAATTCCCTGCTGCCAAGTGCCTTTATAAACTCATCGGGGTCCTTATAGGGTGATAAATCCATTACCTTGGCCGATATCCCTGCCTGGCGCAGGATTGGAAGCGCCCTTAGCGCAGCTTTAATCCCGGCTCCGTCTGAGTCATAGCATAAAAGCGCGTTCTGAACATAACGCCGCAAAAGATTGGCCTGCCCTGAAGTAAAGGCTGTTCCCAAAGAAGCGACCGCCTGGGTAAAGCCCGCCTGATGAAGTGCAATAACATCCATATAGCCTTCACACAATATCATATTCTGGCTTCTTGAGGTCCTTGCATGATTAAGGCCATACAAATTGCGCCCTTTATCAAATATCACCGTCTCGGGAGAATTTAAATATTTAGGCTCGCCTTCACCCATCACGCGTCCGCCGAAGCCGATGATCCTGTGATTCGTGTCCATGATTGGGAAAATCGCACGATTCCAGAATTTATCCATCATTCCCTGATTTTCCCGGAAGGTGAAAAGGCCGCTGCCTGCTAAGTCCTCGTCATTAAAGCCCTTACTCTTTAAGTACCTGTAGGTCTCATTCTTAGACGGCCTTGCAAAGCCCAGGCCAAAGTGCTGCATTGTCTCGTCCGACAAGCCGCGCTCCTTAAAATAATCATAGGCTCTCTTTCCGCTCTCGCTCCGCAGCATCGCATAATAATACCTGCCGGCTTCTCTGTTGATTTCAAGAAGCCTCTGGCGTTTTGTATTCTTAACCCGCTCTGCGGCCTCATCAACCTCAGGGAGAGCAATCCCGGCACGCTTTGCCAGAAATTCCGTAGCTTCCTGAAAGGAGAAATTCTCGTACTCCATAATAAAGGTGATCACATTGCCGCCGGCGCCGCAGCCAAAGCAGTAATACATCTGCTTGGCAGGTGAGACGGAAAAGGAACCCGTTTTCTCATTATGAAAGGGACACAGCCCGAAATAGTTGCTGCCCCTTTTTTTAAGTCTCACATAAGAGGATATAACATCAACAACATCGTTGCGTGCCCTTACCTCTTCCACAAGGCCTTCCGGATAATACATGTTATCTCCTAATCCTTCCAGGAGGAAGGTAAATAAATCTCATTAAAGGTGGCAATTGCAAAGCGGTCCGACATGGATGAGACGTAGTCGCACACGACACGCTCCGCAGATACGCCCTGCTCCTTCATAAGCATCATATAAAGCGCGGGAAGCTTTTCGGTATTATCAAGAAAATAATCATACAAGGTCTCAACGAGCCGCTCTGCCTTGCCCTCCTCACCTTTTACCTTTTTACTGGTGTAAACATTTTCAAACATAAAATCACGAAGGTCGCGCATGGCCTGGGCTATTTCCGATGACTGGCATATATCGTTTTTGCCTCTGCTGTTTAATATGATATCGTGCGTAAAGGTATCAAAGCGCTGCGTCGTCGTATTTCCAAGTGTCTTCCTAAGTTCCTTTGGAACATCATCCTCTGATAAAATATTCCCCCGTATCGCATCATCCATATCATGATGAATATATGCGATTTTATCAGAAAGACGCACTATCTTACCTTCTAAGGTTGAAGGGTTTCCTGCTGTCTGATGATTTAAAATGCCGTCCCTTACCTCGGCTGTAAGATTAAGACCCTTGCCGCCCTTTTCAAGCACCTCTACAACCCTCACGCTTTGTTCATTATGATTAAAGCCTTCAGGGCAGACCCTGTTAAGTGCTCTCTCTCCGGCATGCCCGAAGGGTGTGTGCCCAAGGTCATGACCTAATGCGATTGCCTCCGTAAGATCCTCATTAAGCCTTAAGGCTTTGGCTATTGTTCTGGCATTTTGCGAGACTTCAAGCGTATGGGTAAGCCGCGTTCTGTAATGATCGCCCTCAGGCGCTAAGAATACCTGCGTCTTATCCTTAAGGCGTCTAAAGGAATTGCTGTGGAGTATCCTGTCCCTGTCCCGTTGAAATACAGGCCTTATATCGCATTCCTCCTCGGAAAAATCACGTCCTAAAGAAGCACTGCTTAGGCAAGCATATTCGCTTAAAATATCCTTTTCTCTTTTTTCAAGTTCTTCTCTTATCGTCATTGCAGCTCCGAATGTACGCTTATTCCTGTGCTGTGCAATCGAGTAGGAAGGGATTCTTCCCGCACCTACTCGCCGCGCGGGCCGCATGTCCGCAAGGACAATTTTCCATATGCGGCCCTGTGCATAAAAAATATCGCCGGGAACGGTCCTGGCGATATCCCTATTATCTATATTCTGTAAAAGTCATCAAATTCCTTTTTTGTTTTTTGCTTTTTCTTTTATTGTTTCCTGCATCAAATCAATAAGGTTTTTTATCAAAATCCGATTTATTAAGCCTTATATCAAGCTGCTTCATAACCCATATATAAGCCGGAATAAGGAACGCAACCGCAAGCACCCATGCAAGTGGAGAAGCTATGCAGGCGCCCAAAAATCCAAGGCGGGGAACAAGGATAATTCCCGCAAGCATTCTTGCTATCATCTCAAATACTCCGGCAAGTATGGCAAAATTCGGAAATCCCACACCCTGTATTAAGAATCTGAAGATATTAACAAAGGCAAGAAGTATGTAAAACCATGCCAGCCACAAAAGATGCTGCTTGGCCTGGGCAATCATTTCCGGATTCGCTTCTGTTGTAAAAAGCGCAATGATTTTCTCCGAAACAAAGTACACGAAAGCAAGCGCCACAAAGAAATATCCGATACCTATTATACAGCAGTCTTTTACGCCCTCACGTATTCTCTCAAGCTTCTTGGCGCCGATGTTCTGACCGCCATAGGTTGCCATTGTAGAGCCCATGGCATCAAGCGGTGCTGCCATGAAGATTGATATCTTGCTTGAAGCCGTTACAGAGGCAATCGCCGTAGAACCTAAGGTGTTGACGCTTGACTGCAGGATGACCGAGCCTATTGCCGTTATTGAGTACTGAAGTCCCATGGGAATACCCATGCCGCAAAGCTGCGCGCATATATGCCTGTTTATCCGCCATTCGTCCTTTTCGATATGAAGAATGTCAAATTTTTTAACAAGCACTATAAGGCATAATATTGCAGATAAAAGCTGGGAGGTTATTGTGGCATAGGCTGCCCCCTTTATCCCAAGGGCAAAGGTCTTTATAAGAAGAATATCAAGCCCGACATTAAGAACACAAGATACCGCAAGGAAAATAAGCGGAGTCTTGGAATCTCCAACCGATCTTATCACGCCTGCCAGGATATTATAGGCAAAGGTTATTGGGATCCCGGCAAATATTATAAAAATATACTCATAGGAATAATCGAATATGTTCTCAGGCGTCTTAAGAAGCGTAAGAATATCCCCGCATTTAAGGCATACAATGATTGTTATCACTATCGAAAATACAATTGACAGCCATATGCTGTTGGCAAAAGCACAGCGCATGCCCTTATAATCCTTAGCGCCGAATTTCTGGGCAATGGGAATAACAAAGCCATTGCAAATGCCCATGCAGAAACCGACTATGAGAAAATTAATGCAGCCCGTCGCACCGACGCCCGCAAGAGCATCCTCTCCCAAAAAGCGCCCCACAAGCATCGTATCCACAAGGTTATAAAGCTGCTGCAGAAGATTACCGAAAAAAAGCGGCAGCGCAAAGCCCACTATGAGTTTAAAGGGATTACCTTCCGTTAGATCCTTAGTCATTATTATCGCCTCGAAATATAACTTAATTAATATGAACCAGTAATACCGCAGCAGGTGCATGGCAAAAAGTTCCATGCCACATGGCAACGCTCATTATATATCAAAGTAAAAAGAATTCAAGCACAAATATCAAAAATTTTTTCCTTATGCGCCTCTGCGACAAAAAAAGAACCCACGGGATGTGGATTCTTTATCATTGCCTTAATAAGGCTTTCTTAGTGCAGAAAAAGGGACTTGAACCCTCATGGTATTGCTACCACACGGACCTGAACCGTGCGCGTCTGCCAATTCCGCCATTTCTGCAAACCGAGTATAAATATAACCAAACCCGCCGCCTTTGTCAAGGGCGGCGGGAAATTTATTTTAGTTTCTAATACATATCCTGCCGTCACCTACCCAAGCAGCTTCTCGTACTCCGCAATCGGCATTGGACGTGCATACAGATAGCCCTGAATGGTATCACACCCGGCCTCTAATATGGCATCTGCCATCTCCTTGGTCTCAACACCCTCGGCTATGGTCTCAAGTCCCAAAGCCTTTGCCATTTCGATCATATGCTTTATAATGCACATTCCGCGCTCGGAATATTTATCGCCACGCACAAAGCCCATATCAAGCTTTAAGATATCGATAGGGATATCCTTAAGAGAATTAAGTGATGAATATCCGCTTCCAAAGTCATCCATCGCAATAATAAAGCCCTGCTCTCTTAGTTCGTTAATACGGCCTGTCACCACCTGCTGGTCTTCCACATAGGCAGACTCCGTGACCTCAAAATGGAGGTGCTGTTTGTTTATCGGATACTTATTATAAAGTTCGCGTATCGTATCGGCTATATGCTCATCTATTATGCTGTATCTTGATATATTGACAGATATCGGTACCAGCGGAGCACCTTCATCCTCCCATTTCTTCACAAGAGCGAAGGCCGATTCCCAGATATATTTATCAAATTCCTTTATATAACCGTTTCTCTCAAATACACTGACGAAATCTCCCGGCATTATAAAGGTTCCGTCCTTTTTGATCCAGCGGGCTAAGGCTTCAGCTCCTACAAGCCGGCCATCACTGTGGGAATACTGGGGCTGCAAATAAATAACATATTCACCGTTCTTTTTAGCCGCTTTCATCTCAGCGGTAATCCTTGTCTCCAAGTCGATACGCTTTATCATATCCTTTTCAAAAACAACATAAGTATTATTCGATCTGTCACGATCAAGATCCGATGCATGATAAGCATATGCAACAATTTCTTCAGGTGTCATCTCCTTCCAGAAATCATCGATTATAATAGTACCAAAACGCATAGTAAAATTGTGTGTGGTCCCTTTATAATTAAAGCTGAATTCCCTGCGTTTTTTAAGCATTTCTATGCCTTTTGCCGAATATTCACCGGCAAATGCAAAAAGACTTCCCTGCAGTCTTGCCACTATCCCCGAAGGGTCAAAGACCGTCTTATATTGTGAAACAACATGCTCTAACAGTTTATCACCGGCATCCCTGCCATAAAGTCCGTTAACATCTCTAAGCCGGTTCACGTTAGCCACTGTAACCATGTATTTCTTATCAGAGGCAGAACCTAAAAGTACACTTAATGCCTTATAGAAACCGGTATTGTTATAGGCGTCAAGGATACCATCCTTAAAGCTCTTCTCATACAGCGTGTCATTAAGGTAATGTATACAGTCATTTTTGCTGGCAAACCCGTTCGCTACAGCCACTACAAGCTGCTTACAGGTGGAATAACCGCACGCTCCGCAGTCAACACTGCGCTTTTGCGGTGTATTCTTATTCATAGCATTATATATCTCATCCAGAGTATGATCGGGAACTATAAACCTCTGCTGATATATATCCTTATAATGGTATTCAAAGTCAGCCGGATCGAGCTTTTCAAAAAGCTTCTCCATATATGCAAAGTTCGCATCAGCGTCCCCGCCGCCCGGCAATTTGGAATATACGCTCTTTAAAGCATTCTTATATACGGTAAATGACTGCTTATGATCACGTCTTGCATTACCGGCACCGGAACCATATATGCATCCGCCTTCACACAAAGATACAATTGCCACATCGGGAAGTTCTGTGTTAGATGCCTCCTTCATATTCCTGTACATGCGTATTAAAGAAGGACTGCTGCCCTTATAATTGATAACTGCCAAGTCTTTTGAAACAATACTGTGAAGAAGGGCCTCAACCCCTGTATTTGTTACGCAGGCATCTCCCATCCCATTTGACGGAACATTGGCAGTGCCTTCAGGATATCCGTCAAGTTCAGCGTCATCTATGGCATCCATAAAATGTTCAAAGGATATACGGTAATCAGCAGCATATTCAGTATCAGTATCAGTATCAGACTCACCATCTTTGGCAATGCATGGCGTAATATATGCTATGGGAGTATTGTCCTTTAAATATTTGCGGATATATACTAAAAGCGCAGAAAGCGAAGGACGCACCGGAATTATAAGCGGTAAGAGTTCCGGCCGTAAATTCTGGATATATCTTGTCACCGCAGAACAGTAATTGGCAATGACTGCCCGCCTCTCACCCTCTTTGGCAGGCGTTCTTAAATACCTCGCATGCATCCACATGGATATTTCAACACCTAATGCAACATCATAAATATTATCAACACTGAAAGAGCGCAGATATGAAATAGCCTTCGCTGCCTTATCCGGATAGGTTATATAGAATGCAGGGTCAATGGCAACAGAAATTCTGCGTCCTGCATGCAGATCCTTAAAAAATGCATCCGCATCGTCCCGATATGCTCTTGCACCATGAGCACATGCATTTACGCAGGCTCCGCATTCAATACATCTTCTTCCCACCTCATAACGTGTTCCCGACGACTTATATCTTGAAACATTTGCGCCAAAAGCTGAGCAGACCGGCACGCATTTACCGCATCCTATGCATTTTTCATTTGTGTATATGTTGCCATTATTAAATCTTGCCATACGCCACTCCCATCACAAGCATTATTCAAAAAGTACGGCTACGCATGTCATATTAAGATGCTCGCACAAAAACTGCTCTCCAAAGCCCGCAATTCCGAAAAAAGTGCCGCAGGACATTTTAGCTTTATCAACAAATGCATCCCATAAGCCGTTTTGCATAAAATACTTCGTCCTTGCTATACAATTTACGGCAATTCCAAAGGAAGGATTTGGGATTACCTCATGCAGATGATCCTGACTCTGGTTCCAGATAGACTCAATATCATCAAGCTCTAAAAGGGCACATTCCGTCTCATTATACACACGTGCGAGCATGGTGATTCTTCCATCCTCGTGAACCTTCTGCATTGCCGTAATATAGACATCGTCTCCGTCTATCCTGCCAAAAGGATGCAGTGTAAGATATCCCGGTACATCCTTAGGAGCTATTCCGGTTGCATCTGATATTGCGCAAACCGCATTCTTATTATTTAACTCATATATGCACCTGTCGTCACATTCGATATCCGTTATCTTAAATACATTTTCCGTGGGCTTAAATATATTTTCTTTGCAGGCAATTATCCTGCCGCAAAGGTTCTTAATATATACAAAAACACAGGCTTCTTCAAACACATCTCCGTTTAAGGAGATAAGCGTTGGTCCGGTCTCATCAACCGCTCCCGCAGTACTGCCATATACGGGTATATTCAGCTTAAGCTTCTTATGTACACTCTTTATCGTATCCATCACAAGCTCATCACATTTACAGTGAGCGGAGGTGAATTCAAAACATGCAAGATTCTCTGTATCGTCAAATTGGGAAATCGCATCAATAACATTGGGCGCATATCGCATCGGGCAGCGTTTTGCCTCAAGAAGAACACCATCGGCACACTTAATGCCCTCAAAAACAGCAAGCGCACAAAGGCCCTGCATAGCATATCCTGCAGAACCAAATACAACATGGGTCGTACTGCCTATTACGGTTGTATCGGGGAATTTTTCATGAAGAAGTCCGGCACAATCTGAAAATATGCCATATTCTGAAGAAAATATTATAAGCAATGCTCTTCTGCCCAAGGAGACGCCTTCAATCCGGCCTATAACTTCTTCTGTTGCCCTTTTGGCGTCATTAATGCTGCTAAATGCCACGATGCTTCTGTCCATACTTTATCCTCACGCATAGCAAATAATGATATTTAATCAGTATTAATTATCTGTCAATATGCATAGTTTTGTCAACGAAAAAGAGTTATTTTCGGTAAATATTTCGATTTTTACCGAAAATAACTCCACATTAAGTCACCGTTTTATGCCTTCACTTTTATACCTTCATCGTAAGGGAAATTCTTTTTTTCTTCTCATCGACAGAGAGCACCTTCACCTCCACTATATCACCTACGGATACTGCTTCAAGCGGATGCTTTATATATTTATCACACATCTGGGATATATGGACAAGTCCGTCCTGATGAACTCCTATATCAACAAATGCGCCAAAATCAATGACATTCCTGACCGTTCCCTTAAGGATCATACCCGGCTTTAGGTCAGCCATATCAAGAACATCGCTTCTAAGTATGGGCTTTGGCATATCTTCTCTTGGGTCGCGGGCCGGTTTTACCAGTTCCTTCACTATATCTTCAAGAGTTATCTCTCCTATGCCAAGCTCCTTTGCAAGCGATTTTTTATCCTTAATATTCTTATAAAGCGTACCCGCCATGGCTGCGCTCTCCATGGTGATGCCGAGCATTTTTAAAAGTTCTCCGGCAGCTTTATAGGATTCGGGATGTACGCTTGTTGCGTCAAGTGGATTATCCCCCGCGGTAATTCTCATAAAGCCGGCGCACTGCTCGTAGGCCTTAGGTCCAAGCTTTGGAACCTTAAGAAGCTGCCTTCTGTCGGTAAATCTGCCGTTTGCTTCCCTGTAATCGACTATGCTCCTTGCAAGGCTCTTATTAATGCCCGAAATATAAGACAAAAGCGGTGCGGATGCCGTGTTAAGGTCTACCCCGACCTTATTAACGCTGCTCTCAACAACTCCTTCAAGGGCCTCAGAGAGCTTTTTCTGATCCATATCATGCTGATACTGTCCGACGCCTATTGATTTGGGGTCTATCTTGACAAGCTCTGCCAGAGGATCCTGCAGGCGCCTTGCTATTGACGCTGCGCTTCGCTGTCCTACATCAAAATTCGGAAATTCCTCTGTCGCAAGCTTGCTTGCGGAATATACCGAAGCTCCTGCCTCATTTACTATCACGTAAGAAAGCTTTTTATTATCTTCCTTACTCATTTCTTTTATGAGTTCACAAATAACTGCTTCCGATTCGCGGGATGCAGTTCCGTTTCCGACAGAGATCAGAGAAACATTGTATTTATTTATGAGGCGTTTAAGCTCGCTCTTAGCTTCTGCCACCTTATTCTGCGGAGCCGTTGGGAAAATCACCTTCGTATCAAGCACCTTGCCGGTTTCATCTACTACAGCAAGCTTACATCCCGTTCTAAAGGCAGGATCCCAGCCAAGAACCACTCTGCCCGCAATGGGCGGCTGCATGAGAAGCTGTTCTAAATTCTTGCCGAATACTTCTATCGCACCATCCTCGGCCTTTTCGGTAAGGGCATTTCTTATTTCCCTTTCAATTGCGGGCGCAATAAGACGGTCATAGGCATCGAGCACCGTTTCCGTAAGGAGGGGCGCAGTAAAAGGGTTATCCAAAGTAATAACCTGCTTATTAAGGTAATTAATAATGCGCTCTTTTGGAGATACAACCTTTACGGTAAGGACTTTTTCCGCCTCACCCCTGTTAAGGGCCAGTATCCTGTGTCCCGCAAGCTTCTTTAAGGATTCTTCAAAGTGATAGTACATTTCATAAACGGATTCGGCCGTATCATCCTTGGCTTCTGCAGTAATGCTGCCCTCATCCATTGTGATTTTCCTTATATAGGTACGATAATCCGCCTCATCTGAAATTGATTCGGCGATAATATCCATTGCACCTGCTATTGCATCTTTAGCCGAGGCTACGCCCTTTTCATCATCAATATACTTAGCCGCCTCATCTTCTATGGGACTCTTTGCGTTCTGCATAGTTATGTAAACTGCAAGTCCTTCAAGACCTTTTTCCTTTGCAATAGTGGCCCTCGTGCGCCTCTTAGGCCTGTAGGGCCTGTAGATATCCTCTAAAGTCACCATGGTCTCTGCCTTTTCTATTGCGCTCATAAGCTCATCAGTCATGGCACCCTGCTCGGTGATTGAGTCTATTACGGTTTTCTTTCTCTCTTCAAGATTTCTTAAATAGGTAAGCCTCTCATAAAGGTTCCTAAGCTGCTCATCATTAAGGCTTCCCGTCGCCTCCTTACGGTATCGTGCAATAAAAGGGATTGTATTGCCCTCATCAATAAGTTTTACGGCAGCCTCAACCTGATGCGCCTTTACATTAAGTTCTGATGTGATTGTCTTAATAATATCCATATTCTTATTCCCGGTTTTCCAAATACGTCCCTTTAAGTACATTGCATGGATCGCACGTTAAGTGAGACAGAAAATCTACGATTTTCGTAGTCGAACTTATGCAGAGCAAATGGTCTAAAGAACAGACCATAAGTGCTCATACCGATACAATGTACTATATCCCTCACTTCGCCGTTGGCTCGTGACGGATTAAGTGCATTGCATGGATCGCACGTAATGGTCTAAAGAACAGACCATAAGTGCTCATACCGATACACAGAAGGAAGCAGCAGCTCTCTCCTTAATCTTTCCGATACGGCACTTTCTGCCTCAAGAGTAATGCGTGCCGCCCGGTTAGCGCATTTTAAACTATCCTCTAAGGAGAGATTTTCGCAGTAAGCAAGGGCAAGGGCCGCCGTAACCGCATCCCCTGCTCCCGTTGTGGAAACAGGCCTTACCTTATCGGAAGCGATCTTTATAAAATCATCCCGGGTAGCCGCTGCCATACCCTCTTCGCCAAGTGATATAAATACGCGCTCGGCGCCCATCCCTATAAGCAAAGCCGCAGCTGCCTTTAGGGAAGCATCGTCTGATATTTCAATCCCGCTAAGTGCCTGCGCCTCAATTTTATTCGCCTTAATCGAATGAAGCCTTCCGATTGCGGATTTTAGCTTCATGACTTTAACTGTTGATACGGCATCGGCAAATATGGGAACCTTTACATTATCCGCAATAAATTCTATGGATTCCTTTGGAATATTGGTGTCTAATACAACAAGCCGGGCCCCATTTAATACATCAAGCTTTTCCTTGAAAAAATCAGGCGTTAAGCGATTGCATATGCGCATATCGTTTACGGCAAGGGCCATATCCCCATCCGAATCATTAATGAAAAGATACGTTGATGACGCCTCTCCTTTTGCAGTATAGGACTCGGAAATATCAATGTTAAGCTTCCTGCAGGAGGTCTTTATAAGCATTGCGTTAGTATCATCCCCTATTGCCGTTATAAGCTTAACAGGGCATCTTAAAAGGCTTAGGTTATGGGCGATATTACGTCCTACCCCGCCTAAATTTATTGAGATAAGTCCCGGATTTGAATCTCCCTTAACAAGCTTATCGGTGCTGATTCCGCCGATATCTATATTGACTCCGCCGACAACTGCAATATAGCCGCTATTATCATTTTGTGTCGTTAATGTATTATTCATGATTTTCTGCATATTGCGCATGCCGTCTTTGAAGCAACACGTGCATTGTTAAATACCAGCTGGATGTTTGAATCAAGGCTGTCGCCGCCTGTTATATCCTTAATCTTTGCCAAAAGGAAGGGTGTTGTCTCCTTGCCCTTAATGCCCTGCTCTTTGGCCTCGCAAAGGGCCTTTTCTATGGCAGCATCTATCGTGGCTTTATCCATTGAATATTCTTCCGGAATGGGATTTGTTACCAGCATGCCGTTATTAAGACCTATAGCCCGCTGCATAAGGAAAATATCCGCAAGTTCTTCCGGCGTATCAACCCTGTAATCAACCGAAAAACCGCTTTTTCGCGTATAAAAAGCCGGCAGTTCATCCGTGCCGTAGCCAAGCACCGGAACTCCCTTTGTCTCAAGATATTCAAGGGTTAAGCCCAGATCTAAGATTGATTTTGCGCCTGCGCACACAACCATAACCGGAGTATTTGATAATTCCTCAAGGTCCGCCGAAATATCCATTGTCGTCTCAGCTCCCCTGTGCACGCCGCCGATGCCGCCCGTGGCAAAAACCTTGATGCCTGCAAGATGGGCAATAAGCATCGTAGTCGTAACCGTTGTTGCACCGTCCTCTTTGCGGGCTAAAATAACCGGCATATCGCGGCGTGAAGCCTTTATTACATCAGTACCTTTTTTCCCTAAATATTCAATTTCTTCCGGTGAAAGTCCTGCCTTCATCTTACCCTTTATAATGGCAATCGTGGCCGGAGTCGCACCGCACTCCCTTATGACCTCTTCAACCTTAAGAGCCGTCTCAACATTCTGAGGATAGGGCATGCCGTGAGATATGATCGTAGACTCAAGCGCCACTACGGGCCTGTTCTCGCTTATTGCCTTTGCGACCTCGCCGGATACCTCCAAATAATCTTTAAGTTCCATTTTGTTACCTTCCTTTCACTATATCGCAATAATTCTTTGATTTTAAGAACAGCTGTCAATTACACTAAGATGACACACTTTGCCTAATAAAAATCGCGTTCATCCGCCCCGTATGGGAAAATCATCTTCTCAAGGCGAGCGATGAGCTTACCCGGAAATTGGTCGGAATCGCTTTCAAGCCTGTTTATCATTCTGACAATTTCCTTACCGGCGGCAACCGCCTCCCGCCTTTTCTCTCCATTTAGAAAAATCTTAAGCTTAAGCTCCGCTGCGGCAAAATCCTTTTCAAATTTAGTAATAAGATCCGTCGTAATATAACGCTTCATTGTGTATTTATCTATAATCTCCCTGACTTCCTCGGTAAGGAGTTCCCTTGTTATGATCGTAGGTACTAAATATTCATCTTCAAGCAGTGTGCCCTCTGTCGGCTCATGTACCTGATATCTTAGATTAAAGCCTTCATAGCCGGCAAGAAGCCTTACAAATTCATGGCCTGAGAAGTACTCACCATCAACCACAAAGCCTATCTCCAAAAGCGAATCCTCCGATTCAACAACAGTAACCGTACCCTTATCGGCAAGACGCGCCCTGAGTTTATTGGGATCCATATAGCGCAGCGTCTTACTGGATATGCCCCGCAGAACCTGATCTAAGAATTCACAGACCACATCAGTACCATTGTCATTTGCAAAGGACATATTGGAAAATTTATATTCACCGCCCTGTTCAACAGCCTCCCATGCAGGCATCTGCCCTATCATTCTATGCGTCACAAGAAAGCTGTGAAGAGTGCCGTTTGGCTCGCGTACTGTCACGTACTTGGAATATTCGAATACATTTTTATCACCAAGCTCGTCAAGAAGCATCTTCTTAAAACACTTAAAGCAGTAGTCGGCATCGCCTTCTATATGGATTATTGAATTTTCTTTCCTGCACACATGACAAATGTCTAACATACGCACCCCGAATTCCGAATCCAAATACCGTTTCATTATAAACCATTTCGGTGCATCTTAACAATCTGTTTAATAAAAACACCCCGTGACTTAATCACGGGGCAGATCAGTCAAATATTCATGTTTTTGGTCTTCTGCGGCACTATCAGTCCACTACTCCGGATATTTACAAGTAGTCAATGTAAATACCTTATATTCTCCTAAAAATTCCTTATCTTCCGGAGTATTCTCAAGTGCGATCGAGTCATTTCTGACTATGACTTTCCTCTTATTGCCATAAGAGTCCGTGACCTCGCCCGCCTTAAAGTCCGTAAATGCAGGTCCCACATCCTGGCAGAAGGTCTCGGCAGTGCCATCGCTGTTGACCTTTAAATAATCCGCATAAATATAATCACTTGCGTTAAAATCATATTCCGTAAAGGTTTTGCATGCATATACACCCGGCTTTACCTTATCGGAAACACTCGCCTCATATTCTTCGTCAATAAGAGTGTTCTTATAATCCGTAACGGTCTTTGGGAGCGCATTGCTCGTCTTTGTATAGATTCGCATATCCCCCAAATCAGGATCGCCTATTGCGATGGCGTCATTAAAGAGGAAATACCGCTCCTTTTGGCCGTCATATACAAAGTAATCCTCAGAAACGGCAAATTCAGCATAATCCTGTATTATCTCAACACCCGACATATCATCATTTATGACAAGATAATTATCAAATATCCGGGGCGCCTCACCATCATATTCTTCAACATAGCTTGCAATATAAGTGCCTGCCAAATGCGCCATCACATCAACGGAAGGCATTTCGGCATGCTCTTTATCATTTGTCGCAAATACTACCGTATCCTCATAATTAGACCAGGACTTAAGATATACATTATCGTCCTTAGAGACATACACCTCCACGTTCTTTGTAAAACCATGAGGTGCCTGGGCATAAATATACATACCCGTTACACAGCTGCCGTCTTCAAATATACCCGTTGTATCCTCTTCATAATCTACCCAGCCGTAGTTAATGGCATCCTCAAAGCACTCTTTATAATCAAGCGAATAGGATGCAAGAAGATCCTTTATGGCTGCAAGCTTTTGATCCTTAATGTTCTCTTCGCTGAACAGATCGGAAATAAAATTCGCATTGGTGTATTCCGGCTCGCCCTTTATATAGCATCCGTCAGCAGTTACCGACATCCCCATGCTGCCAAGCCCCTGCTGTTTTACGTAAAGCTCATCGTCTTTAAGCATACAGAAGAAAACAGCGTCACTGTAGCCGTCTGTTATAAAAAGCTTTGAATCGCTTATTAAATATCCCTTACCGTTTTCGATTGAGCCCATATTGCCATAATGGTCAAAATCACCTTCTGCCAATATCTCGCCATCAGCTGACAAAATGCTGATATTGCCGGAAAGTCCCATTACGCAGCCGGTTCTGTTCCATTGACCAAAGAGTGCGCAGTCATCACATTCCATGGCATTTTCGGCAAGGACTTTCATATCATCTTCGAAAATTTCCTCTCCAGCAAAGGCCGCATCGAAAATCATGTCGATTTTAGAAATTTCATCCGAAGCATCAGCCGTTTTCTCTTCACCCTGCACATCTTTGCTTTCCGGTAATGCTTCTGCAGCATCCTCTATCTCAGGTTCGATCTTACCGCCGCAGCCTGTAATAAAGGCGGATAAAGTAACTGTCAGTACCAAAAGTAATGCAGCCTTCCTTTTTAACATGGAGTAGTTCCTTCCTTAATTCTTCTTATTTATTTTGAGAAATTGATTTTCTCAAAAGCCTTCTTAAGAGTAGCAAACTGCGTAGAAAGCTTCTTTCCCTGCTCTACGATTTCAAGGCTTGCATTTGCAATATCCTTAAGCTTCTTAATCTCTTCATCGCTCAAGCCTTCAAGAGAGCTTACTGCGTTCTCGCTGATAGCCTCTGCCATCTCAAGTTCATCCTTTGTTGCCACTTCATCAAGGTAATCAAATACCTCGGGATTCTCTTCTAAATATTTCGCAGTCTCCTCGATAATATCGGAATTATCTCCGGTGGCAAAATCAGTACCTGCGGTCATCTTATCAAGAGATTTATTGAGTCTCTCAAGCTTTTCGGAAAGACTCTTTATGCGCTCGTTAACATCATCGCTCTTAGCCTGTATGTCGGAATTTATCTTTAAATCGGCATCTTTGTCATTTTTAGAAGCATTAGCCTTATCCTCAGTCTTTACATCTTCTGAAGTTTTCTTATCAGAATCGCCATCTGATTTATCTCCGGCCTTTTTATCCTCTGATTTATCTATAGCGGCATCTTTTTTATCATCAGCAGTATCTGCAGCAGGCGTCTCGTCTGTCTGCGTCTCTTCTGTCTGCGCCTCTTCTGTCTTTACTGTCTGCACGGGAGTAAGATATTCATCACTTCCCTCTCCGCCCTGGGCTTTATATTCCGTTACGACCTCATTGCATACATCCTGAGGAAGCGATTCTAAATAAGCGTTCCAGTGCTCATCATCGCTGCCTGCTCTTAAGGCAAGAAGATCCGTTTCCTTCATTGTGGCAACATAATTCTCCCAAAGAAGCTTTTCCTGGACTTCAAGCGGAATAATGATCACCCCTCCGTCCTGGGTCGCAACGGCAACCATTCCTTCAGGAACTGCCGGCATTTCCGCAGCAGCTGCAGGCATTTCATCGGCCTTCGCCTCTATAGGGGCAAATGCAATAAAAGCGCCAAGTACAATTCCCGCTGCCATCAAAGTGCGTCCTGCAAGTTTACGTAATTTTCCCATACTTTTTCTCTCCCATAACAACTAACAACGATAATATCTATACTGTCAAATTATAGCAACTAGTTATTTTAACTATTTATGTCAACTCTGACAGTTTATCATATATTTTCCGCTATTTCAAGGCTTTATACAGGAAATTCCGCTATTTTACGGCATTTTGGCCGCATCACTGCCCGTATAGAGACGTATTTGAATATTTTGGGCACAAAATCAGAAAAGGATATTTTTTATCTCCTGTGTATCAGCATCAAGTAAGCCTCTGCTTGTAATCTTAAGGTGGGGAATCACCGATAATGACAGAAATGCCATGTTCATAAAAGGCGCAATTCCTTCATTACAGCCAAGTTCTGCCGCAGCCTTTATTAAATCATCATTTTCCTTTGCAACCGCTTTAGCGCTCCCGGTGCTCATAAGGCCGCCGATTTCAAGGGGGAGTGCTGAGAGGATCACACCATCTGCCGCCGCAGCCATTCCACCCTGCATTTTAATTATTTCATTAACGCACAGTGCCATATCATCTTCGTCGGCACCAATAACTATTATGTTATGGGAATCGTGTGAAACAGTTGCCGCAAGAGCGCCCTTTTTAAGTCCGATTCCGTTAATAAAGCCTGCGCCCGCATGTCCTGTGCCGTTATGTCTCTCAAGGACAGCAACCTTTAAGATATCCCTGTTTGTATCGATTCCGGTTCCGTTTGCAAAATCAATATCAAGCTGCACCTCATCTGTAATAATGCTTCCGGGAATGACTTTAATGACACGGCAAGTATGCTTCCCTGTAAGTCCTAGATCAAACAGTTCCTTCGCGCAGCCTTTTACATTAACAGACCCCTTAACTCTTTTTAGTATTTCATCTGATATTTCCGGTCTGTCAAAGGGCAGTGCGGCTCCATCTTCGCACACCTTTTTCCCGTTCTTATAAACCTTTTTTATTTCAAGGCTCTCAATATCCGATGCAATGATCATATCAGCCTTATATCCCGGCGCAATTGCCCCGAGATTCTTCAGCCCGTAATATTCCGCCGCCTGAATTGTAGCCATTCTTATAGCTGCAAAGGGTGATCTTCCAAGGGCAGCTGCTTTTTTGACAATTGAATCAATATGACCTTCATTAATTATATCCGCAGCCGATTTATCATCAGTACATAAAAGGCAGCGCGCAGAATAGGGATACTCAAACAGCGGGCTTAGCATCTTAAGATTCTTGGCCGCCGTCCCTTCTCTTATTAAGATATGCATTCCCTTTGACATTTTTTCAATTGCCTCATTCGCCGCAGAGCATTCATGATCGTCTTCTATTCCGGCGGAAATATATTTATCGAGCATCTCCCCGCTAAGGAGCGGCGCATGGCCATTTACTCTGCCACCTAAAGCCTTAGCATCCTCTATTTTATTCTTAACATCACTATCTCCCGCGATTACGCCGGGGTAATTCATCATCTCGGCAAGTCCCAATACCCTTTCATGGTCATACAGAGGTTTTAAGGCCTTCGCATCAAGAACTCCCGCAGATTCATCAAGAGGCACTGCCGGCACACATGAAGATGCCATTACATAAACAGAAAGGGGGAGATTTTCCGTTGCTTCAAGCATATATTCAATGCCTGCAATTCCGCACACATTTGCTATCTCGTGAGGGTCTGCTACTATTGCCGTTGTTCCGCAAGGGAGAATGGCCTTTGCAAGCTCATGCGGCGCCAGCATGGTACTTTCTATATGAATATGGCTGTCAATAAAGCCGGGGCATATTATCATCCCGCTGCAGTCAACCACCTCATCGTAATTATCATCCTTTAAATCACAATTATCATCCTTAGCATCATAATAGTCCCCCACTCCTATTATGATTCCGTCTTCTACTACCACATTTGCCCTCGCTAGGGAATCCGTAAACACATTGACTACCTCGCCGCCTTTAAATAATGTTCTCATTTTAAGCCTCCCGAATGCAAAAATATATTTCCATTAAAGAATACACCTTATACGCAGAATATCTCTTATGCAAAGAATATCTCTTATGTAAAGAATATGCCCTTTATAAATATTTCTATCCCTATGGCGATCAAAATAACTCCGCCTAAAATACCTGCGCGTCCCGCCATATGCGTGCCGGCCGTCTTACCTATTTTAAGACCGGCAATGCATATTACAAAGGTAACTGCTGCAATAATAAGCGCACATACAAGTGCCGTCAGCACATCATAGGAGGCAATTGTAAAGCCTACCGACAGCGCATCTATTGAAGTTGCAACGCCCTGGATAAGAAGCAGTCCGATGCCAAGCTCACGTGTTATGGCATCATCCGTATCCCCCTTTATGCCTTCTATAAGCATCTTACCGCCGATATATAAAAGCAGCAGCAGACCTATCCACGGAACCAGCCTTTCAAAAGCCTTAAAGTATTGCACTATCGTATGCACAAGCACCCAGCCGGTCATAGGCATCACCGCCTGAAAAATCGCAAAGATCCCTGCTATTTCCGACATGCGCCCCGCCTTCATGCCCGGCTCATTTAAGCCGTTTGCAAGGGAGATTGAAAACGCATCCATTGCAAGCCCTACACCCAGCAGAATGCTGTTTAATACAAATATTATGTCCATCTAAAACGCCTCTCCAAACTTGTTATTTATGGAGTTTTGATATTTTCAAATACTCCTCCCGCAGAATTATATACACTATTTCATAAAAAGGGCAAGCACTAAGCTTGCCCCTTTTATGTTTGATTATACGTACTTCCCAATACTTGCAAATAATTTCCTGACATCTATCGGTTTAGCAACATGATCATTCATGCCGGCATCAGCAGACGCCTTTTTATCTTCCTCAAACGCATTTGCCGATAAACCTATGATCGGAATCCTTCCGCCATCCTGCATCGACCTTATTGCCCGTGTGGCCTCAAAGCCATCCATAACCGGCATCTGGATATCCATAAGGATAAAATCATAATACTCTATTCCCTTATTAGCAACAGTCTGCACTGCAATCTCACCGTCATAAGCCTCCTCAACAATAAGTCCCGCTTCCGTAAGAATATCAGTCGCAATTTCCCTGTTCATCTCATTGTCTTCGACTAAAAGCACTCTCTTTCCGTCAAATTTCTTCTCCGCGATAATATCCGCGCCGGATTTTTTCTTTGCCAAAAAGTCGGCAATTTCTTCTTCGGTCATGACTTTAAGCGGAAGTTCCACAATAAAGGTGGATCCTTCATCTATTTTACTCTCAACACGGATCGTACCGCCTGCAAGGTCAACGATTCTCTTAACTATGGATAAGCCCAGCCCTGCGCCTTCTACCTTTGCAACGTCTGCCGATCCTTCTCTTGTAAAGGCTTCAAACAGGTGCGTTTGAAATTCTTCAGACATTCCTATTCCATTATCCGCAATCTCAAACCGATAGGTTCCAATTCCGCCCTCTGCCAGGCCCACCTGCTTTGCCGTATACTTAACTTTTCCGCCCTTAGGAGTATACTTAATGGCATTTGACAGCAGATTTATTATGATTTCATTAATATGAAGTTCATCCGCATACACAAAAGGATCTGTAATTTCTTCTACATCAACCGTAAATTCGATGCTCTTTGCCACCGCAAGGGACTGATTCATAAGCGCAACACCATTTATTGCCCGGCGCATATCAAGCGGTTTATTCGTAAGTTCCATGCGGCCAGCCTCAATGCGGCTCATTTCGAGAATGTCATTAATAAGATTAAGAAGATGCCCGCCTGCGATCTTAATCTTCTTAAGGCTCTCCTCCGTTTTATCCGCCTCATTCTTATGTCTTAAGGCTATGTCAGTATATCCCAATATCGCATTCATGGGAGTTCGTATGTCATGGGACATATTAAACAGGAATTCCGTTTTGGCCTTGCTTGAAGCCTCGGCAATGCGCAGTTTTTCCCTCTCCTGCCTCTGCCTGAAGAAAATAAACAGAATAACGATCACTATCGCAGCAATCACTGCCAAAAGCAGCAGGAATATTCTCATTATGGCATTAGTCTGCTTATCAAAAACATATGTCGGAACCGTTGACACGAAAAACCAATCGGTAAAATCAACTGCCGTAATAACCATGATGTATTCCTGGCCATCCATGGTATAGACTACCGAAGTCGCGCCGGTAGTAGTAGTAGTAGTAGTACGCAGTTCATCAATGCCAGAATAGCCTTCGAATTCGGCCTCTTTTAGCTTCTCAAAAAAATTATCATAACTTCCAAAATCATGGCTTCTTGATATATTGATCACGAAATTGCCTTCGGCATCTATAACTGATGAATAGCCCACGCCGTCATAGCTGTCTATTTTAAGTTCACTCTCAAGGATAGAAATGGGAAACTGGCAGATAAGCCACTCCATCTTATGCCCGCATACATCAAAACCGGCAGGAACTGCAAGGATAAGCAGTTCATGGACATTCTCCCTAAAATATGTCACATTATTAAGCCTTATTGCAAAAGCGCCTTCCCTTCCCTTACACGTATCGGCAAGGTAACTGTTCTCTCTTACAAGGCCCTGTGTCGTATATTCCGTGCCCTCAGAATCAAGTGTGATAACCCTGTCAACAGACGGAAGAATGTCAAGTGCTTTTCTCATTCCGACAAAGAACTCATCCTCCGTCTTATAGTCTGCATCTTGCAGCTGCCTTACCACGCCTTCCATGACTTCCCATCGTATTTCAACACTGTTCTTTACGCTGCGCAGATCATGCGCCGCAAGTTCTTCCATGGAATCAATATTGGTGGCAAGTATCTGATTATTTATACCTCTTACGAGCATGCCAAAGGCAGCCGCCATAAAAATTATGCCGATAATAATAATAATAATAATAATAGCAGTACTCGGCAGCTTTTTAGTCCGAGCTTTGTCTTTTATGCTCATAAACATTCCTTACAGCCCCGTAACAGTTGCTTATTCATGCAAGGTTCTTGTCACCGAGTTAATAGCCGCATTACAGTCTTCATCAAGCCCTTCGGCCGCTTCTTCGGCCGTCTCATCTCCTGCAAGGAGAGCCTGAATGTGCGGATAAAAGGCTTCGCGTACGCCCGACCAGTTGGGATTGTTTGCGGTAAAGTCAACTGCATATTGGTCATTTGCCGAAAGCTGTCTTCCAAGCGGAAGCTTATCTGCCCATCTCTCATTTACGCTTGCAGAGCAGGGCTGTCCGCAGGTTGATAAATCAATAAGCTCAGGGGTTTCGTAAATGTATTTAATAAAATCCTTTACTACTTCTATCTTCTTCTCGTCGCCGTTATCAAAAGCCATAAAGCCCGTGATCCAGTTGCTGTTTGTGCCGTTTTCTGTCGCACCCGGGAAGTTAACATAGCCAAGATCTAAATCCTGCATGGACGTTGCTAAAGCTGAATTCCATACATATATGGCAATCTGTCCATTCATGAACAATTCCGTATTATCGGATATTTCAAGTTCTTCACACCCGGCAGGATAATATCCCTTGTCATAATTATCCTTAAGCCACTGAAGGCCTGCAATTCCCTCGGGAGTATTTAAGTTAAAAAGTCCGCTTTCATCAAAGAAATCAGAACCCTTGCAGCGAAGCTGCACCATGGTATGTGTATCGCCCTGATTGTTCTTTGCGTACATCATCATCGGATAATGATTATCCGGGAGGTTAGCCTTAAGTGTGGATAAAATGGTGTCCCATTCATCAAGACTGAAGCTCTGGATGACTTCTTCATCTGCTATATATTCATCAAGTCCGCACTCGCGGAACAGCTCCTTGTTATAGCACATAATATTCTGAAGCGCATAAAAAGGCATCAGATATGTCTTGCCGTTTGAACCCTGTGACTGTGCCCAGGTAGCCTCAGAAAAATCTGCTCTTATTTCATCCGTGATTATATCATCAAGCGGAATGATGTGGCCGTCATAGATATAGCCCGACATTGCAAAATATCCTCCAAAGGATAAATCGGGGCAATTCTCCGTTCCGTAAGTATCCGGGATATTGGCCTTATAATCCGTCTGCTCGAAATTATAAACCTTGCTCTCTCTTAAGGAAACTTCATACTTATCATACTGGGCAACAAATTTATCCCATGCATATTGGATTACCTCAGAGGTATCAAGAAGTTCCGGATTGGATACACAGTCACACGTAAGAATCGGAACGTTGACATAAATCTCAACGGCTTCCTTTTTGCTCCCGGTACATCCTGTTAAGAGACCTGCACACATGGCAAATGTCAGAACGGCGGCAATTGTTTTTTTCATAAAGCTGCTCCTTTTGTCAGTTGATATTATTAGTCTGTAAATACGGTCCATAAGTGCTCATTGCCCGCATTATTTTTAAAAATACTGCGTACCATCATCTCCTTCACCAAAAAACGGACAAAAGCAATTGGCATCATTGGCGCTTCCGTCTCCTCCCTGGCCATATAGAGCACAGCCACAGCCGTAGGACTTCCCATCGTTGGAATCTATTCCGTAACCGAACCCTGCAGCGGCACAGAAGCACTGGCTCTCACTGCCACCGGCCACATTGTCCAGCTCATCCAGACTGACCTCCTGCCCTTCGGGGTTCAAATCTTCCTCGCTTAAGTCAAAGCCCTTTTCCTTTGCAAATTTCACGGCTGCCTTCTTCTGTTCTTCGGGATTCAAGCCCCCACCGTCTGCCTAAAGGCGTCTTCCAATTCCTTATCTGCCTGCAAAGCTTCCATAAATTGTTTTGTATTTTCGCTCATTTAGTGCTTCTTTCCGGCTATGCCCTTCTTTCGTCACACGCATTGGTTATTATCAATTTATTAACTTGTCATGCCTTCAAAATAATTTTAGCAATGGCATTTATAAATGTCAAGAAAAAGGGCGATATTGGATAGCGTAAATCTAATGTAGGAATTAAATAGACAGAGATGTCCTTGATCTGGTT
>R03__coassemble_209_pt1 | contig 36732 bp, 31 predicted proteins | sample R03__metabat2_low_PE_060 | metagenome-assembled genome bin R03
CTCATCCCCGATTACTTTTTCAAACTTCTTAAGCACCTCGGCAAAATGTGCGGCTGAATCAAGCATATCCGCTGCGCGCTCTCTTGCCTTTTGGGACATTTCTTCAAGGAATTCTTTATCGGAAGCATACTTTCCTATAAGGTCAAGCATTGTATCATAGGATTTAGTCCAGAATTCTTCCCCGACACCCGTGGAGGTATCGCCAAAGGGTGTTGTAAGGACAGGGCATCCCTTATATAAGGCTTCAATTGCAGCAGTACCGCCGCCCCGCCTTGTCGGATTAATATAGATATCACACAGCTCCAAATAGGATAATGCGTCCGAGACGAATCCCACATAATGAAAGAAGCTTACAAGTTCAGGGTATTTATCCTCTATAATTGCTATATTATCGAATTTACCAAAGACAATATAATGAACCTTATACTCTTTAGAAGCCTTACATAATAAGTTCAAAAATTCTTCTGTCAGATCAACATCAAGTCTTGCGCCCATTATTCCGGCTGTAAACGCATCATCTGCCACTCCTATCTCCTGCCTGCTGTGCTTCTCGGTCTGCTCCTTAAGGGAAGAAGTAAATGTTGCCTCAAGATAATGCCATTTGGGGATTGAAAGTTTATCAAGAAGTTCGTAATCCTCCTTAATAAGAGGTCTTGTTACCGTCTGACATGCCGCTAAGGTACCCGTTGTCTCCGAAGGACATAAATCAATCGTAACTGCAGGTATGATCTTAGCAGCAAGGTTTGAAGTTATATCATCACCGCCTATATTAACAAGATATTTAGGCTTAAGATCCCTTACCATATTAAGTATCTGACGGATGGTATCGATATCAGGCATATTATTCTCGCACTGAAAAAACGGAATCGTAAGTCCGTTATAATCAACATGATCGCATTCGCAGTGTTCCTTAATATACCCCGCCTGATATATACTATACAATAAAATACCGCCTCTTAGAGATGTTGTTTCACTTGTATTAACAAGAATTACCTGCTTATTCATGTTCCGCATCAGCACTTCGCATCTGTCAAGCGCAGTCTTTGTGGGACCATGGGTCATCCCCAGGAACTGATTGGTAAATACCACAACAAGATTATCATTACGTTCGCCTGCAGGTATAGGAGATAAAATATCATCTCCGAGCTCTTTGGCAAATTTGGATACGACCGTTTTAAGCATATCCCATAATATATATTTTACCTCATATGTATTAAATTGCTGATATCTGAAAACTGTCACGCAAAGCTGCGCCTGCAGGAAATACAGCGTATCTGCGGGGATTACCCCCGCATTTTGCGATATGTATCTGCAATATCTGACAAAATATTCATACTGCATTGTTTTATCAACAATATAGGATTTAATCTGGATAGCAGTACCAAGCTTTGCCTCACATGAAATATCCCATATAAGTGATGTGACCTCTTCTACTTCATCAGCAGATGAACCTTTAAGCTTTGCATTAAGCTCTTCCAATATTACTATTGTCTCTTTCGAATCTGTAATATTATGAACTCTCTCCTCAAGTTCCTTAACAGATTCCATCACTGCATCCTTCAAATCGGTATCCTCCCAATTCAGTTCACTTTATTAATAAAGCCTTGGCACTCTTCACATTTCGCATTTCTCAATGCATTCAGGCTATCTGTACTCACCGATCACCTCAAGCAGTTCATCAATCGCTTTATCAAGTTCGCTAAGATAATCCATTCCTATCGACGATATCTCCGAAAGTTCTTCCCTTATGTCAGACTTTGTCGAATTAATTGTCCGGAGCATTTTATCTGTATACTTCTGAATAAGGAACTTTAGATACTCCGTTGCCTCATCATCCTGGATCTTGCTAAGCAAAGCATTTGCTTTTTTTGATTTTTTCTTTATGGCAGCATTGTCAAGATATTTCTTTTCGGCAAGCTTATTGATCTCTTCATAATAATCAGCAGCTTCTGCAATTTTCTTTTTTAATTTATTAAGCCGCAGGGGCAGCTCATCAATATATTTATTGAATTTATCTTCAAGCTCACCATCAAGCAGATTCTCCGTCCTGTTAAGCACTTCGTCAAAATCAAAAGCCTTGGTGCACTCTTTATCTATAGCCTCAGAAAGTGTCATCACTTCAGAACCCTTTATAAGTGCTCCTCCCTCTGTTGCATCTATTAGTCTTATCTCGGGGAATAATTCAATCTGTTTCTCAAACCACATCCTGAATATCTTAAACATCTCCGAAGATTTAACGGGATTTCCGTAAATATCGGTATCTTCTATGACCACATAATCACCTGTGATCTCCTCTAACGTTTCATCTCCGCGAACACTGCCCTTTGCATGGCTCTCATCATTTGTAAAGGCAAGATCCTGCCCCACCAAAATAACACGCTTCGCATTTAAATATCTCGCAAGGGAATAAGCATTAGTCGATACCGAACCGCCTGTAGAAAGAGCCACGATATCAATGCCGTTATCATCGAAAAATTTCCGGGTATAGACATTATTATCGGAAAATAATATTTTAACTCCCGTATGCGTCCTTGTAAGGGCGCGCCCCGCGTTCATACCGCATACAAGCGGAACCTGCTCGGCACCCTTCTCGCTTATATATTCTTCACCCTTACTGGGGTCAACGCATATATTGATATCGGGAATAATGCCGTTTCTTACAAGTGGATTAACAGCCGCGTCTACTGCTATAATAAGAGCCTTCCCTTTGGCTCTCTTTAGCTCCTGCATGTTCTTATTAAGGGACGGCCCGGCAGATACTATGATCATCGGAACGTCTTCCGGCATTTTATTGCTTAAGTCTGCAAGCGATTTACTCTTCGCAGCATAAGGGAAAAAGGTATAATTATTCCTTACAAAATCAAGCCCATGTACTTCATACAGGATATTTGCGCCCTTTATCTTATATAGGATATAGGAAAACTGCTCGTCCCATATATGCAATTCCTTCTCGAACAAATTGTCATAATTCGCATGATACCCAAATCGGAAAGAAAACACATCTGTATACACAAGAACACTGTTAAAAAAAGACTCATATTTATTCTTATCGTCCCCTTTTATCACAGTAAATATAAATCGCTCATCCTCAAATAGATCCGTAAGGTCAAAGCCGCCTATCGCCGCCTTAAATATTTCAAGCGAAGGCTCTACCACAAGTATCTTATGGTCCTTCGTTGTATGCTTAAGGAAATATCGGGCATACATACCATTGCCGAGTCCGAACATCAGATATTTAGCATTAAGCTGCCAGTCCTTGGGCAGAAAATCAAAAAACTGCTCCACCATCTCATCATCACTGTATAAGCTTTGAAGCTGTATGCATCTGCCGTCCTTGTAGGCAGCAAGACAGGGCTTTTCGTCAACATAAACAACTTCGGCCTCAATGTGTTCTGTATGCTCTGCTGCATCCCCCGAAGCTTCCGCGGCATCTGCCGGCGTATTTTCCGAATCACCACCTAAAGAATCAGCATCTTCCTCTGTCAGATACTCATATACGTCCTTGAATCTATCCTTAAGGGAAGCTATGTTTTTATTATAAATCGAATTATTATCCATACTCTTATACCGACACTTCTCTCTGCATTAATGTATTTTTATAATCAATAAGGTTTGCCCTAAGTTCATGGTAAAGCGCATCAGAAAGTGCTATAATATCACCCCCGTCATTTGCAAGACTGACTATCTTCTCCATCTGCTCCGGCCAATACATGGCATCGCTGCTTATGTCAGCCATTTTAGGATCGGAATAGCTCATTATTATCTGCGGTAATACTCCAATGAGCCTGTCGATTACCCCCGGGAATTCATTTCTAAAACCCTCAATCTTACAAGACCATAACGACTTAGTACAGGCCTCTGTCATTAATATCAGCTCATCCAGCTTCTCATACATACCGGCAAACTCCTTTGGCAATTTAGGATTCAATAATTTTAATCAATACATCAATAATTATATCGGAGATAAGCATATAATTCAAAAGATATATGTTAAAAAAGAGGTCACATAATGTGACCTCTTTCTCATAGTAGTATTAAATTGTTGTCTTAGCAACTTAGCCAAGTAATGAAAGAACATTCTGGTTAGCCTGGTTAGCCTGAGCAAGCATTGATGTACCTGCCTGAGAGAGAATGTTATTCTTGGTGTACTCAACCATCGTTGTAGCCATATCTGTATCACGGATTTCGCTCTCTGCTGAGGTTGTATTCTCAACAACGTTGTCAAGGTTGGCAATTGTATGCTCAAGTCTGTTCTGGATAGCACCAAGATCAGATCTCTGTGAGGATACTGTTGAAATTGCTGCGTTAATAAGATCGATTGCTGATAATGCCTTAGCCTGTGTACCAACTGAAAGATTTGCTGTACCAACCTGAAGTAAACCTGCGCTCATTGCTTCGATACTTAAGCCAATTACCTGCTGAGTGCTGTTAGCTGCACCAACCTGAAGGTTAACACCTGTGAAGGAACCATCTAAGAGGTTCTTTGTGTTAAACTGTGTTGACTGAGCTACACGGCTGATTTCTTCGCCAAGAGCCTGAACTTCCTTCTGGATAGCTGCTCTGTCTGAAGATGTGTTAGTACCGTTAGCTGACTTAACTGCGAGTTCGTTCATACGCTGAAGCATTGAATGAACTTCTGTAAGTGCACCTTCTGCTGTCTGTACGCAGGAGATACCATCCTGTGCATTAGCTGAAGCCTGTGTAAGACCTCTGATCTGGCTGCGCATCTTCTCACTGATTGTAAGGCCTGCTGCATCATCTGCTGCACGGTTAATCTTGTAACCTGAAGATAATTTCTCAGAAACCTTAGCCTGTGAAGATGTTGTAACACCTAACTGTCTGTTAGCATTAGCTGCTGTCATATTATGCTGTACTACCATATTTCATTCCTCCTTGAATGTTTGTATCATGGCTTCCCTGCCATGAGTTGGTTAATGGGCTTATGCCCTTACATCCCTCCAGCCGGCCGTACGCTCCTTTTGGAGTGATATCAAAGGATCAGTTCCTTTAGTTGTAATATATATCGGAACAATTTTCAGGAACTTAACCCCTTGTTTGCAAAAATTTTATCACATTTTTTTATCTTTGTCACATACAATATTTACATATGAGTGGCTCGTATCGTCTGCCTGCGTATTGTGCCATCCGATTGCTTATTGCGCCATCCCGATAAGCGCCTTAGCTATAACAAAATCATAAGCATCATCTATATCTATTGAGGACATTTTATCCATTACATATGCGTAGCATTCCTTTTCATATATGTCGCCCGTTGCCATAAAGTGCTCAACCTCGCTTATATATATGGCGCCGTTGAAGCGGTAATAGACAGGAAGCTCCTGCCGCCTTTTATTCTTAACCTCTTCCCTCTCGAAGTTATCCATGGACAGTGATTCCGGCAGCACATTGCAGGTAAGAGGGCATTCTTCTGTTTCGCACAGCGATACAATCGTAAGTGCTTTCTTCTCATCATACAGATCATAAGCACTTATAATATCCGCGCTCCTTCTAAGAGGTGAGGTTGGCTGTAGCAGGGCAAAGGTATCAAACTTTTTACCAAGTGCAGAATACTTATCAAGAACCTCCCGCACTGCATCCCAGGAGGAGGCCGTATCAGAAGATGCCGCAGTGCTTCTTAAAAACGGAACATCTGCCCCATGCTCCCGTGCTATATCGGCATAAAGCTCACTGTCAGTCGACACGTGGACAACATCAAACTTACCCGATTTAAGCGCCGCCTCGATGGAATATGCCATGAGGGGCTTACCATTAAGTTCCTTAATATTTTTATCCTTCAGCCCTTTAGATCCGCTTCTTGCAGGTATTATTGCTATGTTCCTCATATTAATCTTCTCCGCTATTATCGTTAAAGTCAGCTTTCTGTCTTATATTTCCTGCCGCCAGATAATCAAGCAGTATTTTCACAATCAGTTCAGAGGTTCTTCCATCACCGAAGGGTGATTTAACATCTGCCGTAAATCTGCAAAAGTCTTCTTCTCGGACTTTATCCATTGATTTTACGATATCTTCCTTTAGCATATCGCAGCAGACAACACTCTTTGCCATCATCCTGCCCTTTTGACGATTACCGATATTAACTGTAGGTACTGCAAAGGACGGGGCTTCAACAATTCCGCTTGAAGAATTGCCGAGAACCATTTTGCAGTATTTCATCGCCGATAAATATTTTGTTGCGCCAAGAGAGGATATGACGAATACATTGTCATGATTTTCATTGAATTTAGCCCAGGCTTCATTAATAAGGTCTCCGCCTGCATCCGCATTTGCAAGGGTTACGACATAATTAAGCTCATCGCGCTCTTCAATCGCATCCATTAATTCCCTAACCTGAGCTAAGGCAGTCTCAGCTCCGCCCTCTAACGTAACAGGGTGAAAGGTTACAAGCGCATAATCCTTAAGAAAGCCCGAAAAACCTGTTGCATCTGCAAGCTCTTGCCTATTAAGCAATGGATTTTTAAGCGCGTTTTCTACTCCCGGCTCGCCAACATTATATACGTGCGTTTCTCCCATTCTTAAAACTCTCTGCCGCGACTGCTCGCAGCCTGTAAAATGAAGGAAACTCATTTTCGTTATACAATGCCTGAAGGTATCATCAAGTGCGCCCTCCGTAATGTCACCGCCGGAAATATGGACGATGGGAATGCCGCTCATAAAAGCAGCACTTGCGGCAGCGAAGGCTTCATAACGATCTCCCAATACCATAAATACATCGGGCCCTGTCTCTTCAAAATATGCAAAGAAAGCTTTAATGGCGCAGGATACAGATTCTGCCATTGCAATCGACCCATTCTCACACATTGGGAATTCCACCTTATCATAGCCGGTAAATCCATCGCCGATTATTTCCTGAACAGTATAACCGTATTCGTTAAGAAGGTGTGTGCCGCACACTGCGATTGTAAGCTCTATATCCGGATTATCATCAAGCAGCCGAAGCGTCCTCTTTAATAATCCCCAGTCAGCTCTTGTCCCTGTCATTGCGCATATCTTATGCATATCATTCTCCGCATCGTAAAATCTGTTTTAAATCATTTGCATCGCCAATAAAATTCTATTCCCATTAGGCGCATTCTGTTTTTTATCAATATAATACTATCCCGTCATCCGCGCGGTAATCCTTTAAGGCTTTAGCGCCGATAACGGCATCCCACTCCTTAGCTGCAGCACCGTTATTGCTTCTCTTAACGCAGATATCTGCTTCGCTTATTATATGTCCCCGGCAAATGTCCCTTTTGGCAACAATGCGCTTTTTAACAACCTTTGATATTTCTCTCTCGGAAGATGTCGGAGCCTTCCTGCCATTGCCAAGAGCTTTTTCTATATCTCTTATGCCTCTTACCATTTCGGCAAATTCTTTAGGCTCCATGCTGGCCTTATGGTCAGGCCCCTCCATATTCTTATTAAGTGTAAAATGCTTTTCAATCACGGCAGCGCCCCGGGCTGCGGCGGCAATTGGAACGACAGTTCCTTCCGTGTGGTCTGAATATCCCACCGGAAGGTGAAACTCTTTTGCGAGGGTATCCATCGCCTTTAGATTAACGCTGTCAATGGGGCACGGATAATTCGTAGTGCAGTGAAGAAGCGTAATATCTAAGGCGCCTCCCTCCTTAAGTGCCTTAACAGAATCTCTTACATCCTCTAAGGTACTCATACCGGTACTCATTATTATGGGAAGCCCTTTCGATCCCATGTACCTTAAATATGAAATGTTATTTATCTCACCGGAGCCGATCTTAATAAACGGAATACCGAGTCCAATCAGAAAATCAAGACTGTCTGCCTCATCCGCAGTAGACGCAAAGGTTATTCCGATATCATCACAATGCTTTTTAAGCTTCCTAAAGTCTTCATAGGATAATTCAAGTCTTTTAAGCATATCATATTGAGATTCACTGACCCCTGTATTATCTGCCTGATATTCCGCCTGGGCCACGTCCTCTGTAAGAAGGAGTTCCGTTCTCCAGGTCTGGAACTTAACAACATCTGCTCCTGCCTCCTTAGCTGCATCGCACAGCTTGTATGCAAGGTTAACATCACCGTTATGATTAACTCCTGCTTCTGCTATTATCAAGGTCTTCATAATATGCTCCATTCTGCATCTATTATAGCAATTTCTAAATAACCGGACTTTTTACGAAGAAAATTTTCGAACTGTGCTATCGCGGAAATTGACAAGTAATAAAGTCTGGTTAATTTCAAATAGGTATATTAGTATCCGCATTAAAGGACAGTATCATATCCGCAAGATAATCCATCTCCTTATCACCGTACCGCTGATCAATGGGAAGCGTAAGAAGCGTATCTGCATTATGGACATGTCCTGCCCTCTCATCTTCCCTTATTCCGTCTATAGGCCAATGCACTGCGCAATATACTCTGTGTTCCATAAGATAACTGCGCAGCTTATCTCTTGTATCAGCATTATCACAGCGGATAACGTAGGCAAAGGGAACATCATCCCCTTCTGCATCAAGCGCACATTTATTTACCGGTTCATACCCATGCATGGCAAGCCTTGATAAAAGCCGCTTATAATTATGCACTCTCTTATATGCTATATCTTCTATACTATAACATCCGGCAAGGAAAATCGACAGCCTTGAGGCCTTGAGAATTTCCCTTCCATTATCTATTCTTTCTTCACATTCCTTAAATATCCTGCGATATTCTTCATTGCAGTCAAGCTCGCCCTTAAGGTACATGCTCTTAAGTATCATGGCTTTGATTCTTTCATTATCCAAAGAGGCTTCGTAATTCTCTTTAGTATTCATAAGAGAGGCTGTATCCTGCCTTGTATATAATATTCCAAGGCCCGGCAGAGGGAGCCATTTACGAAGAGAAGCTATCATATAATCACCAATCGCAGCGCTGCAGGATAAAAGGGAATGCGTAGTATCTTCTATTATAATAAAATCATATCTGCGGGCTGCATCCTGTATCTTCTTACTGATATGATAAGGCTGAACGGTCCCAAAATAATGCATCAGGAAAAAGATTCTTACATTTTCATTAAGCTTACCTGATAAATCCCCATCATCAATAGTAAAGTCTTCCCTGATCTTATAGAAGCTTATCCTATCCTGCGGAAAGCATTTTATAACCGACTCGCAGGTGTATTCAGGAAGAAGAATTGTTCCCTCCTGCATATTAAGCCTTGCAAGAAGTGCTTTTAGGGCACTTCTTCCGGTGTCATAATACTCACTCTTATATTCCGCAAGATATTTGAAAACATTATCCTCTGCCGTATTAAGTTCTGATAAATCCAAACTGTATTCGCTTCCAAGTTCCATTGCTATATCCTTTTACCAAAAAGACCGGTCTTACGACCGGTCTTAGTGTATTTAATTTAAGTTGAGTCTGATTACTGAAGGAGTGAGAGAACATTCTGGTTAGCCTGATTAGCCTGAGCAAGCATTGATGTACCTGCCTGAGAGAGAATGTTATTCTTGGTGTACTCAACCATCGTTGTAGCCATATCTGTATCACGGATTTCGCTCTCTGCTGAGGTTGTATTCTCAACAACGTTGTCAAGGTTGGCAATTGTATGCTCAAGTCTGTTCTGGATAGCACCAAGATCAGATCTCTGTGAGGATACTGTTGAAATTGCTGCGTTAATAAGATCGATTGCTGATAATGCCTTAGCCTGTGTACCAACTGAAAGATTTGCTGTACCAACTTCAAGTAAATCTGCGCTCATTGCTTCAATACTTAAGTTAATTACCTGCTGAGTGCTGTTAGCTGCACCAACCTGAAGTTTAATACCTGTGAAGGAACCATCTAAGAGGTTCATTGTGTTAAACTGTGTTGACTGAGCTACACGGCTGATTTCATCGCCAAGTGCCTGAACTTCCTTCTGGATGGCTGCTCTGTCTGAAGATGTATTTGTTCCGTTAGCTGCCTTAACTGCAAGCTCGTTCATACGCTGAAGCATTGAATGAACTTCTGTAAGTGCACCTTCTGCTGTCTGTACGCAGGAGATACCATCCTGTGCATTAGCTGAAGCCTGTGTAAGACCTCTGATCTGGCTGCGCATCTTCTCACTGATTGTAAGGCCTGCTGCATCATCTGCTGCACGGTTGATCTTGTAACCTGAAGATAACTTCTCGGAAACCTTAGCCTGTGAAGATGTTGTAACACCTAACTGTCTGTTTGCATTAGCTGCTGTCATGTTGTGCTGTACTACCATAATAATTTCCTCCTTGAATATAAGTGATGATTTGCGGACTCGCCGCATCACCACCGATACGGGCTTAAGCCCTTGTAATTTCCTTTACCTGACTAATATATCGGAGGTGATTTTAAAAACTTAACCCCTTTTTTCAAAAAAAATTATTTTACGCCTTAATTAGTGACGGATTAAGCCTTATATCGATATGCAAATATACGAATATACATAACAAAAGCCCTTCAAATCACTGATCCTCAATGACTCAAAGGGCTTTTGTAACTTATTTATACCGACATGTATTCTATTTATATTTACTTCGATGTATCAATGGAAGATGAATCAAACAAAAAGCTTTTCTGCATTGTCTGGTAGTAACTGCTGGCAACCTTAAGGCTTGTCCTGACCTTCTTAATCTCCTGCTTGCGCCCTGCGGTAAGAGTCTCTATTGCCATCCTGTTCTTCTCCTCGCCGGTCCTTATCTTAATGCTCTTCTGCTCAAGTTCCGTGATAAGCGACTGCATCTGCTTTATCTTAGAGGCATATTTATCCTTATCTTCATTAAGCTGCACCTTTACTCTGTCAAACAGACTCTGAAAACCCTCATCCATTTCATTGATGCGGTTTATCTCAGCTTCCTTCTCAAGCACGATGATATTAAACTGATCCCAGTTAACATCATCAAAATTAGCCTTATCAGATAACAGCTTCCCCTGTGTCTCATTCGCAGCTATGAGTCTGTCAAGAATGACGGATTTTTTAGCAAGGCTGTCAAGCATTATCTGAACGTAATTATCCATTTGATTCATAAAGGTATCCTATCTCCTGATGCTTTATCATGGCTCTACGCCTGATTATTAAGTCTCATAACCTCTTTCCAGGTATCGCGCATTGTATGCAGATGCCCTAAAACCTCTTCGAGAATTTCCTTATCTTTTTTGATATTAGCCTCTCTAAGACGCTTCATAAGGTAATTGTATACGTTGTTAAAATCATTCGCAATCTCATATTTAAAGTTCAGAGTGATCTGAAACTCTTCTATGATTTTCTGCACCTTGATTATATTATTATTCGCCTTCTCGATGTCTTTTTGCTCCACACCCATGATTGCTATGTTGCAGAACTTTATCGCTCCGTCATAAAGCATGAGCGTAAGCTCAGCGGGTGATGCTGTAAGAATCTTATTTCTGTTATATTGCGCATAGGCATTATTGGGCATCACTGCCATGATGAATATCCTCCTTGATACTACTGAATATTGCCATTAGGCACCGCGCTGTTATGAACCGAGCAGCTGTGATAATGATGACTGCTGGGACTGGAGCTCTCCAAGCGCAGTTTCCATCGCCGTAAACTGACTGTAATATCTCTCTTCGATTTCGGCAACATAGTCTTCCCACTTTGATACCTGCTCATCCTGTGTATCATATTCAGTCTGAAGTCTCTTATCGCCGTAAAAGCTGCCAAAGGAAGTGTAGTTATCCGACTCACTCTGGATCTTGTACATGGAGTCGTACAGACCGCCTATGAGCTGAGTAAAGAAGCCTGATACCGCACTGGGATTTGAAGCTATCATTGATTTTAGCTTATCGGTCTCACCGGAGGTCGAATCATCATCCTCATCACCATAAATATGGAATGCATTCTTCTCATTCTCTGCTGCTTCAAAATAACTTAAGGTCTCAATTCCGAAGCTTGAAAGAGAATAAGTCTTGCCATCGACCTCATAGGTCTTAAGCATGGAATTACGCATTGCCGATGCAAGCGTTGAAACATCAGAATCGCCGCTTAAGAGGGAATCCTTGATCTTAGTCTCCCACTTCTCAATCTCAGTATCAGACATAGCCTCTTTCTCATCATCCGTAAGAGGCTCATACTTGTTCTTTCCGATAGTTACATCATCGGCATTGTACAGCTTATCAAGTTCATTAATAAGAGTATTGTATTCCTTAAAGAAGTTCTTTATGCTGCTATAAACGCTCTCAATATCTACATCAGTCGTAAGCGTCAACTCTTCATTCTCTGCTGTCGTACCCTTAACGGTAATGGTCTGACCATTGATGGAGAAAGAATTGCTTGAGGAAGTATAATCAACACCATTAAGAGTAATCGCCGCATCAACAGCTGCTATCTTACTGCCGCCTGATGCATCCGTAAGCTTAAGTGCGCTTAATATATCGGCCGCTGTACCTGTATTACCCTCAAGGCTGAAATCATTTGCAGTTCCGCTTGACTTACTGCTTACGAAAATACGACTGTTGTTCTCGTCAAAGCTTGCATTGATATCTGAAATCGCATTGATCTTAGAGACAAATTCGCTTACAGTTGTATCCGAGTTCACACTGATCTCAAGAGCCTGGGATTCATCATAATTACCGTCAGCATCAGCTGCGCCCCTGTTGATCTTTATTACGGTTCCTTCGCCTATATCACCCACAAGCTCGGATAATTTCGTAGAACCGGTCACATCATTTAATTTACCGCCAGTTAAGTATCCTGATACGGCAAGCTTATTAATCTTAAGCGTCTGGCTGCCTACAGTCGCATTCTCGCCTGCAACAACCGATACCTTGCTTGAATCGGATGCTGTAGTGGACATCTTATTATACTGAGTGCTGAATCTCATACTGCTGGCATACTTGGAATAAAAGCTCTTAACCTTGGTATTAAGTTCCTTCCATATCTCCTGCTTCCACTCTGTCTTGGTCCTGGCCTTTGTATACTTCTCGCCCTGCTCCTCATATGCATTTACGAGTTCTTTTACCATTGAATCGGTATCAAGACCCGAATTCATACCTGTAATTCGAATTGACATAGCAACCTCCTATCTCTTCTCATCTACAAGAAGACCGGCCATCTCCCATACTCTTGCTATCATGTCAAGCGTCTTCTCGGGAGGAAGTTCCTTAATAACCTCTTTAGTCTCTTTATCAACAATCTTAATGGTCACTCTGTTGGTCGCTTCATGAATACCGAACTGCGCCTCGGAGTTCATCATCTTCTTATTAAGATCCTCTACCGCCTTCTTGATTCTCTCAGCGGATACACTGGATTCGCCCTGCTCATATCTGCCGCCATCCTGAGAGTTGGGATCCTTCTGCTCTGCTGCATTTACTGTCAAAGTCACGTTATCAACAGGTACTGCCGACTGCTGCGCGCTCACTTCCGTGTACTCTGCCGCCGATGTCTGCTGTACCGGACGTGTGCTCTGTGCCTGCTGTACGGGCTGAGCTGTGAAAGTCATTGCGCTGCTTAATGGTTCTATTGCCATTTTGATCACCTCCATGTGATAAGATTATATATTGCCTGCAGTAAAATCATAATTTAAACTGCATAGTTTACGCTTCTTGTGTTTTATATCGTCAACTTTTTTAGGAAACTTTACAATATAATTTGTTTTTCCGGAATTTATTTCCGCAGTCGACCGCTAAGCCATGAGTCTGCGCGCCACATACTCGGCATCTTCCCCGGTAAGGCTGCTGCTGCAGGGCAGGTTCACGACCCTTCTTTGATACTCGACTGCCTTTTCAATCTTATGGCAGATACTGCCCTCGTAAGGCTTCTGCTCATGAATAAGCCCCCATATGGGACGTGTCTGGATATTTAACTCCTTAAGGTATGCAATAACCTCATCACGTGCACAGGCGCCGCAGTCTCCGTTTTCCTTAAGATACAAAGAATAGAACCAGTGATTGCTCCTTATATCTTCCCTAAAGGGTAATATATTCATTATGACGGAATTTTTAATGATGTTTTTGGTATTTAGCCTCTTGCCATCAAGAATTCCCCTGTAAATCTCGTGATTTTCCGTTTTAATTCTTATAAACTCTTCAAGCTGTTCTAACTGGGCTACGCCAAGCGCCGCCTGAAGGTTAGTCAGTCTGTAGTTATAGCCTATCTCATCATGAACAAAATTCTCTGCATCGGCTTTAGCCTGAGTCGTAAGATGCTTAGCCCTTTTAAGAAGTTCTTCATCCTCCGACACGATCATTCCGCCTCCGCCGGTTGTTATTATCTTATTCCCGTTAAAGGAATAGACACCGATATCGCCCATCGTACCGGCATACCTTCCTGCATATTTACCATCATGGCTATCTAAGTATCTCGTGCCAAGGGCCTCCGTGGCATCTTCAATTACCTTAAGGCAGTATTTATCCGCAATGGCCATTATCGTCTCCATATCCGCCATATTGCCGAACACGTGGACAACCGTCATTGCAGGAATCCTTCTACCCGTTGCCTTATGATAAAGCACCTTATCGCGCAGCTCGCACTCCTCTTTACAGAATTCTTCAAGCTTTACCGGGTCCATGCATAAAGAGTCATCACAGTCCATAAATACAGGATCTGCCCCCTGGTATCTTACCGGATTGACTGCCGCTATAAAGGTAAGTGTGGGCACAATGACAAGATCATGCGGCATTACCCCGCACAATTTTAATGCAATATGGAGTCCTGCCGTACCGCTCTGGCATGCAACCGCCCCCGGGGCGTTTACATATTCCGCTATTTTATTTTCAAACTGCGCCACATAAGGGCCGGCAGTTGATACCCATTCTGTTTCGACAGCCTTTGTGACAAGTTCTAATTCTCTTCCCTGCAGATTAGGAACAGATAAAGGAATACTGCGTTCTGCCATTTTACGTACCTCTTAATAATAAAATATTATAGTTCTGCCTGAATCATAAAGTAAAAACATCAAATAAAATCATAAAATAAAAACATTTTCACAAATGCAAGTTAGGATGGAATCATTATATTGATTCCATCCTTTCCGTATCATTCGTAAAGCAGCCTGTTAAAAGGGCGTTAACTTCTAATCAAATCAGAACAGATTCTTAAGTGCATCTAAAGCCTTAGGCTCCATAGCCTGCTTGTTTGCTTCCTGAATCTGGATATATACTTCTTTTCTGTAGATGGGCACTTCCTTGGGAGCCGATATGCCAATCTTAACCTGGTCCCCCTTAACATCGAGGATAGTGACTTCCACCTTGTTGTCTATTACAATCGCTTCGTTCTTCTTACGGGATAAAGCCAACATATCACTCACCTGCCCTTTCCTTTGCCGCCTGCAGAATATCGTAGATAGGATATTTTACAAGATACTGCTCGTCATCAGTAATAATCTGATTAGCCAGTCTTGTCTCGCCGCAGATAATGATGGGTGCCTTAAGATTAACCGTCATCTTGGTAAGGTCATGGGGAACCGTGATTGTAACGATGACAAGTAAATCGTCTTCATTCTTAATATTAAGCGGTTTTAACAGTTCATCCTCTATGCTGGGATTATAGTCCGGCATAACCGCAAGCGGATCTATTACCGGCATTGCAAATGCCGGCTCCTGGATTGACTGAAGCCATCTTATTCCGCCTGAGGATTCGCTGTCATGAATAAGAAGAAAATCCTTAAGCTCCGGGAAACCGATAATGCCCTGTACGAATGTGATTTTCTTGGCGTCATCAACTTCAACATCGCCAAACAATTTTGTTGTAATAACCATAATACCTTCCTCCTTGGAATGTTCCTGCCATCCCGCCTTCGCTTCGCTCATGAGTAAGATAGAAAAGCTTTGATTTCGTAATCGAACTTATGCCTTGCAGGGGCGGGTATATCCTCTTCTTGGTTATATCATTTACGATTCACTCCTTAAGTCTTTACAGATAATTAAGGAGTGTCTGCTGTGCAATCTTGGCAGAGGCCATCTGGGCTGCCTCAAGTGCAAGCTCTGCATTCTTAAGATCAATAGCCGTATCCGTAAGTGATGCATTTATATTATCATCCGAAAGCTCCGTAAAGCTTGCGAGCTGGTCCGCAACTCTTTCCTGTGTAACAGTTACTCTGCTCTGCATACTGCCGATATTGGCAATTGCAAGATTTGTCTTATCGGAATAATCGTCGAATTTGGTAAGAGCCGCGGAGAACATTTTCTGATTTCTGTCCTTCTTTAAGGAAAGTTCCTTATTAAGTGCATCAAGTTGGGACGTAAGTTCTTCTTTTTTAGTCTCATCCGTTTCGCTCTCAACCTGTAAGGTAAGCTTTGAAACCTCATTCTCAAGATCCACAACCGCCTGCGTATCCTTTACGAGGTCATCGACATCCCTGCCTATATCATGGGAAAATACATCGCTTGCATGTGTGTTGATGCCTATTTTCTGGTTAAAGCTTATCTCTATCTGAATATTCTGCTCAGTAAAATTGGGCTTTGTGGGATCTGCCTTGCCATCACTTCCAAGATCATAATTATAATAGGTGTCAGAGGTCTTGTCGTGGCAGGCAAAATAATGCTCCGGCCGTAAGTCTCCCGTCTCCCAGCTTTTCTTATTATACTCAAACGAAATCGTATCATTATCCGAAAGACTGCTTATTTTGCTCATGGCCGTATCGCCTAAGATAAGCTCGCCGGTCTCTTTAATAAGAACAGCTTCTCCGTCCGCAACTCCTGTGTATATATCATCTATTTCCTGCTGCGTCTTACCGGTAATGGAAACCGTTGTTACATTTATTGACTCAGTAATCCCGCCTGACTTTGTTATGACAAGGGAGCCGCCTGCTGCAGGCTCTGAAGAATCAATATTCTCATATGAGAGCCTTAAGCGGTTGATCTGCACAGATTCAACCGTCTGCTCAAGCTGCTTTGAAGGATCCGAATCGTCATAGGTCGTAATATAGTTATAATCCGTATCAAAATCATCCTTATTAAAGGTCTCGTGAATCATGATCTCATGATTCGTATCGGTATCCGTATCAAGATAGGTAAGGGATTCACTGGTGCGATATCCCGTAAACACTGTCCGGCCGGCATAATCCGCATTGCCCGAAGCATATATCTGATCCCTTAAAGCCTTTAAGGATTCAAGAATCTTCATACGGTCACTTGAAGTATTATCATCTGAAGCACCTTGAGTTAAATCCTCTTTAATGCTGGTAAATATGCTGTCAGTCTGCGAAAGTGCCGACTCTGTGATAGTCATCCAGGCCTGGGCATCCGGGATGTTCTTATCATAATACTGATTAAGCTGGGATATGTCCGTATTAAGGCGAAGCGCACGGATTGCAATTACCGGATCATCCGACGGCTTTGTGATTTTCTGCCCTGTTGCCACCATCGTATTAAGCTTATCAGTCGAAGTCTTGTTAAGATTAATATTATTCTTGGTGTTATTATTCATCATTGAGTTCGTTATTCTAATCATCCTAACACCTCCCTAAACTCATTTTCAGATACGTCTCCCGCCGCCTGTTATACTCCTGTATTAAGTATAAGCTGGTCATATATCTCTGTCATAACCTGGATCATTTTGGATGCTAAGTTAAAGGCCTCCTGGTACTTTACAAGCTGAAGAGCTTCCTCGTCATTATCAACACCCATCTCGGATAATCTCTGATTAACAATTGAGGAATTGATTTTGCTGAAGTTCTCATAAAAAGTACTGGCGCTGCTGGCATTAAGAGCAGTATCTGTTGTAATGCACTGTAAGAACTCGCCTGCCGTGCAGCCTCTGAAGTTCATCTTGGTCTTATCTGTTCGTACCTTAAGAAGCTCCTCGGAAATATCCTGCGCATCCTGTCCTTTAGTAATATCGTCAGTTGTGCCGAATAAATTTACATCTTTGCGCATAGCGGAATTTATCGTAAAGGTACCGGCTGTAAGCCACTGGTAATTATTGCCCGAAGAACTCACAGCCTGCTCGGATGAACTCTTTGAGTAATCATAATCACTGAAATCGTAATTTTTGTCGTTGTCCGTTACATTAATTGCCTTAAAGATAACCTCTGCCGCATTGCCGTAGGAATCCTGGGCCGTAAGTTCTATCTTATTCATAGCCTGGGCAAAGGAGCGGCACCACTCATTAAGCTGTGACATATAATAAGGAATACCCTGATATTCAACAGAGCCGCCTGCCATAGCATCCTTGCCGACATAAGAGGATGCATCATCCTCGCCGTTTACAAGGTTGAAGGTATATTCCTTATTCGTCGGATCATAGGACCAGCCATCATAGGCGAATAATTTATTGCCAAGCTGTATCCTGCCCGAAGAGGGAAGGGTATTTTTATTCATATCGGTAAGATAATCAAGACTTTCATCAACCGAAATCGTAACCTTCTGTCCCTCTGCCGTGCTGCCCGTTACCGACTTTGTTTTGCCATGGAAGTACTCATCATTATTACCATCGCGCACTTCTATAAGGCCTTTAAGTTCGCCGCCTAAATTGCCGCCGTAAATGTTAAAATCAGTACCGTTAGACCATTTTATATCGTATAAACCGTCGCAATCCGACTGGTTGTTCTTATAATCCCTTGCCACGCACTCAAGAGTATTATATTCATAACCGTTCACAAGATTCTGACCGCCCGCAATATTAACTATATACCTGTAGATTCCCGATTCTTCATGGGCTACATCTCCCTCTCCATTAGGGTCAGTCGTTGTATATACCGGGATCTCCTGAACCTCAACATCCACTATAAGGGACAGCTCATCAATAAGAAGATTTCTCTTATCGCGAAGCTCATTTGCAACCGTGCCGGTAACTTCTATTACGTTTATCTGCTTATTGAGTGTGGCAAGCTCCGAAGCAATTGCATTTACATGATTGATTTTATTCTGGATCTCATCATTGGCATCATTCTGAAGCTTCTGAAGACTGCTGTACATGCTGTTAAAATAATCGGTAAGCTTCTCGCACTGTGCTAAAAATTCCGACTTGATCGTATCATCTCCCGAGCTCTTCCTGACCTCATCAAGAGAATCAAACATATCATCAAATAATGCGCTGAAGCCCTGTACTGAATCGGTATCGGTAAAATAAGCCTCTATCTCGGTTGCGTACTGATTCTTGATCTCATATATGCCAAGATCAGCATTATTCTGCCAGTATTTAAGATCATAATAGGTATTGCGGACCTGATCGATGCTGACCGTATCAACGCCCGCGCCTGCCAGACCGTAGGAGGCATTCGTCCTTATGGCCTTTGCCGCTTCCTGGACCGTCTTCTGCCTGGAATATCCTTCTGTATCAACATTTGCAATATTGTTGCCTGTTGTATTAAGGGATGCGCTTGCAGAAATAAGTCCCGTGTATGCTGTATTAAGTCCGAAAAATGTTGAAGGCATCTAATTCACCTGCTTTCTGCCTTTTATCCAAGCTTATTGACAATATCCTCAAGCATGTCGTTAAGTGCTGATATATATCGGCTCGCTGCGTTATAAGCATTCTGATATTTGATCATATTGGTAAGTTCTTCATTGGAAGATACCCCCATAACAGACTGTCTTGCCGCCTCAAGCTGCGTAACTGCTATCTCCTGCGCATTTACAATACTCTCATAAACCGAACCGTCCGTAGCTATCTGACCTACAAGTGCCGAGTAAAAATCAGAATAATTATAGGTCATCGTAAGATTGGGATTCAATGCTCCGAAAGGCTCCTGAAATGCCTCTGCCAGCTTATCGGCCTTAGCATAATCCGTCTGCATGTCATCGGTTACAAATGACAGTTTTGTCGGCTGCTTTAGAAGATCGGAATTGATCTTTATATTTGTTATGGTATATAAGGTAGATATATCGGCATGATACGCCTTTGATGAATCCGTATCCGTAGCCTGCTGTACATATCTGTACTTACCGTAATTGGGATCTGTAGGATCCGTAATCTGCTCATACCTCTCTGTTCCAAGCCTTACGAAAAGCTCCGGCACCTCGGGAAGGTCATCCTCGGTATCATATATCCTGTCTGCCGGGGCGGTTTCATCCTCACCGGTCAGAATATCATTTACCGTAACCATCAGGTCATGTACCATCGAGTCAAGCTCTGCCATGGTATTCATTATTATCGAAGAATTCGTGGGGATACAGTCGCGTCCTAAGGTTGCATCATAACCGCCATTATTGTAAAAGTCCGAATCGCACAGATCCGTATAATTGGCACGTCTGTCACCCCTTGAATATATTATTGCCTTAAGCTCACCGATATCGGAATTAAGGCTGCTGGATATTTCCTGTGAAGTGTCAAATACCGGCGCATTCTTGTTCTGGGGCCATACCGGCGTATAAAAGCCCGTTCCCGAATCCGTAACGCTTCCCATATGGAATACTCTGTCCCTGGCCACAAAGGAAACACCTTCAATCGATACCTCTACAGATCCGTCAGCATTGGTAAAATATGATATATTAACAAGTGTTGATAATTCATCAAGTGCTTTGTTTCTCTGATCCCTTAAGTCATTTGCCTGCGCTATGCTTTGCTCTATATCGTCCTCACCGTTCTGGACTCTTACTTCTTCTTTATTGATCTCAATATTAAGTTCATATATCGTATCGCCGAGTTCATTGATTCTGTCTATGTAATCATTGACTCTTGCGTTTAAATTGTCCTGATAATCGCATAAACCGTTATATACGGACTGTGCCCTTTCGATAAACTGTGCGCAGGTATTTACAAGCTCACCCTGTACAACAGCACTTGAAGGATCTTTTTGAAGCTCCTGGACTGCCGTCCATACATCAGCTAAGGATTCCTGAAAAGCCACGCCGTCGAATTCGCCCAAAAGCGTCTGTATCTCACTGGAGGTCTCATAATTAAGCTCATAAAAAGCAGACCTGCCGGCTTCCTGACGGTAAGATTTGTCATAGAAATAATCCCTCACCTGACGAACCTTAGCGTATTCAACACCGAGGCCTACCTGCTTAGTGGAAACGGAACCGTTTCCTACGGTATTATAAATTTTATCTTCGAGTAAAACCTGCTGACGTGTATATCCGTCTGTCTCTATATTAGACAAATTATGCGCTGTTGTGTTCAGCGCATTCTGACTCGTCATAAGACCGGTTGCCCCGACGTAAAGACCGCTCATCAACGACATGTTATCACCTCAATTACACTCTCGCTACTGCTTGGCATCAAAGCCCTTTACTGCACCAAGCTCAGCCCCTGCATTTACGGCATTCCTGCCATAATTGGCCGTCTGCGGTGCCTGCCTTAAGGATCTTAGCAGATTCATATCAAATTCAACCATTTCCAAAGCCTCTGCGATAAGCTTGGCATTATTCTCATTGACCATCTTTACCCTGTGAACAGTTTCCTTAAGCTTATCATGAATATCCGATAAGCGCTTCTGTTCTGCAGGCTGACGCGACATAAGCTCCACAAGCACCGAAAGCTTTAAAGATTCAACATCCTTGTTGAGTACGTTGGCGATGTCTTTCGTCACTTCTTCCCGTTTGGAATCAAGACGAGTGATATCCGTTGCAACGATTTGTTCTTCATCCGTGATTTGTTCAATTTGCGCAACATTCCTAAGCGCCACTGCATCAGACTTGCGCATAGACAGTTTCAAGAGCTTTTCGTATTCCTGATTTTCTTTTTCGAGCACATCTATGAGCTCTTCCATCAAACTTGCCACTTAAAACTCTCCTTACCGCTTCTAATATCCGGGTTGAAAATCAAACAGGCGCACATTTGCAACTCCTATCATTGCGGCGCCTGTTTATCTTCAGAAGCTGAAACTTGCCTCATACTTTTCCATAAGCTTAGACGCAAAATCGCTATCGCTTACCTGATAAGTGCCGTTATTCATTGCCGCCTTAATAGGTTCAGTCTTCTCCTTACGGATATCAGGAGCGTTTGCAACAGCGGCTTTCGCTGTCTGGATGTCCTTTCCAAAACCGGAAATCTGAACCTGATCTCTTCCCATTGTCTTAGCAGTCTTATTAACCGATGTAGTCTTATTGGCAGAATAAATCTGGCTCACTGCGTTATATGCTTCAATACGCATGATAATTTCCTCCTTCCATGGAATTACCCCTTGTAAATTTCTTCATAACATTTATCGGATTTTTTCGTCAGGACTTTATAGCAAAATGCAAAAATAAATTCATAAAAAACATTACAAAAGCAAAAAACAAATCCGGATAACACAAAAATCGGTCTTTAAATTACAAGACCGATTTTTATTATAGTTAAAAATCCATGCCGCGGCTAGATCCCCACGAATTCAAAGGTGAATTCCATAGGCTCATCCACCTTAAGCAGGTACTCAGGATGAGTATGCGCACCCCAGGTATCATCGCCTGCTATTCCCATCTGGTTGAGGGAGGCTCTTACAAAGGTGTTGTGAACCTTAGGCAGTTCATACCAGTGTGTGGCATTTTCAAGCTCATAGGGCGAATAAGGAAGGGCTGAGAAGTTCATGGATTCTGAAGAAAACTTAATTCCATGTCCGTCCTTATCAGTTACAAGTGCATACCGCACGCCCGTATGATTGCCATACTCCTGAGGCTTTAAATATTCTGATATATCCGTGACTTTCCTCTCATATACTCCGAGCTTAGCCCCCGTCTGCCTGTCGCAGTAGGTCTCTTCAGGCCCCATTCCATACCACTTAAGGTTCTCATAATCCGCATCAAGCTTGAATATCACACCGAATTCCGGCATATCACGAAGTGAAGCAACCGGATCATATCTGAGCGTAGTCCTTATGGTTCCGTCATAGAACACCTCATAGGTAAGGGTGCATTTACTGCGGGGCGTTGTAGGCATATGGTAGGTATAAGTAACCACAACGCTGTCATCATCCCGGCTGAACTTAGGCAGTGTGTACTCAGGATATTCCCTTTCATCGGAGCCCGGAATCTTATGTGATGCATAGCGGCTTGCTATCTCCCACTGCGCATACCTAAACGGCATAAGATTACCCTCATCGTTCTGGGTAGGTGCGCGCCAGAAATTAGGCTTAGGAACCGCCTTTATCATCTCCCTGCCGCCATATTTATAGGAAATAAGTCCGCCGGAGGAGCCTGAGAACAACACTTCAAAATGATCATTTTTTATTCCGATGTTATTCCTGCCGCGTATTACCGTAAAGGGCTTTCCCAAATGAGCTGCTGCTTTTGCATTTCCTAAAGCATCTTTATTGCCGCCAACCCTTTCAAGGCAGAAAATTCCCTGCCCGAAGGCCACCTCATATCCCTTCTTGGCATAGAGAGTATCTTCCTTTAATAAAAAGGAAACCGTCAGAGCATACTCCTTAGCATCCCGCGGGATTTCTATGGGAAGTCTGTAGGTATCTTTAGATAAAGGTTCCGTATCGGTAGCTATTTCGGCCTTTTTAATGACTTCCCCCTCTTTTTCAAGAGTACATATGCAGTCATATTCCTTGGTATTTGTGAACAGGCTCTTATTAACAATATCCACACTGTCCTTATTCACGATCACCTTGATGTTCTGATAGTTGTACTTAACCGTCTGCATCTTAGGAGAAGGCATCCTGTTCCTGCCATATACTATTCCGTCACCGGAGAAGTCCCAGTCAGTGGGTCTGTCGTCAAAATCACCGCCATAGCCCTGGAAGGGTATGCCGTAGCGGTCCTTACGTGTTATCGTCTGATCGATATAATCCCATATAAAGCCGCCCTGGAAGAGCGGATCCTCCTCCGTAAGCTTTATATATTTATCCTGGGCGCCGCAGGAATTGCCCATTGCATGCAGATATTCGCAGCATATAAAGGGCTTATCCCTATGATCCTTAAGGAAAGCTTTGATATCCTTGGCGGACGTATACATCTGGCTCTCCATGTCGCTTGTATCATTATACCTTCTGTCCCAGAATACACCCTCGTAGTGGACAGGCCTTGTGCCGTCAAGTTCCTTGAATTTCCTTGACATCTCATATATGACTTTCCCGCCATAAGACTCATTGCCGCAGGACCATATAAGGATTGCCGGATGATTTTTATCACGCTCAGTAACAGAAGTTACCCGGTCGAGCATATTATCAAGCCACTCCTCGTGATCGTATGGCACCACTTCTTCGGGACCCTGCAGTCCGCGGGGTACCATCTCCCAGGTTCCGTGACTTTCCAAATTGTTCTCATCAATCATATATAATCCGTATTCATCACACAGATCATATAATCTTGAGTCATTGGGATAGTGGCTGGTCCTTATGGCATTAATGTTATTGCGCTTCATCGTCTTAACATCAAGCAGCATATCCTCATAAGAGGGAACGCGTCCCCTCTCGCTGCTGAATTCATGCCTGTTGACGCCGTTAAATACTATCCTTTTGCCGTTAAGCTGCATTATGGCGTCTTTAATCTCAAAACGCCTTATGCCCACCTTCTGCATAATGACTTCCGTAATATTGCCCTTTTCATCTATAACTTCTATATAAAGGGGATAGAGATTCGGGTATTCACTGCTCCAAAGCTTCGGATCCTTAACAGGCAGCACCACCTCAGAGCCGTTTGTTATTTTGACCTCCTTGGCGGTATGCAGCTCGCCCGCATAGCCTTCAGGGAAGACACCCTGTGCATCAACAAGAGCATTGCAGGGCTTTCCTAAGATAAATCTTGCCTTAAAGCTGCCCTCCGTTTTAATGCGCACCTTAATATCAGCACTGTCATAAGTATCATTAAGGTCTGTTATTATCCTGATATCCTCTATGTGATTGACAGGCTTTGTATACAAAAGCACATCACGGAAAATGCCCGAGAACCTGAAGAAATCCTGATCCTCACACCAGCTGCCAGCAGTCCATTTATATACCTGCACCGCAAGCTTATTCTCGCCCGGAACAATGTAAGGACTTAGGTCAAAATCAGATGGTGTAAAGCTGTCTTCCGCATAGCCCACATACTCGCCGTTAAGCCACAGAGCCATTCCGCTCTCTACACCCTTAAAAGAAATAAATGTACGTTCAGGGTCGAAATTATCGGGAAGCACAAAAGTCTTTACGTAGGAGGCTGTCGGATTATAAAGAATCGGTATCTCATTAAAGCCAACCTGTTCCCTTCCATCCCAGGGGTACTGCGTATTGACATACTGTATACCGTCATAGCCCTGCATCTGGATATGGGCAGGAACCGGTATGTCGTCCCATTTACTGCAGTCATATGATTTATCCCAGAAGCCGTCTGGCGCTTCCGCTATATTTTTAGAATAGAAGAACTTCCACAAACCGTTAAGGGACATGTAATAGCTGCTCTTTTTATTCCTGCATTCCTGCTCATTTCTATAGAAAATATGATCTGAGCAGGCATCAAGTCTATTATCCCTAAAAAAGGTCGGGTCTTTTATTTTGCTGTAATCAAATGCTGACATCATCCACCTCAGTCAAAATCAAAATTATTTTACTGCGCCCGTAATACCTTCTGCGAACTGCTTCTGAAGTACGAAGAATATTATCATCGTAGGAATTGAGCAGAATAATACACCCATCATAAGCTGGCCGTAGTCGGTAACATAGCCGGCCGAAAGATTGGCTACAAGCATCGGCATTGTCTGCGCACTGTTATCGGGAAGAACTACCTTCGGCCACAGATATGCGTTCCAGGCGTTCATGAAGGTAATAACCGCAGCTGCAGCATAGGTTGATCTCATTATCGGCAGATACATCTTAAAGAAAATACCAAGCTCGCTCTCACCGTCAATCCTGGCAGCTTCCATTATCTCCTTCGGGAAGTTTCGCGAATTCTGCCTGAACATCATAATAAGGAAAGGCGTGGATATTACAGGAAGCATAAGTCCCCATACCGTATTTAAGAATTTCATCTTGGACATCATCTTAAAAAGCGGTATAAGTGTGGCTACCTGGGGTACCATCATGGCCAGCAGAAGCACCGCAAATACTTTATCCTTATACTTATCGTGGTAAAGCTCAAAGCCATAACCGCCAAGAGAACATATAAGAAGCGCAACAACCGTCTGTATGATCGAATACTTAAAGGAATTGCCAAGGCCGCGCCATAAATTGCTGCCGTTTATAAGATTCGTAAAATTCTCTGCAGCATAAGTACCGAATGTGATTTTGCCCCTTGCAACGTCAAGAGACGTATTGGTAGCAGCGGTGATCATCCAGTAAAGAGGAAATACCGAGAAAAACGATACAATGATCAGGAAAATATATGAAGGTATGAGTTTTTTCTGTGTTGTTGACTTTTTAATCACGTGTATCACCTACTTTCAGGTTGATGAGCGCCAGTATTGCCACAAGTATGAATACGAAGAAGGACATTGCCGATGCATATCCGAAGTTCGCTACGCCCTCACCAAAGGAAGAATTATAAATGTAATGAGACATCGTAATAGTGGCATTTGCAGGTCCGCCCTTTGTTAAGTTGACAGATTCATCAAACAGCTGCAGTGTTCCGTTTATCGACATTATTACAGTCATGATGATGACAGGCTTAAGAAGAGGAACTGTTATCCTCCAGAAGGTCTGCCAGCTGCTTGCGCCGTCAATTTTGGCTGCCTCATAAACCTGGTACTCTATTCCCTGAAGACCTGCTAAATAAAATACCATGTTGTAGCCTGTCCATCTCCATATCAGGGCTATTATTATTATCATTTTGGCCGACCAGGGGGTGCCTAAGAAATTAAAGTTTTCTTTTAATATTCCCAAATTCACAAGGATTGAATTAAGAAGGCCCTGGGTGGCAAAAAGGGATTTGAATATAAGTGCGTAGGATACAAGCGACGTAGCGCAGGGTAAGAATACGCAGGTTCTGAATAATCCCTTGAATTTAAGATCTTTGTTGTTGAGGATCTGGGCCAAAATCATAGCCAGAACCAGCATCACCGGTACCTCAACTATCAGATAAAGGAAAGTGTTCTTTACGGAATTAAGGAACAGCTTGTCCTGGAACATTCGCGCGTAATTGTATGTAAGGGGATCTGCCCACTGCATATTTGCAGAGGAACCCTTTTTAAAGGAAGTAATTATTGCCTGTATTATCGGATAAAAGCTCATTACTGCTATAAGTAATGTTGCCGGAGTAAGGTATAACCATCCTGCAGCCTTCTGCTTGGCAGATATACTCATACCCTTCTTCTTGTTGTCATTCATGTTGGTAACCTCCCTACAAAAACCATGGTCGAGACAGGAAGTTCTCTTCCTTATTCCGCCTGGATTCTCATCGGTTCTTATAATAAACGGGGAATCGATACTCAGATTCCCCGTTATTATCACAGCCTTATCCATCCGGTCATCCGGCATATAAGATAAGCCGTAAGTTATTATTGCTTATTATTAGTTGCCCATCTCGAAGTTAAGGTTATCTTCTGCTGCCTGGATCTCTTCGTCAGGATCTGCACCGTTTGTTGTGCAGTTGATGAGAGCTGTACCTAAGTAGTTACGTGCGCTGTAGTGATAATCACTCTGCTCAACTACGGGAACGTTAGCGCCCATCTCAACTACCTGTGCATATACAGGAGTGTTGTTGAAGTACTCGATGCCTTCGTTATAAACATCAGACTTACCTGCTGATACGCAGCATGTGATAACGCCGCCGTCTGTAAGAGCTGCATCATATGTAACTGTGCTGCCGCCGAAAGTATATGCTAAGAACTTCTTGGCAAGGTCAACGTTCTGGCAGTTAGCTGTTACGTAAAGTGAAGAACCGCCGTTTGCTGCATAGCCTTCGCCGCCCTTAAGTGTAGGGCAGGAAGTGATCTGCCACTTACCTGAATTCTCAGGAACCTGCTTGATGGTAGGAATGATCCAGTTACCATTCATAACGCCTGCAACCATGTCGCCTGCGATTGTCTGATCTGTGTAATCTGACCAGTCATTTGCAAGGTAAAGAACTTTGCTGTTAACCATCTCAACAAGAACGTTGAAGATTTCCTTAAGTTCAGGGTTGTTAACAAAGTTAGGCTTGCCGTTCTCAAACTGTGACTTGCCTTCGCACTGAAGCATCATGTAGAAAAGGTCATTGCCTGAACCATCCATTGAAAGGAGGTACTTGCCTGTCTTAGCCTGAACGTCCTTACCAACCTTGATGAAGTCTTCCCATGTGATACCTGTCATGTCGTCGATTGTGTAACCGCACTCTTCAAGGATATCAACTCTGTAAGCGAAGATTGCTGTTCCGTTATCAACAGGGAAACCATAATGCTCGCCGTTAACTGTTGAATAAGAAAGCTTCTCTGCTCCGAAGTCGTCCCAGTTAACATCTGCATCATTTACTGAAATCCATGCATCCGGATAATCAGCTGCATATCTCTGGAAGTAATGATCCTGGAACAGAACGATGTCTGTAAGTGCGCTGTAGTCGCCTGATGAAGCTGCAAGTGTAACAGCATCTTCTACGTCTGATGACTGAGAAGCTTCGTTGATGTTAAGAACGAAATCGGGATCAACATTCTCTGTGTAATCCTTAGCTGCTGCCTTAAGAGCGGGAATATTGAAGTTAGCATCCCAAGCTGTAACTGAAAGTGTATGACCACCGTCTGCTGCTTCTTCTGCAGGAGCTGCTTCCTCTGCGGGAGCTGCTTCTTCTGCAGGAGCTGCTTCTGCTGCTGCAGATTCTGCTGCAGGTGCTGCTGCCTCTCCGCAGCCAACAAGTGAAGCGATCATAGTCATTGAAACGAGTAATGCAATTACTTTCTTTTTCATGTTTAATCCTCCGTTTTGTTAATGTTGCTTTGTGTTTCTTTGGGGTTTCTTAGGTGCTTCTTTGTACAAAATGTACATTTTTGAATCCGAAATCCATCGCTTTATGGGCAGATTATAACTCCGAATTTTACTTAAATGTTAAGTATTTCGATTTAAAAACGCGCAATTTCGACCATGAAGAAAAATAATACACAAAAAACTACCAGCCTTTATATGCATTTATTTTAAATTCCTGAACCTTCCTGTCATAGGAGTGTGAATTCTTTTTCCACTGATACGGCGAGTCACCTACGATCTTATTAAAGTTTCTGTTGAAGGTAGAAACCGTCTGAAAGCCCGATTTTATCGCAACTGTCTCCATTGAATAATTTGTTTTGTCAAGAAGCTCACAGGCCGCCTGGACTCTTACGAAATTTAAATACTCAACAGGAGACATGTTCATATTTTTTAGAAATTGCCTTCTGAAGTGAGTTTCGCTTATATGGCAAATTTCTGCCAAATCCGACACTTTTAAGTCTTCCATGTAGTGATTTTCCATGTAGGTGAGCGCTTCGCGGATCTGACCCTTTGTGTCAGGAGGCACGATCTGCCCCTTGGCATACTCGTGATTAGCCCTTGCGATATGCATAAGAAGGGAATATATAAGTGCCCTGGTGGTCTCCTCATAGTAATGCTCTTTAGCTTTCTGCTCCCTAAAGATCGCACTTACTATTTCATAAAGCTCATCATTGGCACCCTTTTTAAAAAACACAGGCCTGGAATTGATTTCATTAAGAAGGCGCTGGGCCGTCCGGTGATTATCAGGGAAAAAATCATTGATATACTTAGCAGCATCAATAAACAGGAATTCCCAGTAATCCGCCTCGCTTTCGCTTAAGGTCTTTGTTGTATGAGGCGCGGAATGCGGAATTGACGTGACTTCGCCGCCGCAGTATTTATCTTCTCTTATACTGCCGTCCGGGTATTCCATAAAGGTACTGCCCTCACCGTAATAGCAGATACCTATTTCAAGAATATTGTGGAAATGCAGATGCCCGGCATTTTCGCCGTAAATCCTCTTCCACGAATCGCCGCAAAGAGCCAGAATAGGCTCTTTAAGCGGCATATCATAATATCTGTACTCGTACTTCGTTATCTTCTTTACTGCCATATTACCTCACAAATCAGTCAACTTCGAAATCCGTAAAGCGTTTGTACATAGCCCTGTAGCGGAATCTTATCATTTCATTTTTCTCTAAAATATCCTCTTCCGTCCCGCTATACTGGCATCTGATGCAGTAATACTCATCTTTTTCTTTATCATAGAACATGTCGATGTCTAAATCCCGCATAAAGCAGGACGGGCATCTGTAATTTAATTTGCCTTTTCCAGCCTGAGCCATGTTGACACAACCTCCTTCTTCTTAAGCGTAGTCGTATAGCCGATCGTAAACATGGGCGAGAACGCATAACCCTCCTTATAGTAACCGGTTGCGCTATCCTTACTGCACCCCATGGATACCTTTGTCTCAACCGGCGGAATGACGCAGGATGCGCTTAATGCGCCCTTACTGCAGGCTTCGCGGCACTTATACTCATATTGTATCGTTCCGGGCGCATCGCCGCCCTCAAGGGATAAGCTAAGGCCGGTCATATCTTCCGCATACTCGGTCGTACCGTAGGTAGCCACCATATATTCATTAAGCTCTATCTCGGCATTTTCATCGGATATATCGATTATCTCTCTTACATACTCAATCTCGCCGCTCCCTTCGGTGAAAATCACTTTCACGGCAAGTGTAAGCTTAAGTGCGGCAAACTCAACCTCCATGGGCTTTAGGGTAAGAATACGCTTTTTAAGGCCTGTTGCATCATCAATGACTTCCTCTGAAAACTTGGCACTTGTTCTCTCTAAGCACAAGTCAACCTCTTCGCCCTCATAGGAAAGCTTGGCACTTCTTACGGTTCCTTCGCCCGCATAGTGCGTAAAGTATCCTGCACGGTATTTCTCCTGGATAAGGTAAGGGTAGGATGCATCCTGAACATGCTTCGTTCCTATTCCGACAGGCCAGTTAAGCTTTGCCGCATAGGGGCGCAGATCCACAAGTGCTCCGCCCTGATACATATTTATGCAGGCTCTCATATAAGGATCGCAGTACCAGAAGAGCTGCTTATCAGAGCCGTATAAAATATCTCTCCAAAGGGCACATTCAGGCTCCGTATATGACTTTTTCTGCCTGTAATAATCAGCAAACTCAGCCATTGTCTGATCGCACAGAAGTCCATCCGCTTTAAGCTTGCCATAATAAGCCATGCCGTCCTCGTAGGATTTCTTTAAGAGCTCGTAGGGAGCTTCCCAGCGTCCCATTTTATTAAGCCAGCCCGGCCCTACAAACTGCATATTATAGGCATAACCGTTATTGTATTTCTCCAGGGATCTGTACTGGTCTATGAGGTTATAGAGATACGGGAATTCCCAGGTCTTCGTATCATATATCATGCCCCGCAGGACATTCTGAGGGTGAGTTCCGAAGTTAGAACCGTTTCCGTCGTAGCAGGCAAGAAGGTCCCTTGAGAGATGCGGAATGGCAACTATACCGATATCCTCGCTCTCATCGGCTGCAGGCGCATGTATATTCTGCTTAGAAGGGATCCACGGCGCCCAGGGGCCGCCATCCATAAGGGTATACCAGGAATTATTGCAGGTATGATAAGCCTTAGGACCCTCTTCCCAGCAGGTTGCAACTGCGCATTTAACGCTTGGATATTTCTCCTTGATATAGCTTACAAGCTCCGCATCAAGATAATAAGAGCCTGTGGATTCAGGGTAAAATCCGAATTTTTCATAAAATTTAGAAAATACATCATCTACTATTGATTTTTTGTCCTCCATGGAGAACATCCATATGCAGAAATCCTTTGTCTTATACTTCTCCCTAAACTGTGTGCAGGGAAGTCCCAAAAGAGAAAGTGCAATCTCATCACCGTATTCTTCATGGTCATGCTTTGCAATCTCAACGGCCTCATCATTAAAAAGGCTCGCATAGGTCATCTGTATGGTCGTCTTAAGATTATTCTTATGCGCCGTCTCCTGCTGGAATTTGAATATATCCAGCGATTCCGTAAGAAGCGATTTGCGTCCTATATCCTCCTTAGAACCATGCCCCGTGATTTTCTCGGCATATTCAGGCACCATTTCGGGCCTGTGTATTATATTAACAATAAATTTATCCATTGCTTGCTCCTAATATTCTTCGAATAATTATCCTTCTGTGCTCCCCCGGTACAAAATTCTGTAATCAAGCTTAGACTCATCGGCACCGCTATCACTGTCCAATATCCTGTTTATCAGAAGATTGGCGCATGCGCCGCCAAGATGCTGCGCGTCAAATTCTATGGCCGTTACCGCAGGCTTATAATTATCCAGAAATACACTGTTGTAAAAAGATGCAACCTTTATATCGTAAGGAATCCGTATGTCATTTTCATTAAGGTAATGCAGTACGCTCGTACATATCTGATCATCATCACAGATGATAAGCTCGGGCTTTTTAAGCAAAAGCTGCGGCATGATTTTCACAACCTCTTCATCGGAAGTGACATGGGTAAAAATAGGCATATTCTCGGTGCTGCGCCCGCTTCGTATCACTCCGTCGGTAAAGCCTTTAAGGCGGTGCTTACTGACGATAAAGCTTGTATTGCCGCCGATATAGGAGAGCTTCTTACAGCCCTTCTCAATAAGGGAGGCTGTCAGCTCGCGGCAGGCCTTAACGTGATCGTGGTCAAGATAGCAAAATTCATCCCGATCAGCATCCTTATCCGTTACCGTACTTGTATCCTTGCCTAAATTGCCCTCGGTCTTCTTAGGGATTATTGTCAGGTCTGATACGTTCTCGGGGCTATCTGATACGTTCTTAAGGCTCTCTGATACGTTCTCGGGGCTTCCGGGCAGCTTCTCGGGGCTTCCGGCTACTACGAAGGGAATCCCGTGCCTATCAAGATATTTCATCGCTGGGTCGCCTTCTATCGCACGCGCAACAATGGCACCGTCGATTTTCTTATCCCTTACAAGCCTTTTAAGCTGTGCTATGTCACCATCTGAGGCCACACATATAAGTATATCAAAGCCGGAGGCAGAAGCACGCTTTGTGCTGCCCCACAGGAACTTTTGTATATACGGGAGATTTAAATCCTCACCGGCCTCATTCATTACAAACGCGATGTTCATGGACCTGCTGCAGGCAAGTGAACGCGCAATGGCACTGGGGTGGTAATTATGGCTCTCTATATAGTCATTCACCCTCTTTACTGTGTCCCGGCCTATGCGCCCCTTGCCGGAGATAGCCCTTGAAACCGTGGTCTTTGAAATATTTAAGTCCCGCGCAATATCGTCGATTGTTATTTTTCTGCCGCCCCCGGGCGTGGATTTATTATCCGGCATACTCTACCCTATAGTCTTCTGAATAATTCGACTATCCTCTGTCGTTTCACCTTTTAATGATTCAGTTGCCTTTTGATAATTCGGTTTTCTCTTGATGGTTCAGTTGTCTCTTGATGATTCAGTTGTTCTTTGATGATTCAGTTGTCTCTTGATGGTTCAACTGTCTCTTAATGATTCAGTTGTCTCTCTCATACCGACATAAACAGATGGGATTTCAGATTCAAAAAGATGCGGACCGGGTATGCGCACAATTCTGCGATGGATTGTAATTCATGATTTACGGCTGTTTGCGATGGATTGTAGCCCATAATCTACGGCTGTTTGCGATGGATTGTAGCCTATAATCTACGGCTGTTTTGCGATGGATTGTAGCCGTATTTGTCATTTGCGCAACCGCTTGCCCACATTTGAAGTGTACTTCTGCCCGGTTAGATTGTCAAGGGGAATTTATTGAATGATAGCGTGACAGGGGAATTTATTGAATGACGTGGCAATTGCCCGTCAGGGCGAATTTCATTGTTTCATTGTGCGCCGCCGGGCGCACCATAAAAAAAGCAGCAGACCTATTAGATCTACTGCTTTAATAGTTTATTTATTATGTTTTTTACTTCTGAAACTGCTTGGAGATTAATACCCTTTCTTCACCCTGAATTCCTAGTGCATTAAGTGCCTGTTCCAAGCTCCACTTCATATTTTCCATTAAATTACTTACGGAATTAATTTTTCCTCTTAATTCTCTTTTATCGCCATACTTCTCTGCATATATCTGTACTGATTCACACATAATCTCACGTCCTTCCTCAGTTTCTTTAAAATGTTTTACACCGTCTGCTAAAGCTTTATAATGTATATCTTTCGACTGCTTCTGATTAAAATCAGATACGAGCTGGCCTATTGGATCATCTCCCTTATATCTACCATTAACATAAATGATATGGGAACCATCATCAAATAATTCATTGGTTTCCCTTACGTACCTGTCAATATGATAAATCGGAAGGCCCTTGCCAAATTTATCATGCTTATACATAAATATCACATAAGAGTCCTTAAGTTCTTTAAAGTCCTGACCCTCTTTCAGCATCCTGGAGTCAACCACACCGCTATGATATCTGGCCCTTTTTACATGAGCTCCCTTGGCATCGCCCTGCACCTCAATATCAATGTTCTGACCATTCTCATCAATGGCATGTATATCAAGTGTAATATTTCTGCCACCGACTATGGGATTTTTCATTTCATCTTCCATAAGTCATTTCCCCTCATCCAAATAGTAGCATGATAATTTTGTCTTTTCAATTAGAATTTGATTTTGATGATATGGCAATTGCCCGTCAGAGCAAATTTCATTGTGCGCCGCCGCGCACCATAAAATAAGAGATTCGCACAAATATGCAAATCTCTTATCGTTTATCTTATTTATCGTACCGCGGCTTATAATCCCGCAGCTCACTTAAGTCCGGCGGGTCCTTATCTTCCGAATTTTAGTGAGTCAAAAAGAAGCGTCCCATAACTCTTTCAGTAAGTCAGCAAGAAACGTCCCATGGCTTTTTCAGTGAGTCAAAAAGAACCGTCCCCGTGACTCATTTAAGAGTAAATATCGTCACTGATGTTGCAGGTCTTAAGATAAAGTTATCAAAGGTTGCAACGCCCTTATCGTCCATGGTGCCCACCAGCGTATAGGCTTTGTCTTCAGGGCTGTAGCATTCCATGTATACAGTGCCTGCCTGGCCTGTTACCTTGGTATTTATGTTTATCTCATATCTGCCGCCGTTTTCAGATAATGTAAGGTCCCTTTTGGCGAATATGTCCCAGGACCAGATGATGTTCTTAGTCTTATTATAACTTTTGGCGAAGGCATCTGCTAAAAGTGACTGGTTGGCAGCCGTTGCTGCTGACGGCGCATGGGCCTTCATATCCATCTTATAGTCATCACTGTAGTTCTTATTAAGTGTTGCAAGAACGGTATGGGACGGAAGCTCAGATTTATATGTATCATAATCGGTAAATACCTTTTCGTCGTCTCCTGAGTCAGAAGAAGGCGAAGCCGGGAAACTTATGTCACATACCAGAAATACTCCTCCATCGCTGTCAGAGTAATATGCGCTCACCTTAATATCTAAACTATCCGGAACATCCGTGTAGCCTTTATCATTTAAGTCCTCTTCACACGCAGAGTAGGAAACTTTAAACCCACCTGAATCCCCAGTTTGAATAGAACTCGGTTTTCCTTTTAAAGCGATTCTCTCACCTTTGGGGCCATTCTCAGCTAAAAAAAGCCCGATTGAACTCCCGCTGCTGTTTGCGCAATAAATATTTTTACTTTCTCCTGATTTTAAGGTAAATTCCTGATCACCTTCCCAGTAGGAAGAAGAATCATTGCCTGTATATGTGTATGTCAGACCACCGCCGCCTGCTTTTACCTCTTTAGGCAGGGCAGCTGTCGTTATGACTGCAAGTGCAAATACTGCCATCAATAATTTCTTAACTGTTTTCATCCGGTTAATCCTCCCAATTACCACGTCCGGACTAATTAGTCCCTAAATCAACGCTGGGAGTATAGCACATTGACCCCCCCGGTCAAGATTACATAACATCTTTTTTGACATCTTTTTTGAGTAAATTTAGTAAATTATTTAACATCTTTTCTAAGGCTTTTAATGCCTTTTTAAGAATCATCTCCGGGATAGCCTGCGCGGCATTTGCTCTTGCCTTAGCAATAGTTCCCTTAATGCGCTTTTGCGATTAAATCAATAGTCCGATAGTGTTTTAATCGCATTAATTACCTTGAATATATCGGCAATTTTATTCATTTTTGTAAAAATTACTTGACATATGATCAGCAAGGCTGCCCTTGAAATTAAAAGCATATTTTGACTTTTGATTTCAAGGAGGCATTATCTATGACACCTGCAACAATTAGAAACACATTTTACACTATACTTTCAGAAACTGAGCTGGATTGGGAATTAGGGAATCGTAGGATTCCTGAGTATCTGTTTCGTTTAATGGAATACAAGCTGCAGATGGAGAAAATGATTAAGAAAAAGGTGGAAAATTAAGATATCAGGAATTCATTTTCAAGTATTTTATAAACCTCAACAAAAATGATATACTACTTTTGAAATGCTTATCTATAAACATATATTAGATTTTGCAGACGCTGTCTGCAAAATTGGAAAGAAGGGGAAATGTTACCAGAAACTAACGAATTTAAGAACTTGGTTGAAAATATAAAAAGAGAAATTGATGCTGCAAGATACAAAGCTTCCGTTGTTGCCAATGGAGAACTTATTCAGTTGTATTGGAATGTGGGTAAAATGTTATGTGAAAATGTAACATATGGAAATTCCTTCATTGATAATCTTGCAAAGGAATTAAAATTAGAAAACCCTAAACTAAAAGGCTTTTCTTCTCGTAACCTTCGTTATATGAAAAAATTTGCAACCGAAATAACTGACAAAGACTTTTTGCAGACGGTGTCTGCAAAATTGCCTTGGTCTCATACAATCGTTTTATTAGATAAGCTTAGTAGTATCGAGGAAAGACGTTGGTATGGAAGAAAGGCTATTGAAAATGGTTGGAGTGTTAATGTTTTAGAATTTCAAATTCAGGGTTCATTAATGACAAGAGATCAAAGTGAGCATAAAATACAGAATTTTGCAGACACATGTAAAAGGTAAAATATAAATACCCAAAAATGGGAATATAAAATTGGACAATTCC
>R03__coassemble_210_pt1 | contig 36699 bp, 33 predicted proteins | sample R03__metabat2_low_PE_060 | metagenome-assembled genome bin R03
TATGCGGTTTTGTGGGTATGAATTTATAAAATTCATAAATTTTACAAAAGACTTCAATTTTGAAGTCTTTTTTTGTGTATTTTTTTAAAAACGTATGCTATAATGCAACTAAGTGGCTGCATGGGGTTATTAACCGGCGGTTCATTCCTGACTAAATTGCGAGAGGTGAGTGTATGGACACAAAAATTTTGTTAGAGAACGGAACTAATGAACTTGAGATTCTTGAATTCAAGCTTGGCAACAATTCTTACGGCATTAATGTGGCGAAGATTCGCGAGATTATTAATTATCAGCCGGTAACACCGGTACCTAATTCTCATCCCAGTATTGAAGGTATATTTATGCCGCGTGGCACTATGATTACTGCAATAAGTCTTAATAATGCTCTTCAGATGGGTGATTCGCAGCCGGGTGGTTTATTTATCATAACTAATTTCAACAGTCTTGATGTTGCATTTCATGTTGATAAGGTTATGGGAATACATAGAGTTAACTGGTCGGAGATTATTAAACCGGATGCAACGGTTAATATCGACGAGAGCGGTGTATCGACAGGTATCGTTAAGTTTGACGATCGCCTTGTAATTATTCTTGATTTCGAGAAGATTGTTGCTGATATCAGCCCTGAAACAGGACTTAAGATGACAGAGATTGATGCGATAGCAGCTGAGGGCAGAGACCGTTCTAACGTGCCCATTGTTATTGCAGAAGATTCACACCTTCTTAATAAGCTTATTAATGATGCGCTTACCCAGTCCGGTTACGTTAATGTTAAGCGCTGTGAAGACGGACTTCAGGCATGGGAATATATCAACGAAGCTGTCAGCAACGGAAATATCGATGAGAAATGCCGGCTTCTTATTACGGATATCGAGATGCCTCAGATGGATGGCCACCGTCTGACAAGACTTATCAAGAGTAATGATGCAACTAAGCATATCCCTATTGTTATATTCTCTTCACTTGTTAATGATGAGATGAGAGTAAAGGGTGAGGCACTTGGTGCTGATGCTCAGCTTTCCAAGCCGGAAATCGGTAATCTTGTAAGAGAAATCGATAAGCTTTTATTGAAATGAAAACGCATTAAGAATGAATTTTATTAAAGCAGGATATAAAAAGGAGCGAAGAGCTCCTTTTTATTGTGTTTGCATATGGCAATGAACGAATATCTTTGGTAAAATAGATGGGTATGTGATTTTGAAGGCTTGACTTTTGGGAGGATTGTATGTCTAATTCCACAGAAGATTATTTAGATAACCTGCTTGCCAAAGCGATGGGACAGCCGGTCGATGAGAATGTGATTCTGAGTGCAGATGAGCCAATTTCTGAACCGGCGGAGGAGATTACAATTGCTGAACCGGCGGAGGAGATTACAATTGCTGAACCGGCAGAAGATGAGATTGCAATTGCCGAACCGGCGGATGAGAATACGATTGCTGAACCGGCGGAGGAGATTACAATTGCTGAACAGGCGGCAGATGAGATTATATTTGATGAATCACCGATAGAAGATATTCTAAGTGCGAAAGAGCCTGCAGCAGAAGAGGCTGCAATTGACGAGCTGTTTGGGGATGATTTTGCAGAAGAATCTGTGATTGAAGAGGAACATATAGAAGAAGCTCCAGCAATTGATGAACTGTTTGGGGATGATTTTACAGAGGAATCACTAATTGAAGAGGAGTCTGCAGCAGAAGATTCTGCAGCAGAGGTGCCTATATCAGAAGAGATTGCGGCGGATGAGCCGGAGGAAGTCTTTAAGGATGAGGAGATTGATTCGCTGCTTGACTCTATCGGTGAACTTGATGACAGCTTTGCACCTAAGGAGGAACCGCTTATAGATGAATCGCTTTCGGATGCGCTTAGCGATCTGGCATCGGATTTTGGCGGTATGGATCCTGCATCGGATGATTTGTCTGCGCTGCTTGATAATATAACAGATTTAGGTGATGATGCCTCGGCAGCATCAGGCGATGACATGGAGCTTGGAGATCTGCTTTCGGGACTTGGATCGGATGAGGATCTTTCCGATATCGGCAGTCTTCTTGAAATGGATGAAAATTCCGAAATTGTCGACATGGACAGCGAAACTGCTTCTGCGTTATTTGATGCGGATGTAGAAGCAGGTGAATTTAATATTGGCAGTCTTTTGGCTGATGATGAAGAAGCTGATGATAATGAATCGAAGAAGCATAAGAAGCATTCAAAATCAAAAAAGAAGGGCGAGGATGGCGATTTAGAAAAGAAACCCGGATTTTTCGCAAGAATTTTTTCTGTTTTATTCGATTCCGATGACGATGATGAGGACGAACCCCAATCTAAACTCATTGAGCAGACGGCAGTTGATATAGCGGCTGAAGGTGCAGCTGAAAATGAAGCGATACTAAATGAAATGTCGGATTCGGACAAAGCAGCAGCGCCGGCAGGCGGTAAAAAGAAAAAAGAAAAAAAGAAAAAGGAAAAGAAAAAGAAAGAAAAGAAACCGAATAAAGAAGCGGAAGCAAAGAAGAAGCAAAAACAGGCGGAAAAAGAAAAAAAGAAAAAGGAAAAACTTGAAAAGAAGGCTGCGAATCCTGAACCGCCGCTTAAGAAACTTCCGATGAAAAAGGTGATAGTTATTGCCGTATTTGCGATAAGCGTTGCGATTATTATGATTTTCCTCGCACAATTTGTACCTTATAAGCAGGATGTTGAGAATGCGTATAAGCATTATGAAACAGGCAATTATATGAAGACGTATGAGTATTTGTGCGGGCATACGCTTTCTGAAGAAGAGAAGCTGCTTTATGATAAAACAGTTGTTATCTTGAAAGTTCAGCGTCAGATTGATTCATACCGCAATTATATGAAGCTTGGTATGAAAGCGGAGGCGCTCAATGCTTTGGTTCAGGGAGTCGAAGCAATGGATACTTATGCGGAAATGGCTAATTCTTTGGGTATTATGAATGAATTTGCTGCGACTTCATCGACCCTTGTAAATGAACTGAATATGACCTTTGGAGTGAGTGTTGATTTAGCAAGAGAGTGGCTTACGATTGAGGGCAGCAAGGATTATGCGAAGGCTTTGTATAATTATTTGGGTGAAAAACCCAAAAAGGCCTCCCTATCGGGCAGCGAAGATGAGCAGGGTTTAGCAGCAGATGAGCAGATTTCGGCAGCAGATGAGCTTAAGCTTATCATGGAGGAAGAATATGCAGACAATGCCGGTGATGCCGGTGATGCATCAGAAAACGCAGAGGATGTGTATATACAAGAAGACAATGATAATGCAGAGGAAGTATATGCGCAGGAGGCTGCAGATGGTGCAGAAGGAATATATACGCAGGAGGGTGCAGATAGTGTAGAAGGGATATACACACAGGATAATGCAGACGGCACTGAAGGTGTATATACACAGGAGGGCGGTGAAGGGTTATGATTGCGATTGTTGATTATGACGCCGGAAATATTATGAGTGTTCAAAATGCACTTGAAAAGTTAGGCACTGAAGCGATACTTACAAGGGACAAAGAGATTCTGCTTGCGGCTGACAAAGTGATTCTTCCGGGTGTTGGCTCTTTTGGCGATGCCATGAGCAATATTAATAGATATGGCCTTGCGGATACGATAAAGGAAATAGTAAATAAGGGTACTGATTTTCTCGGTGTGTGTCTTGGGATGCAGATTATGTTTGAGGCAAGTGAAGAAGCTCCCGGCGTAGAGGGCTTAGGTCTTCTAAAAGGCAGGGTGCGGCGGATTCCGACAGGTGAATATAAGAAGATTCCCCATATGGGCTGGAATTCTGTTAAGCTTCCCAAAAAGGAAAGGCTGTTTGCAGATATTCCAGAGGATTCTTATGTATATTTTGTTCATTCCTATTATGTGGATGCTTTGGATAAGTCGGTTGTTGCGGCAACGACTGATTATAATGTGCTGATAGATGCGGCTGTTGAGAAGGATAATATTTTCGGTTGCCAGTTTCATCCGGAGAAAAGCTCTGAAGTGGGGCTTAAGATCCTTAGTAACTTTATAAACGGTTAAGTGATGCTTATTGACAGACCGTCACATTTAAAAGACGGCGGACTGCCAATGTAAGTATATTGTGAGAGGTTTTAATGTATACAAAGAGAATTATTCCCTGTCTTGACGTTAATAACGGACGTGTGGTAAAAGGTGTTAATTTCATAAACCTGCGCGATGCCGGAGATCCGGTTGAAATCGCTGCTGCATATGATAAAGAAGGGGCAGATGAACTGGTATTTTTAGATATTACGGCATCGAGCGATAATCGCAGCACGGTGGTTGATATGGTGCAGCGTGTTGCAAAGAGCGTATTTATCCCATTTACCGTGGGCGGCGGTATAAGAACGACAGAAGATTTTAAAACAATTCTTCGGGCGGGCGCAGACAAGGTATCTGTTAATTCGGCGGCAATTGATAATCCTGATTTAATAAGAGATGCAGCGGATAAATTCGGCAGTCAGTGCGTGGTGCTTGCAATTGATGCAAAAAAACGTCCCGACGGTGGCTTTAATATATATAAGCACGGGGGCAGGATTGACGTTGGGATTGATGCTGTTGAATGGGCAGTAAAAGGGGAAGCACTCGGCGCAGGTGAGATTCTGCTTACCAGTATGGACTGCGACGGCACTAAGGCGGGCTTTGATATTGAGCTTACAAAAGCCGTAAGCAGTGCTGTTTCGATTCCTGTCATAGCATCCGGCGGTGCCGGAAGCAAGGAGCATTTTTATGAGGCCCTTACAAGCGGTGCGGCAGATGCAGCGCTTGCGGCATCACTGTTTCACTATAAGGAATTATCAATAGCGGATCTTAAGGACTATTTGTCAGAAAAAGGCATATCTGTTAGGAGATAGTTTGTATGGCTATAGAAAATGATTGGCTTTTGCCGCTTAGCGGTGAATTTAAGAAGCCCTATTATAAAACTTTGTATAAAAAAGTGAAAGATGAATACGGTAATTATACTGTGTATCCGCCCGCAGATGATATATTCAATGCGTATGATTTTACGCCGCTTGCGAATGTGAAGGTTCTTATATTAGGACAGGATCCGTACCATGAACCTGGGCAGGCTCATGGCTTGAGCTTTTCGGTTAATCCGGGAATAGATATTCCGCCTTCACTTTGCAATATATATAAGGAACTTAATTCGGATTTAGGATGCTATATTCCCAATAACGGATATTTGGAAAAGTGGGCTAAGCAGGGGGTGATGCTTCTTAATAATGTCCTTACGGTGCGGGCGCATGCCGCTAATTCCCATAAGGGCATAGGCTGGGAGCAGTTTACCGAGGCTACAATAAGAATACTTAATGAACAGGACCGTCCTATAGTATATATGCTTTGGGGCAGGCCTGCGCAGGAAAAGTGCAGTATATTAAATAATCCAAAGCATCTTGTGCTTAAGGCTCCGCATCCAAGCCCATTGTCGGTATACAGAGGATTCTGGGGCTGTAAGCATTTTTCCAAGGCAAATGATTTTCTTATATCAAACGGTGTTGAGCCGATTGACTGGCAGATTGAGGATATATAATGAATAAAACAGTTGCGCTTGTCTTAAAGATTGCGGTTGCCGTAATCCTCGTGGCAGGCATATTGCTGGGAGTATATTACTGGACCAGCTACAAATCCGAGGCAAATGAGGTTGCGGATATAGTGTCAAAGGGGAATGCATATATGAAGGCAGAATGCTATCATGATGCAATTATCTCTTATGAAGAGGCTTTGGCATACGATCCGGATAACGAACGTCTTAAGGAGGCGATAGTTAAGGCCTATGTAATGTATGCCGGAACGCTCGGAGAGACGGATGATGCGATATATGCGTATCAGAGTGCAATTAACTACGAGCCTTCTAACAGGGTACCGTTCTGGGCTGTTGCGGATATTTATGAAAAGCGCGGCGACGAAGATGCGATGATGGAGGTCTTAAAGACTGGTTATGAGAATACCGGCGATGTGGACATGCAGACAAAGGTTGCTAACATAGAAACAGAGCGTGAGCGTATACGGGCAGAGGAAGAGGCAGCCGCAGAAGAAGAAGCTAAGAGGGCTGAGATAGAATCACAGAGGGAATCTCTTCTTAAACCGGTTTATGATCTTTTTGCCGCAAAGGATTATGATGGAATAAAGGAACTGATACGAACAGATGAATATGTATCCTTTTCGGATGAGGTAATAGGTGATAATTCTTATTATTATGGCGAACGCGATGAGAACGGCAGACGCAGCGGAACAGGCATTGCCATATATGAATACGGATACTATTATTACGGTGAATTCGCGGATGACTTAAGGAGCGGTCATGGCGTATGGATGCGCGCAGTATATGCGGATGCATCGGCGATCGGTTCGTTCATATTTGAAGGCGAGTGGAGCAATGACGCGCCAAATGGTGCAGGAAGCGCAACCTCGAATTATTATAAGGATAAGATTTCATCGGATGCATTTATCAAGCAGGTTGTTGCCGGTAATTATTCAAACGGACTTGAAGAGGGCACGATGAACTTATCAGGCACCACTAAAAGCGGAAAAGGCGTTACCTATAATTATAAATGTACTGCAGGCGTTGCCGCAAAATCAAGTAATGACGATTCCGGTGTAAAAGGGCAGTACATTATAGCCAAATCGTCTGACGGTACGACTAATCTTACTTCCGACGGAAGCATCAGAGGTGTGGAAGGATTTACGGAATAGATATTACTCTGTATAAACGGATTGAGTATGATTTTGGCAGACGGATAATAAGAATCTTATGAGGTGTGTATAATGGGAAAAGAGGCATTTGTTACAAAGGAAAAGATTGCTGAGATTGAAAAAGAGTATCCAACCCCCTTTTATGTCTATGATGAGAAGCTGCTTAGAAAAAGGCTTTCAGATATAAAGGAGGCATTTTCCTGGAATAAAGGCTACAAGGAATATTTTGCGGTAAAGGCCAATCCTAACCCTTTTCTGCTTAAGATAATGAAGGAATACGGGGCAGGATGCGATTGCTCTTCACTTACAGAGCTTATGCTCGCAAAGGCCTGCGGTTTTACGGGTGATGATATTATGTTTTCATCTAATGAAACCCCCGCACAGGATTATCTTTACGCTAAGGAGTGCGGTGCGATAGTAAATCTTGATGATTTTACCCATATTGATTATGTGGATCGGCTTATGGGCCTTGATAAAACGATGAGCTTAAGGTTCAATCCCGGTGGGGTTTTCGAACTCGGCAACGGAATCATGGATAATCCCGGAGATGCCAAGTACGGGATGACAAGGGAGCAGATTATAGACGGTATTAAAATCATGATGTCAAAGGGTGTTGAACGCTTTGGACTTCATGCTTTTCTTGCGAGTAATACAGTAACAAATGATTATTATCCGCTCCTTGCGGCGAAGCTTTTTAAATTGGCACTTGAAGTACGAAATGAAACGGGCTGCAGGATCGCCTTTATTAATCTTTCGGGTGGTGTAGGAGTTGCGTATAGGCCGGATCAGGAGCCTAATGATATATTCAAGATAGCAAAAGGCGTTGAAGAAGCGTACAACCGTATTCTTGTTCCCGAAGGGATGGGCGATGTGGCTATTTATACGGAAATGGGGCGCTTTGTGGCTGCAGAATGCGGGGCTCTTGTTACAAAAGCAATACATGAAAAGCATATACATAAGGAATACATAGGTGTGGATGCCTGCGCGGTAAATCTTATGAGACCTGCAATGTATGGCGCTTATCATCATATTACGGTACTGGGTAAAGAAGATGCACTTAAAGATCATGTATATGATGTTGTCGGATCGCTTTGTGAAAACAGCGATAAGTTTGCAATAGACAGAAATCTTCCTAAAATTGATAAAGGCGATTATATATTTATACATGATGCCGGTGCCCATGGCTATTCGATGGGCTATAATTATAATGGGAAACTCAAGTGCGCGGAGATACTTCTTACCAAGGAGGGCACCTACAAGCTGATAAGACGTGCCGAGACACCGAAGGATTATTTTGCAACGCTTGACTGTTTTGATATTAATCTTGAAGTTTAGGCTTTCGTATGATAGAATAACTTTCGTTGCCGGATAATGGCAGCGATAAGCGGATGTGGCGGAATGGCAGACGCAGTAGACTCAAAATCTACCGGTGGTGACATCGTGCGGGTTCAAGTCCCGCCATCCGCATTTTGGGACAGGGGACGCAGCAGCGTCCCATTTTTTTACACAAAAAATTCAGTATTTATGCGGCTTTGGGGATTTGAAAAGTGGGACGCTGCTGCGTCCCCTGTCCCATTGTGAAATTATGTGATATAATATGGGCGGGCGAGTAATATAGTTGCTGCAGGAGCAGCGGGAGGGTTATTTTGATAAAGATTGCTTTCTTTTTAGGGGAGTTACAACTTGACACGCAGCGCAAGACCTTAGAGGGTATTGTAAAGGCCGCCCAGCGTGATGGAAACTGTGTTTATGTATATTCACTGACACTTACCGATGATAAGAAGTTTAATGAAGGAGAGGCCGCCGCTGTACTAATTGAGGATTTTTCGTTTTATGACGGCTTTATAATATACGCAGAGAGCATATACAGTTCTGACATAAGAGCGCGCCTTATATCCAAACTTACGGCAACCGGTAAGCCCTGCGCAAGCATTGATTGTCCGATTCCCGGGATGATCAATATAAGCAGCGACAATGAGAAATCAATGACTGAATTGTCGAGGCATTTAATAAATGAACATCACATAAAAACCGTTAATTTTATAAGTGGTCCAAGTGATTCGATTGATGCAACCACAAGAAAACGGGTTTTTAAGACGGAAATGGAGAATGCCGGACTTGATTTTGATGAGGAACGCTGCTATACGGGCGATTTTTATGCACGAAGCGGAAGGGCGGCAGTTGAATATTACGAAGAAAAGGGACTTCTTGAAGCTGATGCGTATGTGTGCGCTAATGATCAGATGGCCCTCGGAGCGTTTTATGCACTTTTAGAGCGTGGTATAAAGGTTCCGGAAGATACCCTGTTATCCGGATATGATAATATTTTTGAGGCAGCCAATCACTATCCGAGGATTACTACTGTGGGCAGGTCCGAAGAAAAGGTAGGCGAGGCAGCTTATAAAAATATCCTGAGAAAAATAATGGGTAAACCTTATGAAGAGAGTGTTGAGATCCCTTCTGAAGCAATATTTGCCGAGAGCTGCGGCTGCACTTTAGGACGCCCCGTTTCACACCGCATTGTGGTGAATCAGTACGCACGGAACGAACTTACTGAGGCAAGATATGCGGAGATGATAAGCAATTTTTCCATAGAGCTTACAAATGTGCAGAATATTGCTGATATTAATAAGATTCTTAAAAAATATGTACCTGAGCTTGGCGGAGATGCTTTTTGCTTTGCAACTGTTGATGACAAGGATGATAATCCCGATAAGATGCTTAAAGTCGGAATAAATTATTATGATCACAGATTTTGTAAGTGCACAGAGGAGAGACTCGGGCAGCGTGACAGACTTGCCTATAATTCAAACGGAGGCAATTTTTACATTGTAAATGCCCTGCATTACAGGGATAAGTTTTATGGTGTGGCGATAATACGTAATTCAAGGATGCCGCTCGAGACGGAATTTTACAGGATATTTGCGGTCAATTTATCAAATGCTCTTGAACAGGTTGAGAATCTTACAAAGATGCGTCAGATGATCAAAACTCTTGATGAGATGTGGGTATTTGATCCGATGACACATATATATAACAGGGCAGGATTCTTTAAATTCGCGGCTGAGGTTGCCAAAAAGGCAAAATCAAGTAAGGAAGATATGTTCTTCATATTCTTAGACCTTGATGGCCTGAAAAAAGTCAATGATGAACTTGGTCATGAGACAGGCGATAAGATGATATGCGAAATGGCCGATGTGCTTAGGAAGACCAGAGAGAAGGACGAACTTCTTATGCGTTACGGCGGTGATGAATTTGTTGTATTCGGAAAAGGTGCCGGTGAGAATGATATAGCCAAAAAGGTTGACGGCATACGGCGTATGATGGATGAGGTCAATAAAATGGCTGAGCGCGAATACAGACTTGATGCCAGCATAGGCTATCACGTAGTTCCTTATGACAATACAAAACCCATAAGCGCACTTATAGAACTTGCCGATCAGGAAATGTACAAAGAAAAGCGTGAAAAACATAAACGCTGAGACGATAAGGCAATAATCTTTACCACATAATGATGTATTGAACATAAATGAATGGCAATATATCTTGTAATTGAACATGTTTAAATATATAATAACCTCGTGTGTGTATGTGCGCATGAGGTTATTTATATGGATTGTAATACTTGTGAAAATCATATACAGGCTTTTCTTGACAGAACTTTGTCCGGTGAAGATTTGAGGCAGTTTCTTTTGCATGTAAAAAAATGCAGTAATTGCCACGAGGAGCTTGAAACGGCTTATCTTGTCGAGGTAGCCATACCGCGCATTGAGGCGGGAAGCGCAATCAATCTTGATAAGGAATTAAGCGAGCGTCTTGCGGCAGCGGAAAGAGCACGCCTTATTCACTGGGTTTTGTCTAATATGATGCGTTCCGTTGAGGTGGCAGCGGGAATTGTGCTTTCCTATTCTGCAGTGCGGGCATTTATACTTTTCGGAATGCAGTACATTACATTTTTTGACTGAGTACAAATCGGATACAAACAGAATATAAACAGAGCATATAGACAGAACATAAACAGAACCTAAACGGAAAATACAAATTCAATATGGATAATAAATTAATACTGATTGACGGCAACAGCATAATAAACAGAGCATTTTTCGGAGTCCCGGATCTTACCAATTCAGAGGGGCTTCATACCAATGCCATATATGGATTTTTGAATATTCTGTTTAGAATATTATCAGAAGAAAACGGAGATTATCTGTGCGTGGCATTTGATGTTCATGCGCCTACATTCCGCCATAAGATATATAAGGATTATAAAGGGACAAGAAAAGGAATGCCGGAGGAACTTAAGGAGCAGGTACCGCACCTTAAGGAGCTTCTTAAGGCCATGGGTATTGTTATTTATGAAAAGGCCGGTTATGAGGCTGATGATATTTTAGGTACCCTTGCAAAAAGGGGAGAAGCAGAAGGCTATAAGGTGACGATTGTTTCGGGAGACCGGGATCTACTGCAGATTGCAAGCGATAATATTCTTATAAGGATTCCGAAGACAAAGGGCGGCAAGACCGAAATTGAAGATTATCACACAAAAGAGGTTATTGAGAAATATTCCCTAAAGCCGCTGCAGATAATAGAATTAAAGGCTTTAATGGGAGATGCTTCCGATAATATTCCGGGTGTTCCCAAAATCGGGGAGAAAACAGCCACCGAACTTTTGCTTAAATATCATGATATTGAAAATTTATCCGAGCATATTGGCGAAATCACTAAAAAGAGCATAAGGGAGAGTCTTGAGCAGAACTTTGATCTTGCAAGGCTTTCAAAAACCCTTGCGACGATAGATATAAGTGCAGATATTGATGTAGATATTGCGGATTGTGCGATTGGTGATCTGTATACAGCTGAGGCCTATGCAATAGTTAAAAGGTTAGGCTTTAAAAATATGCTTTCCCGGTTTGAGAATACAACTGAGAAAAGTGCGGATGTTTATAAGGATAATTTTAGGACAGTTGATGATTTTGCAAAGGCAACTGCACTAATAGACAGTTTGCCTGAGTATAAAAAGGTTTCGTTCTATATATTGTCTGAGACTTTAGGACAGGGAAAGGATAAGACCTCCTCTATGTTTGGCATTGCCATTTCATACTCTGAGGCGGAAGTCTTCTTTATACCTCAGGGAGGCTTACTGAGTGCCGAATATCTGACGGGACGCCTTGAAAATGCCGTAATAAAGGCTGAGGATACGGATTTTTACACTTTCAATTTAAAGCGTCAGCTGACCTTTGCTAAGCGTCTTGCGGATTATTCTCTTGCCGAGAATAAATTAAATGATCTTATGGTAGCTGCTTATCTGTGCAATCCGTTAAAAAATGATTATGCGATAGAAGATATAGCGACTGAATATTCAGGCATGCTTATAAAAGGAGCAAAGGAAGCCTTCCCGAAAATGACTTTGGCTGATGCCTTTGCGGCTAAGAGCGCAGAATTTGCCGAATATGCCTGTTTCTGCGCCCTGGCAATATTTAAGACGGCGCAGAGTATTATGGGCAGGCTTGATGAGTATGGCATGATGCATTTGTTTAGGAATGTCGAGATGCCCCTTACGGTTAGTTTACATAATATGGAAAAAGAGGGAATAGGTCTTATTCCCGAAGAACTCATAAAATACGGAAATGAGTTAGAGGGAGAAATCAAATCCTTAGAGAAAACCATTCATGATAAGGCAGGGGAAGACTTTAATATTAATTCACCTGCACAATTAGGAGTGATTTTGTTCGAGAAAATGGGAATTCCGGGCGGCAAAAAGACAAAGACCGGCTATTCAACAGCGGCAGATGTTCTTGAAAGGCTGGCTCCTGATTATCCCTTTGTGTCGGACATTCTTAATTACAGGGCACTTACAAAGCTTAATTCAACCTATGTGCAGGGGCTGCTTCCGTTTGTTGATAAGGATAGCAGGATCCGTTCCACCTTCAATCAGACGATTACAGCAACCGGGCGAATATCCTCAACTGATCCGAATCTTCAGAATATTCCGGTTAAATTAGAGCAGGGAAGGCTTATAAGAAAGGCGTTTGTCCCCAAAGACGGCTGTGTATTTGTTGATGCCGATTATTCACAGATTGAGCTTAGGATAATGGCTCATTTAAGTAAGGATGATAAACTGATAGAGGCATTTAACAACGGTGATGATATTCATGCAATTACGGCCTCGAGGGTATTTAATGTGCCGATTGGTGAGGTCACCTCTGTGCAAAGACGCAGTGCTAAGGCTGTTAACTTCGGAATAATATACGGAATATCTTCCTTCGGATTAGGGCAGGACCTTAATATTTCAAGAAAGGATGCCAAGGAATATATCGATCAGTATTTTGAAACCTTCCCTAAGGTGAAGGAATTCCTTGATGGACAGGTTGAAAATGCCAAAAAGAACGGCTTTGTTACGACTGCCTATGGGAGAAGGCGCCCGCTTCCTGAGATAAATTCATCAAATTTTATGCAGCGGGCTTTTGGAGAGCGGGTGGCAATGAATGCTCCTATTCAGGGAACGGCTGCCGATATAATGAAGATTGCCATGATTGCCGTTGATAAATGCTTAAGGCAGGAAGGCTTTAAGGCGCGTGTGATTCTGCAGGTGCATGATGAACTTATGCTGGAGGCACCCATAGAAGAGGCTGAGGCAGTAAAAGAAATGCTTATCCTGAAGATGCAGGATGCGGCAGAGCTTTCGGTGAAACTTTTAGTGGAAGGTCAGACGGGCAGCACGTGGTATGACGCAAAGTGAGTATATTTCAGTGTGAAATACCCATCCGTCATAGGACGGGACAATATAGATAACGAGGATAATAAATTGTTTTAAAAAGGGAGGAAATCGTATAATGGACGATGGTTATGGCGCGGATAGCGACAGTAAGATGTTACGGGTTATAGGAATAACCGGAGGCGTAGGAGCCGGTAAATCCGAGGTTCTTAGAATCATATCAGAAAACTGCAATTGCAGGATAATTATTGCAGATGAGCTAGCTAAGGAATTAGAGGGCAAAGGCGGAATATGCTACGGACCTTTAAGGGAACTTATGGGAGATGGCATACTGGATGAAGAACTCCGCATTGATCCTAAAAAAATGGCGGCAGCGATTTTTGCCGATGAAGAGCTTTTGGCTAAGGTCAATGAAATTATTCATCCGGCTGTTAAGGATGAGATACTTCGAATCATAGATGAGACTCAGGCCGAGGGCATATATGATTATCTCTTTATTGAGGCGGCGCTTCTTATAGAGGACGGGTACGATCTTATCTGTGATGAACTCTGGTATGTGTATGCCCCCGAAGGAATACGCCGCAGAAGGCTTTCTTTAAGTAGAGGCTATTCGGATGAGAAAATCACTTCCATCATGAAATCTCAGCTTGATGATGAAATATTCAGAAAATACTGCAGCGTGGTAATAAATAATGATAAAGATGTGGAAACGGTAAAAGAGCAGATAGTAAAAATACTTGATTCCGAAAAATAATGTAATGAGGGTTGGGGAAATGGTTAAGGCAAGTGAAGAACATAAGAAGAATCCCGGCAATCTTGTTTTCGGTCTTGATATCGGGACAAGAAGCATAGTTGGCACAGTGGGCTATAAAACAGGCGACACATTCCATGTGGTGGCCCAGACTGTAAAGGAGCATGAGACAAGAGCCATGCTTGACGGCCAGATACACGATATTGAGAAGGTCGGAAAGACGATAAAGGATGTTAAAGAGGAGATAGAGAACATTATCGGCAGAGACCTTAATGAAGTGTGCATTGCCGCAGCCGGACGCGTGCTTAAGACAATCGATGCGCGTGCGGATCTTGATTTTCCCGACGAGAAGACAATTGATGCTGAGGACATCTATACTCTTGAGATGCTCGGCGTTGAAAATGCGTACGAAATATTCCAGGGGCAGAATAATAGTGACATGAAATTTTACTGTGTCGGCTATACTGTCATGAAATATTATCTTAACGATTATCCCATGACCAATCTTGAACGTCATAAGGCCAAGAAGATTTCAGTTGAACTTATTGCGACCTTCCTGCCGGATGAAGTGGTTGACGGCTTATATAAGGCTGTGGAAATAGCAGGACTTACGGTGGCTAATCTGACCTTAGAGCCCATAGCTGCCATGACGGCGGCAATTCCCGTTATGTACAGAATGCTTAATATAGCACTTGTGGATGTTGGAGCGGGCACAAGTGATATTTCAATAACAAAGGACGGCAGCATTGTCGCTTATGGCATGATTCCTAAGGCCGGAGATGAGCTTACGGAGATTATCGCGAGCACGCTTTTGCTTGATTTTAACGAAGCAGAGCATGTGAAAATCGAATCCGGCAAGAAACAGACTGTTAAATATACCGATATTATGGGACTTGCCCAGAAGATTGAGCCCAAGGATGTTCTTAAGATCACGGAAAATCTTGTGGCTTCAATGACAAAGGAAATATCGGATAAAATCAAGGAACTTAACGGGGATAAACCCGTAAGTGCCGTATTTGTAGTAGGCGGAGGCGGTAAGATAGGAGGCTTTACCGATGCGCTTGCCAAGGAAATGGGCATTATGGCAGAACGTGTTGCCTTAAGAGGCGAGGAGGTCTTAAAGAACATTGATTATCAGTTTGAAAATGCCGTAAAGGATTCGCTTTATGTGACGCCGATCGGAATATGCCTTAATTTTTATGATCAGCGAAACAATTTTATTTTCGTCAACTTTAACGGTGAGAGGATAAAACTCTACGATAATGGTCATCTTACCGTTGCGGATGCGGCAATGCAGGCAGGCTTCCCAAATGACGGACTGTTTCCAAAGAGAGGAAAAGAGCTTAACTTTACCGTAAACGGCAAGCATCATATGGTGAAGGGTGAACTCGGTGAGCCTTCGATGGTGCGCTTAAACGGTAAAGAGGTAAGCCTTAATACGCCTATTCAGGCAGGCGATAAGATTAAGGTTAAAGAATCCACGGCAGGCGAAGCAGCTTCGTGCGATATTCGTTCCCTCCCTGAATTCGGCGCCATGATATCGGTTGTTGTCAATGACAAGAAGGTAAAGCTCCCCAAATTTGCTGAGGTTAACGGTGAGCTTCAGTCGGAGTATTACGATATAAAGAATGAAGACGATATAAAAATGCTGAATTTCTATTCGGTTCGCCAGATTACGGAGTTTATGGATGTCATCTTAAAGCCTGACATGAATATATATGTCAATAATAAGATTGCAGACCTTAACACAATGGTATATGATAACTTCTCCGTAATATGGAGTATGGAGGAATTAAAGCTTTCGGATGTTTCAGAGGAAGAGGCTTCCCAAAAAGAATCAGTATCCTTTGCAAAACTTCTTGAAGGCGACGGTGAAGGGAATGATAAAGAAGATGGCAGCCTTGAAACAAAGGAGGCGGATTCCTTTGAGAATCTTCCCGATGATGACGGTACCTATGTAAAAAGCACAAGCGCATCTGATAATGGAAATGATACCGGAAGCGGTGCCGATGCAAAGGAAGGTGCTGATGACCAAAACGATGATAATACGAAAACAGCACAGACTGATGATACAGAACTTAATGTTGTTGTAAATGATATGCCCATTACCCTTAAGGGAAAATCATCATATATTTTCGTTGATGTATTTGATTATATTGATTTTGACTTAAGTAAACCTCAGGGCAGTGGTGTTGTCACAAAAATAAACGGAAGCAATGCGCTTTATGCGCAGATGCTTACTGAGGGTGACAGACTCGAAATATGTTGGAAGGTTGATTGAGACTAATGCGTTTTGTCAGTATAGCAAGCGGCAGCAGCGGTAATTGCATTTATACGGGAAATGACAACACAAACCTGCTTATTGATGCGGGCATCAGCGGAAAACGCATAGAATCAGGACTTAACGGAATCGGACTTAAAGGGGAAGATATAAATGCAATCCTGATAACCCATGAGCATGCGGATCATACAGCTTCTGTGGGGGTAATGCTAAGGCGCTATGGGATGCCTGTTTATGCAACGCGTGGTACTGCTGAGGCCATATTATCTTCACCGGCAATAGGGAATGTAGATGAGGGGCTTTTTAACATTATTGAGAGCGGCAGTGAATTTACCGTAGGGAGCCTTAAGATTTATGCTCATCCAATTTCTCATGATGCGGCAGATCCGGTAGCCTACAGGATAAGCGATGGGAATGTAAGCGCCGGAATATGTACGGATCTTGGAAAATATGATGATGCGACAATTTCCGCGTTTTACGGTGTTAATGTGCTCCTGCTGGAAGCTAATCATGATGTCAATATGCTTCAGGTCGGAAGGTATCCCTATCCTTTGAAGAGAAGGATATTAAGCGACAGAGGGCATTTGTCAAATGAGGCAGCAGGCGCATTGTTATGTAAACTTGTTCATGATGATTTAAAGGCAGTGCTGTTAGGACACTTATCTGCAGAGAATAATCTTCCGGAGCTGTGCTATGAAGCAGTAAGGCTTGAACTTTTGATGGGATGTGATAAATTCAGCCCCGAAAAGCTTAAGCTTAAGGTTGCCTCGCGAAGCGAGTGCTCGGAGGTTATTGATATATAAATTAAAGAGAGGAACTGACAATATGAAGAAAACTATTATTACCGTTGTTGGACAGGATACGGTCGGGATAATTGCAAAGGTATGCACTTACCTTGCCAATAACAGTATAAATATCCTGGATATTTCCCAGACAATAGTAGCCGGATATTTTAACATGATGATGATTGTTGATATGAACGATTCCAAGAAGCCGTTTGGTACGATATCAGATGAGCTTGTTCAGATTGGTGAGGAAATAGGGGTTGTCATACACTGCCAGAGAGAAGAAATATTCTCAAGTATGCACAGAATATAAGGATGAGTGAAATGATTAATATATTAGAGGTCAATGAGACCAATAAAATGATTGAAAAGCAGAATCTTGATGTGCGTACCATTACCATGGGTATAAGCCTTCTTGACTGCATTACGGATGATATAGAAAAGCTTTGCGCAAATATTTATGGGAAAATCACTACCCAGGCAAAGGACCTTGTTTCGGTTGGACGTGATATAGAGCTTGAATACGGTATTCCGATTGTGAACAAGAGGATATCCGTAACGCCCATTGCCCTTGTGGGCGCATCTGCCTGCAAAAGCGAGGATGATTTTGCCAGGATAGCAACAACTTTAGATGAAGCGGCAAAGGCTGTCGGAGTCAATCTCTTAGGCGGCTATTCTGCACTTGTATCAAAGGGTATGACGAAGGCAGACGAGCTCCTTATAAGATCAATTCCGAAGGCACTTGCAATAACGGACAGGGTATGCAGTTCGGTTAATTTAGGCTCGACCAAAACCGGTATTGATATGGATGCCGTAAGGCTTATGGGCGAAATAGAGCTTAAAACAATGGAGGCGACTAAGGATGCCGCAATGTCGGGGTGTGCTAAGCTTGTGGTATTTTGTAATGCACCGGATGATAATCCCTTTATGGCAGGTGCTTTTCATGGCGTTACGGAATCCGACAGTGTCATAAATGTAGGCGTAAGCGGACCGGGTGTTGTTAAGAGAGCTGTTGATAAGACAAAGGGTGAGAGTTTTGAGGTTTTGTGCGAGACGATAAAGAAGACTGCGTTCAAAGTCACACGTGTAGGTCAGCTTGTGGCATCAGAAGCTTCAAAGCGCCTTGACGTACCCTTTGGAATCGTGGACTTATCTTTAGCCCCGACTCCTGCAATAGGCGATTCGGTAGCGGATATATTATGCGCCATGGGACTTGAATATGCGGGAGCTCCCGGTACAACGGCAGCCCTTGCACTTCTTAATGATCAGGTTAAAAAGGGCGGAGTCATGGCATCCTCTTATGTTGGAGGACTTTCGGGAGCCTTTATTCCGGTTTCGGAAGATCAGGGTATGATTGATGCCGTTACTGCAGGAGCACTTTCGATTGAAAAACTCGAAGCCATGACCTGCGTATGTTCTGTCGGCCTTGATATGATTGCAATTCCGGGGGATACGCCCGCATCTTCGATATCCGGAATGATAGCGGATGAAATGGCAATAGGAATGGTTAATCAGAAGACTACGGCAGTTCGTATCATTCCGGTTCCCGGCATGAAGGAGGGGGATGTTATAGAATTCGGCGGCCTGTTCGGAAGAGCACCGATAATGCCTGTAAATAAATTCTCCTGTGAAGACTTTATATCAAGAAAGGGCCGCATACCGGCGCCCATACACAGCTTTAAGAATTAAAACTGATTTCAGATGCGCCTCCTGCGGGCGGAACTTGAGTATACTAATATGAAAATATGCGGAATAATTGCGGAGTATAATCCGCTGCATAATGGCCACGTATATCACATCGGTAAGGCAAAGGAAATTACCGGCTGTGATTACGTGGTCGTTTGCGTGTCGGGAGATTATGTACAGCGGGGGCTTCCTGCCATAAATGATAAATATTCACGTACTAAAATGGCACTTTTAGCAGGTGCAGATGCGGTAATAGAACTTCCTGTAATGTATGCGTCTTCTTCGATTAAGTATTTTGCGAAAGCGGCGGTTTCGATACTTGCAATGATAGGCTGTGATTATCTGTGCTTTGGTGCGGAATGCGGTGATATCGAAAAATTAAAGAAAAGTGCGGCCGATAAGAGGGTTTATGAAAAAGAGAATGAGAGTGCCATCGCAAAAAGGCTTAAAATGGGAGATTCCTATATAAAGGCTCTTGATAAGATGGGCGCAGACAAAATAGAAGCGGGTTCAAATGACCGCCTTGGAATGGAATATATAAATGTGCTTTATGAATACGGCTTTGATACCCTTCCGGTATGCATAAAAAGGGAAGGAGATTATCTTGATACGGATATTAAAAGCGGTTCTGCAGCGGCAATACGTCATGCGCTTAGAGAAGGGGATTTTATGGGGGCAAGGGAAGCAATGCCTCAGAATATTAAGCTTGACACACTGATTTTCCCAAATGATTTTTCACCGCTTTATTACAATAAGCTTTCGCTGTGCACTTATCTTGGGGATAAAATGCCGCTTACATATTACAAGGATGTATCCGCTAATATTGCAGGTCATATAAAGAACAGCCTTTGCGCCTACAGAGATATAGAAAGCTTTGCTGCATTAATACACAGCGGGGAATATACAAGGGGCAGGATTGACAGAGCACTGCTCCATATTCTGCTTGAAATCGAAAGTGATTTTTACGAAGGTGATTTACCTGATGATTTATATGCAAGGCTGCTGGGCTTTAAGAAATCTTCAAAGGATGTGCTTGCTGAAATAAAAAAGCGGACAAAAATCCCCATGATTTCAAAATGCGCAGATGCAAAGGGATATCTTAATGATAACGCTTTATATATTTTCGGTAAGGACATTTTTGCTTCCGACATGTATGAATATGTACTTTCTCAAAAACAGGGGAGAAAATGTATCTGTGAAAATGCAAAAGGCCTTGTGATTTGTTAAATTAATAACGAGATGTTTCTTATTTTGCACAAGTTAAATGCCGCAGTGTGTTGTATAATCCTTAATTAGAAAAGGTATTGCTTATATATGATTAAGGAGGGTTTACTGATGGGATTTATTGACGGAATAAAAGCAAGAGCCAAACAGGATGTTAAGACAATAGTCATGCCCGAATCAAATGACAGACGTGTGCTTATGGCGGCGGCTAAGATTCTTGCGGAGGGCATTGCCAATATTACTATGGTTGGTAAGAAGGATAAAATCATGGATGGCGCAAGATGGCTTGAACTTGATTTATCTAAGGTTGTGGTTGTCGATCCCGAGGAGAGCGAGAACTTCGAACTTTATGCCAACACACTTTATGAACTTCGTAAGAATAAGGGTATGACCTTAGAGGCTGCACAGGAGAGACTTCGCAATGATTATCTTATGTGGGGCGTCATGATGGTTAAGCTTAAGCATGCGGACGGAATGGTGGCAGGTGCCTGCCATGCAACGGCTGATGTATTAAGACCTTCCCTTCAGGTATTAAAGACAGCGCCCGGTGCTGATCTTGTTTCGGGATTTTTTGTACTTGATGTTCCCAATTGCGAATATGGTGCAAACGGAACTTTCTTATTTGCGGACTGCGGACTTAATCAGGATCCGAGTTCAGATGAACTGGCAAGCATTGCCAATTCATCGGCTAAGAGCTTTACTGCCCTTGTAGGTGCTAAGCCCATAGTTGCAATGCTTTCACACTCGACAAAGGGAAGTGCTTCTCATCCTCTTGTTGATAAGGTTTCAGAGGCTACTCGCATTGCGAAGGAAAGGTATCCTCATCTTATGCTTGATGGCGAACTTCAGACAGATGCTGCAATTGTTCCCGTTGTTGCAAGATCAAAGGCTCCGGATTCTGAGGTGGGCGGAATGGCCAATGTTCTTATATTCCCGAATCTTGATGCGGGTAATATCGGATATAAGCTTGTGGAGCGTCTTGCAAAAGCTGAAGCGTACGGACCGATGCTGCAGGGCCTGGCTCGTCCTGTTAATGATCTTTCAAGAGGGTGCTGTGCTGACGATATCGTTGGTGTTGTAGCACTTACTGCAGTCCAGGCACAGCTTGTATAACTCAGAGGAGGATTGGACCCCGGCCGAGTTAGATACTGAGTTAGCCGACTTAAGTTAAAAAAATATCTTGACAAAGCATGTTCACACAGATATACTGATTCAGTGCGATTGACGAACTGCCGCATGAATGGCGGCTGGTCATAGATATTTCGATAAGGGAGGTGTAACAATGTCAATTTGTCCTAAGAATAAGTCCTCTAAGGGTCATAGAGATCAGAGAAGAGCTAACTGGAAGATGAATGCTCCTACACTTGTTAAGTGTTCTAAGTGTGGTGCTCTTATGGTTCCTCACAGAGTATGCAAGGCTTGCGGATCTTATAACAAGAAGGAGATAATTGCTCAGGATTAATAGGGGCATTATTTGTTGTAATTTTAAAACTCGATTGATTTATTCGATCGGGTTTTTTTATTTGATTTTTACATTGATGTCTTGTATAGTATTTGTTGGGTTCTGATAGAGCCTAAGATACTTACCGGGAAGAGGCACAATGATGATTAGTGTAGCACTTGATGCCATGGGCGGCGATAATGCCCCTGCTGAAATATGCAAAGGCGCCATTGAGGCTGTTTCAAAGAGAAATGATATTTCCATAGTCCTTTGCGGGCAGAGTGAAAAGATACAAAAGGAACTTGATAATCTCTCTTATAAGGGAGATGCCATAAGCATACTTGAAGCTTCTGAAATTATAGCCACAGAGGAGCCTCCGGTAATGGCAATAAGGCGCAAGAAGGATTCTTCGATAGTTAAAGGTCTCCACCTTGTAAAGGACGGGAAGTGCGATGCATTTATTTCCGCAGGTTCATCAGGCGCGATCCTGGTTGGAGGACAACTTATCGTAGGCAGGATAAAAGGCGTTGAGCGTCCGCCTCTTGCACCGCTGATTCCGACAATAGATGGTTTTTGTCTTATTATAGACTGCGGTGCCAATGTTGATGCGAGGTCTTCGCACCTTGTCCAGTTTGCTCAGATGGGTTCTATTTATATGGAGAATATCCATAATATTAAAAATCCCCGTGTGGCAATTCTCAATATAGGTGCTGAAGAGGAGAAGGGCAACGCACTTGTAAAGGAAACTTTTCCGCTACTTAAGGCCTGTCCCGATATTAACTTTATCGGTTCAATCGAGGCAAGGGAGATTACGAAGGGCGCTGCGGACGTGGTTGTATGTGAAGCCTTTGCGGGGAATATAGCACTTAAATCCCTTGAAGGGGTTGCATCAACCCTTATAACAATGATCAAGGATGCTTTTATGACAACAACCCGCTCTAAGATAGGAGCGCTGCTTGTCAAACCGGCACTTAAGAAAACCCTTAAGAAGATGGACGCAAGCGAATACGGCGGAGCGCCGCTTTTGGGACTTAACGGTCTGGTCGTCAAGGCTCATGGAAATGCCACACACAAAGAAATATCAAATGCCATATTGCAATGCGTGGCCTTTAAGGAACAAAATATCAGTCAGAAGATTGCTGACCGAATAATCATTAAGAATGAATAGAAAGGAATATTGTTATGGAATTTGAAAAGCTTAAAAAGATTATTACGGAAGTGCTTAATGTTGACGAGAGTGAGATATTACCGGATACCAAATTTATCGATGATCTCGGCGCAGATTCGCTCGATGTGTACCAGATAATAATGGGGATAGAAGAGGAATTTGATATTGAGATCGAAACGGAAGCAGCCGAGAATATTGTTACCGTCGCAGATGCGGTAGAACAGATAAAGAATGCAATAAGCTGACAGGTATAGAGTTCCGTTTTCGGGACTCTATAATTTTACGTAAGCAGTGGAAAATGCCATGTCTGCATGAGTATTTGACGCACCTTGTAAAAATGAGGAATATTATGAATAACACGGAAGGCTATAAGGAGCTTGAGAGAAGCATCGGGTATGATTTTGGCAATAAGCAGCTGCTTAAGCAGGCGCTGTCCCACAGTTCCTATGTTAATGAAATTAAAATAAACAGGCAGGATGATTATGAGCGTCTTGAGTTTTTGGGAGATGCGGTTCTGGAACTGACCGTCAGTGAGTATCTGTTTGCAAATAAACCGGATCTGCGGGAAGGCAATATGACAAAGCTTCGCGCATCGCTTGTTTGTGAACCGACGCTTGCTGCGCTTGCAAGAGAACAGCTTGGGCTTGGTGATTACATTCTTTTGGGGAAGGGCGAGGAAAATACCGGTGGAAGAGGAAGAGATTCAATCGTATCCGATGTTTTTGAGGCAATAATAGGCGCAATCTATATTGACGGAGGCTTTGATGCGGCTAAGCTTTTTATTGACAGATTTGTCCTTGAAGACATGGAGGATAAGATCGAATTCTACGATGCCAAGACAAACCTTCAGGAATATGTCCAGGAGAAGGGCTATGAACTTGAATACCGGCTTATAAGTGAGAGCGGACCGGCTCATGATAAATTATATAAAATGGCGGTCTGCATTAACGGTAAAGAGTGGGCAGCAGCGGAAGGTAAGACAAAGAAGGGCGCGGAACAGAGCGGAGCCTTTGAGGTTTTGAAAAAGCTTAAAGCGGACGGGAAAAACAAATAATGTATTTAAAAAGTATTGAAGTGCAGGGATTTAAATCCTTTGCCAATAAAATTGATTTTCAGTTTCATGAGGGCATTACGGCAATCGTAGGCCCTAACGGAAGCGGTAAGAGTAACGTTGCTGATGCGGTAAGATGGGTGCTTGGCGAGCAGAGGATAAAGCAGCTTCGCGGCAGCAGCATGCAGGACGTTATTTTTTCCGGAACTGAAATGCGCAAACCCATGGGTTATGCGTTTGTTTCGATTACTCTTGATAATTCCGACCATGCGCTTCCAATTGATTTTGAAGAGGTTACCGTTTCAAGGCGCGTGTATCGCTCGGGCGAGAGTGAATACCTTATTAACGGCGCGACCTGCCGTCTTAAGGACGTCTATGAGATGTTCTACGATACAGGTATAGGTAAGGAAGGCTATTCCATTATAGGGCAGGGCCAGATTGATAAGATATTAAGCGGCAAGCCTGAGGAGAGACGAGAGCTTTTTGATGAGGCTGCCGGTATTGTTAAGTTTAAGAGAAGAAAATCAGTAGCATTAAAGAAGCTTGAAGAAGAGAGGGCCAATCTTGTCCGTGTGTCGGATATATTAGCAGAACTTGAAAAGCAGGTAGGCCCCTTAGAGAAGCAGTCCGAGGTCGCAAAGGAATATCTGCGCAAGAAGGAAGAGCTTAAGAAGCTTGACGTGAACATTTTCCTGCTCGAATCAGAACGCATAAAGGGCGTACTCTCAGACCTTGATGATAAGATAAAGGTGGCAGAGGGTGACCTTTATAACGCAAATCTTGAGAATGACAGACTCAAAGCGGAATACGGAGATGTTGAGGAGCAGATAGCATCTCTTGATGCACAGATAGAAGCTAAGAGGCAGCGCCTTTCCGATACGGGGCTTATGCGGGAGAAGCTTGAGGGAGAGATTAATGTCCTTAAGGAGAAAATCAATTCCGCAGGGATATCAGGAGACCACTATAAGGACCGGGTGGAAGCTCTTGGTAAGGATATAGAGGAAAAGGAAAATGAAAAGGCAAGGCTTATATTCGATAAGAGCGGCCTTGATAATGAAGCAGCAGAACTTATAGCAAAGCGTGATGAGGCAAAGGCCTCCCTTGCGCAGCTCCAGCAGCGGATAGAAGAACTTACCGCCAAGGTAGAGGAATATAAGAACAACATCATACAGATAATAACGGAACGGGCAATTATTAAGACAAAGCTTGGTCAGTTCGATACAATGCTCGAACAGACCCAGATAAGAAAATCAGAGATACAGGCCCGCCTTTTGAGTGCTAAATCCGAGGAAGCTGAACAGGAGCTTATCATTCAGAGCCTTTATGCGGATCTTAACGAAATAAGTGATAAGATACTTAAGTCCGATCAGGAAAAGGAGCAGCTTGAAGAAGGTCTTGGAACCTTCAGGCAGCACCTTGAAGAACTTGATCACAATCTTTCGGAAGCGCAGATTAAGTATCATGGCATAAAATCAAAGCTTGACACTCTTAGGAATTTGGCTGAGCGCTATGAGGGCTATGGCGGCAGCATAAGACGCGTCATGGAGCAGAAGGATAAAACTGCGGGAATAATCGGTGTAGTTGCGGATATAATTAAGGTTGATAAAAAGTACGAAAATGCCATAGAGACTGCCCTTGGCGGCAATATCCAGAATATTGTAACGAAGGATGAGCAGGTGGCTAAGAAAATGATCACCTACCTTAAGGAAAATAAGGGAGGAAGAGCCACATTCCTGCCGCTTACCACTGTAAGAAACAGAGGTGAATTCGATAAGGCAGAGGTAAGGGATGCAAAGGGCTTTGTGGGAATGGCTGCAGAACTTGTCAATACCGATAAGGAGTATGCGGATGTTATTTCACAGCTCCTAGGTGCGATAATTGTAATTGATACAATAGACCATGCGCTGGCACTGGCTAAAGAATATAATTATACGCTCCGAATAGTTACGCTCGATGGTGAATATTTAACTCCGGGTGGCGCACTTGCCGGCGGAGCTTTTAAAAACGGCAGCAATCTGCTGGGCAGAAAAAGGGAAATTGATGCCCTTGAGGAGGAAACAAAAAAAGCACTTAAGGTTATCGACGGTATCATGAATGATATCGAGAATACCAAGGAGGAGCGTACAAAGGTAAGAAATCGCATAGAGCAGATAAAAGCCGACCAGCAGGAACTCTTTATACAGCAGAATACTGCTCAGGTTAATGTGGATACTGCCCTTAAACAGAAGGATGAGATGGCTGCGGAGCATATTGCCTTAGAGCAGGAATTTTCTTCCATGGAGGGTAAGACAACTGACCTTGCGGCTCAAAAAAGGCAGACTCAGGAAGAACTTAAGGCATCGGAGGAGTCTGAAAAGGATTACGAGGACAGGATTTTAAAGACCGGCAAGGAGCTTGATGCGATAAGAGATGAGGAGACGGCAAAGGTTCTTTCGTCTACTGATTTAGAACTTGAAGTATCCAAAATCAAACAGAGGCAGGATTTTTCGACCCAGAATATTGACAGAATAGCAAGGGAGATCGAGCATTTAAATGAAGAACTTTTGGGTGCTAAGAAATCCTATGAAGAGACGCAGCTTGAAATCGAGGAAAAACTTGTCAATATTGAAGAGATAAAGAAGACAATAGAGGCCTCGGCTTCTGATACGGATGAAAATGAAACAGCGCTTAAGGAGGCAATCAATAAAAAGGAAGAGCTTTCTTTAAAGCAGAAGAACTTTTTCACAAAGCGGGAGGAGATTTCCGGACGTTTATCGGCGCTTGATAAGGAACTTTTCCGACTTAATTCCCAAAGGGACCGTTTAAGCGAAGAGCAGGAGAGCCGCGCCGGTTATATGTGGAATGAGTATGAGATCACTCTTCTTAAGGCCTGGGAACTTCGCGATGAGGAGCTTACGGATTCTGCCGCAATAAAAAGGAGCATTTCATCCTTAAAGGATCAGATCAAGAAGCTTGGAGACGTTAACGTAAATGCCATTGAGGATTATAAGAACTTAATGGAGCGCTACACCTTTACAAAGAGTCAGCATGATGATCTTATAACGGCAGAGCAGGATCTTTTGGGGATACTTGAGGAACTCGATACCCAGATGCGCAGGCAGTTTGATGAGAAATTCAAGGAAATCGCCAGGGAATTCAATAAGGTATTCAAAGAACTTTTCGGCGGCGGCTCGGGCAGCCTTGAACTTATGGAGGATGAAGAGGATATACTTGAGGCAGGCATAAGGATTATCGCGCAGCCGCCCGGAAAGAAACTCCAGAACATGATGATGCTCTCGGGCGGTGAAAAGGCCCTTACGGCAATTGCGCTTTTGTTTGCGATTCAGAACTTAAAGCCTTCACCGTTCTGCCTGCTTGATGAGATTGAGGCGGCTCTTGATGAATCAAACGTAGGACGGTTTGCGGGATATTTAAATAAGCTTACAGAGCATACACAGTTTATTGTTATAACCCACAGGCGCGGTACAATGGAAAAAGCCGACCGGCTTTACGGTATAACAATGCAGGAAAAGGGTGTGTCCGCACTCGTATCGGTTAATCTTATAGATAAGGATTTGGATGACTAATGGCAAACGAAGGATTTTTATCAAGGCTAAAGGCAGTATTTACGGCATCTGAAATAGATGATGATTTTTATGAGGAACTTGAAGAGGTTTTGATAACCTCCGATTTGGGCGTTACGGCTACGGAAAGCATTATCGAAGAAATGCAGTCGGAGATAAAAAAACGTCATCTTAAAAAGCTTGATGAGTGTAAGGAACTGCTTATTGAGCTGCTTAAGGGCAAGATGGCACTTTGCGAGGCTGATTATGAGTTCGAAAAAGGCCCCTGCGTTATTCTCATGACAGGCGTCAACGGAGTGGGTAAGACGACAAGCGCCGGAAAACTGGCCTATAAATTTAAGAGTGAAGGGAAAAAGGTTATTCTGGCTGCAGCTGATACTTTCAGGGCAGCTGCAACAGAGCAGCTTGTTGAATGGGCAGGCAGGGCCGGTGTTGATATAATAAAAGGAAATGACGGACAGGATCCGGCTTCCGTGGTATTTGATGCCGTAGCCTGTGCTAAAGCCAGACGGGCAGATGTGCTTATAATAGATACGGCCGGCCGCCTTCACAATAAAAAGAATCTCATGGAGGAGCTTAAGAAAATCCGCAGGATTATAGAGAAGGAATTCCCGGATGCGATGCAGGAAGTTCTTTTGGTCCTTGATGCAACCACAGGGCAGAACGCCTTATCCCAGGCACGGGAATTTATGGAAGCGACCTCTCTTACCGGAGTCCTTCTTACGAAGCTTGACGGAAGCGCAAAGGGCGGCATTGCAATTGCCATCCATTCGGAGTTCGGAATACCCGTTAAATATGTCGGCATAGGTGAGCAGATGGCAGATATAAAGTGTTTTGATGCCGATGAATACATAAATTCGATATATGAAGGCTTTACTGATTAAAACATATAGGCTTTTGTGGCAAAACATATACTTTTTGCAGGCAAATGAGAATGCAGGTGTCAGGGGAAAATCAGGTATCAAGAGGAAAAAACGGGTGTCAAGAGAAAAGACTTGACACCTGCTTTCTTTTTGTGTAATATCGTACATGTTGTGATTTGACTTAAGCGGGGGACAATCTCCGGCGGGATGTTTTACGAGTTGTAATAAGGTTTATATTGCGCTTGCTTTTGTATGGATAAAATTCTTGAGAAAAATCTCTTATATGATTTTTACGGCGAACTGCTGACGGAGCATCAGAAGAATATTTACGGCGATTTGCTTTACGGGGATTTATCTCTTTCAGAACTTGCCCAGACCTATGGTATCTCAAGGCAGGGAATACATGATCTTATAAAAAGGTGCGACCGGCTGTTATCGGATTATGAGGATAAGCTGCATTTAGTGGAAAAATTCATTTCGGTAAAGACCTCTGCCGGCGACATAATAAAGCTGTGCAATGAAGATAAGGCAGATCTTGAAAGCATTAAAAAGCTGGCGGATGATATAGTTAATACATTGTAGGACCGGGTTTTAGAATATATGGCATTTGAAAGCTTAACAGATAAATTACAGAATGTGTTTAAGAACCTTCGCTCTAAGGGGCTTCTTACCGAAGCTGATGTAAAGAGCGCTCTTAAAGAAGTTAAAATGGCACTCCTTGAGGCTGATGTTAACTTCAGGGTTGTTAAGCAGTTCGTTAAATCCGTTGAGGAAAGAGCGGTCGGCGCCGATGTAATGAATGGCTTAAATCCCGGCCAGATGGTTATAAAGATTGTTAACGAAGAACTTGTTAAGCTTATGGGTTCTACCCAGAGCGAACTTGTTTTGCAGCCCGGGCAGGCAATTACCGTGATAATGATGTGCGGCCTTCAGGGCTCAGGTAAGACGACCTCTGCCGCAAAGCTTGCTGCAAAGCTTAAGCTTAAGGGCAAAAAATCCCTGCTTGTTGCCTGTGACGTGTACAGGCCTGCCGCGATTGATCAGCTAAGAGTCAATGCAGAGAAGGTTGATACCGATTTCTTCAGCATTGAGGGCTGTAAGGATCCTGTTAAAATCGCATCGGATGCGATAGAATATGCCCAAAAGGGCGGTCATAACATCGTTATACTCGATACCGCAGGCCGCCTTCAGATAGATGACGAGCTTATGGATGAGCTCATAAGAATAAAGCAGACCTGCAACGTTCATACGTCCCTTCTTGTAGTTGATGCCATGACCGGTCAGGAGGCTGTAAACGTATCCCAAACCTTTAATGAGAAAATCGGGATTGACGGAGTTATTCTCTCAAAGCTTGACGGTGATGCAAGAGGCGGAGCCGCACTTTCCGTTAAGGCAGTTACCGATAAGCCGATTCTGTTTGTGGGCATGGGCGAAAAGCTTGATGATTTGGAACCGTTTTCGCCTGAGCGCATGGCGAACAGAATCTTAGGGATGGGAGATGTTCTCTCTCTTATTGAGAAAGCAGCGGCCAATATCGATATCGATGCGGATAAAGAGAAGGAGATGGCCGGAAGGCTTAAGAAGGGCAAGTTTGATTTTGAGGACTATCTTGAGAGCATGAACCAGATGAAGAAGATGGGTGGTTTATCCTCAATCCTAAGCATGCTCCCGGGAATGGGCGGTATGATACCGGGAATGGGCAAGATGGGCGATATAAGTCAGATGGTTGATGAAAAACAGCTTGCCAAAACAGAAGCCATTGTTTTGTCAATGACAGTTAAAGAGCGCCGCAATCCGGATATTTTAAATCCGTCCCGAAAGCACAGGATTGCAAAAGGCGCCGGTGTGGATATTGCGGACGTTAACAGACTTGTGAAACAGTTTGAGCAGTCCCGCAAGATGATGAAGCAGCTTCCCGGAATGATGGGAAGGCACGGCAAATTCAAAATGCCTTTCTAGGTTAATAGGAGATACTAACGAGCCTTTGATATATAATTTGCTCGATTAGATATATTATTAATTATTTTAAATAACGGAGGAAACAAAAATGGCAGTTAAAATCAGATTAAGAAGAATGGGACAGAAGAAAGCTCCTTACTACAGAATCGTTGTAGCAGATTCAAGATCACCCCGTGACGGCAGATGTATTGATGAGATCGGTACATATGATCCCAACACAGATCCTTCTACATACAGCGTTAATGAAGAAAAGGCTAAGAAGTGGCTTGCAAACGGCGCTCAGCCCACAGAAGTTGTAGGCAAAATCTTTAAGCTCGCAGGTATCGAAAAGTAATTTGAGTGGAGGAAACACATGAAGGAACTGGTAGAGGTTATTGCAAAGGCTTTAGTCGAGAATCCCGACGAAGTCGTTGTGACCGAGAAGGAAGATGCCAGATCTATTGTGATTGAATTGCGCGTTGCCCCCTCAGATATGGGTAAGGTCATCGGCAAGCAGGGGCGTATTGCAAAGGCAATACGTGCCGTTGTTAAGGCTGCATCAGCGAATGAGACCAAGAAGGTATTAGTTGATATTGTGCAGTAATTACACCGATAGATTTGAGCAGAAACTTAAGCCATATATAAGCTTCGGCTTGGCTGAAATTATGGGGCAGGAATAACCTGCCCCATTTGTGCGCAGGGCCGCACAATGAGATTTGCCCTTACGGGCATGCGGCCCGCGCGGCGAGTAGGTGACAAAAGGAAATTTACGGACGATTTTATGGAAAATATCTTACAGATTGGTGCAATAACCACATCACACGGTGTTAAAGGGGAAGTTAAAGTATTTCCCATGACAGATGATGTTAATCGCTTTAAAAAATTAAAGACCGTGATTTTGCAATACAAAAACGAAAACATGGAACTTAATGTCGAAAGCGTCAAGTTTTTTAAAAACATGGTAATCCTTAAATTCAAGGAATATTCGGATATTAATGACATTCTGCGTTTTAAAGGCTGCGGGCTTTTCGTGACTCGTGAAAATGCCGTAAAGCTTAAAAAGGATGAATATTTTATCGCGGATCTTATCGGGATGGATATATTTGATGAAACCGATAAAAAAATCGGGGTACTTAAGGATGTTATCGCAACAGGTGCAAATGATGTGTATGAAATAGATCTTGATGACGGGCGGCCTCTTTTGCTTCCGGCGATAAAGGAGTGCGTATTAAAGGTTGATGTAGATGAGAAAATCATGAAGATTCACATTCTGGAGGGACTTTTGGATTGAGATTCCATGTAATGACTTTATTCCCGGAAATGATAATGAGCGGCCTTTCAGACAGCATAATCGGAAGAGCGCTTGATAAGGGCGCAGTATCCGTTGAGGCGGTTAATATAAGGGATTATGCCTATAATAAACATAATAAGGTTGATGACTATACCTATGGCGGCGGAGCGGGGATGCTGATGCAGGCAGAACCGGTATGGCAATGCTATAAGGCGATTGTGGATTCGGTAATTGAGAATTCCCCGGCTGAGAGCTTAAGGGTTTTAAGCGAAACTGGTGAGACGGAAAGCGACTTGAATAATAAAAAACCGCGCGTTATTTATATGACTCCCCAGGGCAAAACCTTTACTCAGGAGATAGCAAAGGAATTATCAACGGAAGAAGATATTATTCTGCTGTGCGGTCACTACGAGGGTATTGACGAGAGAGTATTGGAAGAAATAGTGACGGATAATATTTCCATAGGCGATTATGTTTTGACCGGCGGAGAACTGCCGGCGATGATAGTTATAGATGCAATATCCCGTCTGGTACCCGGTGTTCTTCACAATGATGAATCCGCGGAATATGAATCCTTTGAGGACGGTCTGCTTGAATATCCGCAGTATTCACGCCCTGAGGTATGGCATGAGAAGAAGGTGCCGGAAATTTTATTGTCGGGCCATCACGCGAATGTTCAGAAGTGGAGGCATGAACAGTCGCTTGCAAGAACTAAGGAGAGAAGACCTGACCTTTACGAAGCGTATATGCAGGCAATTGCTGATGATAAACCGAAAAATAAACCGAAAAAGTAAGAATACCTTTTAATATTTTCTTGCTTATTGGCAAGATGTGTGGTAACATTGACACGTTGCAGTAAAGACGGTCCTCTGCCTTTTTTTAAGTTAAGAACGTCCTTGTTAATCGGAGGTAAGAATATATGAATGACATTATCAGAGAAATTGAAGCAGAACAGATGAAGGCAAGCGTTGACGAGTTCGCTGTTGGTGATACCGTTAAGGTTTATGCTAAGATCAAGGAAGGTAACCGCGAGCGTGTGCAGATATTCGAGGGTACGGTTACAAAGCGTCAGGGCGGAAGCAATCGTGAGACATTTACGGTTCGTAAGATATCAAACGGCTGCGGCGTTGAGAAGACATGGCCCCTTCATTCACCTAACGTAGAGAAGATTGAAGTAATAAGACGCGGTAAAGTTCGCCGTGCTAAGCTCTTCTACTTAAGAGATCGTTCAGGTAAGTCTGCTAAGGTTAAAGAACTTATCAGATAAGTTCGATTTTATTGGTTCTATCGGACGGCACGTGCTTTGCACGTGTCGTTTTTTGTAGTAAAATGTTGCCGTGGCAACGCAGATTCGGCGCCAAATACTTAAAGAGGCGTATTCAAACGGAATATGGGGTGACAAGTCATGATAACGAGAGACGGAAATTTGTTTATTTTAAACACGAAAGGTACGACCTACTGCTTTGAAATCACAAAGAGCGGCCATTTGGAGCATTTATATTACGGCAAGAAGATACATCCCGACGCAGCTGCGCTTAGAGAGAAGGATTATGTAGCTCCCGGCAATACCATAACATATGATTCTTCAATAAAGGAAATGACGCTTGAATATAAAAGGCTTGAGTTTTCGTCCTACGGAAAGGGTGATATAAGGGAGCCCTTTATAGAAGTCATTAATCCGGACGGATCTTTAACCTCTGATTTTCTGTTTAAGGATGCTGTTATATCAAAGGGCAAGCCCGATCTTGAAATCCTTCCCTCATCCTATGATGAGAAGGGGGACACCGAGCATCTGTGCGTAATACTTAAGGATGAGGGCTATAATCTTACACTGGAACTTCATTATTACGTCTTTGAGGACTGTGATGTAATAACAAGAAATGCGAGATTTATAAATGATTCAAAAGAGACTGTTATTCTAAAGCGGCTTTTAAGTACCCAGCTTGATTTTATAAGTGATAAACTGTCCTTTACAACCTTTAACGGTGCCTGGGCCAATGAGATGAATAAGAATACTGCAACTGTAAATGGAGGGAAAATCATTAATTCCTCCAATATAGGCGCCTCCTCTAACAGATCCAATCCCTTTGTTATGATCCATGCCGTGGATGCTGCTGAGGACTATGGAAAATGCTATGGCATCAATCTTATATACAGCGGTAATCATTATGAATGCTTTGAGAGAACTTCACATTCTCTTTACCGCTTTGTTTCCGGAATAAATCCCTGTGGTTTTTCTTTTGAAATAACACCGGGTTCTGATTTTGTATCACCGGAATCGGTCATGACTTTTTCCGATAAGGGCTTTAACGGAATGAGCCTTAATATGCATGAATTTGTAAGGGAACATATAGTGCGCGGAAACTGGAAGAAGAAGGAGCGCCCTGTTCTTCTAAACAGCTGGGAGGCCTGCTATTTTGACCTTAATGAGAAGAAGATGCTCAAGCTTGCAAAAGAGGCGAAGGATGTGGGCGCAGAACTTTTCGTTATGGATGACGGATGGTTTGGAAACAGGGATGATGATACAAAGGCCCTTGGCGACTGGGACGAGAATTTAAAGAAGCTCCCGGGCGGCTTAAGCGGTCTTGGAAGAAAAATAAAGGCCCTGGGGCTTGATTTTGGAATATGGGTTGAGCCTGAAATGGTCAATACCTGCAGCTCCTTATATTATCTTCATCCTGACTGGACCTTGGAGATTCCTTCCCATAAGCACAGCGAAGGACGCAATCAGCGAGTTCTTGATTTAAGTAAGAGCGAGGTGTGTGATTTTATAATCGAGAAGATGAGCAGCGTGTTCTCATCTGCCGAAATTTCATATGTTAAATGGGACATGAACAGAATATTCAGCGATGCATATTCTCAGGGTTTTGATAAAAACCGCCAGCAGGAGATACCGCACAGATATATGCTGGGATTATACAGAGTAATGAAAACCCTTACGGAGAGATTCCCGGATATTTTATTTGAAGGCTGTGCATCCGGCGGTAATAGATTTGACCTCGGAATATTATGTTATTTCCCCCAGATATGGGCGTCTGATAATACGGATGCTTCCTGCAGGGCAGCGATACAGACAGGCTACAGCTATGGGTATCCTCAGAGCACCATAAGCGCCCATGTGAGCAACTGCCCCAATCATCAGACACTGCGCAATACTTCGATAGAGACAAGGTTTAATATTGCGGCATTCGGAATACTCGGATATGAACTTAATCTTTGTGATATATCAGATGCGGAAAAGGAAGCAATTGCAGCGCAGATTGCGGTTTATAAGGCTAACCGCGCTCTCCTTCAGTTTGGACATTTTTACAGGGGAGCAATCAATGAGAATGAATTTGAATGGACAGTTGCTGATGCTGATTCAAACAGGGCGGTGGGGCTTAAATTTATAAGACTTAAGAGGGCCAATGATGGGCTTAAATACTACCACGCCAGAGGATTATTAGAAAACGCGCGTTATCATTTTACAAACAGGGTAACACCGATAAACGTTAAAATATTTGGTGATCTTGTTAATTCAATTGCACCTGTGCATGTTAAGCAGGGGTCCATTATGCACGATGTAGTATCGAGGATTGTTAAGTTTAGTACCGAAAAGGATGACGGTTATTTCTACGGAGATATGCTTATGGAGGCCGGATACCTTATGAAGCAGGATTTTGTGGGAACCGGCTTTACGGAAGGAATGAGAGTATTTACTGATTTTGGATCGGCGATGTATTTTATTGAACGGGAGGACGTTTAATTGCCCGGAAGAAGACGCAGAAAGAGTGATGTATCTCTTTCGTATATGTATAAGGAGAAAAAATTTAAAATAACCATCCTGTATGATATCCTCTCATGGGTGTTCGGGATCGTGGTTGCGATTTTCCTGGCGGTGGTCATTGTATACATGTTCGGAATACGAACGAGCGTTGTGGGCTCGTCAATGGAGCCTAATCTGTCAAATGGCCAGGAAGTAATGATGGATAGGATAATATATCAGTTCTCGGCTCCCGCACGCGGTGATGTTGTTGTATTTCGGCCAAATGGCAATGAGAATGCGCATCTGTCGGTAAAGCGTGTTATTGGTGTGCCAGGTGACAGGATCCGTATAGCTTCCGGAAAGGTGTTTCTTAACGGTGTCGAATTTGAGGATGACTGGGCAGATGACACACGGGATGCAGGCGTTGCAGGTGATGAGATCACTTTGGGGGCGGATGAGTATTTTGTTATGGGAGACAACAGGCAGAATTCTGAGGACTCGAGAAGCGCCAATATCGGAAATGTGAGCCGCGGCATGATAGAAGGTAAGGCGTGGTTCCATCTTAAGAGCAGTAAGATGGGAGCAGGGAGGATAAAATAATGAATTTACAGTGGTACCCCGGTCACATGACAAAAGCGAAGCGCATGATGATGGAGGATATTAAGCTTATTGATCTTGTCATTGAACTTGTTGATGCAAGAATTCCTCTTGCTTCCCGCAATCCTGACATAGATGAAATTGCAGGCAGTAAGGCAAGGATGATACTGCTTAATAAGGCCGATCTTGCATCCCAAGAAGCAACAGCCGAGTGGGAAGAATATTTTAAGAAAGAAGGTCTTGCGGTAGTACCGCTTGACTGCCGCAGCCGGTTGGGAATCAATAAGATTCAAGGTGCAATACGAAGCGCCTGCGCCGCAAAAATCGAAAGGGATAAGGCAAGGGGCATTATGAACCGCCCTATAAGGGCGATGGTCGTGGGTATTCCAAACGTCGGAAAGTCAACCTTTATTAACACAATCTGTAAAAGAGCCTGCACAAAGACGGGTGATAAGCCGGGTGTTACAAAGGGCAAGCAGTGGATAAAACTCGATAATAAAACAGAACTTTTGGATACTCCCGGGATATTGTGGCCTAAATTCGAAAACGAGGATATAGGCCGCAAACTGGCATTTATAGGCTCAATAAATGATGATATAATTGATTCACGCTCCCTTGCATGTCTTCTTATAGATGAACTTGATACAGCATCCCCTAATGCAATAGAAAACAGATACGAGGTTGCAAAAGGCGATACTGCTTTCGATACGCTTTGTGCCATAGCAGGGGCGCGGGGATGCCTTAAGAAGGGCGGAGAGATTGATGATAAAAAAGCAGCCGATATTGTGCTTGATGAATTCAGAAGCGGTAAGCTCGGGCGAATAAGCCTTGAGAGACCGTAAAAAAGCAGCGCTAAGCCTACGGCCCAATCGTATGCATAATATTTTCGCGCATTAGCCGCTCGCTAAGAGTC
>R03__coassemble_219_pt1 | contig 36135 bp, 30 predicted proteins | sample R03__metabat2_low_PE_060 | metagenome-assembled genome bin R03
CTTATGGTCTGTCTTTCGGACCATTAGTACATTGTATCGGTATGAGCACTTACAGCCCACAAACAACATGAAGTATTCTATCACAGTAATCCGCATAAGTAAAGCAAAAACTCACATAACTTCAGCCTCTAACTGTTTCCGGTCTACCTTTCCGTTCTTATTTACGGGAAGTGAATCCATTTTTACTGTTTTACCCGGAATCATAAATGCCGGAAGCTTATCCCTTAAAGATTGGGACAATGAATCCTTTTCGCAGCCGCCCGTGTATACCAGAATGATTTTCTTATGTGCATGATCATACAGGCACACTGCTCTTTCCACTCCGTCTAAAGAGCCCGCAGCCGATTCTATATCGCCAAGCTCAATTCGCTGCCCCATATGCTTAATCTGAAAATCCTTGCGGGAAGTGTAATACAATAGCCCCGCATCATCATATTTGCCGAGATCGCCTGTTTTGTATATTCTCTCAGGCAGGCAGGCGTTTGCGGGATTTAAGGTGAATGATTCTGCTGTCTTTTCGGGATTCTTATAATACCCCAAGGCCAGGCACTCACCTGCCACGCAGATCTCCCCCTCTTTATCCGGCTTATTGATCACCTTATCCTCTTCATCAAGCAAAAATACCTTCTCATTATCAAAAGGTATTCCTATCGGCAGGATTTCCTGATTGTCATATTCTCTGTCAAGAATGTGATATGTGCAGTTGCAGGTAATTTCAGTGGGACCGTATAGGTTTACATAACGTGCATGCGGCTGATACTTTTTCCATTTATTAAGCTGTTTTATTGGCATAAGCTCGCCGCTAAACATAACTTGCGTTATTGTATCAGGATTCCTATACCCAAAGCCGTTCATCGTTGATACAAAGCACATTGCCGTCACTGCCCATATAAGAGTCGTGACCTTATTATCGCACAGATAATCCATAAGAAGCGTCGGATTGGAAAAATAACTTCTCGGTATTATAACAACCTTGGCCCCCGTATACAGACCACTGTATATGTCCTTAACCGACACATCAAAATCAAAAGGCGCCTGGTTGGCGATAATATCCTGCTTATTTATGCCAAAGGTCTTCGTAAATACGCTTATAAAATCAATAACCGAAGCATGCCCTACCGCAACACCTTTTGGCGTGCCTGTGCTTCCGCTGGTAAAGTTTACATAAAGTGGGGACAGGCTGTAAAATGTCTTTTGCGCCTTAGATAAAAGCAGCGCGTCATCAGCAGCATCATCAGCAGCTGCTGCAGAGGCATTTATTAAAAGTTCCTCTATAAGGATTACATGATTTTCGCTGCTGCAAAAAGCATCGCCCATATATTCCTTAAGCCTGTCAACATTATCCTTATCCGTAATAATGACATTCGGACTGACAGTCTCTATTATATTTAATGCCCGCTCTTTAGTCTGCCTTATGTCAAGGAACGCATAGAAGGCATTGCAGTAAACTCCTCCGAACATGACGGGAAGCGCAGCTACGCACTTTTCCATATAAAAAAGAACGGAATTATCACGCTCTGCAGGATCAATCAGCCCCTCCTTAATAAACCAGGCTCCCACCTCTTGGGATTTTTTAAGGAGATTTCCAAAGGAAATCTCCCTATCAGGATCCGAAAAAGCTATCTTATCGCCAAACCGTTTTGCCGACTCTTCAAGCATTTCTAGAATATTATTCATCCTGAAGCCTTTCTATCATGGAAAGCATCGCCTCAGCACTGTTGAAATTCTCCGGAATTATCTGAAGCGCCGGAATCTCCACATCAAATTCCTCATTGATGGCGGCAACAATCTGAAGAATATCAAAAGACTCAAGAATACCGTCATCAATCAGTGTGTCACAACTTTCAAAATCAATGTCATCCCTTACCTCTGAGAGCAGATCAAGCAACGTATTAAGCATAAAATTACCTCCCTTTTTAAATAACGTATGCTACTTAATAATCCTTCTCTATTTCCACGCCACTTCATTTACACAATGTTCCCGGCGCAGTTAATCTCATCTGTATATATAAAGTCACGCTTAAGTGACAATCCTTCCTTCTCGGAATAAATATATACCCTCGGAATCTGCCTTGATAAAAAAAGTGCATTCCCTTCTGTTACAGAATACGCCCCGCATCTGTAAAAAGCAATAACATCACCTATATAAAGTCTGTTTAATTCAACATTTCTTACGAGTACATCAGCAACCGTACACAGGCTTCCGCATATACAGTAAGGCATCTTCTCACTTTCCTTATCATCCGCTCCTGTAGGTTTATCCGCACCGGCTATCACTTCCATCTGCGGCACTCTCATGGCCATATTCTGCCCGTAATACACAAGATGGTTGATTCCTCCGTCGCATATTGCATAATTGCCGCCCTTATTGCTCTTAATATCGCATACACCGGTAAGATAAGTTCCGCAGGGCGCTGCCAGAAATCTTCCAAGTTCTATCCCCACAGGGTACTCTAAAGCAAAAGCCTTTACTATTTCAGCCGCCTCAACAAGCAGGGACATATCATCCTCTTCGCAGGTTTCTTTATAGTATTCGATTTTAAGCCCTAAGCCAAGTTCCACAAGATTCGGCGCAAAATCATATGCATCCTTCGCTTTTTTTAAGAATTCCCGAAGATGCTTAATATCCTTATCCACTCCTGCTGCAGACTTCTGGGTCCCGGAAAAATAGTGAATACCCATAATATCAAGAAAATCATAGGAATCCTTATCGCCTAATAGGGTAAATATATCTTCCTCGGACATGCCAAACTGATTGCCGCTTGATAATCTTAAGATTACCTTCTGCTTTTTATTAAGCTTTGCACACACATCATTTATTATAGCCGCATGACGCAGGCTCTCGGCTGTCATTATATCTGCGCCGTCATTATCGTATTCGGCTGCTTTTCTTACATCCTCATACCCTTTATTAACGCCCGAATATATTATCCTGCTGCCCTTAATATTATATCTGCCGCAAAGCTTAAGCTCCCCGGGGCTGCAGACCTCCACGTGGGCAAGCTTTGCAGGTATGCATTCAAGCAAAAAGGGATTTGCTTTTATCGAATAGGTAAGCGGAAGGGTGCCAAACGCTTCCTGCACCACATCTATTCTTTTTATAAAAGCATCCTTGTCAAAATAAAAAGCGGGGGTTGCTTTTTCTTCCGTATTGTTTTTTATATATTCACGCAGATCCATATTATATAAATATTCCTTTTTAATGCGCCTACGCCTTCTTGACATCAGTTTCGCCCTTATTATAAAGTGCAAAAGCAATATTCGTGGCATGGTCGGCTACGCGTTCAAGTCCTGATATTACATCAGAGAAAAGCATTCCTGCTTCAGGATCACATTCATTCCTTGTAAGTCTGTCTACGTGATTTTGCTGATACTCACGTTCCTTCCTATCCACCTCATCCTCAAGGCGCAGCATATCGTTAAGATGCTCCTTTGAATTAGATACAAACATTTCTACTGAGTAGCGTATCATATTATTGACCATATCAAGTATCGTACCCATCTCACGCTGGGCAACCTTGGAAAATCCAACACCCCGCTCAATACGTACCTTGGCCGCATCCGCCATATTTTCCGCATGGTCGCCTATTCTCTCTATATCATTTACAACATGGAACAGGGCACCTATTTCCTTTGCGTCCTGAACCGGCAGATTAGTCTGGGAGATCTTGACAAGGTAATCGGTTATTGCATGATTAAGAAAGTTAATATTCTCTTCAACCGAATATACCTCCTCTATATCCTCTTCATCAAGCGTTATAAGGGCATTCATGCCGCGGTTTAGATTCTCGCTTGCAAGCGTTGCCATTCTTTCAAGTTCCTTGCACACATCAACATATGCCGTTGCAGGCGAGAATATGTTCTTATCACTGATATATTTAAGCTGAAAGCTCTGACGATAGCTGATTTTCTCATCCTGACCCGGAACCAGTATATAGGTAAGCTTTACGATTGCCTTGGTAAAGGGGAATAATACGATAACCTGGGCGATACGGATGATAGTATGCATGTTGGCCACAAATCTTCCCTTATTGCCGCCGGAAAGCCCAAGAACCCAGTCAATAAACCAGTCTCCGCAGGTTGCGAACATGATGCAGGCAAGCGTCACGCCAAAGACATTGAACAATAAATGCAGCATTGCCGCCCTTTTGGCATCCTTTTTGCCGCTTAGTGAAGTTAGCAGCGCCGATGTGCAGGCACCTAAGTTACAGCCCTGCACAAAATAGCAGCAGGTGTTAAGGTCCATAAGGCCCTGGGCCGCCATAAGAAGTATTATTGAAACTGTTACGGAAGAACTCTGGACTACTGCCGTAATGACAGTTCCTACTAAAAGCGCAATTATCGGATTATTAATAAGAGATAAGGCATTAAGAATCTCCGGAATATCCTTAACATTTCCCATGGAGGATGCCATATTGGCTATTCCCATAAAGAGGATACCAAAGCCGGCCAATATCTCACCGACCTTCTGAATGCCCATCTTCTTGCCAAACAGCATCATTACGACGCCTGCAAGGACAAAGAAGGGCGCATATGCCGCAAGGTCAAAGGATACAAGCTGGGAGGTTACCGTCGTACCTATGTTGGCACCGAATATAACTCCTATTGCCTGATACAGATTCATGATTCCCGAGTTGACAAAGGTTACCACCATAACCGTGCAGGCTGAGGAGGACTGGATTATCGCGGTAAATACAATACCTACAAGAAGACCGGTAAAGGTATTCTTGGTGAAGAATTCAAGTATTGAACGCAGCTTTGCGCCTGCCGCCCTCTCAATACCTTCGCTCATCATATGCATTCCGTAAAGGAACAATCCTAACCCCCCGCACAGGGGGATAATAATCGTTGTCAGCATTCACTCTTCTCCTATAGGGGATGTTCTCTATGCCAGATCTGGGCATTTATAAGTTCGCCTTTAAACTGTTCTATTCTCTTTTCCTGGGAAATGTATGCAGACTCATCACCTTCAAAGGCCTTACGGACGAACTGATAAAAGCCTACCGACACATTATCCTTTCCGATATTTCTGTTGCTGTCAAACATATAGGTCTCTATACGCTGCTTCTTACCTGAGGCAAAGGAAATCGCAGGATAATAAACATCATCATGAAGCACTTTTGTATAATAAATACCCTCGGCCGGAAGAAGTTTTTTCTCATCAACAGCCAGCACGCAGAACGGAAGCCCGAATTTTTGTCCCATGCCGCCGCTTTTCTTAAAATTGCCGTGCACGAAATAGGGCCAGCGTGATTTTGACATATAATCAGACACATCGCCTTTTATCACTATATCCCTTAAAAGTGTCGAAGATATGACCTGTCCCTTTTCATCCTTGATTTTATCTATGATAATGCATTCAAAATCATGCTTCTTGGCAAATTCCTTAAGCATTTTGGCATTGCCTTTGGCTCCGTGGCCGAAGCTGCAGTCCGTACCTGCAACAACAACACCCATTTTAAGCTGGTCAAGCAGCACATCTTCTATAAAATTTTCTGCCGATATGCTTGCCGTATTCTCTCTGAAGGGATATTCAATCAGTATATCAACGCCCATCTCCGCCATTACATAACGCTTCTCCTGTGCCGTCATAAGCGTCCTGTTCGGCGCATCCACGAAGAAGAGATTAGGTGGAAAATCAAACGTCATAACGCAGGTCTTATAGCCGCGCTCCTTATAGGACATAAGGGTATTTAAAATCAGTTCATGGCCCTTATGCACGCCGTCGAATTTGCCTATTGCAACCGCCGTCTTATCCTTTAGCTGAAAGTCAATTGTTCCGTTAATTACCTGCATATTCTTCTCCGTTCGGTATGAGCGCCTTTAGCGGCAGATGCTCATGTAAGAAACATTTTATAGGGCATAAGCATCCGCTGTTGTTCATTATATTCATACACGCCTGCAAAGCTTCCTGCCGAATCATAAATTCGAAACTTAATACCAGCGCAGGGGCTTTTTCCGGCACCATCCCACGCAATCTCTTTAGGCAGCGGATTTCCGTTATGCACCGGTTTATCAAACTTCTCATCAAGCCTTAAAGCGGGACAATCATTAAAAAATTCATCAACAGGAATTATATGCTCTTCTAAAGTTCCCGCATCCATATATTCCTGCGCCCGGGCAAGTGTTATTGCGTCATCTGCTTTAAACTGCCCTACCCTAAGTCTTGTAAGGTCTTCCATAAGGCCGCCGCAGCCTAAGCGTTCGCCTATATCATTGCACAGCGTTCTTATATAAGTGCCCTTGCCGCAGCAAACCGTCATAGTAATCCTCGGAAGCTTTATCTCATTAATATCTATACTGTAAATGCGTACTCTGCTTGGCTTCCGCTCCACCGTAATGCCGCTTCTTGCAAGATCATAGAGCTTTTGTCCGTTTATTTTTTTTGCGGAATACATGGGCGGTATCTGGTCATATTCGCCGACAAAGCCGGCTATCGCTTCCCTTATTTTATCCTCCGTAAGGGATGCAGAATCCTTAGCTCCCGCCGCATAACTGCATTGTGTGACTTTCCCCCAGATATCCTGTGTATCACTTACCATGCCAAGCAGCAGCGTGGCCTTATATACCTTGTCATGGTCCGTCAGCATATCGCACAGCTTCGTAGCACTCCCTAAGCACACCGGAAGCACTCCCGTTGCCATCGGATCAAGCGTCCCCGTGTGGCCTATCTTCTTCATATGGCATATGCCCCGAAGCTTTGCCACCACATCATTTGACGTAAAATTTTGTTCCTTGTAAATATTAAGTATTCCGTTCATTCAAATACGCCCCGCCACCAGGATTTACACGCCAAGCTGCCCGGCTATCAGGCTTTACATGCCAAGCTGCCCGGCTATCTCCTTTGAGAGCGCATTTATTATGTCATAAACCGTGCCGTTCATTTCCACACCGGCAGCCCTGTCATGGCCGCCTCCGCCGTAAGGTTTGGCAACCTTTGCCACATTTACTTCACCGTTTGAGCGCATGCTCACCTTATACCTGAGGGATTCCACCTCATATAGGAAAATCGCAACCTCAACGCCCCTTGTATTCTGCAGCTGATTGACAATTCCCTCAAAGTGCTTGGGCTGTACCTGATAGAAATCCATCATTTTCCTGTCAATAACAGAAAAGATGCACTTTTCGTCCATAAACCGGACGCTCTCTAAAAGAGCACGTCCTAATATCTGGTTCTGGACATATGATTTTTCATGAAATGTCTTCCGTATTATCTGCGGTCCGTCAAAATCATATTCCGTAAGACGCCCAACTATCTCGAACGCATGACGCGACATGTTGGCGTACTGAAAGACTCCCGAATCGTGGACAATGCCCGTGTAAAGAGCCATTGCCACATCATTATCCATGTACTCCTCCTTAAAGAGATCAAAGAGTACCTCGCAGGTAGCACAAGCCTTAGGGCGAATATAATTGACATCCGCAAAGCCGGTATTCGATTCATGATGGTCTATGCAGATTCTTTTTGCAGCCCCGTCAAAATACTGCTGCGCCTTATCAAGACGCCCCAGATCGGATGAATCAAGGGCAATAAATACATCATAGGGCTCACAGGGCTCATAGTCGCCGTCAATTTCATCATAACCCTTTAAATATCCGAAGATTAAGGGCATGTTGCTTAAATATACTTTAACCGTAATATCGCCTAAAGCATTATAAAGGTAATTGCGCATGGCAAGGCATGATGAAATCGCATCTCCATCGGGGCGCACATGTCCTGCTATACCTATTCTTTTGGCTTCGCCTATTTCCTTAAGAAGATCCATACAGGCCTTATTCCTCCTCATCGTCTCTATTAGGCATCTGTTCCATCACGTCATCAATCATCTGTGACATTTTCATACCGTATTCCGTAGATTCATCGGATATAAAGGTAAGAGTCGGAGTGTTCCGAAGATTAAGCGTTGCAGCAAGCTGGCGGCGCATATAACCCTCGGCACTCTTTAAACCCGCAAGTGTTTCGCTTCGTTTTTCTTTATCACCAAGCACGCTTATCCAGACCTTGCAGGTCTTAAGATCCGGTGCTACCTCCACTGCCGTAACGCAGGTCATCGGCGCAATCCTCGGATCCTTAATATCTCCGCGGATCATATCCGCAAGGGCCTTTTGGACCTCGGAATTGATCCTTGTATTCTTAACGCTGTTCTTTCTCATGTTCTGGGTACCTCAACCATAATATAGGCTTCCACGATATCAAGCTCCTCAAAACCGCCCCAGTCTTCAAATACAAGTCCGCATTCAAAGCCTGACTTTACTTCCTTGGCGTCATCCTTGAATCTCTTTAAGGATGCAAGCTTGCCCTCATGAACAAGCTCTCCCTGACGGGTAATACGTACCAGACAGTTTCGCTGGATCATACCGTCAAGCACATAAGAGCCTGCGATATTTCCGATTCCGCTTGCCTTGAATATCTGACGTATCTCCACATGGCCGATGATTTTCTCCTCGAAAATAGGATCAAGCATACCCTTCATGGCTGCTTCAACATCCTCAATTGCCTTGTAGATTACATCATAAAGCCTTACATCTACGCCCTCGGTCTCAGCCGTATCCTTAGCTGCCGCATCGGGACGTACATTAAAGCCGATTATTATTGCATTGCTGGCGCTTGCCAAAATCACATCCGACTCGTTAATTGCACCAACACCCGAATGAATGACTTTAACAACAACCTCTTCATTTGAAAGCTTAAGAAGGGATTCCTTAACTGCTTCCACAGAACCCTGTACATCAGCCTTAAGTATGAGATTAAGCTCCTTTAAATTGCCGGCCTCAATCTGTGAGAACAGCTGATCCAAGGACATCTTGGCCTTTGTGTCCGCAAGGAGTTTTGCCTTGTTCTGTGCAATAAAGGTATCTGCAAAGTTCTTGGCCTCCTTATCAGAGGAAAGTGCCATAAATATCTCTCCTGCACCCGGCACATCATTAAGACCTAATATCTCAACGGGTGTTGATGGTCCTGCTTCCTTGACACGTCTTCCGTTATCATCGATCATGGCGCGCACCTTACCATGGCATGCGCCTGCGGCGATAAAATCACCCACCTTAAGTGTACCCTTCTGAACAAGTACAGTGGCAACAGGGCCGCGTCCCTTGTCAAGTTCTGCCTCAATAACAAGACCTCTTGCCTTACGCTTTGCATTGGCCTTAAGCTCCAATATATCACTTGTAAGCAGTATCATCTCAAGGAGCTGTGCTATACCCTCGCCGCTCTTTGCGGAAACCGGTGCGAATACTGTGCTGCCGCCCCAGTCCTCGGGGATAAGATCATATTCTGAAAGTTCCTGCTTAACCCTGTCAATATTAGCCGAGGGCTTATCTATCTTATTAACGGCAACAATGATCTCTATGCCTGCTGCCTTGGCATGATTTATGGCTTCCACGGTCTGGGGCATAACGCCGTCATCTGCCGCAACGACCAGGATTGCAATATCTGTTGCATTGGCGCCGCGCATACGCATTGCGGTAAAAGCCTCATGACCCGGTGTATCAAGGAAAGTGATCTTACGGCCGCCTATTTCAACAACATAAGCACCAATAGCCTGTGTGATTCCGCCGGCCTCGCCCTCTATTACCTTTGTATTACGTATCGCATCAAGAAGCGATGTCTTACCATGATCGACATGGCCCATAACACAGATTACAGGCGGACGTGAGGTAAGTGTTGCAGGATCGTCCTCCTCCTCGCGAAGGAGTTCCTCAATCACATCTACAACGACTTCCTTCTCACAGAGGATCTCATACTCAACTGCTATCTCTTCTGCCTCTTCGTAACTGATCTCCTCATTGACGGTAACAACCTTACCGCCTAAGAACAGTTTCTTTATTATCTGCGCCGAAGGGATCTTCATCTTATCTGCAAGATCCTTTATTGTAATCACTTCAGGAATTGTGATTACTTTGATTTTCTCTTCTGCTGCCTCTTCCTTTTTCTTATCGGAAGGACGCTCAAGCTTGGCAACCTTCGCTCCCTTTACGGGCTTTCCGCCGCGGAAGCCGTCCTCATTGCCAAAGCGCTCATCCTTCTTCTTATCATTCCTTCTGCGGTCATTTCTGTCTGCGCCGCGCTTTAAATCATCCTTTGCGGAAGATTTATCGGAAGCATAATTTTTACTCTGATTGATTATTACGCCGTTCTTGTTAAAGGGCTTGCCGTCGCCGCCTCTTTGCGGCCTGTCGCCCTGAGAGCGTCTGTCATTCTGACTTCTGTCGCCCTGGGGACGCCTGTCGCCCTGACTTCTATCGCCCTGGGGACGTCTGTCCCCCTGACTTCTATCGCCCTGGGGACGTCTGTCACCCTGACTTCTATCGCCCTGGGGGCGTCTGTCACCCTGACTTCTATCACCCTGACTTCTATCGCCCTGGGGGTGTCTTATATCATTCTGCGCTTCATCGCTCTTAGGTCTGTCATTTACAGGGCGAGCGCTTACCTGTGCCTGCGCTGCAGCAGTTCCCTTATTATTGTCAGCGCCATTGCCGTTATCCACAGCATTGCCGTTAATGCTCTCTTTGACTGCTTTATCGTTTTTTTGTGCCTGCTGAAGGCTTTCCCTGCGAAGCTGCTGTGCATCACGATTACCCTCCTGGGGATTGTTCTCTAAATATCTTGCCTGGCGTGCTGCCGTTGTAGGTACGGTAGGTCTTATTATTCCTGAAGAGGGCCGTACAGGCGCGCCGCTTCTTTGTCCGTTTCCTAAAGAGCCCCTTGAGTTATCCGGACGTCCCTGACCCTGCTGGTTCCTGTTCTGCTTACCGGATACCACGATGATCGTTGATTTCTTTTTCTTGCCGGGAGCAGCCTGTCCTGCTATTTCGATTTTCTTCTTCGGCGCCATGGCAGCTTCCTGCGTCTTTACGGCTTCTGCTGCTTCGCCCTTTGCTTCTGCTGCTTCGCCTTTAACAGGTGCTGCTGCTTCAGTATTTTCTACCTTTTTGGTCTCTTCAGCCTTTTTACTCTCTTCCGGTGTGCCGGCCTTACCAAGCTTTTTCTTAACGCCTGCTGCCTCTTCCTCTTCAAGTCCCGAAGAAGCCGTTTTGCCTTCAATGCCAAGATCTGCAAGGCAGGCAATTATGTCTTTACTTGTAACATCTATTTCCTTTGCAAGTTCATGTACTTTTATTTTCGCCATCAATTACTACCTCCGTCGATTCTATCGATAATCTGTTTGGCCATACCCTGATCAAGTACTGCAAGAGAAGCTCTGAATTCTTTGCCTATGCAATGACCTATTTCTTCCTTCTGTCCGTATTCCCTGTACGGAATTTTATGATGTGCGCACATATCCTTAAACTGCTTGCGTGTACGCTCCGATGCATCCTCGGCCACAATCACAAGCCTTGCTGTATGTGCCTTTACGGCTGACTCAGTCATAAACTCGCCGCTTGCAATGCATCCTGCCCGCTGGGAGAGGCCTAAATATTGCAAAATAGGATTCTGCTTCACTTACCTTACTCCTTATTCAGCCAAATCCTCGGAAGCCTCATCAAAGGTTTCTTCGGTATCGCCCTCATATTCATAATCTTCAACATCATACTCATCATCTTCGTACTCTTCATCATCCATATAATCCTCAAGGCGGAATCCGGGAGTATCCTGAGCCTGAGTAGCTGATTTAATATCTATCTTGAAATTAGTAAGCCTTGCAGCAAGGCGTGCGTTCTGTCCTTCCTTGCCTATTGCAAGTGACAACTGGTTATCAGGCACAACAACCTTAGCCGTCTTCTCTTCGCCGTCAGCAAATACAAAGTCGACTCTTGCCGGAGACAATGCATTCTCTATAAGGATACCGGGGTTCTCATCCCAGTTGATGATATCGATTTTCTCACCCTTAAGTTCATCAACAACTGCATTAACACGTGAGCCATTCATGCCTACGCATGCGCCTACGGGATCTATGTCCGGATTGTTTGACCATACTGCCATCTTGGTACGGCTGCCTGCCTCACGGGCAATTGCCTTTATCTCAACGCTGCCGTCACGGATTTCCGTAACCTCAGCCTCAAAAAGACGGCGCACAAGCTCCGGATGGGTTCTTGAAACGGAGATTCTGGGTCCTCTGTTATTCTGCTTAACCTCCACAACATAGACCTTAACTCGCTCATTAGGGCGAAGTGTTTCTGTCTTAATCTGCTCCGACTCAGGCAGAAAGCCCTCTGCTTTACCTAAATCTATGGAAATATTCTTGCCGATATATCTCTGAACGATACCGGTAACAACATCCCGCTCCTTACCCTGGAAGGCCTTTACAAGAACATTTCTCTCCTCCTCACGGATTTTCTGGAGAATGATATTCTTGGCATTCTGTGTAGCTATACGTCCGAATTCCTTGGACTGTACATCAATATCAATAACATCTCCGGCCTTAACCGAAGGGTCTATAAGCTTAGCCTCTTCCTTTGATATCTGGAGCACGTTATCCTCGGGCTTCATGGCAACTGTCTTAGATGCTATTACCTTAAAATCTCCTGTCTGCCTGTCTATTTCCACACGCATATTGTCTGCCTTGCCGAAATGCTGTGCACAGGCTGTAAGGAGTGATTTTTCAATAGCCTCAAACATAGTCTCCTTGCTTATGTCCTTTTCCTTTTCGAGCATATCCAATGCTTCAAGTAATTCTGCGTTCATATCTACCTTCCTCTCTTATCATATATTTGAATTGATTTATCTTTTTTATGTAAAGCGGACATTCGCATTCCGCTTTGCTCCATGCTCATGAACGCAGGCTGCTTCGCAGCACGTCAGAAGGGGCTTTAACCCCTCCTGACGCAAGCATCCCCCTTGACCCCCGCCTACGTCTCTTCGACTTAGAGGCGGGGGATTGCTTAACTGCGTTCAAATACTTATCATGCCGTATTTGGCGCCGAATGCGCCGACAAAATAATCTTTGGTTCTCAAAGCTCTACTGCCAAAGCAACCTTTGCGATATCCCTCCTTGCAAAGACTGAATCCTTATCCCCGATTTCAAGCGTTATGCTGTCATTATCAAAGGCAACCAGCACACCGCTAAATTCCTTAACAGAGTCTATCGGTTTATAGGTCTTAAGTTCTACTCTTCGCCCTATACTCCGCATAAACTCCTTATCCTTTTTAAGCTGACGCCCAAGTCCCGGCGAAGAGACTTCAAGGATATATGCATCCTCAATATAATCATCCTCGTCAAGCTTATCGGAAAGCTTCCTCGACACGCTGACGCAATCGTCAATGGCAATCCCGCCTTCCTTATCAATGTAAGCTCTGAGATAATAATCCGGGCCTTCCTTAACATACTCAACGTCCCATAGTTCGAAGCCAAGTTCCTCAAGTATTGGTGTAAGCAGGGCCTCTGTCTTTTGTTCTATCGTTTCTCTTTTTGACATATCCTCTCCATACAGCAGTGCCCCGTTATTTCCCTGAGCACTCTTCACAATGAAAGAAGTGAGCCGCACGGCTCACTTCTAACCTAAACATCATTACCATAAGCATGATAACACCTGCCAAAGTAAAATTCAATAACTTTTTACCAAAAGATTTGCGTGGCACGGTAAGCAAATACGATTGCAAGGCCTATCAGAATCCCACCGCAGATATCCGTAAACCAGTGAACTCCCGACAGAAATCTTGCAGCAACCGTAATAACCGCAAGGATAATACACGCTGTCTTAAGTATTGTAATAATCCTCTTATCCTTAAGTCTTATTCTCCCGAAGAGATTAGCAGTAACTCCCATTATTGCAACAGCGAGCATTGTATGGCTTGAAGGAAAGGAGGCCTCTGGATAAGATGCTCCATCTTCAAGTATGGGCCTATAATTTATAATAACTATTTCAAAGAACAGATATATAACAGCAAGCAGAGCAAATGCACACATTGCGTAAAAATACGGTTTGGGAATATTCTTAAAGCTCTTATCCCTAAAAAGTGAAAACGCTCCAACTCCAAGCAGCAGTGCCGCTATTAAGATTTCAAATATTCCAAGGAGCTTGGATATTAAATAAAATGCATCATTTGTCCCTATTAAATCACGAAAATATCCGTTTATTCCGGATAGCCCCACGCAGGTATCTGCCGGCCCTATAGCACCAACGTCAACAGTCTTAAGCAGCATGATAAGCAGGATAAATGCCGCAAATAAGCCGGCTGATACGATAGCATCTACTCTTTTTTTCATAAACAAGTCATCTCCTAACGCCCCTACTCAATTCAAATACGCCTCCTGGCGTATTTGGCGCCGAATTTGCGTTGCCTTGGCAACATATTCCTCTGCAAATTCGTGCGCATCCTGCCGGAGGCTTTAACTCAGTCGGAGATTGGACCCCGACTGAGTTTGTTTTGTTATAACCCCCACCTACGTTATTACGTAGAGGCGGGGGATTTCTCCGACTGAGTTGAAACCAGTTCGATGTCAAAATTAAGCTCTTTTCCTGCCATCTCGCTGTTGGCGTCAAAGGTTATATCAGTTTCCGTCTTGGCTGTGACTTTCACCATAAAGGGCTGGCCGTAGGAATTGGTAAGATACGCCTTCGATCCGACTGATAAGGTTTCAGCTCCGGGAAGTTCCTCGATCCTGACGGTAAAAATCGCCTCCGGATCCGCCTCGCCATAGGCTTCAGAGGGCATAAGATGGATACTCTTCTTATCTCCCACCTGCATATCAAGCACAGCCTTATCGAACCCTTCTATCATCATGCCTGCTCCGCAGACAAATTCAAGCGGCTCTCCTCTGTCATAGGAAGAATCAAACTGCTCTCCGTCATTAAAGGTACCCCTATAGTGAACCCTTACGGTTTTCCCGGCATTAGGCCCATCATAGAGTATTTCAGCCGGATGGCAACCCGAGCACCCCGCACAGCTTCCGCCGCAGCCATGGCCCTCCTCCTCATGATCGTGATGATCGCAGGTTACGCCTTTATCAGTAAGCTCACCCCTAAGGTAAGCATTAACTGCCACATCAGCATCTCCGCTCTGCCCTGCACATACAATAAGACCTGCATCGCTTAAGGCCGCCTGTGCGCCTGCGCCCATTCCGCCGCATATAAGCACATCTATGTCCTTTTCGGCAAGAAGGTATGCCAAAGCCTCGTGTCCTATACCGTTTGAGCTCATCACCTCGCTTGAGGTGATTTTATCATCCAAAACCTCATAGACCTTAAACTGCTCCGTTCTTCCGAAATGTTCAAAAATATTACCGTCTTCATAAGTAACCGCTATTCTCATTTTTAGTCTCCTTATTATTAATATTATTTATCCAAGGTATTTATACAAAACCTCACTCAAAACCGCCTGCGTTGTTGGCTTAAATACTGCCTGCGCAAAGCCATGGGAAGCATATTCCTCTTCAACCCCCTTTATGGCATTTGCAGTAAGTGCTATCACAGGCGCTGCCGCATTAAGACCGCCTTCCTGCTCCTTGAGCCTTTTAAGAGTCTCTATTCCATCCATTTCCGGCATATAGTGATCTAAGAAAATCAGATCGTATTTATTCTCTTTGGTCTTATCAAGAGCCTCTTTACCGGAAAGCGCCGTATCAACATTAACCTTTGTGGCCCTAAGCAGCGCCTTTATAACCTTTAGGTTAACGGCATTGTCATCAACCACAAGAACCCTCTTGTCAGGATTCTCATAAAGCTTAGCCTCTTCCTTTTTATCCGGGGTATCAAGGCTGCTCCTAAAGTCTCCTACTGCCGTGTCATCTACGACAGCAAATTCCATATCAAAGGCGAAAGTCGAACCCCTGCCGTAATCACTTTTAACCTCGAGCTTTGAATTCATCATATCAAGAAGTCCCGATACTATATTCATGCCGAGCCCTGTGCCCTCAATATTCTTATTGTCCCGAAGGTCAAACCGCTCAAAGGCTTCAAAGAGTTTCGCTATATCCTCTTCCTTTATTCCCTTTCCGGTATCGCTGACCTCAAAACGCAGCTTTATGTTATTGCCGGTGCGCTCCCGGCAGCTGATCTTAAAGGTTATTTCTCCCTTTTCAGTATACTTGACAGCATTGCTCAAAAGGTTCATGAGCACCTGGCGCAGATGCGTATCATCACCGTGAAGGCGCTTTGGAAGCTTATTATCCACATCAAATACAAGGGCAAGATTCTTATCCTCAGCCCGCAGCGCAAACATCGTATATATGCTGCCTGCAAAGCTTCCTAAGTCAAAATCATCCTCTATAAGTTCCATCCGCCCGCTTTCAATCTTGGAAAAATCAAGTATCTCATTTATCGTTCCAAGCAAGCTTACAGCCGCCTTATAGGCATCATCCGCATAACCCTTTATATTTAAATCCTCTGCAGATTTAACTATTATCTCGTTCATACCCATTATGGCATTCATGGGTGTACGTATCTCATGGGACATACGTGCTAAGAAGTCGGATTTGGCATGATTGGCCCTGTTTGCCTCATCAACTGCCGCCTTAAGCTGTACCTGCCTCTCTTCAAGCTCAGCCTTCTGCTTCTTGATAAGGACCTCGGCTTCAAGACGCTCCGAAACATATTCGTCCATCATGCTCATTGAGGATATGATTTTACCGGCAGTACCATCCTCCGCCCGCTCTATTACCTGAAGGAGCATCCTGTACCAGCAGCCTGTCGTCTTATTCTTCCACTCAAATTCGCGCTTATCGCAGTCTGTGAACATGACGCTTCGCAGATTATCAGTGTCAAATACTGACGAGATATCTTCTTCGCCCATGTATTCACAGTCGGATAAAAAATCCCTTATCGCGTTTATAAAGTCATCGGGATTCTCCAACCCGCATATATTGTCTTCATCGTTCTTAATAAGATTGATTTTTCCGGTAGCAAGATCCGTTACGAATATCAGATTGTAGGTATTGGCAAGCGATTCGATTATGGCTGCGTTCAGCTTATTCTTATCAAGCTCTTCCTGGGAAACAAGTGTTGCAGAGCCGTAGGCCTTAAAAGGCTTGCCGCTTTCATCAAATTCCGTTGTGTATTTAACACGGAAAGGAACACGGCCCACGGTAAGTGGAATCACAGCCTCAAGCTCTTTTACTCCCTCATGGATTTTGCGGTGCCAGTCGCGGTACATATCGGCATAATCAGGCGGAAATATCCCGGCTTCTATCGCCGGCTCCGGATAATTCTCAACAAGCGCGGGGAGGCCCAAATCCCTCATGCACCTAAAGCACGGACGCATCTCCTTTGTGGCAACGGTGTATTCCCAGTAATATATATTGATCTGCTCACTGGCAATCTTAAAACGGCGCTCACTCTCCTTAAGTGTATCAAGATTGGTGCGCTCACCGGTTATATTCCTTATGGCGTTGTAGATTATATGACCCGCATCAGTTTCTTCTATATACACAAGACGGCTTCTTATAAAAACCGTATCGCTGCCGCAGCAGTTTAATATCTGACGGCATTTAGTCTCGCACAGGGTTTCACCCTTATTCCTAATGCATCTGTCTATCGCATCCGTATATATCCGGTAATTCTCATCATCAAAAAGATTACGGATGTCATTCTTTATAAACAAGTCCTTATCGATGTTTATCTCGAGTTCGCTAAGGAGCCTGTCATTGGCATCGATTATCCGGATATCACCGTCCTTTATCGCAAATACAAATGCTGCCTGAGCAAATTTACTGTATAAAGCCTCTCTATAATCCATCAGCCACCTCCCAAAGTCTGCTTTGTGGTCGAGATTCGCCTGCACACTCTACTCCATTATACTCTTTTTGGGGCAAAAGTGAAAACAATAATCGAGTAATTATGCGGCCCCGCGCATAGGAAAAAGGCAGGTGCATATGCACCTGCCTTGAACATTCTGTATAGTCTGCGTCATTTGTTTAAATACGCTTCCCGGCGTATTTAGTACCAAATGAGCACTTACAGCTTGAACTGGTTAATGATGCTCTCAAGATCTGAAACAGCCTTCTTACACTGATCAACCATATCAACACTGCCGGAAGTCTCGCCTACCATCATGCTCGTCTTCTCTGCGATATCAGTTACACCGCCGGAAGCTTCCGTAACTGTTGTGTCGATTCCGCCGATAGCGCTTACTATGCACTCGATTTCCTCGTTAAGAGCACTGATATTATTCTTAATCTCAAGCATGCTGTTGCCGAAAGTATTGGCGTCATCCCTGTACTGAATGCTGACATTTCCGAACTTCTGATAATCGGCCAGTACATTTGTCTCAAGGAAGCTTGTCGTCTCGGTCAAGCATTCAGCCATCTTATTAACTGCCGCATTAACTTCATTGACTATAGTTCCGATATCGCCGACTGCCGTAGAAGTCTGTGTGGCCAGATTGCCGATTTCTGTAGCTACTACAGCAAAGCCTCTTCCTGCCTCGCCTGCTCTTGCTGCCTCAATGGAAGCATTAAGGGCTAAGAGAGACGTCTGAGAAGATATCGACATGATAGTATCCGTAAGCTCGTTAATCTTATTAACCGCCTGGGATGCCGTAATGGCTTCTTCTGATTTAACCTTAACAGACTCGTAAATGCCGATCGTGGTACGGCTGGCTGTCTCTGTTGTTGCCGCAAGTTCGTTCGCTCTTTCTAAAACCACCTGTGAAAGGGCAGCTCCGTTATCGGCAAGGTCACCAATACCTCTTGCATTGTCCTGTACTGAAGCAACATTTGTTGTTATATTGCTTGTGGTAGCAGCCGTCTCGTGCATGCCGGCTGCCAGCTGCTGTGTGGTAGCGGAGTTGTCTTCACATATCGTATTGACACTGTCTATTGTGCGCCACAGATCATTAACATTTGTATTAATGCTCACACCGGCATCATTGATGGAACCTACGATTTCTCTTAAGCTTCCTCTCATCTTGCCAAGTGCTCTTGCAATCACGCCGACTTCATCATTTCTCTTCGTAAGTATTTTGGCTTCAGGAGTCTCGTTAAAGTCAAAGTTTGCAGTCTTATTGATAACAGGAACGAGCTGTCCTAAGCCCTTCATAAGAATTGTCGTGAACAGGATAACAACAAGTACTGCAAGTATAACTGCGATAATACCGTAGATGATAAGTGCCGTTCTCATCGAGTATACATCAGCCATCATTACATCCTTATCGGCAGTTACGACTACTATATTGCCTGCTGATGTAAATGCATATCCGGCAACCTTATCAGCGCCCTTATATTCATATGCGCAGGAGCCGTCGGGAACTTCCTGACCTGCCTTAAGCTTCTCAACTATGCCTGTAACAGCCGCATTCTCTACAGGATTGCCTATCTTAGAAGAATCCGTATGATAAAGCATCGTGCCGTCTGAGGATACCATATATGCATAGGAGCCTTCCACGCCATCCATTTCGATACCGCCGATAAGCTGGTCATAATCAATGTTAATGAGTTTATCGTAATCAGCTGTTACCAGTACTATGTTGCCTGTATCGGTAAAGGAATATCCGGCAAGCTTGATAGCTCCCTTATATTCATATATCACATAGCTGTCTTCAACAGTCTTACCTGCCGCAAGGTCAGCTACGATACCCTTAACTGCCGCATTCTCTACAGGATTGCCGATCTTAGAGGAATCCGTATGCCAGAGCATCGTGCCGTCGGGAGATACCATATATGCATAGGAACCTTCTACCCCGTCAATCGTAATATTGCCAAGGAGCGTATCATAATCAATCTTCATGAACTGGTCATAATCAGCTGTTACTATAACGATATTGCCAGTAGCTGTAAACGCATATCCTGCAAGCTTTGTAGCACCCTTATATTCATAGAGTACAGAGCCGTTTTCGACCTTCTTACCGGCTGCAATATCTGCAACAATACCCTTTACTGCCGCATTCTCAACAGGGTTGCCGATCTTAGATGAATCCGTATGCCACAGCATTGTGCCTGTAGGAGATACCATATATGCATATGAGCCTTCCACATTCAGGATTCCGGTATTTTTCATTATGCTGCTGTAATTACCGCTTCCATCCTCGCCTGTTGCCGCATTAATGGCCATTACGGCTTCTTCTGCCAAATTCTGCGCATAAGACTTATAAACCGTCTCGCCGAATTCTCTTGAGAAGTTAATGGAAATAGCCGCTTCCTGTGCTAAGTTCATGGCATATCCGCCATAAGCCTGTTCACCGAATTCAGTAGCAAAGTCAACGCCTATTGCCGCCTCTTCCGCTAAGTTCTGAGCATAATTAAGATACGTCTGCTCCATTGCCGAAGATGATTTCTTAACCGCTGCAATTACAAGGACAACAACTGCAAGCGCCACTATAAGGCTGACAAGCAGTGCTATCTTAGAACTCATCTTCGAGAAGAAAGAAATGCCCTTTTTCTTCCCATTCTGTTTACTGTTCTTAGTAGTACCCATAACTCCTGCCTCCGTTCTTTGTTGATTATGTACATGCATATTAAGCCAATTGAGACATGTATAATGCAATATTACATAAAAGTGGCGCAAAAATCAATTGTTTTTCGCCACTTTTATCAATATTTGTGACAGAAAATGGGACAGAGATACGTCCCCTGTCCCACGTTCTAATGATGGTTCAATTAATTCAATCTTCGTCGTCTGAATCATCATCGTCTGAATCGTCATCGTCCGAATCGTCATCGTCGTCCGAATCATCATCCGAATCATCATCGTCTGAGTCGTCATCGTCGTCTAAATCATCATCGAAGTCATCATCATCTGAATCGTCGATAAACTCTTCAAGGTCATCAAAATCATCATCCTCAAAATACTCTTCGATATCATCAGTCCATACATCATCGAGAACTTCCATGATATCTTCATCACCCGCAAAGGCCTCTTTTGCTTCCTTAAGAGTTTCTTCCATCTCCTTTATTGATGCCATATCTGTCTTAATGCTCTTCTTAAGGGCTATGTAGGCGGAATTAAGGTTCGGATTTGCTTCCTTAGCCTCTACTATCTTTTTAAGCTCCGCTTCCTTAGCTTCAAGCTGAGCCTTCTTATCCTCTGCTACCTTCTTAAGGCGTTCCTGAGACGCTTCAAAAGCATTGTAGGTCTCTTCTTCCTTTTGTGAGCATAATACGTAAGAATTTTCCGTCTCCGTTACCTTATCCTCATATGCCTTAAGCTCAGCACCTGTTATGCCCTTTAAAAGTGCCAGCTGATATTCTTCATATGCCATCTCATATGCATCATAGGCATCGTCTGCTGCATTATAGGCTGTTATGTAATTGCCGAGTTCGCCAAGTTTACCGGAGGCTGCAGCACCCTTTGCTGCGGCTGCGCCATATGTTCCTTTCTTGGTATTCGTAAACGGCTTGTAATCATCAACCTTGGCATCATTGAATATCTGCTCCGTCTGTGCAATCTTATCAGCTGAATAGCCGTGATTTTTCATGGACTGAAGAACATATCCCTTAACATCCGAATAAGTCGAATCATTATGGAAATATATTACGGTGTCATACCATACTTTAAGAAGGTCACGGTACTTATCTGTATTGGGTATCGCATTACCGGATGCATCCTTATCGGCAATAACCTCGTCATACATTCTGTAGCAGATATGTGTCAATATACTGTTATTCTGGTGTACGCCGCCATTATCATTATCCTCCGTGTATGTTCCCGTATCCTTTATAAAGTACTCATCATTAACAGCTATGGGCGATGCATCATCGGGATTTTGGGTCGGATCTACAAAGTTTCTCATAGCATACTTGCTGTTTGCACCCAAAAAGTTTCCAATGATCCACTTGCCATAATCAACCTGCCCCGAATACTGGCCTTCGCCCTTTTTAATATACTCCATGAGCTTACCCAAAATATCCGCATAAGACTCATCAATGGCACCGGTTGCAGCCTGATAAGGCGTATCAGTTCCCTGATTGGCAACAACGGCGTGACCAAATTCATGGGCTATAATTGAAAAATCAGCAACAATATTACTGTTGTATATCTGGAATGTTATTCCGTTGGCATCCGTCTGCTGCGAAGCATTATCTTCAGTACTATCGGTTATAAAGTTAACATATATGGCAGTCTGTCCCAGTTTAGACATTCCCATGCTCTTATACTCATCATAGGCTTTTGTAATTGTAGTATAGGAAGATATTAAAGCTTTCTCATTCTTGATAAGCTCCGATGACAAATCTCCCCTTGCCACAGCCGCAAAATATTCATCGGAAAAATAATGTTTATTGCGGGCACTATCATTTGCCACGGTTGATTCAACACAGATTATATTCCTCTGAGTGTCAATAATATACCAGCCCTTGCCCTCCTCGTAAGCAACCGGGAGACTTACAACATTGCCGTAATAATCAACGAAATTTGCGGTTGTTTCTCCATTTAAGTTTTTAAACTGATAGTCCCCATTAAAGGATTTGCTCTGATCCTGATGATAGGTGGCCGCATCGTATTCTCTGGTACTGTCTATGGTAACGCCGTCGTCAGCGCTGATGCGATACTCGTATACCCTTCCGTCTTTCTCATAGCACACAGACCAGTACTGCTTCTTGCTGATTGAATCATATATAAGCTTTGCATCAGAAAGCTTTGTAAAACCGTTATCCGGATCAGTGGGATCAACCGGTAAGTCAGCTGCCCATTCCTCATCCAGTTCTGTGGCAGCTGCAGCCTCTTTTCCATCCGAAAGCGTATTGCTCGCACCGAGTACGTTTCCATCCTTATCAGCTGATAAGGTAACTGTATAACCGTTCTTATCTACAGATGCAAAACGGTAATAGGAATTTCCCTGTGAATCTTTACCTTGGGCACTTAATTTGTAATAGTTATTATCTTCATTGCCATAAAGCTTGGCCATTGTGTCAAGGGCTTTAAGTGCACTTGCCTCGTCTGTGACTTTCACATTTGAGAACTTGCCGCCCACAAACTTTATATTGCTGTTATCATCAGTTACTATTACTAAATCTTTGCCGCAGCGCGCACGAAGCTCTTCAAGATTCTGAATACGGCCTTCGCCTACTACGGTATTCCACTCGATAAGGGCATTGCCGTCAGCATCGGCAGTAATGCCTTTTTCGGTATTCTGCGCATAGCCGTTTGCTGATGCAACCGCATCGCCGATTGTTGCGTCAACAAGTGATAAGAGACTTGCGTTGGTCTCTTTAGCCGCTGTATTGCCGGTCTTGGCCGAATCTGTAAGTTCCTCGTAGATATTCTCATCACTGCCCGAGCCTGCAAGACGCGTCTGAATATCAAGGTCAGTCTGTGTGATGCCGGCAGATCTGCCCTCGCCTGCACCATATTCGAAATAATGCTTAACAACCTCATCCCAGTTATCACCGCATGCAGCAGCAACATCCGAATTGCAGGCCTTATAAGCTGTCACATTAAGGTAAGGTGAACATACTCTTCCCTCATTGATTCCGTATTCCATGTAATGCTTATACAAAGCATCTGCGCTTGAGCCCACAGCTTCAGCAACTTCAGGGTACTTATAAGCATAATAATCAGCATCAAATAAATCCTTAACGCTCGAGGGATTATCGACTGTAACCTTATAAGCCTTAACAATCGCCGTATCTGCCTTTGTACTCTCTAAAGACACCGCAGGCAGCATTGCCACTGACAGCGCCAGAGTAAGGGCTATTGTTCCGACTTTTTTAAATATGTTATTCTTTTTCTGCATCAAAAGTCTCCTTGTCAGCATCAAATTTCGCTGTACACGTGTATTGAATTTATTTGCAAAGCTTGCGCAGGCTCTCGCTGCGTTGGTGCCACCAACCGTTTTCCATTGCCTCCTTTACTTTAGCAACGGCTGAATCAAATTCCGTTCCGCCGGCAATCAAATCAAGTTCCTCCTCATTAAGTTCGCCAAGTTCCTCAAGAACCGCTTTTGCTCTGCCTTTGATTTCATTAAGTTCATCCTGTGATTTCATAGCAAATCTCCTTTCATGTTCAAACCATAATATCAATGAATCCGCAAATTCAAGCCCCGTTCGACATTATTATATACGAATCTTCTGCAAGAAAGTATATGTTATGATACGGGCTCAAGGAATATGCGTTTCCTTTCGCCCTTACATTTACGCTATGAAAATATTTGGCAAATACATGTTTTAACGGTACATTTTGCCAAAGCGCAGGCACAAGCGTATGATGATGTTTTCGCAATTTAAGAGTGAGCTTAGAGTCTCTTGGCAGCGTCAATATATAGCAAACCCGCGACCGGATGGAGCGGGTAGGTCGGCACCAAAAGGCACGGATGCCGGTTGCCGACCGGTTGCGTATAAATAGAAAATGTATCGCTGCCTTAGAGACTCTTAGCGAGCGGCTAATGCGCGAAAATATTATGCATACGATTGGGCCGTAGACTTAGTCATAATGATAATTGTCAAATCCTATAATTTGGAAAATCTTTTTAGTGAGCGGAAAGTAAACCCCGAAAAGCCTTTTTATGCCTGGAAAAATTGTGGGACAGAGATACGTCCCCTGTCCCACTTCTTAATCTTATTAGATAAGCGGATATTTCTTCGTGAGTTCATCAACGATTGCGCGGGCCTTTGCAACGCCTGCTTCCTTTTCTTTAACAACGAAAGCGATCGCCTCCGCGATCTTGTCCATATCCTCTTCATTCATGCCGCGCGATGTAACTGCAGGAGTTCCCAGTCTTATCCCGCTTGTTATAAACGGCTTCTGAGGATCGTTTGGAACCGTGTTCTTGTTGGCTGTAATATGCGCCTCATCAAGAAGAATCTCGATTTCCTTGCCGGTAAGCTGCTGCTCTCTAAGATCCAAAAGCATCAGATGATTATCAGTGCCGCCCGATACAATTGAGAGCCCGCGGGCCTTAAGTCCATTGCACAGTGCCTGGGCATTAGCTACTATATTCTTTCCGTATTCCTTAAATTCCGGAGACAAAGCTTCCTTAAAGCATACTGCCTTAGCCGCGATAACATGCATAAGAGGGCCGCCCTGAGTACCCGGGAAAATCGCTTTATTGAAATTGAACTTATCAGCTGCTGCCTGATTGCATAAAATCATTCCGCCTCTGGGACCTCTTAAGGTCTTGTGGGTTGTTGTGGTTACCACATCGGCATAAGGAATAGGGCTCTCATGCTGGCCCGAAGCAACAAGACCCGCAATGTGGGCCATATCGACCATAAGATATGCTCCGACTTCATCACATATTTCCCTGAATTTCTTAAAATCAATCCTGCGGGCATATGCAGATGCGCCTGCAAGAATCATCTTAGGCCTGCACTCAAGAGCGATTCTTCGAACCTCATCATAATCTATAAAACCGTCATCATTAACGCCATAATGCACGCAGTTAAAATATTTACCGGACATATTAACCGGTGAACCGTGAGACAAATGTCCGCCATGATCAAGATTCATTCCCATAAAAGTATCACCCGGCTCGAGCATTGCAAAGAACACTGCCATATTGGCCTGAGCACCAGAATGAGGCTGAACATTAGCATAGTCGCACCCAAAAAGCTCCTTGGCTCTTTCCCTTGCAAGTTCCTCGACAACGTCCACACAGCCGCAGCCGCCATAATAACGCTTGCCCGGATAACCTTCAGCATATTTATTGGTAAGCGGGCTTCCCATAGCGGCCATAACAGCCTTAGAAACCCAGTTCTCGGATGCTATAAGTTCTATATGATCATTCTGCCGGTTCTGCTCGGCAACAATGGCATCCGCAATTTCAGGATCAACTTTTCTTACATCATCAAGTGAATACATTTGTCTCTCTCCTTATAGTCTTGTTAATCATTATCTACTATTGATACATCACGCGATCTTACCTTTCACGTCTGTGACAATCACCACATAACACTTTTCATTCCGGCAAAGCCGCGCACCGCACCATTATATTCCATCTTTAGGGAAAGTGCAAGTGTGCGCGCAGGGCGGACACGGCAGCAAACCGGTTGCAAAAAGATAACTTGCAAAAAGATATAAAGAAAACAAAATTTATGTTATTATATGATACAGGCGTCAAAGGCAAAATGCCGCTTATAAATTCTCAAGGAGATAAAATCATGCTGCACTTTATCGTAAATCCGGCATCATCTTCCGGAAATGCCGCTCACATGTGGACCTTAATATCCAAAAAACTGGCTAAGAAAAACGTTTCCTATAACGCACACCTTACTACCGGAACTTTTGCGGCAACAAAGTTTGCCAGAGAAATCTGCCAAATGGATGATGACCCCACAATCATCGTAATTGGCGGTGACGGTACGGTTAATGAAGTGCTCACCGGCATAGATGATTTTGACAAAGTCACTTTCGGATATATTCCCGCAGGCTCAAGCAATGACCTCGCCAGGGATTTAGGTCTTACGACCGACCCGGAAGCAGCACTTTCGGCTATCCTTAACCCTACTGAATATATCAATCTTGATGTCGGAAGGATCGTTGCCGGTGAAGATGTGCGAAACTTTGCCGTATCAGCCGGAATCGGCTACGATGCTTCAATATGTCATGAAGCCTTGCATTCCAATATAAAAAGCTTCCTCAATAAAATTCATTTGGGCAAGCTTACCTATGTGATCATAGCCCTTAAGCAGCTGGCCAAAGCTCCGAGACATGCATGCACCATATGCCTTGATGATAATGAGCCCATTAGTTTCTCTAACTACCTCTTTACCGCTGTAATGATACACCGTTACGAGGGCGGCGGATTTATGTTCTGCCCTGAGGCTAAATACGATGACGGCATACTTGACGTATGCGCCGTGCATAACATATTCAAGCTTAAGGTTCTTAGGATGCTGCCTACTGCCTACAACGGTGAACACACGAAATTTAAAGGTATCGACATATATAAGTGCCGTAAAATAACAATAACCTCTGAAAAACCCGCTCCCATCCATACAGACGGCGAATCCTGCGGTGTTCATTCAGAAGTTACCATGTACCTTAATGCAGCTAAGCTTAAGATGATATATAAGGCCTCATGTCCGTAAGAGCAATTTTCACTTACGGTCTGCTTTTTATTTCTTATTAGTTATGCTTCTTATTGTTTATGCTTCTTATTATTTATGCTTCTTATTATTTTGTTCTGCATCGGTCAGATTATCGTCTTAACCGGTTGCATTCGTATTTTTCCATTGTCTTAAGACACTTAAGTATCTGCGCGTACTGCTCGCCTGCGTCCTCGCCATCAACTTCTATATCAAGTGAGGTCGCCACATAGCTTAGCACTTTGAGATCGACCTTGCCCTTCATATCATAGAATACCTCCAGCTTATCTTCATAAGAAGAAGCATCCAGAAATTTCTCAAGAAGCGGATTAATCGACTCATCTCCTGCCAAATCCCCCGACGAAGAAATATCCTGCGAAGAAGCATCCGATAAAGACCCCTCACCTTCCATAAGTTCGAAACGGTACTTCTGGGAAGCCTCCGGATATTTGCGATGATCAACCTCGCTCAAAAACATCTGCAGCGGCCTTGCATAGTTCTTACCTTCTTCACTGTAAAGAGGCCTGTATATTACAAGCCTCTCTCCTGTTTCCGTATGTTCTGCCACTGTAACTATCTGATATATATTGCCCTTAAAGTGCTTATACACCTGCATGGGCTTAGGGGTTTGACGCATAATCACACCCTCCGCTGTCAATCTGTGAAATCGCCGCCAAATAGCAGCTGTGTGCAGCAAAACCGCCGCAGCCTGCCGGTATCATCAATCAGTAAAGTTATCAAAATAACCCTGTACCAAAACAACCGGCGTACCCTTATCACCTGAACCGCTTGTAAGGTCACACAGCGAACCTATAAGGTCTGTAAGCTGTCTGGGAGTAGTGCCCTGAGACGCCATGCTTCCCTTAAGGTCACCATCCTTCTGCTTAATACTCTTCTCAATTGCTTCCTTAAGCTCTTTACCTGACAGATTCTTAAAATCATTATCGGCAAGATACTTAAGTTTAAGCTCGTTGGGAGTTCCGATAAGTCCGGTGGTAAATGCAGGTGATACAACGGGGTCTGCAAGTTCCCAAATCTTACCCTGAGGATCCTTAAATGCACCGTCACCGTAAACCATTACCTCAACATGCTTACCTGTAAGATCCATAATCTGCTTCTGGATATCCTCAACAAGGCTCTGGCAGTCGCGCGGGAAAAGTTTGATTTTCCCTTCTGTTGCCTTATTGGAGCCAAGGAGTCCGTACTTCTCATTATAGCCGCTTCCGTTTATGGACGTGGTCATTATCTCATCCATTCCGCATACGATCTTGGCGCCTGCCTCCTTAAGAAGCCTCTTGGTGCGGGCTCTTGTATGAATATCGCAGTTGAGTACGCAGTCGGTATAATCTAGAATAGCCTGCGGCCTGTTGGAGAAAATCACTTCCACATCGGCGCCGGCCTCGCGGATAATGTCAGAATAATATTCAATATAATCAACGCCTGTGAACTCATGCATCTTATACCCGAAAAGTTCACGATACCTATCAAGTGTAAGCGTATCGCTGTAAGGATTAACACCCTTTTCGTCAAGATCGTCATAGGTAAGAAGGGCATTTCCAACCTCATCGCTGGGGTAGCTTAACATAAGAACAACCTTCTTAGCGCCCATTGCCATACCCTTAAGGCAGATGGCAAAGCGGTTTCTTGAAAGAATAGGGAAAATCACACCAATAGTACCGCCGCCAAGCTTAGTCCTTACATCATCCGCAATATCCTCTACGGTTGCGTAATTGCCCTGGCTTCTTGCAACAATTGACTCGGTAATCGAGATAACATCACGGTCACGAAGTGCAAAACCCTCGCAATCAGCCGCATCTACCACACTTGATACTACGATGTCAGCAAGATTATCACCTTCACGGATAATTGGGCAACGAATACCTCTTGAAATAGTACCTACTTTTCTGTCCACAGTTTCAACCTTCCTTCTTAAATAAGCGGAGTGCACCATTGCACACCGAAAAACCACACTGAGAGAGTATAAAACATGTTAAGTTCCATGTAAAGATTTTTTCGAAAAAAATACACACTTATTAATTATTCAGCCGCCGGATATTCATTGCACAAAAGTCTGTAGGGTGCCTCATCCTCCTCAATCTCGGGGAATCGTCCCACTTTCTCATAGAACCTGTTGTCTGTATTGTCATCATTGCACTGACTAACCTCACCTATAAGTACAGGGCCCGTGCCCTTCTCCACTTCAAAGTCATGATACAGATACGGCTGAATGCTGATACTCATTCCGGGTTCTAACTTAACCTGAGTGCCTGCCTTAACAACCACCTCACACCCGTCAAGGTGGACATGCACATCACTTACCTTATCTATATCCTCATCGGGCGTCGAATTATATACTCTTATAAGGAGATTTCCGCCGCCCCTGTTTATTATATCCTCCATCTTACTCCAGTGAAAATGGTTGGGAGAATACTGGGATTCCTTAATATAAAGAAGCTTCTCGGCATAGGTCTTTAAATATTTATCCTGCATCTTAAGATTTCCGTTCCGCAAAGTAATAAGCGAAAAGCCAACCTTTTCAAAATCACCCAGACCGTAATCTGTAATATCCCATCCCAGCATATTATCTCTTATCTCGTCATACTCATGGCCCTTTTTAGCCCACTCCTCGGGCGTAAAATCACAAAAGGGAGGAAGTGAAAATCTGTATTCCTTAATCATCGCTTCCATTTCTTTAAGTGCGGCATTTATTTCACTTCGTTTCATCTTAACTCTCCTATCAATTTAAAAACGCACCGGCATTTGCGGCAATTATTTAGTCTGCGCACATAATTAATACGCGAATCATTATACCATATAATCATCAAAAACAAGACCCCCTTTGAAATAAACCAAAGGGAGTCTATCGTAGTCATTAATTTTTGCAATGGCAGGATGCAGTCCCCGAATACGGGCATCCGATGCACTTTCTGCCTTTTTTCTTTGCCCTTATAATGTAGAAGCACGCCAATCCCACTGCAATTACCAAAACAGCCACAGCAATAATATTAGTCATTTTCTCCTCCTTACTACCAAGCGGATGTCTAAAGAAACGTCATAAGTGTTAATATCCATAAAATCTCTTATGCCTTATGCAGGGCATATTCGGTATCAATCCCCCTGTTGGCCCTTACTATAAGCACTGCAATTACCGCTGCAAATACAAGCACTGTAATGAGTCCTCCCGCAAAACCTGCTCCTACGCTTCCGGTTGTTATAAGAGTTCCTATCTGATATACCAAAAATCCCACCGTAAAGCCTGTTCCAAGCTGAAGACAGATTGCGCCAAGCATCCATTTTCCGCTCTGCAGTTCTGAGTTAAGTGCTCCAAGTGCCGCAAAGCATGGCGGCGTGTACAGATTAAACATAAGATATGCAAGTGCTGCCGCCTTGGTAAGACCTATAACCGCTGCAACTTCGTTGCCGCCTGATACAAGTTCAAGCTCCTCAGTATCTATAAAGTTTGTTATCGCATAACATACTGCAAGAGTTCCCACTACATTTTCCTTTGCGATAAATCCCGTAATTGCCGCAGCTGCAAGCTGCCATGCGGCAATCCCTACTACAGGTACGAGCAGATACGCAAAAGGGGTTGCAATCGCCGCAAGAATGGAAGTATTCTCCATGCCCTCCTCTACTATTTCAAAATGCGTATCAAAGGACTGCATTATCTGCACAGCTGTGTTGCAGACAAGAATTATCGTTCCGGCTTTTATTATATAAGCCTTTCCTCTCTCAAGCATTGATCCAAACGCAAATTTAAGACTCGGTACCTTGTATTCCGGAAGTTCAATGATAAAGAATGATTTTCTGTACTTCATACCTGTCACGGCTTTAACAAGCAGTGCTCCTAAAAGGATTAAGATAATGCCCACAAAATACATAAGCGGTCCTACCCACGCAGCATCTGAAAAGAATGCACCTGCAAAAAGTGCGATGACGGGGAGTTTTGCGCCGCAGGGCATAAAGGTTGCAAGCATCGCGGAGGTCCTTCTCTCCCTTTCATTTCTGATAGTCCGGCAGGCCATTATTGCGGGAATACCGCAGCCTGTTCCGATTACCATCGGTATTACCGTCTTTCCGGAAAGCCCTACGCGCTTAAATATAGGATCAAGCACTACTGTTGCCCTTGACATATATCCGCAGTCTTCAAGAAGCGCAATGAGAAAATACATTACCATTACAAGAGGTAAAAAGCCGACAACAGCGCCGACGCCGCCGATAATTCCGTCAACTAGAAGCGCATATACAAGCGGATTGGCGTCTGCAAGCTTATCCCCTGCAAACTCCTGGAAGGTTTCTATCCAGCCAACCAGCCAGTCAGCTATCCATGTACCAAGAGTCGATTGGGATATATAAAATACCAAAAACATTATTATTGCAAAAATAATAAGTCCCCCTACCGGATGCGTAAGAACAGAGTCAATCTTATCGCTTATATTTCTGTCTTTGGTAAGCACCACTCTTGTTTCAACTTCTTTAACGATCCCATTAACGAAATCAAAACGCCTGCGGTCAGCAGCTTCGACTTCCGCCTTGTCATGCAGATTGACGCCTTCCTGCACATAAGGCGCCTTTTGTCCTTCCCCAGCAATAGCTATTGCCTTTAAAATCACATCCTTTAATCCTTCGGAAGAGGTGGACACCGTCTCCACTACCGGACAATGCAATTTAGCTGATAATTTATCAAGTGATATCCTTGTTCCTTTTTTCTCATTTACATCACTCTTATTAAGTGCAACTACAACCGGAATGCCAAGTTCTAAGAGCTGAGTCGTAAAAAAGAGACTTCGGCTTAAATTCGTTGCGTCGACAATATTGATGATAACATCCGGATTTTCATTTTTAACATACGCACTTGTTATGCTCTCTTCTGAGGTAAAAGGCGACATTGAATAAGCACCCGGAAGATCAACCGCTATAACCTCTTTATCACTTCCATAATAAATTTTCTTAATCCTGCTTTCCTTCCTGTCAACCGTAACGCCGGCCCAGTTACCGATTTTTTCATTGCGCCCAGTAAGCGCATTGTACATTGTTGTTTTTCCGCTGTTGGGATTTCCTGTAAGTGCAATCCTCATTTTTCCTCGTCTCCTTCCGCTTTTAACACCTTGATATTATGCTTTGCCGGTAATAATAAATTTAATTCGGCATTAACTGTTTGTTTAATCTGTTTTGGATTCTATACTGCTGTAGGTTAGTTTGAACTAACTCTTCTCCTCAAAAAATGAACCCGCAGGTTCATTTTTCTTTTTAGAATCTATATGCGATTTCTATATTTCTATCGAACGTGCCAGATTCCCATCTATATTATATCTGGCATCCTTAATTGAGAGGACATATCCTCCGCGCTTTTTGGAAATAAGGGTAACCTTCTCACCGCTATAGCAGCCAAGTGAAAACAGAAAGCTCTTTAATTCCTCATCATCAGTAGATATATTCCGTATAACAACATCTTCGCCAAGCTTTGCATCTGTAAGACTCATGATTTTCCATCCTTTCCGGTATCTTTTCAACTCGTTACATATGTTTATTGTGTGGTTCGCTCTTTCTGACTTGATTTGCTTTTTTACTCGGTTCGCCCATTCTAACTTGATTTGCTTTTTTTACTCGGTTCGCCCTTTGCAACTCGATTTGTCGTTCCTAACTCGGTTTGTTTTCTCTAACTAAGGCAAGTTTAATGCAGCTAACTCAGTTTGTCAAGCCTAATTTCTCCTTTTTTGTGTTTTTTATTTTTATTTAGGGCGCGGCCCGGCATATTCGGCATCAAATTTGTCATATTACCGGTATATTACTTGTAATTCGGTGAGTTTTTAGAGTACAATGGGCAATGTATAAACTATCAGAGGAGTTTTATTAAAATGAGCTATATTAAACATAAATCTGACGAGTCGATGGAAGATTATCTTGAAACGATACTTATATTGCAAAACAGAAAAGGACATGTACGCTCCATTGATATAGCCGGCGAGCTTGATTTTACAAAAGCGAGCGTCAGCATCGCCATGAAGAGCCTTCGCGAAAAAGGACTTATTACGATGGCTGAAACAGGTTATATAGAATTGACTGAAAATGGGCTTGAAAAAGCTTCTAAAGTATTAGAGCGTCACACTCTCATCACCGACTGGCTGATCCGCCTCGGTGTAAGCGAAGCCGTTGCATCAGAAGATGCCTGCAGAATAGAACACGATATAAGCGAAGAAACTTTTGATGCATTAAAAAAGCATTGTCTCGGGTAGTGGACAATGCTTTTTACTATTATTAATGCCGGTTTTCCTTAATTTTCTTAGTCTTCTTAGTTTTCTTAGTTCCCCGGTCTTCTATTTTCTGTCTTTTTTCTTAAGCAGTTTTTCGGGTTCCTTTACGTAAGAGCGCAAAACGCTTCCGCAATTGCGGCAGACGGAATGATATAGCGAATCTCCTCCCCATTTGTTGCAAAGTGCTTTTACCGCTCCATAATAGCTTTGGCAGCACGTTATTATCTCATTTCCACCGCAATAAGGGCATATCTTTACATACTCATCCTGTTCCTTGTTCATTATATATCCTCCAATATTTTATAGCATTATATTAGTTGGGGTATTCTTATTATACTATTGCTTCATATTTTTTCCAATGCTATTACAAGTACCGGAATCAGCACTATCTGTATAATAATTCCGGGGATGGCACTCATAAACGCACCGGATATAAACGCTGTCCACCCGAATTCATATTTTCCAATGCCGTATATAATAACTCTTATCACTCCCCATATGAGCCGTCCTGCAAGCATGGCGCTTATAAGCGAGACATAAATGTACTGCTTCCTTTTGGGAAGATGCTTATAGAGAAATCCCGCAACAAAGCCATAGGCCGCAAGTTCAAAGCACATGGCAATACCTATCGGTACAAGGGGTGGCATTCCAAAAAGCAAAAAGCGCAGGAGTGGGGCTATAAAGCCCACGATAAGCCCGTACCACGGTCCGCAGAAAAATCCGCATAAAAGTACCGGGATATGCATAGGGCAGAGTGTATTTCCTATTTGCTGAATTTGACCCGTAAGAAACGGAAGTATAAGCGAAAGAGCCAGGAACATGCCTCCGAGAATCATACGATAAAGTCTTTTTTTCGATGACATATTAATCACCTCTTGAACTACACCGCTTTTAATTCTTCTGATGAGTCAAAAAGAACCGTCCCCGGTGACTCACTGCTCAAGGCTGACATTTCCGGGAAGTACGGTCACGCCAAGAACCTCTACGTTTGGAGCCTTGGCCATCATTGCAATTGCCATTGCATCGTCGCCGGCAGTGTCAGTGTCAATAATTACAAGATGCTTTTCATCAAAAACACTGCCTGCCTCAGCAGTTTCTGCACCCTCGGCAGTAATACCATTATATTCCGCATTCTCCTCCGGAACATAGGGAAGGCCAAGCTCTTCCCTGAGCTGACATTTCACCTCATAGCTTGTGAATGCGGCATCAACTGCATTGGCAAGCAGTGTAAGAACTTCCGAATCGCTTAAACCGAAGTTTTTCCTGATATAGTCGTATTCACTGCCAATATCAGTATCTTCAATTGCAGAGTCATCTGTGTTGAGTGTAACCTTGATTCCGTAATGCAGATAATCCTTGAGAGGATATTCCTCCATGTTGTCAATTGCTCTTGTCTGGGAATTGCTGGTGGGGCACATTTCAAGGAAAATGCCATTGTCCCTGGCAAGCTCCATTACCTCAGAATCCTCATAAATGCGTACTCCGTGACCTATACGGGAAGCTCCATACTCTATTGCCAGTCTTACGCTTTCGGCACCGTCGGCTTCTCCGGCATGAATTGTAAACGGAATGTTATATTCCCTTGCCTTGGCAAAAAGCTCTCTGTAGTTTTCCGTCGGATACAGCGCCTCTGCACCGGCAATGTCAAGGGCGACAACACCGCCGTCTTCAACAAGGTACTTCTTTGCAAGCTCGACGGTTTCCATGTTTTCTTCTTCATTATTTTCGCCGCGCATGCAGCAAAGGATGAGATTGCCGCAAAGGTCGGAGCGCTTAAGTCCCTCGAGTGCGGCATTTATTGCATCTTCCTGGGTCATTCCATTCTCGCAGTGGAGCTGCGGCGCAAAACGTATCTCTGCGTAGATGTCCCCGGTAGCTTTGCAGTCTTCCATGACAAGATAGACCGCTTCACTCAGTCCCTCCGGAGTCTGCAGCAGCGATACCGGCAGTTCAAAACGGTCAAGAAACTCATTAAGATCCTTGCAGTCCGGTGAGACTGTAAGCAAATCCTTAAGTTCTTCGTCGTTATCCGTTGGAAGGGCTATTCCCTGGAGTTCGGCAAGTTTTTTTGCAATGTCTACGGTTATTGATCCGTCAAGATGTTTATGAAGATCAATATATTTAGGCTCCTGCACTGTTTCTTCGGCATAAGCAACACACCCGGCTAAGCTTAATGAAGTAAGCAAAAGTATACCTCATAAAACAATAGAAATCCGTTTTGTCATTCTTTTCATAATCATCACCCCAAAAATAAGCAGAATACCAGTCAGTTTCTTATTCAAAAAAGGTCTTTTTTAAGGACCTTCACCGCTTAAAATGGTAGCATGAAGAGCAGGTATTGTCAATAAAACCGGACAGCGTCCTCCAAGTCCGGTGCCTGTAAGATGCTCCGCGATCAGCCTTCATTTCCTCCGCAGATCAAAGGAATCTTGCCAACAAAGCCTTCAGCTTTTCTACGTCTATTGGCTTTGCGATATGCTCGTTCATGCCGGCCGCAAGAGCCGCCTGTCTGTCTTCTTCAAAGGCATTGGCTGTCATGGCAATAATCGGAATGCCCGAAGTTTCTGTTTCCATAGCACGAATCTGCCTTGTTGCCTCGTATCCGTCCATGACCGGCATCTGAATATCCATGAGAACCAGATCATAATCACCGGGCTGCGCCTTCTTCATCTTCTCAACAGCAATCGTTCCGTCTTCTGCCGTATCGACGATGAAACCGTTTTCCTCAAGAATCTCTTCTGCAATTTCCATGTTAAGCTCGTTGTCCTCTACAAGAAGAATCTTCTTGCCGGCAAAATCATGTGCAGCAGCTTCCGCCTTCTGCGGTTCCTCTGCCCTTCCCAAAAGCTTACTGAGCACCCGATGAAGATCGGATGGAAACATTGGTTTATTGATAAAAGTTGTAACACCTGCCTCCCGTGCCTCATCTTCAACATCAGACCAGTCGTAGGATGTGAGGATGATAATCGGCGTATCATCCCTAATGACCTTTCGGATGCGTCTTACCGTTTCAATGCCGTTCATATCCGGCATCAGCCAGTCTACAA
>R03__coassemble_223_pt1 | contig 35806 bp, 30 predicted proteins | sample R03__metabat2_low_PE_060 | metagenome-assembled genome bin R03
CAATATGTGGTCAATATGTTCCCTTGACAGTATTGATTTTATACCGCCTTCACCGGGAACGCAGCAATCCGAATAGAACATATTGTCATTGATTTTAGTATTAAATATTTGAACAAAAGGCGTATTAAACAGCAGCGTTTTGGTAATGAGGATATTCTTTGACATATAATTCCCTCCGCATAATAATCAGTGTGGTTTATTTTTTTGATTTTAAGAAGTTATCCACACGAAGTCTTAAATTATACTTCATATTGTTGTAATATGCCGGTCCATCATATATATGAAGGCTCTTTCCGCCCCATACGTCACCTTCTACCATGGGAAGCTTGACATAATCTGTAATGGTGGAGCAGATAACACTTCCGCGTTTTAAATCTATCTGAGCATCACAAAGCTCATCAGCCAAAAGCGACATATGGTAGCGTGTGATTCCATTATCGTCTTTTTTATTCTTTTGTACCCCGTAATTTTCGTTGATACTTGCGTAGGTTTCATCACGTTTCCAATTTAACGGGTTGATAACAAGAGTCTCATCGCCTTCATCTGCAAGCAGGAAGCTGGGTCCTTTTTCTCCCGGACCTTCAGTGTTCCATGAAATTAAGCAGTTAAAATCACCTGCACCTTCCGCAAAATGCAATAATCCGTCTTTATTAGGCAGAGCATCAAAATAACTTTTAGAAACTCCATAACCTATAGAGTATGCTGCTATCATGCTTTTAAGATAGTCTCTTCTATCTGTAGTCAAGAAATAACGGTTAAGGCAAACCTGCAGGGCAGCGCCTCCCTGTGAATGGCCGGCAAGAACGAACGGTCTTTTTGCTCCTTTATTATAATGTTCAAAGTAATAATCCAGTGCTGCCTCTAAATCAACATAAGGTTCTTTTGTTCCAACTGCTTTAAATATATCATCATGTGATTTAAAGCACTCTAACGCATAGCTTAATGCCATCTGACGCTGCAGCGGGCAAAATACTCTTGCGTTCTCGGAAAACTGACTTCCTACCGCCATGTAGTTTGCATAGCCCATTGCCCGAGCCTCATCGGTCATTAACGCCACACCATTTTCCTGTTCAGGCGCTACTACTGACGTACCGCAAAGGAAAATCAGATCATAGTCAGTATTTAAATCTGCATTTGCGTTGATTACCCAGTTTTCAACTCTTGAGTAGTCTAATGGCTTTACATTGCTTTTTTCCATAAGTTCCATATTATTTTCCTCCTTTAGCTTTTTCTTTTATTAATAGTAACAAGAAAATCAAAATCCATTCAACAGTTGGATTTAATGCATCGAGATTGTAGATTACATTACCAAATTCCGCAAAATAGTTCGTTAACGGATACATTATGTATAAAATCGACACGGTTATGGAACACGCCAAAACTATAATTGCTGCTGTTGCAACTATTTTTTTCTTAGCATGTGCGCTGTCAGACACATAAGGCACCAAAAACAGCATCAAAGCCGTCAGAATAAAGATGATGTCATTACCATTACGCAAGCCAATAAGAGTTCCTAAGTTTGCGATACCATATTTAAAAACGAAGGAATTGAGTGTAGTGTCGGTTCCTTTGATAAAATATTTATATGCATCGGACAAAAAAGACAGATAAAAAAGTAAATTGATAAAAATACCGGTGTAATTCTTTAAGACAAAATTCCCAATGCCTTTAGCACCGACATAAACATAGATTATTACTCTTACTATGCAAACTGCAGCAACAAATAAAAACGGCAACAATACTTTAGGTTTATTACTTAACATATTCCACCCCCTTATTATTTTTTAATAAATTTACTATTTTGCTTCATGCCCTAAAAATGCAGAACATCTTTTCAAACCATTTTCACGAAGATTTGCATAATATTCAGCATAGTCATATGTATGTAGACTTTTATCTCCAATTGGACTTGTCTTTTCATAATCAGTGTTTGTGGTACATATAACTGTCCGCCTTTCGGGGTCAATCACCGCACCGGAAACATTTTCCTTTGTTATTGACCAAGAATGAAGAAGATGATTTTGTACAAGTCTGCCTTTATTTGCGCTTGCAGGCGCAGGGGTATCATCCGTCTTCCAGTTTAATGGATTAATAGATAAACTATCACTACTTGCTAATGTTGTTGGCATAGTTGAATCCGGTCCCTCCACCACATATGACACAATACATCCCGTATCTGTTTCGCCTTCAGCAAATTTTATGTGTGGATTTTTAGTTAGCCATTCATCATCTACGCTATATCCGATAACATATGCTGCAACTAAATTCTTTAAATATTCCGGATGAACTTTCATATATTCTTCAAGAACCATTACTACATTGCCTGACCCTTGCGAATGTCCAGCCATTATAAAAGGCCTTCCATTATTGTAATTATTAAAATAATAATCAAGTGCACCATAAATATCGGTTCTTGTTTTTGAGTAAATGCCCGCTGTCATTAAACCTCTCTCGGGATTAGGATCACTTATTTTTTCCACATCCGCAGGTAATACTTCAAAATCTTCTTCTTTCTTGTTGTCATAATTTATATTTTCAACTTGCCTTACATTTGGGCACTGTGTGTAATATGGAACAAATAAATTTGTGTAGGGCTCAAAAACAGAGCCGGTTTCTGAAAAAGCATAATAGGCAGACCTTTTCATCTCTTCATCTATTTGATGAAGAAAACAACCTTCTGTAGCATACTCGCAAACTGTCGGGTAAAAAAATATAAGATCAACATCATGCTTTGCATCTGTTTGCTTATACATCCAATTACTGTCAATTGAATAATCGGTTGTTTTTCCGGCAAGCGGAATAATGTCATAATTCTCACTTGTCGTCATTTTTGCAGCATTATTTTGCGAACAGCCACTTGCCATAAATGCCATCATTAAAATCGCCAAAATACATTTCGCTTTTTTCTTCATCATCTTGATTGCACTCCAAATCTACAGCATAAATTCTGAAATTTTATTATTATCATCTAACAATTTTGGATGTCGCGGGCTATTTCTTCTTTACTCATTTCATGGTTATGTATTTCATATGCAGTCATAGGAACACGGATGTTATTCCTTTCAAGTATGAGCCGGACTTCTCTTCTGAGAAAGCGTCCCACCCAGCCCTGCGACAGCTGCGGGCAGTAACTCCTTATTCTGATGACTGTTCCGTTTCCGGTGTAACTTTGGATGCCTTTATACGCAGGCGTCGAAACATTTGCCTCAAGCTGCTCCTTAAGCGGTGGAAGTTCCCGGTACATAAGCTCTTCAATATCTTCAAGAGCATACTCATTCCCGATCATGATGTCGCAGTCAACACAGGCGGAACTGTTCTGTATGTTGACAACGCCCGCCATCTGGGAGTTGTTTATCAGTTTGAACTTACCCCAGGCTTCAACCTTGGTGGTGCGCACACCGATGGATCTGACCCAGTACCATTCGCCGCCTATCAGCAGCATGTCTCCGACCTTATAATCACCTTCAAACAAAATAAATATTCCGGCTATAACATCTTTTATGATGTCCTGAGCGCCGAAGGTCAGGCCAAAGCCCACTATCCCGATAGAAGCAACGATTGCACCTGTATCAACCCCGAAATTAGTTGCGCACAGGAAAAAGCACAGGATGGCTCCGACATATTTCACAATGCTCGCTATCAGCCTGCAGGCCGTCTCGCTACTCTGTCCGGTGGATTCTGAAATAACCATAAGCAGGGATTTGACCCATCCGACGACGGAAACCGTCACGCACACCAGGCAGAAATTCCCTGTGATTGAAAAAACACTGATTGTTTTCTGCCATTCGCCGGAAATAATGTAAGTAAGCCAGGTTTCGCCTATGCTGCCATTAGGATAAGATAACTTCAGTAAAATAAGATAAATGCCAAACAGATATATCAAGACTCTGAAGACCTTATTGATTTTCTGGCTTGCAGCCAGGTACTCCCAGCCAATCTCGGGATTTTGCCAGTCATCAGCATCCTTGATCTTCCTACGTCTTTTTTCAAAGTGGTATTTCGATCCAAGTCCGTCATATATCATCCACAATACCAGAAGGATGTACAAAATCAGTGCGATGATACTCCTTACAATCGATGACGTAGTAACCCACCTAAATGCGGATGTGATGATTAAAAACGTGCCGCGGCTTAGAATTTTGGTCACAGACACAGCACTATCTGTCCCTTCCATCTTAAACCAGTCAAAAAATCCATCAGTCAGGTTTTCAAGGGATAGCCCAAGTTTTTCAACTGATGCTCCCGTTTTTGCATCATCAGAGCTAAGCAGGATTTCCCCGTTTTCATCGGTTATTATCACATTAATCCCGGACGTTGTCCTGCCGGAGAATAAGTACTGCTTCAGATTTTCGATAGAATCAGTGTATGTATCTTCCCAAAGCCGGTCCAAAGACGACGCCGTTACTGCTATGGCACCGCATGTTACCCCGTCGCTTCCGCGGTGCGGCTTGGCATAGAGCAGATCACCTTCCGGCATAATGTTTGAATCTCCTGATACGCACAGGCTGTCTTTTCCCATCAGTACGTACCTTAGCTCATAAAGAGAGCTGCCTTCGTCTGCATATATGTCCAGATGATCAAATGAAGTACTGGTGGCAATAGTTTTTCCGTCCTGCCCGAACATGGTAATTCCATCTAAGTTCATGGCCCGGGCGATTTTAGTAAGACCGTCTTTACTTATATAGTCTTCATGCTCACCAAGGAACGCGCTGACTAGAGCAGCGCTTTCGTACATTTCCTGATTATTCGCTTCCTTAAGAGATTTTACATCGTAGTAATACATGTCAACGGAATCGAGTATATCGTTGTTTCTTTCATCAAGCTCTGACCGCAATGAGATAAGGTTGTTCAGGTTAATGATCATCACTGCTGCAAATACTATAAAGACTCCTACCGCAGTCGCAAGACAGGTAAAGCGTCTCAGCTGCGTTTTAAGGAAATATTTGCCCAGCAGCGAAACTTCCTGGCTCGGGTCAAGTTCATCATCTCTTAAGAAAATAATAAAGAAAATCAGGATTACCGTTGCAATAATAAACAGAATTTCCTCTGTAAGCGCGTCCCGGATACATCCGCCAAGCACTTCCCAAAAGGGGATGATAGTAATGAACGCCCTGGTACCATCCGCGAAGCTGTATATATCGCCGCACACCGCGGTGCCCGCAATGTCACTTATCAACGAACTGCTGTATTGACTGGTATCTACTGTGTATCCTTCAAATCTTTCATCATCACAGTATATAATGACGCCGGTTTCAGAATCCGCCACAGCCACTCTGCTTTTGCTGCTCACCCATAAATTTTTAAAGGAGGTATCCCAGTATTTTTGCTCATCCAAAGCAGCGGCTGAATCTGCAGCCGTGCCAGTGCACCCAACCAGATAGTATTGCCCGCACCTACGGCTAAAGTAGTTCATTCCATCTTCTGTAGTTACAGTTGCCTTGCCGCCCTCATCTATATCAAAAAGCGGCAGACTTTTTGCGTCGCTAAGGGTATTTAGGCCGAACTCATAAGAATATACAATGTTTCCCTGAGCATCTGCAGCAGCCACATTAGTTATCTGCATTTTCTTACAGTAGCTGTCCATAAGTTCAGCGTCCGTTACATCTCCCGGCTCGAGTGATAAAATACCCGCAAGCTTTTCAAGGCGCGCGCCCGAAAGGTTGTTTTGGGCGTTTGAGATTTCATCATAATAATCAGACAGCCAGTTGCTGTTATTGATTATTTCCTGCATCTGCGCATCGTTGCTCTCTTTGATATTTCTTATTTTGCCAACAAGCAGTGCTGCCGTTGTCACGCTCATCATTACTATGAGTGCGATCAGCGTGCCGATAAGTACCTTTTTGTAATTCTTGAGAAAGATTTTCAGCTTCTTCAATTTTTGAACGCTCCAAAACCAAGTGCCATAGCATTATTTGCTAATATGTCTTTTTTCTCGTCATCAGTTAATTTTTCATTATCTGCTATGAAATCAACTGAACCTTTAAAATCTTCATAAGGGAAATCTGTCGAAAGCATAACTCTGCCTTTGGGCAAAGAATCTACGCTGCATCTAAGTGCTTCAGTTGAAAAATTTCCGCTTGTTGTAGCATAAAAATTATTATCAAGATAATAGCTTGTCGGATGATCATACGTAGTCCCTATATTAGCATAAGGCATACCAAGCCCTTGTCTCCATGCAGTATCAAGTCTGTCTCTCAAAAATGGCATTGCTTCACCGTCGTGTCCTGTAATTACTTTTAATTTCGGATATTTATCAAACACTCCACGGTATATCATTCTTTGGAAACAAAGCTGCACATCTACTAAAAATCCAAGGTTAGGGCCACACGTACAATATCCAAATTCATTTAACTCTTTTATAGTCGGAAAATTAGGATGAATATACATTGGCTGACCAAGTTCTTCAAGTTTTGAAAGTATAGGCCAGTATTTGGGATCATCAATATATTTTCCCTGCATATTAGAAAGACAGCTCCAGCCAAAAAGACCCATCTTTACACATCTCTCTATTTCTTTCACTGACCACTCCGGATCTTCAGGAGCAAGAGCCATCCATGCGCCAAAACGATCCGGATATCTCTTAATCGCATCAGCCGCAATATCATTGTAATCAGCAGCTATCTTTTTAGAGATTTCCGGCGGAAAATATTCTGTTCCGGGAGTTGTCAAAGAAATATGGGCATAATCAACACCTGCCTTATCAAGTTCACTAATTCTTTTTTCTCCCAGGTCTTCAACTAATTCAATAAATACATCGTAACCTTTTTGACTTTTTTGCGCCTCTAAATTAGCGGCACCTTCGGGAGTTTTTGCATACTCCTCTCTTATCATCTTCGTCTCAAAATGATGCTCGATATCAATTACTCTCATACCATTTCTCATAAAATTTCCTCCTTACATGTTAATTTCCAGTAGATTTTCTACCGCAATCTGGAAACGACATTGAAACATTGAAATCTTAATTATTACGTGATAAGTTTTCATATTTTATTCCATTTTCTATCATTTGCAAAGATGTCTATTTTTATAAAAAATATTTTTATGACTGTCCCATTTCATGCAGTTTCTGGGCAATAAAGGCGCCAAGGTGGCCTTTTAGTATCTGAGTTCTTATATATTCTTCCGTTACCTCTTCACCATCCTTAGCAAGCATTCTCAGCATTATCTCAAGGTCACGGCCAGTTTCTTCTTCAATGGTTCGCTTTGCACAGCCCTTAAGGTAATAATTGAGCGGATAGTCATTTGTATAGCTGCCCTTATTATAGGTTTTTGAGGCAGCCACGCGGTCGGCATACATTTCGCATAAGTATTTTGCCGGCATTCTGGTAGGAATAACTCCGCCGCCCTCTTGAGCATAATCCGTCCAATATTCAAAATGATGCTTGTTGCGTCCCTTGTGATGAAGCCAGGCTGAAGAATAGCCTTTTTTCTCCCTCTCGCCAATATTAGGAGATCTAAAGCCCTGGTAATAGATAACTCCATATAAAAATTCCGACGGGGAATATTTGCTCATATCATGCATGAGCCCCTGATAATAAAGGCCGAGCCTGAAGCATATCTTCCCGACTTCGATTTTGTGCTCTGTAATTGTCTTAAAATGATTTATTATTTTCATTGCATGCTCTCCTTGTAAGCCTTGCCGCTTTACATGACTTTCTACCCGGATCAATAAAAGAAAAAACCGGTTTAATCTTTTTGATTTTTATGTTAACCTATATGTGGAATCAAAAGCTGCCCCTAAAGCTTGCACTTCATAAGTATAGTACCATAATTTATGAAAAAACAAAAAATAAAAGGAGAATCTCCATGAAAAAACAGATTAAAGCTGCATGTATCACATTGGGTGCCGCAGCAGGTTTTATGGCACTTTCAGCAGAGGTCATTACCTATTTGTTAAGTCACAGGAAGGCCAATATGGACTGGCTCTTTAAGGATGATAAGAAAAAAGGCGATAATACGGCGTCAGACGGCGCAGAAGATGCCCTCGCAAATAAACGTCTTGAGGATCGCAAATGGCTCTTAATGCAGGGATTATCCTATTATACCATCACTTCAAATGACGGTTTAAAGCTGACCGGCTATCTCCTTAGGGCTGATGAGGCCACCGATAAATATGTTTTCTGCATTCACGGCTATCGCAATCGCGGCATCAATGAATATGATTCAATCTCCCGCTTCTATCATGACCTTGGGTTTAATGTATTTATAATCGATCAGAGAAGCTGCGGCGAAAGTGAAGGAACTTATATAACCTACGGTGCCAGGGAAAGTGAGGACTGCATGCTGTGGCTTGATTTCATGCTGTCCGAATTCGGAAATGATATTAAAATAATACTCCACGGAGTTTCCTTAGGAAGTGCAACCGTTATGATGATGTGCGGCAGGACGCTTCCTGAAAATGTTGCCTTTGCCGTATGTGACTGCGGATATGCTACTCTTAAGAGCCAGCTGGATCATAATTTCTGTGACTATAAGCTTCCGGCGGAATTATCCTATGAAATGTTCCGTCTAACTTCCAGGATTCAGGCCGGATACGACCCGGATAAGGTATCGCCTGTAGCAGCAATGGAGCGGTGCGAGATTCCCGTGATCTTCGCCCATGGAGAAGCGGATGATTTTGTCCCCTACCATATGGTATATGCCGTGTATGACGCCTGCGCCGCAAAGCGCAAGAAGCTCATAACCGTTCCCGGCGCCGCCCACGCAAGAGCCTTCTTTACCGGAAGCGCACTGAAGGACGAAATCGCCGCATGGGTAAGCGAATTAACGTAAGTGGGACAGGGGACGTAGCAGTGTCCCAGTTTTGCCCTCAAAAAAGTGCCTGTTTATGCGGGTTTTCGTGTTCACAAAATGGGACGCTGCTACGTCCCCTGTCCCACAGTGTAGGCGGCGGCCTTTGCCGCGGCGTCAGCGCCTACCATGTCGAGGGCCTTCTGATTATAGTGGAGCTCGTCTGTCATGTATGAGACGGGCAGATTCTGCAAAAGTTCTGAAGCAAGAGTATATTTAGAGCTCTTAGCGCACATATCCTTCTGCGCATTTATTATAGGTGTATAGTCTACAACCCCCGATGCCGTCCTGCCGGGGGTTATTATAAACACCTGATCAAGTCCCGCATTAAAAAGTCCCGAAAACGCAGCATTTATATTGGCCTTATACTGCTCGGGCGTAGTCGTGCCGAGAGAATCCGATTCCCCCTGCAAAAATACCAGATATTTCTTCCTTACGGAATAATGGTTCGTATTAAGATAATTAAGCGCCTTATTATACCGTGAGGTTAAATCCGATATGACCTGGGGCTGTGCCCACCAGCTTGATGCCGTATTGCCCCTTGACGCCGAGATTGCAACAATAGGCACTCCCGTGCGCGCATAATAATTAGACGCAAAAGAGGACACAAGTGACCCCCTCTTAAGCGAAGAATTCTCTCCTATATATCCCGCTTCCGTACAGCCAAAGGGTTCCTTTATCGGGTACAGGCCATTGGGATTGGAAATCGCCTTAAATTCATAGCCCTGACCGTTTGCAACTGCCGGTGCGCTTGATGCACTGCCGCCGGCCCCTGACATATTGCTCTGCCCTGCGAAAATCACAAGATCCACCGTCATGTTTCCCAAAACTCCGGAGACACAATCAGAAAACATATCTGCCTCTCCCTGTGCCATTATTACATCCGGCGACCTGTAATTGCCATAAGTCCCCCACGCGGCATATACAGCCGCCGCTTCTTCTGCTTCCGCCTTCTTCTGGGCATTTGATACCGCATTTGCAGTCCGTGCCGCCTCGGCTTCCTGCTCTAACCTTACTCTCTCTTCTTCCTTAAGGGCTTCCTGCTGCGCACGCTGGGCAGGCGTCAATTCATCTGCGAAGACAACGCTGGGTCCTGCGGCAGATGCCGGTATTTGTGTGTCTGGTGCCGCAGATTCAGTCATAGAAGTCGTTTCACCGGTCGCAGCAATCGCCTGCGCCGGCTCGCTCACAATCATCATATCTGCAGGCGCAAACACAACCGCTGCCACCGCTATAGGAAGCGCAATTGTTTTAATTATCAATGATTTTCTTAATTTCTCAAAATGTTTCATCTTTATCTCTTTCATACGAATGTTTATCGGCACACACTATAGAAGAAGGCGCCCTAAGACTGGGTTCAGTATAGCGATTCTAAATTAACCGGACTTTATTGTTTCTTAAGTACGCGGTTGATTATCTCTCGAAGTGCTATCGCAATAATGACCGCCGATACATAAACAACCGGCACCGTAAGGAAGAAATACCAGAAAAAATCAACGGCGCTTGTTATCGTCCGCTTAAGATACGAATAAACAATTGCGTCCATTGCTCCGGCACATATATAAATCTCAAAGGAGACGCCGCCTATCTTAGCCAAAAGCTTCTTTATCCTGCTGTTTTTAATATCCACGTCATAAAACATAAGGAACACAGACACCGCAGCAGCCACTACGAATATGCTGCCAAAACCGGTATCAGGCTGGGTAATGAGATTCCAGTCAAATACCCCGCCATGTACTCCGAAATAAGAAATCAGCGTCTCAATAAGCACTGATGTGAAAATCACACCGGCAAGCACCAATTTATTGATTTTGGGCCTGTTATCGCGGATATACGCGCCCAGCAGATAATAAAGCACCGGATAGAGCCCTATCATAAAAGAGGGCGCAATATAGTGAAATACCGGATAGACGGAGCATAAGATAAGAAGACTTATTATCGCAATATGCCGCTCCTTTTTGTCAGAAAGCGCTGCCCAGAATTTATTGATAAGGGGCGATAAAATAATAATGCATATATACATTCCCATATACCAGGCAATGTTATAATTGCCGAGGTTCTTGAGCATCTCCTTAAAGGGATATATCTCACCGTACAATCTGTTGTAAAGAAGCATCTTGCACACGGAAACTATAAGATATGATATCAAAAGAGGCAGAATTGACATATAATGCTTCTTATTCGGCTGCCTGTTTTTTAAGAAGAACCCCGAAAGCATCATATACAGCGGCACGCAGATTATAAAAAGCCACCTGAAGAATGTCTCAATAAACATCTTGCCGCCCACAAGGGGCTCATTATAATAATTGCAGTTAAGATAAAAATGCGCCATTACCACAAAAAGGCTTGCGATAAATCTTACAACATCCGGTCCGGCAAGCCGCTTTGACGGCACATCACCCTTTATCTTACTCTCTCCGGCATTATCCGCGCTGTTTTGCGCATTTGATTTATTGCAGTTTTGTGCGTTAGATATATTGTTTCGCATGTCTGATATATTACTCTGTGTATTCTTCATATTATTTTGCAAATACGTCTCACTGCATATTTGGCGCCGAATTTGCCCTGCCTTGGCAACATATTCCTCCGCAAAGAAAGTGCGCATTCTGCCAGAACCGCACTACCCATTGATTTGTGCAACCCGGTCGCCACAACATCTTGTTGTTCCAAAATAATACTATAATGCAAAAACTTATTCTTGACAAGTCCCAGTATTTTGCTGTAGAATACTTCTTGCTGGTGTAATAAGTAGCAGCAATCGGGGTGTGGCTCAGTTTGGCTAGAGCGCTACCTTAGGGAGGTAGAGGCCGCAAGTTCGAATCTTGTCACTCCGACTCATACTAAAACAGGATTTCGGGAAACCGAAACCCTGTTTTTTCTTATTCACTCTCTTTTCTTATCTACTGCCTTTTCTTATTTGCACACCCAAATCCGTGCACACCTTCGTGAATAAATTAGCTCAGCATATATGACGCCGTAGGCAAAAGGCATTTTTGCAGCTTCTTAGTTTTTACGCCACTATCGGAGAATAACCTCCCAAGCGTATTCCTCCAGATCCACCTAACACCTTCTTCAATCTTCTCGCACCCCTTGTCGACAACCTTACTAAGTCCCGTCTTCTTAAAAATGTAATTGCCGACATTTTTAATTGCGTTCTTTGCAAATTGTGCCATCGGGCCTACTATTGGAACCATTGACGTGGCGGAATCAAACATTTTATCAAGAATATGAAAGCACAGTTTGACTGTATCACCGCTCTTAACCTTTCCATTTCTGTAATTATCTATCAACCGCTTTATACCCTTAATATCATTATATGTACTGTATCCCGGAATCTGCAAAACAGCTGCTCCGGAATCAATTAAGTCCTTAACGAGGGCAGCCTCGTCCTTCCCCATGTTTAATTTATCAATTCCATTCTTGGCTTTCTGAAAAACATCAATTTTATCAACCAGATCAAGAAGCTTTGAAAATCCATCTTCACTGGCCTTTTCAGGCGGAATTCCCAAGCGCGCAGCCAGCTCAATAATTCTATCCTTTTGCTCTAATGCCTCCTTTATATCCTGCCACTCCGGCTCATCAGAGTAATCGCCTTCCTTCATTCGTTCTAAGCGCTCGCGCATGATAAGATAATCATCATAATTCGGATCGTCCTCTGTCAAAGTCAAAAAACCGTATGTTGCAAGAAATATGTCCTCAATCTGCTGATAGTAAGACAGCTTTGCAATCCTCTCTGTATCACCGCTCGCCCAGGCTTCCTCCATCGCCCGTTTTCTCTCCTGCTCATATTCGTAATTATAACCTGTTTCGCTAATTTCCTTTTCCTGCTTAAGATAATCCTCCTCACCGGAAAAATCGCCCTTCTCCATCCTGTTTATGCGTTCAAGATAAAGCGTATACCTAAGTCCGTAGGATGCTTCTGACATACCATCCGTTTTGCCGTTTCTTACAAAATTATCAAATTCACTCTTAATAAGATTAAGATAATCCACCTTAAGCTGCGCTATTGCAAGTTGCTTTTCTGCCTCTTCTCTTTCTTCGTAAGACATATCCTCCCAGGAGTCTCCTATATCCCCATCAATATCAGGATCTACTCCCTCATGATATTTATCAATCTCATCAAGCAGCCGCTTATTAGCTATTGCATCTTCTATTTTTTCTTTTTCCTCATCTGACATATCAGCCCAGGAGTCACCAACATCCTCATCAAAATACGGAAGCCCATCAGCAGCTTCCTGTGCATTTTCTGTGCTATCGATTTTTACTACCTTAGGGGTCTTCTTTAAGGCTTTGGGAGCATTTTCATCATTGTTCTCCTGCGGTACAACCAGCAGATACGCCGAACCTGCGCCATCACTTCCCTGTGCATTTACTGCATCACTTTGTGTATCATCAGTATAATTCACGCCCGGTGCATCATCCTGAGGGTGATCCCATACTTCATTATCTATATATCCGTCCCAGCCGTTATCACTGCTATCGCTGCTATCACTGCTGCCGTCTTCTCCATCATAACCGCTAACTTCGCCATAATCAGAATCCCAGTCATCATCCGCTCTTACAGCAAGCGGATTCATGAGAGTAAGGCACATAATAGTCGTCGAAAGCATTAATGCTATTAATCTTTTTGTCTTCTTCATATGCTGCACCTCCTTTTTATTCAAATTTATTAAGTTTCAAAATGCAATAACTGTGTATAGCTAAATTATAAGGTGAAATGCCACGCATTTATTGTTTTATAATTTATTGTTTTATATATTATACGATGGATCTTACGTCATGGCTAAATCAAATACGCCGCCTCTGCGATAAAAAATCCCCGAACAAATCTGTCCGGGGATTTTTAACTTAAATGTTTTATGCAATCTTTGATTTTGCTATCTCAGCAAGTGCTGCAAAGCCTTCTGCATCATTTACAGCCATCTCAGCAAGCATCTTACGGTTGATGTCAATTCCTGCAGCCTTAAGACCGTAAATCATCTTGCTGTAGGAAATGCCATTCATACGTGCAGCTGCATTGATACGTGCGATCCAAAGCTGTCTGAACTGACGCTTCTTCTGCTTACGACCTGCAAATGAAGATGTAAGCGCACGCATTACCGACTGCTTTGCAATACGATACTGCTTGGAACGGGCGCCTCTGTAGCCCTTAGCAAGCTTTAATACTCTGTTATGTTTCTTTCTGGCGTTCATTCCGCCTTTAACTCTAGCCATTTTAATTCCTCCTATTCAATATGTCTACATTATGTAAACCAACAAACTCTTCTGACCTTACTGAAGATAACCCTCTGCCTTACTGAAGATAAGGTGTGATTTTCTTCATGTTCTTAACGTTTGTTGCATCTGTAATTGCAGACTGTCTTAAGTTTCTCTTTCTCTTGGTAGACTTCTTGGTCAGGATATGGCTCTTATAAGCTTTATTTCTCTTTAACTTTCCTGTTCCGGTTACCTTGAAACGCTTTGCAGCGGATCTGTTTGTTTTAATCTTCGGCATTTTTACTTCCTCCTAAATTCTTTAATCTATTTTAACTGCTTTGTAACGCTTCTAACGCTTCTCAGTTAAAAACATTGTAAGTGTACGGCCCTCAACCTTTGCCGGCTTCTCTACTACCGCAATGTCTTCAAGGGCTTTTGCAAAATCATCAAGAATATATCTTGAATTATTCATGTGAGCCATTTCTCTTCCGCGGAATCTTATCGTAACCTTGACCCTGTCACCCTTTGATAAAAACTTGCGGGCAGCGGAAATTTTGGTGTTCATATCGTTCTGGTCGATATTCGGAGTCATACGGATCTCTTTGATCTCGATGACCTTCTGTTTCTTCTTCTGTTCCTTCTCCTTACGGGTCTGCTCATACTTAAACTTACCGTAATCGATGATACGACATACAGGGGGCTGTGCATTCGGTGCAATCTGTACTAAATCAACCTCAGCCTCATCGGCAAGACGCATTGCTTCCTCAATGCTCATAATGCCGAGCTGTTCACCACTCTCGCCTAACACTCGTACTTCCTTGGCACGAATCTGTCCATTAATTAATAATTCGCTAATTGTCGTATCCTCCCTGCCTAAGCAACCGTGCGGCAAAATCACCGCCTCAAAAATAAAGCACCTGGTAACCACAACCTCTTTATAACTGTATGGCTGCAATCACCGCCCTGAAAATAAAAACAAAAATACCTGCACTCAGGAAAGGCAGGCATAAAAAATAAATACACTAAACAAAATACTTTGCTTAAATATTAACGCTCGATAAGCTCATGGCCTCGAGGTGAGATTGCTCTGCTTTCCTGTATCGGTATAAGCACTTAGCGACCGCTTTACAATAAAGCCGCTTTGAATCAGCTGTCTGCACTATGCTTAACACACTAAGGTAAAATATCATATTTGTAAGGCCATGTCAAGAATTTTTCTAATGTTTATCCATTTCCCATATTTATCAATTTTCTAATGTTTATCTATTTTCGAAGCTTTATCTATAGCTGCCCCATACAGAGTCGCCGCAGCGCCCAATATTATAAACGCTGCAGGAAATACTATCCAGGCAATGCTCCTGTTGTCGCCAAAGTATCTCCAGAAGATATATACGGCCGTGGTAAGAGGAGTCAGAATACCCGCAAGTATCCGGCAAAATTCAAGCATACCCCCAAGCGCAGACATCTTGTTTAAAGTGCTATTTGAAGCGCCATTTAAAGTTCCATTTGAAGCGCCATTTAAGCTCCCCTCCATTGCAATGGCATGCTTTTCGCCGAGCATAAGCTTATAAACGTTCATCCTGTCACAGCTTGGCCAGAATAAAAGAATACTTATGGCCAGCACCGCAAAAAACAGCGCTTTTGAAACATAAATCCCGCTCTCATTATTGCCTATAATGCTTCCTGCCATAAGGGAAGCAAATATCCCCGCCGTAAAGAGGACACCTGAGAGCAGCATCTTAAAGGTAAGCGCATCCTTTGCAATCCTGTAGGCTTCATCTACAACATTGCGGCTCTGGCGCAGCGCAATATCATCCGGATACACCTTATAAAGCCTTCCCGCTCTTCTTGCTACCAGCACGGCACAAAGGGCAATCGCAAGACTTATTATTACAACAGTGCCCTTTACGATTATCCTCATGTTATGAAGGCTCACATTAAAGTGCGCCGTATTCTGCAGGAATAAATATGCGCAGAAAAAAACCGCAACGAGCAGAAGCTGCGCAGCTATAAGCCTTGCCGTATTAAGGCTTATAAGGTTCCTTTGCTGCATATAATCTGCCACATTGCGGTCTATTTCCATGATAATCCTCAAATTTGCAAATAAAGTTTACTCTTCGCTGTTTTCTTCCCTGCGCGCTCTTGTCTTAATCTCATTTACAATATCATTTATAAATGCATCAAGTTCCTTAGCACCCTCATCGCCTGCGAATCTGCTTCTTACGGCTATATTGCCGGCCTCTTCTTCCTTCTGTCCGAGCACAAGCATGTAGGGAACTCTCTCAAGCCTTGCTTCTCTTATCTTATATCCGATCTTCTCGGCTCTTGTATCCATTTCGGCACGGATTCCCGCAGCTTTAAGCTTATTAAGAACCTTCTCGGAATAATCAAAGTATTTATCGGATATAGGCAGCACCTTAACCTGCACCGGAGCAAGCCATGTGGGGAATTTACCTGCGAAATGCTCTGTCAATATACCGATAAATCTCTCAATTGAGCCAAAGCATACCCTGTGGATCATTATCGGTCTGTGCGCTTCACCGTCAGCGCCGATATATTCGGCCTCAAATCTCTGCGGAAGCTGGAAATCAAGCTGGATGGTACCGCACTGCCATGTACGTCCGATTGCATCTACAAGGTGAAAATCAATCTTAGGACCGTAGAAAGCACCGTCGCCCTCATTTATCACGTAGCTTCTTCCAAGCTCATCAAGAGCCTTCTTAAGGCCTTCTGTTGCCATCTCCCAGTCTTCATCAGAACCCATGGAGTCTTCAGGACGGGTTGAAAGCTCAATATTATATTCAAATCCAAAGAGCTGATAAACCTCATCTATAAGGCGTACAACGCCCTTTATCTCATCGGTTATCTGCTCAGGCGTCATAAAGATATGGGCATCATCCTGGGTAAAGCATCTTACCCTCATAAGGCCATGAAGGGCACCTGATTTTTCATGACGATGAACTAATCCCAACTCACCCATTCTCAAAGGAAGGTCCCTATAGGAACGGGGCTGTGACTTATAGACGATCATACCGCCCGGGCAGTTCATGGGCTTAATGGCAAAATCCTCCTCATCAATAACCGTCGTATACATATTTTCCTTATAGTGATCCCAGTGGCCTGAGGTCTCCCAAAGCTGACGATTAAGCATAATGGGAGTCGATATTTCAACATAATCTTCTCTTGTGTGAATCTCTCTCCAGTAGTCAATAAGGGTATTCTTAAGGATCATTCCCTTCGGTAAGAAGAAGGGGAAGCCGGGGCCCTCATCGGCGATCATAAACAGGCTCAGTTCCTTGCCGATCTTACGGTGATCTCTCTTCTTAGCTTCTTCAAGCCTTGTTATGTACTCTTCAAGCTCGGAAGCCTTCGAAAAGGCCGTTCCGTAGATTCTTGTGAGCATCTTGTTCTTCTCATTGCCTCTCCAGTAAGCACCTGCAAGCTTCATGAGCTTAAAGGCCTTAACACTCTTAGTGCTCATAAGGTGAGGTCCTGCACACAAGTCAGTAAAATCACCCTGCTTATAAAAGCTTATTACGGCGTCCTCGGGAAGATCGCGGATAAGTTCAACCTTATAGGGTTCTTTTGCATCCTCCATGAATTTAATGGCTTCGCTTCTTGGAAGCTCAAATCTTTCTAAGGGGATGTCTTCCTTCACGATTTTCTTCATCTCAGCTTCTATTGCCGCAAAATTCTCCTCTGAAAAGCTCTCGGGAAAATCAATATCATAATAAAATCCGTCATCGATAGAAGGTCCTATTGCAAGCTTTGCCTCAGGATAAAGTCTCTTAATAGCCTGGGCCAGTATATGGCTGGCCGTATGCCTGTATGCTGCAAGTCCGCCCTCATCAGCACAGGTAAGTATGCTGAGTGTACAGTCTGTGTCAATAAGGGTCCTTAAGTCTACTCTTTCTCCGTTAATCTCGCCTGCACAGGCTGCGCGTGATAATCCCTCGCTTATGTCCTTTGCAATATCAAGAACGCTCATAGCTGATGAGTATTCCTTTACCGATCCGTCCTTTAATGTGATTTTCATCTGTTCCTTCTTTCTCCCTGGCCACACAAAAGCCTCCGGGTATATGTTTTTATTTTCTTCCGCAGCACTTTTTATATTTCTTACCGCTTCCGCAGGGGCAGGGGTCATTCGGATATACCTTTGGCGTATCATGAACCACCGTCATGGATTTCTTCTGCTCCTTATAAAGTTCCTTTTGCTTATCGGCATCAAAAATATCATTCCACTGCTCAAGGCCGTAAAGCCATTCAGCACCTGCTGCCACCATGTTCTTATACAGAAGTTCTTTATCAAAGGCCAAAGACACCTTTGTATCCTCTTCCATATTCTCTATGTCATTGGCCTCTTTAAGGCTGTCGTTAATACCGTCAAGAAAGCCTGTCATGGTCATGATATCCGTATCATATTTAGCTGCAAGCTCTGATACCGTACCCTCAACTGCCTCATCGGGGCTTTCAAGAAGTTCTGCGTAAATATTCTTTTCCTTTTCAAAATAATCAGCCCATAACTTCTGAAGCTCGTTCTTGTCTGCCTGCTCGTTATAAGCTATCTTTTTCCATTTTTCCAGTAATGCCATAATATGCCATCCTTTCTTATTGATTATTCACCATACGGTATCCTTACGGTACCGCTGTGCCAAATTTACTTTAGCCGTTCAACACCTTATTAAACCACAATGATTGTCTAAACTCAACAATTTAATATTTACTTATCTCATCTTCTGAATCATCTGTTGATTTATCAATATCATTGATTATGACATCATATGATATGCTCTCGTTCACACGGATGGTTACCCTCTCGCCGATCTTGCGCCCCATAAGTGCCCTTCCCATAGGCGACTCTATGCTGATAAGTCCCTTTAGCGAATTGCTTCTTATCGTTGTCACTATCTTGTACTGCTCGATTTCATGATCGTCAACAATTTCAACCGTTACCGTATTGTTAATGCCGACCTCATCTGCTAAAGAGGAATCATCAATAACATTGGCCGTCTTAACCATTCTCTCTAAATAGCGGATTCTTGATTCATTGATATTCTTCTCTCTCTTAGCCGCATAATACTCAAAATTCTCACTCAAATCTCCCTGTGCCCTTGCTACCTTAACATCCTCTATGAGCTTAGGGCGAAGCTCGATCTTTCTGTATTCGATTTCCTTTTGCATCTTATCTATATCGGATTGTGTCAGATTATCATTCATTTTACTCTTCCTTATACTCTTCCTTATCCTGCCCTGTTTGATTCTATCGGCAGTGTCATTCATTTTATTATTCCTTATAGCTGTCCTGTTTGATTCTATCGGCAGTGTCATTATCCACATCTTCCAAAGTCTCGCCGGATACCGGCACATAACCCTTCGGCATGCAGATTGCATCTATTGCAATATTGGCATAGGCGTTGGTGAACTGAAAGAGTCCTCCGTAAAGCTGGTAGGAACTTGTATATACACCGCCCATAAGGTCAATGGGAATCCCCAAAGGGCGGAAGGTCGCGCCGATGGCATCCACCGTCTGGCTTATATTCATACTGCCCGCCGCAAATCCCATAAACCAGGACATCAGCAGGGTAATAACCACACTTGGCAGCGTAATATTTTTTTCGTAAATATATATCGCAAAAAAGGTACTTACCGCAGTATATATTGCTGCAGCAGTCGAATAAATCGCACTGGAGGTTGCAAGTACAACGCCCGTGGTTTCTTCATCAAGCCCGAAGTTATCAACTGCATCATTAACCGACGCAGGGAATATGATCATTTTTTCCGAAGTTGATATCGCAGTTATAAAGGTGTTCTTAATCGCAAACAGCTGTTTTAGGATAGGGATTTTCACCTTAATCCTTATAGTGATCGCACATACAAGCCACATCAGCGCAAAGGCTGCTCCAAGCGACACAAGATAACCGCTTATTATTATCGCAAGATTCCTAAGTCCGACATTGGTAACAAATCCTGACATGGTTATCATAAGAACTATCGGAAGAAAATATCTGAGTCTTTCGGTAAATGACCCCAGGGTCTTGGTTATCCCCTCAAAGGCCATAATCAACGGCCTTGAATATTTAGCATCCACAAAATGGAGCATTATACCGAACATGAGGAAAAAGCAGGTCGACTGCAGAACATGATTTTTCGCCAGTGCTTCGAATATATTCGACGGAATTATCTCAGGGAGAAAATCATTCAGCGTGTAATTTTCTTTATTCTTAACCGTATTGTTGCCTAAAAGGTTAAGATGGGAAAAAGAATCTCCTATATAGCTGTCTGTTTCCGTCTGGTTGACTATAAGCTCTAATCTCATCTCATCAGAGGGCACCATTACATCAGACAGCAAGAAGGAAACACCGATGCCTATCAGCGCCGCCATTAATCCGCACAGGATCATTGAAAAGAGATATTTCCTTATAAAGCTGCGTCCACCCTCATGATATAGCTTACCTATGCCCGTAACAAGCACTGTTAGAAGAAGCGGAAATGCGCAGGAATTAAGCAGCGCCGTATATATTGTCTTAACAGGTGTGGCAAACGTTATTACGTTCGGATACCATTTACCAAGAACTATTCCAAGAACTGCCGCTGCAACAAAGGTTATGGGATGAGTTGTTATCTTCTTAATCATTCTCTCCTCCCGCAAATATTGCTTTGCACATGCTGTTGATCTCAGACTCCGTTATTGTATTCGTTGTGTTGACATATGCATTTACGAATTCAAGAAGGGAGGGTCTGTCAAGGGCTATGCCTATGCAGATATCATCACTTGTATCATCAAACTCAAATACTTTAGTCTTAAGCGAAAGCTCGGGATCTTTGGCATAAAAATACATATGCATTGCCGTATCTTCAAAATAACCCGAAAGTTTGCCCTCCTTGACCTGCTGTATCAGTTCTTCACGCGAATCCATTTCTATTACATTAGCCTTAGGGAAGTGCTCTTTTACTATATTCACATAAACAGAGCCCATTGGCACACCTATGTTGGTCTTATGATTTCTTAAAAAATCAAGGGGGTTGTTTTCTATTTCATATCTTACAAGCTTTGATTTATTAAGCATAAGAGAATACTTGCTCTGCACATAGGGACTGGAAGCGTATATATAGCACACTCTCTCGGGGGATATTGTCATATTGGATATGATAAGATCAATCTTATGATCCATAAGGTCCGGTATCATATCATTAACAGTTGCATAATCCCTTTTAATCTTAAGCGTCACGCCCAAGGATTTTGCAATATCTTTTGCGATATTAATATCTATACCGCTGTAGCTTCCGTCCTCATTGTGATAGGCAAAGATATTATCCTCGCATTCCCTCATGCCCACCACAAGAACACCGGTCTGCATAATCTCCGCAAGGTCCTGGGGAACGCGCTCCATATCCCACTCCGGAGTTTCAATGCCGGATTCCTTGGGAAAATAGTCATTCTCAGTCTTTGCAAGCGCCTCATTAGTCTCCGTAAGCACGGTTTTAGCCTGCTCTAAGGTGCAGCCTGACAAAGTCACTAAGGACACAATTATTGAAGTTATCGCTAAAAGCATTTTCTTCTTCATGCATTTATCTCCGCATCAAGTAAGTCCCATTCCTCCATGAGTTCAAGCAGCCTGTCACTGCAGGACTCCTTTTCTTCATTAAGCCTTGTAAGCTCCTGATAATTACTGGAATTTGCAGGGTCTAAAAGGGCCGCTTCAATCTCATTTATCCTGCCTTCTATATTATCGATTTCTTCTTCGATTTTTGCAATACGTTTCTTCTTCCTTGCAGCATCTTTTCCTGCCATATAGGAGGTCATTGCAGCCGTTGGCTCCGGGCTTTCTTGTAAAGTTATGTTAACTAATTTCTCGGCTGCCGCACCCTTTGCGGCTCCACTGCCGGCTTTTTGTATTATGTTAACTGATTTCCCTGTTGCCGCACCCGCAGCAGTATTTATTGCACCGCTGCCACCTGCCGTGGCCGCATCCTCCTCATAGGAATCATATCCAAAGGGATAAAGCTTTACCCCCTTATCTGTCATCGATAAAATTGTTGTCGCAACCTGCTTTACAAAATATCTGTCATGCGAAACAAAAATCACTGTCCCATCAAAGCTTTTAAGCATTGCCTCTAAGGTTTCCTTGCCGATAAGATCCATATGGTTGGTGGGCTCATCTAAGATAAGAACATTGGGCTTTTTCTGAAAAAGCTTCGCAAGCTGCAGCCTTACTCTCTCACCGCCAGAGAGCATTGATACTTCCTTATATACTTCATCCTGCGTGAACAAAAATGCACCGAGCGCATTGCGCACTTCAGTCTGCATCATATTCGGAAATTCATCCCAGAAGTCCTCAAGAACCGTCTTATCAGAAGTTACCTGGGCCATCTGCTGGTCAAAATATCCGATTTCAACATTTACTCCAAAGCGAAATTCGCCTGCCATGGGCTTTATCGCACCAACAAGCGTCTTAAGAAGCGTTGATTTGCCGATTCCGTTATCGCCGACAATGCCAAGCCTCTCTGAGCGTTTTAAATCAAGGCTTACCCTTGCAAGGCACTTATCATAACCGATTTCAAGGCCGTTTATCATAAGCACGTCCTTACCGGTTTCAAGGCGCGGCGTAAATGATGCCTTAAAGCTTTTCGTATCATAATCCGCCGGGCGGGCCACAAGTTCCATATGCTCAATTGCCTTAAGCTTAGAGCGCGTCATCGCAACCTTCGTGGGCTTGCTTTTAAATCTTTCGATAAGCTCGGTTAAGCGTTTTATCTCCTTTTGCTGGGCTATATGTTCCTTAAGCTGCCGCTCGTAGCGTTCTTTCTTCTGACGGACGTAATCCGTGTAATTACCGGGAAAATAAATGATTTTCCCGTAGGTGATCTCGTAAACGTTATTAACAATGCGGTCAAGGAACATTCTGTCATGACTTACGATCACAACTGCTCGGTTATAATCCTTAAGATAACCCTCAAGCCAGGCTATTGTGGATATGTCAAGGTGATTGGTCGGCTCATCAAGAAGCAGTATGTCGGGCTTACTTAAAAGAAGTTTTATAAAAGCAAGCTTCGTCAGCTGCCCGCCGGAGAATTCACCAAGGCGCTTATTCTTATCATCAGGCGAAAATCCAAAGGATTTAAGCATGATATCGTATTCTTTTTCATAATAATAGCCGCCTATATCAAGGAATTCTTCCTGAAGATAAGTATATTCGGCCGCAAGCTTCTCATTTAAAGACAGTGCATCGTCAGCACTTAAAGCAACACCTCCCAAAGCAGCAGTATCCCCTGTTGCAGAAAAAGTTTCGGAAATATCAGAATAAGCAGGCAGTAAAGTGCTGCCTGCATTCTCATTCATAAGCGCAACTAGTTCGTCAAGTCTCTCACCCATCTTAATTACGCGGGAGAATACCTTGCGTATCTCCTCATCCAGGGTGATTGACAGATCATCAAAGGTAATCTGCTTAAGATAGCCTATGGTCGGATTACCCGGCGCCATAATACTGCCCGCCGCGCCATCTTCCTTATAAAGCTCTATCTCGCCTGAAATCAGCTTAAGAAGCGTTGTCTTGCCGCTCCCGTTTCTTCCGATAACGGCAATCTTGTCTTTTTTGTTTTTAATCTCGAATTCGATGTCCTCAAGTACCGGCTCTGCACCAAAGGACACCAATCCGCCTGAAATTTTATAAACCATACTATGCTTTTAAGATCATTTGTTAAATCACAGCCCTAAACGTGCCGGAATAGGGATCTTTCTTTTATCTATCATCCGAACATGGATATATAGCCCATAACAAAGACGAATAATATAAGAAGCGGGAGCACATACTGAAGGTAGGGACGCATCCACCTAGGAAGCTTAAGACCTTCACCGGTATTTATCTCAGCTTCAAAATTATCCCAGCCCCATCCGAACTTACGCGTGCAGAACAGGACATAAACAAGGGCACCTAAGGGAAGAAGGTTATTGGAAACAATAAAGTCTTCAAGGTCAAGCACACCCGTACCTGCTCCAAGAGGCTCAAAGCCCGCAAGCACACCAAATGAGAGCGCGCAGGGAAGCGATAATACAGTAATGAGTATGACATTTATCCCGCAGGATTTCTTACGGTCTATATTAAATACTTCCATGCACATGTTAACTATATTCTCAAATACCGCAATTACAGTAGACATTGCCGCAAAGGTCATAAATACAAAGAACAGTGCCCCACATATTCTGCCGCCTGACATGCTGTTGAATACGTTAGGAAGCGTTACGAATATAAGGGAGGGACCTGCTCCCGGCTCAATTCCGAACGCAAAGCAGGACGGAATAACAATTATTCCCGCCATAAAAGCCACCAGAGTATCAAGCCCGGTAATTATCGCAGCCTCGCCTAAAAGGCTCTTTTCTTTTCCTATGCAGCTTCCGAATATCTGCATGGAGCCGATTCCGATTGAAAGTGTAAAGAAGGCCTGCCCCATAGCCTCGAATATTACCGTCATCACGCCCTGGGATGCCATTCTTTCAAAATCAGGGACGAGATAATACTTAAGACCTTCACTTACGTTTCCAAGCATCAGCACTCTTATTACAAGCACAAACATAACCACAAAAAGTGTCATCATCATAACCTTTGTGATTTTCTCAACTCCGTTCTGAAGACCGAGTGCGCACACGCCTATCCCAAGAGCAACTACTACGAGCAGCATGACAACGCTCATTATGGGCTCACTTGTCATATTGGAGAATATATTGCCGACTTCTTCTGCGCTTGCTCCGCTAAAATCACCCTTTATGAACTTAAAAAGGTATCGTATCATCCAGCCGGCAACTGTCGTATAGAACATCATGAGCATGTAATTGCCGACAAGCCCCACATACTTCATAAAATGCCATCTGCCGCCCTCCTTTTCAAGGACAGAGAAGCTCGTTGCAACAGATCTTCCGCTTGCTCTTCCAACGGAGAATTCCATTGCCATTACCGGTATTCCGAATATGATAAGGAAAATCAGATATACCAAAATAAATGCTGCGCCGCCGTTCTTACCGACGATATAGGGGAAACGCCACACATTTCCAAGCCCTATTGCGCATCCTGCCGAAATTAAGATAAATCCAAGCCGTGTTCCGAGTTTTTCTTTTTCCATGTTTGCTGCTCCTGTTATTGTATTAGTATATAGTTTAAAGTTCAAATCTTAATGCACCAGCAGATTTCCGATAAGTTTAAAGCCGTATTTACAGTAGTTTAAGAAAACCGAAGGGTGTGTAATGCACTCCCCTAATTTTTTAAATATGTACTTGGGGCGCAGATAAAAGCTTAACAGAATATTCTTGCGAAGCTTCTCAACCTCCGCCTGCGTCAAATGCATTGTCCCATTCATCGCCGAATGGAAAAAGTCAGAACCCAAAGGTGACTCAGCAAGGAGGTTATTCTCTTTACATGCCGTATAAAGCTCCGTTCCATAGAAAGGAAGTGCCATCTTAACCTCGATAAAATCAGGATCCGCCTTCATTATAAGTCTCTTGGTGGCAAGAATATGCTCTTTAGTCTCCCACGGGAAGCCTATTACGAAAAATCCCCAGAAAGGAAGTCCTACCTCGTGGCACCACTTTGCGGCCCGCAGATTCATATCTACCGTCGTACCCTTTTTAAGAGTCTTAAGCATCTCATCCGAGCCCGATTCAAAGCCAAAGGCAACCATAAAGCAGCCTGCCTCTTTCATAAGCTCAAGGGTTTCCTTGGATAAAGGATTTACACGCGAATTTGCGGTAAATGCGATTTTCCCGTGAAGGGGCGAGGCTATGATAAGTTCGCACATTTCCTTAACCCACGCGGGATTTATCGTAAAGGTGTCGGCCTTAAAGAAAAAGTTCCTGATGCCGTGAACGTTATAGCATTCCGTAAGTTCATCCATAACATTCTTAGGGCTTCTAAAGCGCACGCACTTGCCGGAAATAACCGGAGTTAAGCAGAACACGCAGGCTGAAGGGCAGCCGCGCCCTGTCTGTATGGTGGCCATTGGTTCATCCGTATCCGGGCGCTTATAAAGCGCATTATTCATAAGCTGGCGGGCCGGGAAAGGTCTTGAGTCAAGGTCCTCGCCCCATACATGAAACGCCGTACGCAAAAATGTGCCGTCCTCTTTCTTATAAAGGATTGATAAGATATCATCCGGATTGCCCAAGCCCTTAAGCGCGTAATCTGCAATCTCTCCTATTGCAAAATCAACCTCGCCGCCTATCATGTAATCAACCGAAGATAAGTCGAGCATATCGAGCATTTCCTGCTCTGGGTCATAAAAAAGCGCGCCCTTTAATACAACAATGGGATTATACTGCTTCTTAAGATCGTTTATCAGCTTAAGATCATCGAAAATCGTTGTATTGGTAATGCTCATCATTATAAGGTCGGGAGCAAATTCCTTCATGTCCTTGTGAAGTTCTTCAAGAGTACACCCTTCCGTCTGGTAATCCTTAAGCTTAACCTCGTAGCCCCTTTTAAGCAGGATTGCCGCAGCATATCCTAAGTCATTGCAGGCTCTCATGGCCTCTGCCGAAGCATCCTTTATATTCTGCTGACATCTGTCCTCACCGCGCTGGAACATCATCCCGGGCGGGTAAAATAATAAAACCTTATTCATGCAGTCCCTCTCATTCAAGAATTATTATCGCTGCCAAATCAGTACAGTTAAATTCAAATACGCCGCACATTTATCTTATACATTGTCAGGATTTAAGCACGGCCTTATTCTTAACAAGATAATCCACAAGGGATATTACCGTAAGTGCTGTTGCTATAACAACAAGAGCCGCCGTTATGATACGCATCACGGGGTTATCAACGTCGCCTATCAAAAAGCCGATCATGAACATCTGAAACACGGTCTTCACCTTGCCCCACATGCTTGCGGCAATCACCACACCATTATCAGAAGCAATAAGGCGTATTCCGCTTATTATGAATTCTCTTGAAATTATTATTATAACGATCCATGCAGGCACCTTATTAAGGTAGGTAAGGCACACAAGGGCCGCGCATACTAAAAGCTTATCAGCCAGCGGATCCATAAACTTGCCGAAATTCGTCACAAGATTGTACTTGCGTGCGATTTTCCCATCTGCAAGATCCGTTAAGGAAGCGATGATAAATACCGCAAGGGCCAGCCATTTAGTATATCCGGGCCAAAAGTCCCAAAGCTGGAGCACCACATAAACCGGAACCATTATCACTCTTAAAACCGTAAGCTTATTGGGCAGATTCATAAATCTCATCTCCATTCAAATCATATTCATATGCGCCGGTAACAAGGCATCTTACAATATCCCCTGTCATATGGCTTATGTCCGTTGATAAAAACAAAAATCCGTCAACATCAGGCGCATCTCTATAGGTCCTTGCGACATATACTTCTCTCTCGGGTAAGTAGCCCTCAATGATCGCATCCATTTCAGACCCTACAAGGGACTCGTTTTTTTCAAAAACAATTGCCTGCTGAAGTTCCATAAGCTCTGCGTAGCGCATCGCTTTAATATCTTCATCTATCTGGCCTGTCATCGCGGCAGCAGGCGTATCCTCTTCCTGCGAATAGGGAAACACACCGAGCCTGTCAAATTCCATTTCATTTACAAAATCATAGAGTTCTGCGTGGTCATCAAGCGTCTCACCCGGAAAGCCGGTAATAAGGGTCGTTCGTATGCACACATCAGGCATCCTGTCCCTTAAATCTGCTATGACTTTCCTAAGCCGCGCATTATCAGCTCTTCTCCCCATTCTCTTAAGAATATTATCCGCACTGTGCTGGATGGGCATATCGATATAGTGAAGGATTTTGGGGTTGGTTGACATAACTTCGATAAGTTCAGCCGTTATCTCTTCAGGATAAGCATATAACAAGCGAATCCATTCTATCCCTTCAATTTCGCTAAGTTTACATAATAATTCAGGCAGTGCTTTTCTCCCATATATGTCCATGCCATATACAGTCGTCTCCTGCGCCACTATTATAAGTTCCTTAACGCCCCTTTTGGCAAGCTCTGCCGCCTCCCTGCACAGACTCTCAACCGGGTAAGATCTGTAATTTCCTCTAAATGAGGGGATGGCGCAATAGGTACATCTCTTACTGCACCCTTCCGCAATCTTAAGATATTCATAATGCCCCGGAGTCGTAATTATCCTGCTGCAGGCGATATCCAAAAGGGCATTTAAATCAGTTATGCAGCTAATCTGCCCCTGCGGACTTATCTTTGAATAAGGGCACTGCTCTCTCTTATTGCCGACAAGGGCGCTTGCTACAGATACTATCTTATCATAATCTGCAGTACCGATTATGGCATCCACCTCAGGGAGTTCTTTAAGCAGTTCATCCTGATAGCGCTGGGATAAGCACCCTGCAGCAATTATAAACTTAAGCTTATCGCTGCGGTATTCATTAATGCGCAGTATCGTATCAATGCTCTCCTGCTTGGCATCATGGATAAAGCTGCAGGTATTTACGATTATAAGCTCAGCCTCAGACTCATCCTGCGTAAAATCAAAACCATGCTGAGACAATAATCCCAGCATGACTTCGCTATCAACCAGATTCTTATCGCAGCCAAGCGATATCAAATGAAACTTTGTCATATTACTCAGCTAATATCTTAACAGCGCCGCTTTCAAGTTCTTCTATGGCTACAGAAAGAGCCTTCTTGTCTTCGTAATCTTCAACGGAAGTGGGACGCCCGTCCACAATCTGTCTGGCTCTTTTTGAAGTTGCCATAACAATCGAATACCGCGAATTAACTACGGGATGCTCTCCCTCTTCAACCTCACTGTTTACTGTTCTCATTAAATCAGTATAAGACGGATGTAACATTTATTTATTCTCCTTTCAAATAATCATGAAATTGCTGCTGTATATCGGATATAAATCCCAAATTACGACTTATGGAATACTTAGCGCTCTGCACCGTATAGTGAAGGCGCGTCACGCATTCTTCCAGATCATCGTTAACTACCAGAAAATCATATGCGAGCATATCCCTTGCTTCCTGCTCGCCCCTTTCCATTCTCTTCCTTATAATCTCTTCAGTTTCCGTTCCTCTCTTTTTGAGTCTTTTGTATATCTCAGGTACGGATGGCGGCAGCACAAAAAGCAAAAGCGCATCGGGAAGAATCTCCTTAACCTTAAGGGCACCCTGCGTCTCTATCTCAAGAATCACGTCCTTACCCTCATCAAGCATTTTCTCTACAAAGGCACGGGGTGTTCCGTAATAGTTACCCACATAGCAGGCATGCTCTAAAAGCTCGCCTTTTTCTATCATTTCTTCAAACTTATCACGCGCAATAAAGAAATAATCTTTGCCGTCAGCCTCTCCCGGCCGGGCTTCTCTTGTCGTAGCCGATATCGACAGCGCATAATTATCGTACCGCGAGGTAAGCTCCTTCATCAAAGTTCCCTTGCCGGAACCTGCAAAGCCCGAAACAATAAGTAAGATTCCTTTTTTGTCCATATCATCAACTCCGGATTATTCAACGTTCTGAATCTGTTCTCTTACCTTTTCAATATCTGTCTTTAAGGAAATCGCAATGTCAGAGGTAATAAGATCATTGGCCTTAGATAAGATTGTATTGGCTTCCCTGTTCATCTCCTGGGCAATAAAATCAAGCTTTCGCCCAACGCTTCCGCCCTCCGTAAGAGTATTTCTGGTAGTACTTATATGGCTTTTGAGCCTTACAATCTCTTCATCAACACATATCTTATCCGCATACAGTGTGACTTCACCTAAAATACGGCTCTCTTCAATCTGCGAATCCGCAAGAAGTTCTGCGACCTTATCGCAAAGCTTAGCCTTATACTCCTCGATTATCTGCGGTGCTCTCTCTTCAATATTCTTAACATATACCAGCATTCCGTCGAGCTTATCAATAAGATCCTTCTTAAGATTCTCACCCTCTTTGATTCTGGCATCCACAAAGTTCACGCAGGCTGCGCGAAGTGCTTCTTCAAGGTTCTCGCCAAGCTCTGTCTCGTCTGCATCGCACTCTTCAATGGTAAGGACTTCCGGAAATCTTGCAAGAGTGGTAGCCCTTACGTCATTCTCAATGGAAAAGTCACTTGACATTGCAGTTAAATATTCCATGTAGGAAGCAGCAAGCTCTTTATTATATTTAAGTTTCATGCTGCCCTCGGTATAATCCTCATAGGTTACGTAAATATCCACCTTGCCGCGCTGCATGTATTCCTTAAGAATATTGCGCACAGATGCTTCGAATATACCAAGTTTCTTGGGCATCTTTATGTTGACATCAAGATACCTGTGATTTACCGACTTCATCTCGACAGTTATATGGCATCTCTCATTCGATACCTCACCGCGTCCGAAGCCCGTCATGCTTTTTATCATATTGCTCCTTTGTGCCAGTCAAGTTCGCTCTCATCCCGCCTTACTGCGCACTATGAGTTATTATACTTTATTAAGAAAAATGCGTCAAGAAAAAAGCCCTGCGGGGTTTTTCCGCAGGGCTTTAATCCTATTAATGTATCGGTATGAGCACTTATGACATTACTTAAAGTAACCAACCGTCTCATTAAGATCCTGAGCTCTTGTATGCGTATCGCCTGAGCTTCTTGCGATTTCCGAAATCGCATCAACAATGCCTGTAACAGATGCGCTAACCTGCTGGTTGGAAGCCGCATTCTCCTCGGAGATGGCACTTAAATCCTGAACTGAAGATATGATAACATTCTTAACCTCTTCAAGGGAATTAATCTTCTGGGAAATCTGGGTGATACCCTGGATGGAAGCATCAATTTCCTGATTAAGGAGCGTGAACTTATTCTGAGTCTCTTCAATGTAGCCCTGCTCATCTGTAATGATCTTGGCAACTTCAGAAGAAAGGGCAACGCTCTGCTCTGACTTCTCAACGATTTCGCCGACAATGCTCTTAATCTCCTTAGCGCTCTGATCTGACTGATCCGAAAGAGAACCAATCTCAGTAGCAACAACCGCAAAGCCTCTGCCTGCCTCGCCTGCTCGTGCTGCCTCGATGGAAGCATTGAGAGCTAAAAGGTTGGTCTGGGAAGCAATTGAAGAAATCATGTCAACTGCATCTTTTATCCTGGTAACAGCCTCATTGGTCTCCTGAATCTGTCTGGTAATGCTGTTAACAGCCTCAACAGACTGAACCGACGATGAGGAAACCTTATTGATATATTCGCTTGCATCTTTGTTGGCTGCCTGAATATTATTGGAGAATTCGATAAGCTCTGTTGCGTTCTCTGAAATGCCTTCGATTGCAACACCCATCTCGATAGCCTGCTCATTAATGGACTGAACATTCTCTGCCATGCCGGATGCACCCTGGGCTAAGTCTTCCATTGCATCCGCAATCTGCGAAGCACCGTCTGAGCTCTGTGCCGAAAGCGATGATACTGACTCAGAATCTGTGCCGAGCATAAGGGAAATGTTCTTGGTCTTACCGATAATATCAGCAAGAGCCTTCTGAAGTCTTGCGGCAGCACCGATAAGCATCTTAGTCTCTGCTATACTTGAAACTGCGGAAATCTCAAAGGAAAGATCACCCTCAGAAATACGCTCGATGTCATCTGCGACTTCAGCTATGGGAGATGCAACTCTCTTAGCAAGGATAAGAGCAAGAACTATAAATACAACTATGAGTGCCGCTGCGCAGCAGCAAAGAAGAATTATAACCTTACGGATGGCGGAATTAACATTATCACAGGTTTTGCCGGCAAATGCCATACCATAGGTACTTCCGTCAGCAGCCTTAAGGGGCATATAATATACATAATAGTCCTTGCCGTTAATCTGAACATCGTCTGAATAATAGTCACTGCCGCCCTTAAGGCATGCACTGATTACGCCATCGCTGGCCTTTGTGCCTTCGATACGCTTGCCTGATGAATCAAGAATTGAGGTGAAATATCTCGTATCTCCCTGGAATACGGTGAGTTCAACCTCCTGTGATTTAAAAGAATCAACATAAGAAGTATCATACGCAATCTCACCGTTGCTTGCCAAAACCTTCTCATAATGATTCTTAAGGCCGTTCGCCGCAGTTGCAAGTGTGTTCTTAGTCTGATCTTCAAGGTTGGTGCTGAGTTCTCTTGATGCAAGTATAACTGCCAGTATCATTCCGATAACAAGCGGAACCATTGCAAACAGCATCAGCATTTTGTTAAGTGTAAATCTAGCCTTTTTCTCCATAACAATCCCTTTCTTAATTAAATATTATATCTAACCTTTCGGTCACCGAAGTCCGAAAGAACTCCGCAAGAAAAACTCTCGAGGGTATTATACTACAATTTAAATATTTTTTATATCATTTTCGTTAGCATTTTTATGCAATTTTTCATTTTTTATCAAAATAAAGCCCGATAAATAATTACCATGTGCTATAATACACAACATCCCACACGGGATTTGCGTATTAATGCAAGACGAGGTATTTGATCATGGCTTTAGACGGAATTATGATTTCTGCGCTGTGCGCGCAGCTTAATGACAGCATATCAGGCGGCCGAATATCCAAAATTGCGCAGCCGGAAGCAGACGAACTGCTTCTTACCGTAAAAATGCCCTTCGGCAATATAAAGCTTCTTATCTGCGCAAGTGCCACGCTTCCTTTCTGTTATCTTACGGATGAGAGCATAATAAGCCCTATGACGGCTCCCGGCTTTTGCATGCTTCTTAGAAAACACATTTCATCAGGCAGGATAACAAAAGTCACCCAGCCATCCTTAGAGAGGGTACTTGATTTTCACATAGAGCATCTTAATGAGATGGGGGACTTATGTTCTAAGGTCCTGACGGTAGAGCTTATGGGCAAGCACTCAAATATAATATTCCGCGAAGAAGACGGCACAATAATCGATTCCATAAAACGCATAAGCACCGCCATAAGTTCTGTACGGGAAGTGCTGCCGGGGCGCGCATATTTTATTCCGCAAAGCGAAGGGAAGCTCGACCCGCTTGCTCTTGAGGCTGACTCTTTTGATAATGCCTTAAGAAATAAGAGCATGCCGCTTTATAAGGCCATATATTCTTCGCTTACCGGGTTTTCTCCTCTTATAGCAGAGGAAATATGTTACAGGGCCGGCATCAGTTCGGATATAAGTCCTGCCGAGCTTACACAGGATCAGATGCTGCACATCTATAATAACGTAAGCTGGCTCATTGAAGATATTAAGGCCGGAAAATATTCTCCCAATATAATTTCCGATAAGAACAGCGTCCCCATAGATTTTTCCGCGGTTGACATAACTCAATATTCAGACATGAATAAAGAAACCTATTCTTCTGTTTCACTCCTTCTTAGGGAATTCTATCAGAGGAAAAATGAGTACACGCGCATACGTCAGAAAAGCGGCGACTTAAGGAAAACCGTGACTACAATCTTAGAGCGGGATATTAAAAAGCTCGACCTGCAGCAAAAGCAGCTTGCGGATACTGACAAAATGGACAAATACCGCATTTGGGGCGAACTTCTTACCGCCTACTCCCACCAGGTGATATCCGGCTCAAAAGCTTATTCCTGCATCAACTATTATGACGGCAGCGAAATTACGATTCCGCTTGATGAAACCTTAAGCGCAACCCAAAATGCGCAGAAATATTACGACAGATATTCAAAGCTTAAGAGAACCAGGGAAGCCGTGGCGAAGCAGATTGAGGAAACCAAAGAAGAACTCGATCACTTAGACTCAATACTTACTTCCCTTAATATCGCCATGTCCGAAGATGATCTTGCGGATATAAGGCGCGAGATGTGTGACTGCAATTATATTAAAAAGCATGCCGGAAATAATAAAAAGGCACGCTCAAAGAGTGTACCCTTTCATTATATGTCCTCAGACGGCTTTGATATCTATGTGGGCCGGAATAATTATCAGAACGACGAACTTACCTTTAAGGTGGCAAATGGCGGTGACTGGTGGTTTCATGCCAAAAAGATTCCCGGCAGTCACGTTATATTAAGAAGCGGCGGACGCGATATTCCCGACAGGGCTTTTGAAGAAGCAGCTGCCCTTGCAGCCTTTTATTCAAAAGCTTCCGAACTAAACAGCAGCCGCGATGCCTCATCACCCATCGGCCTGCCCTCGAAGGTTGAAGTCGACTATGTGCAGCGAAAGGAAGTAAAAAAGCCAAACGGTGCGAAACCCGGATATGTAGTGTATTACACTAACTATTCCTTAATGGTCTCTCCCGATATCTCATGCCTTACGCTGCTTGAGTCATAGGAAGACTCAAACGATACCGCCATCATTGTAATATCATCATTTTGCGGTGCGCCATTTTTAAATTCAAAAATGTCCTCTAATACTTTTTGTACAACCTTTTCCTTAAGGCATCTGTTGTTTGTAAGAAAATCAGCAAGCCGCCTGCTTGTATACTGGTTTTTATCACCATCCATCGCTTCAACAACACCGTCCGTATACATAAAGAGAACATCGCCTTCCTTTATATCCACTGTTTCATCTGTATATTCTTCGTCATCAAAGGCACCTAAAAATGCACTGTGCGCCCCTTCAAGCGGCATAACTCCATCGCTTAATATATAAGGATTGTTATGCCCGGCATTCGAATAGGTAAGCGTATGATCTTTCCTGTCGTAAACAGCCGCAAATGCGGTAATGAACATTGACTGTGGGTTTCTCTTAATTATGTCTTCATTGGCTCTTGTAAGCGCCGCGGAAGGCGAAGCACAATAAAGCATATTGTATCTTATCGCAACAATGGCAAATGCCGTAAACATTGCAGCCGTTATTCCCTCGCCGGAGACATCGGCAATGACAAAGCATATTTTATCATCCCCTACATCATAATAATCAAACATATCTCCGCCAACATATTCTGCCGGAACGAGCAAAGCGCCTATGGCAACATCCTTATCGGAATATTTATCTTTAGGTGCCATGCCAAGCTGTATCCCGGAAGCTATCCTAAACTGTGCCTTGGTATCCTCCCTTTCCCGGTAAAGTCTTTCAAGATCGTTTATATATTTGTCAAGACGTTCGACCATGGTATTATAGTCCCTGGCCATATCTCCTATTTCATTATTGCCTTTAACCTCAATAAGATCCTTGGAAATCGAATCCTCACTGACAAGGTTTCTTAAGGCACTGCTTATATTAAGCACCGGCTTTAATACCAGCACGCGGATGACAATACTTATTGCAGCAAAAATTGCAATAAGACAGATCCCCAAGGATATGATCACGCTTGTGATTTTTTTCGCCTGGCTGCTTTTAATATCCTTAACCCTGAAGTCCACTCCTATAATGCCCAGCGCCAGCGTATCATCTCCTGCATCATCAAAGATTGCATACATATAGGTCAAATACTCTTCGTCCCCACGTTCATAACTGCCGTGAGCGCTGTATCTGCGGCCGGCCAAAAGATCCATCTCGGATTGCGCTAAGCTGTACAGGTAATCATCCTTGCGTACTTCCGTTTGAGATACCATCAGTGTCTGCTTGCCCGTATCAGGTTCATCTGTCGGAAGCACCAGATATATCACATCAATATCCGGATTCTCCTCACACATATATTCAAGATAGCTGACCGCAGCAGTATCCTCAACATTATCAAGAGTTACATTATCATCACTATTAAGATGTATATCAATAACATTGCAGGCATGAGATACAAGCAGATAGCCTTTTGCGTCAAAATAGGCATCCACATCCTCGTTTGATTTCTTAACGCCCGCTACTGCCACTGCGGAAATTATGACAATCATCACGAGCAGATTCATTAAAGATAAAAAAAATGTTATTGAATGTCTAAACTTCTTCACCGTGTGCTCTTACCTTCTTGTGTCTTATTTATCAGACGCATCAGTCTCCG
>R03__coassemble_242_pt1 | contig 34201 bp, 14 predicted proteins | sample R03__metabat2_low_PE_060 | metagenome-assembled genome bin R03
TCAATCGCACCTGTATTCTTAGACAATATAACTATATTTCCTGCCGCAATAAGGCTCGCATCATTATAAACACTTGCCGTATTCTTATTAGGATCATCCACACTCTTTCCTATATTTGAAAGTACACTCGAATGACCAAAGCCTACTATATCAACAGAATGACCTGTAGTGCCTTCTGATGTAACCTTAGTATCCATGACAGCCTCTATATCGGCACTTCCTGCTGCATTTACTTTTGCCGCAGATATGTATGCATTATTATCATTAACCGCCGAACCGTTTGCAAGCGTGACAGCAGCCTTTGCGATTCCAATAGCATTGGGCTTAAGTGACTGCGCCGTAACAGTGCTTATGACATTTGCTTTTACCGCACAGTCTCCGCCTACATTCGCCAAGGCGCCGCTTCCCTCAATATATGCACTATTCTTTACTTCACTCTGACTTATTGCAGTAAATCCCGTACCGCTTACAACCGATACAGATATGCCAGCATTGCAGCCTACCTTTGTATCTGTCGCTGCTGTTACGTCTGATTCAATATTAAGATTGCCGCCTACGTTAAGTTTAAGCTCATCCTGCGCATTAATATATGCCAGCTGCTCGATGGCATTTTTACTCTTTGCAGTCATAACCTTTACATTAGCCAGGTTTATGCTGATATCTTTTGTATCTGTAAAATCAGATTTTGCAGTAGATACTCCGTTTGTTTTAATTATAAGATCCTTGCCTGTTACTACCTTGCCGTGCCCTAAAATATAGCTTTTTGCCTCTGACTTTATTGTAGATGCGGCACTGTTTACATCAACGGTTATACCTTCTACATGAAAACTTACGCCGCCAGTAGGGCCTACTACTGAGTCTGCAGTGCCTTTATATTCTGTTGCTATATTTATATTGTCAGCTTTAAGCGTTCCGCCATTTAATTTAACATATGCTGCTGACCTGTCATCAAGTGTTGCATCAAAGATACCGACAGTTATATTTGCTGCATCAATATTAAACTTAGGCAATACTGATTTTGACGATGCGTTTGAGGTTGTTACTGCCTTAACAATAACATCACCTGACAAAGTCTCAACTACTCCCGTACCAATTTCAATCGCTGCAGTTGATGCTGTTTTTGCTCTTGCTGAAGATACATTAACTCCGATGTTTATCAGCGAGGCTTTTACGCTGATTAAAGGCATAAGCTCACTCTTAGCAGTTGTATTGGTAGTTGTTGTTATCTCAATGGCACCTGCCTCAATATTTTTTGAGACTATAAGCTTTGATGTAACCGTACCGTCCGCATAAGCATAAGGCACCACAACGCCTACACCCAGTGCCGCAATTGAAAGCGTCTCTGACGTAGCATCGGCATCAACTGTCGCAGCCGAATCTATCTTAAGCTTTCCTAACACATTAAGGTTATTTACATCAATTATTGCTGCTGACTTTGTATTGTTTTTGGCAATTGCAGTATAAACATTTAAGCTAGCGGCTGCAATGCTTGCCCCGATTATATGGGCTTCGCAGCTTTCGTTTTTGTTTCTTTCTTCAAGATACCTGCTAATCCCCTTCTTCGTATCCCCCGGAACAAATATGCTCCAGGTTGTCTCTCTTTTCGGTATAATATCATTTATGTGGGATTCAACTGTTAAATTACCGTTTACCGTAAGCTTATCAGCTGATATAACCTTAACATTTTGAGTTGCATTAAGCTTTGATATTGCCACAATGGTATTTATCTCTATTGCTCCCGCGCCTCCTGCAGCGCCCAATGCATAGGACCTTGCAGAAGAATATGCATGCACATCGGCATCCTTTGCTACAACAGCATTGCTCGCTTCAAGTACTGCCTCATTCGTAAGTGCGTTTATGGAAAGCACCACATTCACTGTGCCCGCAATTGCACCGGCTCCGCCTGCTGCCGCGGCTTGAGTCACATCAGACTGAACATAGTCATCTTTATCTCCTGCGGCAACAATTATATTTCCGCTAAAGGCACTTCCATCATAAATATATGCCCTTGCAGTATTTTTAGAAGTCTGCTTTGATACTGCAACAACAGGCCCTACTGCTACGGCGCCTGCCACTATCTGATACGGAGTATTGGTTATATTTGCTTTAAGGTTTGATTTAACAGTCAGATTTTCGGCATCAATAACTGCACGCTCTAAGGAAGCCTTTGATTCAATATTGCTTATCCCGACCGCTACCAGCGCATTAACGGAAACAGCGCCCGCAGAAATACCGACACCGCGAAGTTTCATATCGCCATGCACATTATTGGTAAGGATTACATCCTTTGCTCCTGTTATCGATCCTAAATCCGAATTCTGTGCAGCATCCTTCTGCCCTATGTACGTATTAACCTTTAAATTGTTATAGCCGACTGTTACTGCGACTCCTACTCCTACAGCACCTACAGCCGCATCAATATTGTAAATCTCAGCGTCTGTGACATAATCACTGTAAAGTCCCACATTTGCAGTCTTTGCAGCGCTGTCTGCTATCTTAATAACTGCTTTTGGTGCAATGCCGGTATCTGCAGCAGTGCGATTTATGTATATTGAAACAGAAGGGCTAACCCCGACCGTGCCGCCGGAAGCTGCGCCGGTAATGACTTTTGCTTTCATGCTTCCCTGGGACTTAAGAATGATATCGCCCGTTATTAAATCAATTTTTGCATTGTCACCTATAATATTATCAATATCAGATTCAAAATATGTTACTGCAACTGCGATGCCGACTCCTGCTCCTCCCGCAGCACCAAGGCTTGCGGAAACAGCAAGAATCTCCTTATAATCCGTATCTGCAATAAGCGTTATATTCGCAGGATTATTGGCATTAGCGTCAAATTTAGCCACAACAGTATCAAATATTACCGCTACGCCTCCGTTTAATCCAACGCCTGCTGCACCGCCTGCGCTAAGGCTTGCCCCGATAAGAATGATCTTATTGTTAGCAGCATCTATATCAAGTACATTATCAAGAGCCTTAAGCTTAGCATATATTGTCGCATGGTCTGATACTTTTGACCCTTCTCTGCTGATCTTCACTGCTTTATTAGCTTCTGCAAGACTACCTGATACAGCAGTTATATTTATATCTCCGCTTCCGTTTATCGTTACATTTTCTTCGATGGCAGAAAGCACATTTGATGCAGTATAAATTACGCTTATGCCTACGCCTACACCTGCACTGCCGCCTGCTCCTATCTCACCCGTAATAGCTTCCATTGCGATACTGTCTGAAGCTGTTAAATTCACATTACCGCTGCGGTTAATGATGGTTCCTGCATATATTACCGCCGAGGTGCTGTCGCTGTATTTTGGATGTGCGCCCTTTTCAAGCTTAACCTTCGCCTTTTCATCATATAGTTCATCATAAACAGCTATATCCGAATCATCTATTCCCCTTACACTGTCGGCTTGGGACCCTGTAGCTATGGCTTCTCCGGGATTTTCTGTTGAATACTCACCGTCAAAATCAACCGGTATACTCTGTCCATCACTTACAATCGCCTCTGATAGTTTTAATTCGGGCTTTTCATCTGCTGCTCTCTTATGAGCATTGCTAAAGGCATCATCCACAAACGTATCAAGATTTAATGTTCCCTTATTGGTAAGCTGATCATATGCATCCTTACCAAGCTTAGAACCCTTGACTACCACGGTTACAGCTATGGGAACGCCGGCAGTCCCTGCAGCGCCGACTGTTCCCACGGTTGAAAATGTATTCGTCTTAGATGAAGCTTCAATATTAAGATCTGCGCACTTAAGTGTTGTGCCGCTCTTATCAGCATCTCCCGTTCCAACGCTTGCCGAAATCTCGTCAAAATCAACTACAACCAATGCATTTATTGTTACAGCTGCCGACGCTGCAGCCCCTGCAGTTGCATTTATGGAGAAAAGGTCAAATGCATCCTCTGCGTTAATATTTACATTGCCTGAGGTTGTAACTTCATTATTATCACCGATAAATGCTTTTGTCGTGATTTTGCTTACAAGCACATCAATGCTTCCGCTTATTTCGCTGCCGCTGCCGGCTGCAGCAGCTAAGGAATCGCAGGAAATATTTTCAGTCGACTTAGCACTTATATTAATGTCGCCATCTGATTTTATGATGCGGCCATCACCCGTATAAGCCTTTGTATTACCCTCAAAATAGGTAACAACAACACTTCCTGTACCGCTGGTAGAGCCTATTCCGATTGCAAGCGAACCGCCGATTGCATAAAGTACTATATCGGAATCTGCATTTATGTTTATTGAAGATGATTTATATACCTTGCCGTCGACACAGGATACAACATCATCTTTAAATACAACAACCGTAACCTCTCCGTCTATTGCACGCTGAGATGCAGCTGCAGCTCCCGTTATTACATATAAAGAATCGTCTGAATCTGATAGGACGTTTAAATCCCCTTCAAGCACTACATTGCCGCAGACAGTGGCCGTTGCGCCCTTGTCAAAGGTTACTACATTTACTGCGCCTACCGCATCATTGCCTGAAGATGCCGCAGCACTTCCGGTAATTACTATGTAGTCGGATATGTTTTTACTTAAAACATTTATATCAGCATTTGATGAGTGGGCATTGTATTCTCCGTCATGCTCTGTCGCATCAAGAATTGATTCGGCCCTGCTTGTTACAATTACGGTAGTAACAGCACCTCTGCCGGTATTTGAACCTGCACCTGCCGTTGCAGAACCTGTGACGGCAAAACCATGGTCGATCATCCTTGATGAAATGATTATGCCCTTCATGGCATCTTCATACCCCGGAATCACAATTCCCGCAGCCGTATCCTTTGCTCCCTCGGCTTTTAATCTGGTAAGTTTTCCGGTAAGCGCCTTAACTGTATCCTTTCTGTCTATAACGCTGACGGCGGCGCCTAAGCTGCCATTTGGTTTAAAGCTTGCATTTAAATCTCCGCCTGCCGTAAAGGAAAAGGTATCAAGGTCTGATACAACACCTATTGAATCTGCAGCAGTTACGCTTGTTGCAAGAGTATTTTCCGTATTTTCGGTATCACAATATCCCAAAACCGCCATAACATTGTTCTGGGAAATAATTACGGGAACGCAGGCACTAAAGCTGCTTCCTGCGCTTGCGCCAAGTGCACCTGCAATATTCATATTCCAGTCATAGGCAAAAGCGTCAAGTTCAACCGAACCCTCCGAAGCTTCAATAGTTGACCCCTGTCCTATGGTTGCAAGGGAATTTCTTTTATATACATTTACTATCACGCTTCCTCTTGCGCCTGTGCCGGAGGTCGTTGCAGATACCACTCCGCTTATGGGAAGCAGATAGCTTGATGAATTAGACTTAACCTTAACTGATTTGCCCGTCAGCTTTGAATTTTCGCCAACGCTTGCATCTGTATTGCTCTTGGTAACAAGTACGCCGATAGTTGCGGCAGCATTGGCGCTTTCCGTCTTGGCACAGGTAAGGCTCGCATTTACGTTTAAAAGCTTCTCACTTGAGTTACTCTCTATGTCAATGGCGCCACTGCTTGCTTCAAGTGTGCACCCCTTTTCGATCCGGCTCTCCGCATTGCCCTTATCGACTATAACGGAAACCACTCCGCCTGCTGCAACCTTTGACGAGCCGATGACCGCATCACTTGCAGTAATAAGTGCCCGATCAAATCTCTCTGATATAACATTTATTCCTTCAGTTGCAGTTACCTTTGTATTCTCACCGATACGCGCCTTTGCGGAATCATTAAAAATCACCACATCTACGCATCCGCCTACATTGGCTTTTGTGTTTCCACCTGTTGCTACTGACGGTGCAACGCCTATTATCAGATATTCATTTGAAGCTGTTGCCTTCTGGTTAAATGCACCTGATGTTGATATCTCAGCATTCTTCCCTATTGATGCCTCAGTAACTGAGTTATCCTTAAGTATTCCAACGCTTGCACTTACGCCTACGTTCGGCTTTGATAATGATAATGAGCCTGCAATAAGTCTTGCTCTTGCCTTATTTTCTGCCGTCAGTGAGAATCCCTTAAGATCTTTATCATCACTTGTTGCCTTTGCGCTTACCGTTATGCCGTCACCAAGTATAGCCTTAACTTCAGCCGAATAGAGAACCATTGCGCAGCTCCCCTCTGCCGATACCTTTGAGTTAGCGCCGCTTATCGTTCCGCCAATCGCCTCTGCATAATAATTAGACTGCTCAATGAAATAACCCAGGGTTGAAATTATCGTCTCATATAAGTTATTCGTTCCGAACTTAAATTCAACCTTACCGGTTTCCTGATTGAGAATTATGCTTATAGGGGATGACTGTGAAGCCCCGTCAATCACATCCTGGCTCTTGACTTCTACAAGCGATTTTATTATGTCTATAATCGCCGAATCAGAAAGCTCAACACGCTGCTTAATGGCAGATATATTAACCTGGTTACCGGTTATCGTAAGCTTGTTAGCCTTATAGGTTTTGTCGGTATCATCCCAGTCGCCTATAATAACATCGGTTATTGAATCATCATAAACAAGTGCATAGGAAGCGCCTGCGCCCACAGTTGAAGCTTCGCCTGATTTTGTCACCGCGCCTGCGCGAACCGCTAACTTAGTTGTATCCTTTGCATTTATGTTTACAACCTTTCCATTTATCTGCGAAACCGAAGAAGTGTTGTGGATATTAACCTTTGTTGTGCCTGTGTTCTTTGCAATGGCAACAGCACCTGCAATTGTTGCAGTGGAATCTTTACCCGAGAACGATCCGGATATAGCCTGGGCTGCATTGTACTTTGTGCTCATATTCGTTACCGAAGCCGCTTCAAATGTAACATTGCCCGGCATGAACAGATTAGGATTTAAGTCACCCTTAAAATCAACTATCGTACTATTGTTATTAACCGCTACTGCAACGCTTAGTGCAACATCATTCGTGTTATCCTTCCCCGTTGCTGCACCTGTGGCTCTTGCCCTGAAGGAGCTGTTATTATTTGCCTTTGCACTGAATTCATCGCCTATGAAAATTTTGCCGCCGACGATTGTTACAAGACTGTTGTTATTCGTGATAATTATTCCCACTGAAGCAGCAACATCTATTTTATCGGAATTATCCGCATCATTTGCAGATGTCCCATATGTATTATCAGAGCCGCCTTCAGCATTTGCTGTTTTAATTGCATCTTCTACTTCTTCGTCATATGTTGATTCCTTATGGGCATCACTGTAATTTAATGCCACAACTGAAAATGCCATATCACCGGAACTGCCCGTAAGGCCAAGCTTCTGATCGATCCTGGTACCAATGGATGTATTATCATTTGATGTGTTTGTATTTGTATCTGTCTTTTTCTTTTTCTGATTTTCTGATTTGGCACCAACAGCACTTGCAACGCTGTCACACGTGTCTGTGGCGTATATATATGTTTCAACCTTGACATCTCTGCCTGTATTTGCATAGATATCCTTTGCGTAAAGGTCAGCTGTTACGTCTGCATTAATTACTCCGAGAGCAACCGTTGCACCAACAGCCGTATCCTGGCCGCATGCATAGGCACTGGCCTGCGTCTTTGATTCATGTCCCCTCATTTCTGAGATGACTTCAAGAGAGAGTACAGAGTTTGCTGTTATCTCTCCCTGATTCTTGCCATCTGTACCAACACCTGACTTTAATGCGTTATCAAGCAGCGTAATGGCAACTGCCGCATCAATGGATGTATTGGCTTTTCCTTCTTCCTTATTCTCCTTACCGGCAACCGCACCGGTACCGACAGAGGAGAGAGCCGCTGCCTTAACATATACATGGTATTTACCGCCATCAAGGTCTCTGTTCGGGTAAATATAGGAAGTTGCTTTATTTGAAATTATCGCCAGCGCAAATGCTGCTCCTATGCCGGTCTTATTCTTATTTTCCTCTTCAGCAGCTTTCTCTTCATCAGTCTTTTCGGTATCTACATTAAGACTGTCATTGCTTCCTGATTCCGGATCATCATTTGAATCGCTGTCTTTTGATTTTGGCTTATCATCAGTATCCTTATTGGCATCATCAACTGCAGTTTCATTGGCGGAAGCGACTTTGCTTGTCTTTTGCGTTTCAGGATTTGTGTACGTTGTATACTGTGCGGATGCTACTGTCTTTATCCGCTGATTTGCATCTGATCTTATCTTAAGATTACCGGATGCCTCAAGTAAGCCGTCCTGACCGATTTTGGTCTTCTTGCCCTTTGCAGGTGTTCCTATATATGCATTATTGCCAAAGTCTATTATGGCAATCGCAACTGATCCCGCTACGCCGACCTTACCGGCACCGGAACCTGATATTGCTTCAGTATTTACTATATTTTTGGTTACGCTTTCCCTATCCTGCCCTGCCATTATATTAAGTGTGTCTGTTTCTATGCTGCCGGTTCCAAAATATGCCAAAGTTTCAGCCGTAGGAATATTAATGGCAACAGCCACACCAACACCTGTACCTGTCGTCTTTGTCGTTGACGCATCTGCACAGATTGCATATGTAAGTGCCTGGATTGCCGCAATATCGACACCGTTTATGTTTGTTGTTTTAACATCTGCTGTCGGTATTGATGCTTCGCAGACGGGATTTGCGATATTAAGACAAACTGCGGCAGCTACTCCTACCTTTCCTTCATAGGTCTCTGCCTTTGTTCTCTTATCTTTATCAGCCGACTTCTTTGCTTTGTCGGAATTTATTCCCTTACTCTTTGATTTTTCGTCGTTCTTGCCCTTTTTATCGTTGGAAAGGCTTTCCTCGCCGGATTCATCCGTATCAAAATCTTTTACAAGCTCAAATATATTGTCCGTTACCTGGTCTATATGATCATCTGCCGACGGATTATCTTCATCTTCATCATCTGAATTTGTGGTTTCTTTTTTCTGTTTTGCGCCCTGGGTTGAAGCCTTTGAAGAAGCTTTAAGTGAATGTGTGGCTTCGGCATCAACCGTCAGTCTATTCGCTTCCACATCACTAAGGACTGTTGCAAGGGTTTCATCTGTAAGCACATCAATGGAAAAGGCTCCGCCAACAGCTGCTTTTTCGCCGCCCGCCGAGGCATCTGAGGATATATTTCTATCTGTTGTATTTACGGCTTTAACCGTATTATTGCCTGTTGTTATGAATGTATATTCATCGCTTTCTCCAAGCGTTGCTTCTGCATATGAACCGGAAACAAGAACGCTTACGGCCGGAGTAATACTCGTCCCGCCTACTGAGCCTGCTATTGATGATGTCTTTTCCTTTACTTTGTTTTCGGCCGTAAGGCTTATCGAGGAAAGATTCTTCTTGCTATCATCCGTTTCCTCTGCGTAACCGTCACCGTCTTCTTTTGCAATCTTAATATCCCTAAGTCTTGCTACTGCTTCAATATTAGAAACTGAAACCGCAACTGCAGCACCTACACCCACATGCTCTGAGGATGTACTGTCGCTCATTTTAGGGCATGCCGAATTTGCAGCAAGGCTCATATCAGTATCAGATGCTGCATTTATATCAATATTCTTACCCTCAAGCACGCTTACATCATCATCCATATAAGCATACGTTTTTATATTATTTACTCCCACGGCTATTGTTCCCGCAAGACCGTAGGTTCCAAGGTTATATCCTGCCTTTGACTCTGTTTCGCTTTTAAGCTTTGTAACCGCCTTAGCACAAACGTCAGAAGCAATGGTTCCGTTTAAGAGCTTTGCTGTCGTTCCTATATTAATAACATCTACAACTATTCCTGCTCCAAGTGAATATTTATCATCATTAGATGACTTAGGCTCCTTTACCTGTGAAGCATCTGCCTTTGTGGAGGCTGTAATGTCAGAATTCGCCTTTACATTTACATTCTTGGCATTTGTCTTTAAGAATCCGGTTGTATCAACAAGGGATAGCGCATCCTCGTCAATTATCAGAACTGAAACCGCACCGATATACTGACTCTTTGTTATGGGGTCAGGCTCAGGTTCAGGCTCAGGGTCAGGGTCTTCGGGATCTTCAGATCCTTTAGAACCTTCTGAGGATTTTTCGGTTGTCTTTGCGGCATTATCTATCTTCTTATCGGAATCTTTAATCTTGGTCTTGGCACCACCGATTGCATCCTTTATATTCTTTATGCTGCCGGGAATAACTGCCTTACCGGACGGATTTGCTTTCTTCTCGTCCTCCTCTTTCTTATCAAAATAAGCCACCACTTTTTCAAGCAGAGAAGCTAATGATGTTGTGGAATCTTCCTTTGACAAAGAAGTACCTGTCTTTGCCTTGGCATTATCCTTAGGAGCGCTTTCGGATGTGGCTACCGTGGTTATATTCATTGTCGGAAGAGCTTCTATATTAATATTTGCTCCGCTGATCAGGATTGCACCATCCGTCACTTTTGCATAACAGCTGTCATCTATTACGCTTACGGCTATGTAGGCACCGTATATCGCATCATCCTTTTCCTCATCGCCGGTATTTGAGTTGTTCTGTGATTTCTTTTCTTCCTTCTGCTTCTTTTCTTCAGCAATTGTCGGCTTGCTTTCTGCCTTATTAACCACATTGATATTTGATGTTGCCTTTATATTTATATCTCCGGATGCGGTTTCAAGGCGGCCCTTTATAATAATTTCAGTATTCGTATCAACCACGCATACAGCAGCTGTAAGCGGGAGTTTTCCGGTAATTGCCGTTATCGTATCTTTTACAGTCGAATCAGCGATAAGAGAGATCAGTCCTCCTGCTGTTATTAAGGAGTCCTCACCTGCTTCTATGCTGCTGTCCGTTATTATGACATTAACTGCAACAGGAACGTAATACTTTGACAGATCCTTGTTCGAAGAATCAATTACAACGTTCACTTTACTTTCCGCAAAAACATTTGAAAGTGATTCTATGCTTCCGTTTATTATTATGCTTGCTTTGCCGTACTTTACTGCTACCGTTGAATCCTTATCATATTCTAAAAGTGCATGGCTTAGATCTGAATTTGCCTTAATCCACACAGTACCCGTTGTAAGCACCTTTGAATCGTTATTAAGGCTTACCGATGAATCCACCTCTGCATCACTTAAGCGGGCATTCTTAATAATATCAACTGCCGATGAAGCATCACTTATATCAGCATCCGTCTTGGCATATTCATCATCATTTGATGCAAGAAGCTGAAGATTATTGGCAATGATTACGGCGTTGTCATTTAATGTTATGTTTTTGCCAAGAGCCTTGACGTTAAGGTAATCAACTCCCACCCCGTAAGGAATCTTGTCAGTTCCGTCATCAAGATAACCAATTGAGCCAAGCTTTATATCATCGCCCTTTATTACAAGATTTGTTAAGAAGCCTTTAATATACCCGTCTGAACCCTTTTTGAATTTAACGGTATAAAGGCCGTTTGTATCATCATATACAAGACTCTTAACCGCATCATCACTTAAATCAATTACATAATCTTCAAAATCAGAAGCATTATTGATTACGATGCCCTTTGTCTTGTCATTTTCATCAACGTATGACCAAACCTTGTCATCGCCTTTGGTATCGGCTGTTATTTTATTTTCTTTTTTGTTTTCAATCTCATCAAGATAGTTTTCTACAGTAAAGTCTGCACCATCCTTTGCACTTGAGATTTCAACCTTCTCAACCTTTTCCTTATCATCCGCCTTAAGCTCTGAGTCATCGGCTGCAAGTGTTATAACGCGTGTTATTGAATCTACTGATGACTTGTCGGCTGTGATTTTACCTGTAATAAAAAGGATGTCAGAGCCCGAAGCACCGTCAATATTTACCTTCCCTGTAAAGCACGCCGCTGAAGCATCAACCTTTACAATATCGCATCCCTCGCCAAGATCAACAACGCATTTTGATTTCTCATTTACATTGACAAGTTCTCTTGTTGCGTCATCTGAAGGTGTATCTCCCGAATCCTGTGAATCGCTCTTTGCTTCGGGAATGCTGCCCTTTATTACTACCGTATCATCTCCGCCCTTTGCGTATACATAAACCTCTGTATGCGTTTGCTTTTTGGCATCATTCTCATCATCCGAATTGCTGGTCTGTTCGCCGATTACGGTTATATCATCCGCATTATCGGTACCATACACTTTAAGAACGGCATCCTTTATCTCTATAAACGCGTTCTTGATAAAATTAATTCCGGCTATTATTGTATTAATGCCGTTTATCTTTACCGAACCTGTTATGTTTGCGTTTTCCGCCTTGGAAGTTCCCGAACCGTTTGAATCATTTGAATCATTTGAATCAATTGTCGTGCCCTTTGCAATGATTTTTACCGAAACATTTGACCAGTCTGTTCGCTTATCCTTATCCGTACCGCCGGAGCCGCCCGAGTCACCTGAATCGCCTGAATCTCCCGAGTCACCCGAATCTCCGGAATCACCTGAATCACCTGAATCGCCGGAGTCATCATTTTTATCTGTGCCCGATGAATCTCCGGAGGCCGAAGAAGTCTTTATTCTCGAAGTGTCAATAACTATCTCTCCGTCATACTCGCCATCCGATACTGTAATTGTAAGCTCTCTTTCCTTATTATCCTTATCCTTTGATGCATCCTCTAAAGCCTTGTCAATTGCCTTCTGGATTGCATTCTCGGATTTTACCGTGGTTTCGGTTGTCTTCGTATTATCATCGGTATTAGTGCTTGTCTCCTCACTCTTCATGTCAGAAGAGAGGTTCTTCTCTCTTGTTTTATCTTCGTCGGATAATGTAACAAGTTCGTTGTTTTCCGTTAAATAATACTGCTCTGTTTTTTCAGAATCCGTACCCGAATCACCGCCTGAGCCTGAGTCACCACCTGAGCCTGAGTCACCGCCTGAGCCTGAGTCACCGCCTGAACCCGAGTCGCCGCTTGAGCCCGAATCTCCTGACGGGTCCGTTTGCGAAGATACAGGTTCCGTAACTGAATGAACATACTCTGGGATATCATTTTTATAAGTTGTACCGTCATAAACCGCTTCACCGTCTTTGGCGCTTATCTGCGGATAAGTCTCCCCCGCCGCATCAGATCCGGCATTGTCAGTTACCTGCTGCTTGGCTTCTTCAATCGATGATGATGACGGGGTTGACCCGGATGTTTCATCATCAGTCGTAACTTCAGTTGATTCCGAAGGCTTTGCATCTCCGCCATCTTGCAGATCATCCGCATAAGCATTGCATCTTAAATCTGATGAAAACAATAAAAAACACACCAATAAAAACATGCCGAAGCATATTTTTATCGGTGCGCCAAAATATTTCTTATACTGATACATCATAAGCCCCTACTCCCTTCATCCGATAAATCGCCTAAGATTGTGAAGTACCCTTAATTATAGCACTACAGTCGTTATTTGCAAGGCAGTTGGGCGCAAATAACATATGCTATTTTTTCTCATGCCATATGTTGTGGAAATCATGTGTTATTTTATCAATATCTCCTATTTGTGTCGCTTGAGCGCATATTATTTTAACTTCTTTTTTTCCCCAATTGCTGATTTTCCCACCAGAAGAAGCATTATTAAAAGTAAGATGCAGCCTCCTTGTGTACCGGTGCTTACTTTATCGGATATATTTATGACTTTATCAATTCCTGTTATTGCAAATATTGCCAGCAGAATCCCCACAAGTCCTTCCCCTGCAATTAAACCTGAGCAAAAGAGAATGCCGGAACTTGAATCCGTATCCTCTTTAGTTTCGCCTGATTTTTTCTTATAGACATCAGTAATAAGGCGCATAAGTCCGCCAAGCATTATGGTTGTGCTAAGTTCAAGCGGCAGATATAATCCAATAGCCACAGGCAGTGAAGATATACCGAGCAATTCGACGGCAACGGATATAAAAGCACCGATAAACAGCAGATTCCAGGGAAGATCGCCATTCATTACACCTTCGACAATGATTTTCATAAGCGAAGCCTGCGGCGCGGATATTGCTTCCGAATTAAAGCCCCACGCTTTATTAAAAAGTATGAGCACCGCGCCTATGGCCAGGGCTGATACGATGGCACCTATAAGTTCTCCTATCTGTTGTTTTTTGGGAGTTGCGCCAAGCAAATATCCGGTCTTTAAATCCTGGGAAGTATCACCTGCCATTGCCGATACAATGCAAACAATTGAGCCAATGGCAATTGCACCCTTCATTCCGTGTATACCGGTATCACCGGCAAGCTTTAGAACAGTTGTTGCTATAAGGAGCGTGGCAATAGCCATTCCGGATATTGGACTGTTGCTGCTCCCGACAAGTCCGACGATTCTTGAAGCGACTGTTGCAAAGAAAAATCCGAAAATTATAATCACAAAGGCTCCGACTGCCGTAACGGGAACCTGGGGCAAAAGAGTTATGGCAGCAACCATTATAAGAATGCTGATGATGATAAATTTCATGCTTAAATCCTGTTCGGTACGAAGCATGCCGTTTCCGCCGGATTTTTTGAATGATTTAATTGAATCGCCAAACGCTTTAACTATCATCGGAAGGGTTTTAATAAGGCTGATAATACCGCCTGCTGCAACAGCTCCGGCTCCTATGTACTTGATGAAATTACTCCAGATGGCAGATGCGCCCCCTACAGCATACAGTTCGGATATGGTACTTGACGCAGGGAAAATCACGCTGTCTGCGCCGAAAAATATAATAGCCGGAATAAGGACAAGCCACCCGAGTACTCCCCCGGCCAGCATTTTCGAGGCGATTTTAGGCCCGCAAATATAGCCAACGCCTATAAGAGCAGGGTAAGCTTCAGCAGATAATTCAGTTTTAAGAGTTTTTAAGCGAACGGTAATAACACCTGCGGCGGCGCCCATACCATCAATTATAAACTTAATAGCAGCTGCTATTCCCATGCCCGCAAATACGGATTTGGCAGAAGCACCGCCGTTTTCACCCGCAAGAAGAACCTGAGCGCAGGCTGTTCCTTCAGGATACGGAAGCGCTGCATGTTCCCGAACTATAAGAGCCTTGCGAAGCGGAATCATAAAAAGCACGCCAAGTATTCCGCCGCAAAGCGCAATAATTGCAATTTCCGTAATACCGGGGGCCTCCATCAGTCCTTCCTCTGCCCATAGATAAAGAACAGGCATAGTAAAAATCGATCCGGCCGCAAGTGATTCGCCTGCAGACCCTATCGTCTGCACCATATTGCTTTCCAGTATGGAATTTTTCTTCATGATAACCCGTATTACCGTCATGGAAATAACGGCTGACGGAATGGAGGATGATATGGTCATGCCTACTCTTAGTCCCAAATACGCATTGGCTGCGCCGAATATGACGGCGAGTAATATTCCCATAACAACCGAGGTTACAGTGAATTCTGCAGTAACCTTATCAGCAGGAATATACGGTTTGAATTTTTCTTCATTAGTTGTCTGTGACATATTTTCAGCCATCCTCTCTTCATGATTTCCCATTTAATGCACATTGATTATGGTTAATAAGATTCATATGATTATTAATTACGATTAATTACAGTTGTTCGATTTTGTGAAAATAGATATTCTGAAATATTGCAGTAAGTACAAAGGCGCAGCCGTACAGAATGTAAATCGATTCAAGTGTTCTAAAATGCGCAAATACAGTATATATCCATACCACCCTGAAAACAATCGTCCCAAGGAGCACAATGACCGTTGGCACAGCCGTCTTGCCAAGGCCTCTGCAGGCAGCAGTTGCATTATCCATAAATGCCGACAGGCAGTATGTAATAGAAAGTATGGACAGGCGTATAGAGCCGGCTGCAACAACATCAGCATCGTTGGTAAAAATATATAAAAGCGGCACCTTGAATATATTGATAAAAATTCCCATTACGACCGCTATGCCAAAGGAGTAAAGCGTAGTTATGCGATAAGTCTTAACAATCCTCTCCTTTTGTCCTGCGCCGTAATTTTGTGCGATAAAGCTTGTGGTAGCCACATAAAAAGCCGCCATGGTTTCATACACAATGGAATCAAAATTCATGGCCGCAGAATTACCCTCTACAACCACATGATCGAAGGTATTAACAGCCGACTGGACAAAGAGATTGGCTATTGAAAAAAGAGAATACTGCAGGGCGGCAGGCACTCCTATCTTCAGTATTTTTATGGCCATTCCCGCATCAAAGCAGCAAAGCTTAATGGGTCTAATATTCCTTTTGCGGCTGCATAGGGATATCAGTATCATTGCCGCAGATAAATATTGCGAAATAACACTGGCATAGGCTACCCCGTCTGAAGTCATGTTTAAGGAAAGCACAAAAAGCAGATTGAGTATTATATTTACGATACCGGATATCGTTAAATAAAGAAGCGGCTTGCGGGTATTGCCTCTTGCTGAGAGAACGCTGTTGCCGTAATTAAAAATCGCAAGGGCCGGCGAGCCAAGCATATATATCCTAAAATACAGTGTTGCTTCTTCAATAAGTTCAGTCTTGGTGCCTAAAAGCGTAAGGACACTTTTTGAAGCGACCAGTCCTGCAAGCAGCGTCAGAATTCCCATAAAAAGGCATAACAAAAATCCGGTTCCGCAGGCTTCCTGTTCATGATTTTCCTCTCCGGCTCCCAGATAAAATGCCACAAGTGCATTTACGCCATTTGCGATACCTATGAGCCAGCCGGTAGTCAGTGATACAAGAAGGGTTGTTGATCCCACTGCTCCCAGGGACAAAGAGCCCGCAAATTTACCAACAATGGCAACGTCCGCTATATTGAACAGCAGCTGCAGTATGTTTGTAAATACAAGGGGCACACTATATATAAATATATTCTTATAAAGATTTCCTGTCAGCATATTCTTATGTGAGTCAGTGACTCCCCAGTGACTCTATGACACATATATTTCATATTCTAAACAAAGAATATTAAAATATCTATGTAAAAATATTATCGTCATTAAGGGGGAAAATATTAATAATAAGGAGGCAGCGGATTAAGATGTTTTTTATTTACAAGGGAAATAAATATTTTGGGGTATGTTATGATGATTTGGCAACAGCTTTATATGTAAGCTCGATTTTTGAAAAGACCTTAGGATGTAAATTTAATATTCGTACTATGCAAAATTTTGCTTTTTCATAAATGGTACCTGTGATATCATACTTACGTGGCGGCAACTTTCCGCCCTTCCCGATGGGCTTATTCCCGTCGGATGATATATATGCCCCTGAGCAAATGCCCAGGGGCTTTTTATTATCGCAGAAACGGCAAGACCGTCCCCGCTGACTCTACCATATTTTGTAATTTCCGCTAAGCAGCATAAAGGAAAATAAATAAAGGCAATTATCGTAATACCTTCTGTTGCCTGTGCGAAGTGGTGTATTCCAGAACTTATCAAGGCAGAACTTTGCATTGTCATTAATACTGCCTGCTGCGGCTTCGCCCGCAGTAAGCACAAGAGCTGCCGCAGCGGCATTTGTGGCTATAACCGCGACAGGATGCAGTACCTTCTCGTCCCTGACGCTGCCATCCCAATCAAGTATTCTGTCCCAATTTGTTTCGCCAACCGCATTTACCAAATGGTCAAGAAACAGCTCGCCCTCTTTTACCTGCCAGGGATCTGCGTTAAACCAGATATGGTCAAGCGCAATATTCATTATGGTTCTGTATGCATCTGAATAATACCAGTCATGCTTCCCCCATACTTCCTGTCCATGGGGAAATGGCGTCCCATCATAAAAAGAATATTCCGCAGTAAGTCCCGATACGGGATGACAGGCCTTATGCCAAAAGGTTCTGCTCTCCTTAGCCGCCCTTTTGTAAAATTCCCTGTCGCAGGGATCTGCCCACATAGCAAACAATTCATAAAAATGAGGCAGATGATATGAAGGGTCCGTAAAATCGGCTTCACAGATAAATCTTATCAAATGATTCTGTTCATCGAACATTCCCCGGCCTTTTTCATCCCCGTCTCCTCTTCGAATCATTTCATGAAGAAGGCTGCGGGCCTCCTTTCCATAATTGAATATTCCTTCTTCATCGCCCCATCTGTGGGATGCAAACAGAAGTGCCATGGCAAAATATTCCTCACCGTCAGGCGCGGCGCCTAAAGCATTCTTAGAACCGTCAAGCGAATTGGACCAGCAGAAAAACCCCTTATTTATGCCTTCGTCTAAATACATATAGGTCTTTGCCCATTTCCAGATTCTGTCAAATTCTTCTTTTTTATCAAGCTGGACACACATCATCATGCCGTAGGACATACCCTCTGTCCTCGCATCAATATTTCCCGTATCAACGATATAGCCCATATCCTTACCGGCCGGATGATAAATTCTTTCACCACTGCTTCCATAAAACATGGTATTGAATATCTTATTTAATTTTTCCTTTGTCTCATTATCGGAATATCCCAATTCCTTAAAGAAATTGGGATATTCTGTGACTTTAATTTTATTATTGTTCATATCACTCTTTTACACCGCCTATTGTAAGTCCAGTTACAAAATATCTCTGCAGGAAGGGATACAGACACACTATGGGGAGTATTGTTACCACCGTAGCTGCAGCCCTTATTGTTATAGGTGTAATTGCATCGCTTGAATTCTTTGCGCTCTCGGCACTGCCTGACTGCTGCATTACCGAAGAGAGCAGTTTCATAAGCTCGTACTGAAGTGTTGTGTATTCAGTCTTCATTCTGTTATAGAGCATTGCATCAAACCAGGAATTCCACTGCCCAACAGCCACGAAAAGCGCTACTGTTGCATAAACCGGCTTGCAAAGGGGACTTATGATCTTCGAGAAAATCGTCCAGTAGCCTGCGCCGTCAAGCTGTGCCGATTCCTCAAGGCTTGCCGGAATTCCTTCCATATATGTTCTCATCACCAGCATATTAAAGGCACTTATCATACCCGGTATCCAGTATACGTGAAAGGAACCCGTAAGACCTAAGTTCTTGTAAAGAATAAAGGTAGGGATCATACCGCCGTTTACATACATTGTTATTACCCAGAAAAGCGAAAGACCCGATTTAAAAAGGAATTTCTTACGGCTTACGACAAAGGCAAGAAGCGCATTTGTCACAAGGCTTGTAAGCGTTCCAACCACCGTCCTTAATACCGTGATTTTTGCACCCGTAAGAAGATTCTGCATTGCAAGAACCGTCTGGTAATTCTTAAGTGTAGGCTTTCGCGGCCACAAATGAATACCGCCTCTTACCGCATCAACACCGTCGTTAAAGGAAATTGCCACCGTGTTAAGCACCGGGTAAAGTGTAACTACAACAAAGAAAATCATGAATAGCCACACGATCACTGTAAAGATTTTATCACTTGCGGTGCCTCTTACTTTATAATTTTTCTTCATTTAAGACACCCCCTTAGAATAATCTCTCATCGCCTGTCTTTTTGGCGATCTGATTAGCAATTACAATCAGCATAATACTTACAGCACTCTTAAAAATACCCGCTGCAGTACCAAGTGAGTAATCATTCTGCGAAATACCCCACTTAAGTACGTAGATATCAATCGTCTGGGATACGCTCTGCACAAGTCCGTTCCCGAGCAGATACTGTACCTCAAAGCCTGCATTAAGAACGTTTCCCACATTCATAAGCAGTAAAATCATAAAGGTGGGCTTAATACCCGGAAGGGTAATATATTTTATCTTCTGAATTTTGTCGGCACCATCGATTGATGCAGCCTCATAAAGGCAGGGATCAATTGCCGTTATAGCCGACAGATATATGATTGCATTCCAGCCGGTTTCCTTCCAACAGTTTGCGAAAGCTACTATCGCCCAGAAATACTTGGGATATGCAAAGAAGTTGATTGCCTGATCAATTACTCCGAGTTTAAGGAGTATTTCATTAATTATGCCTGCACTTGAAAGCGCATCGTGCAATATGCCGGTAACAATAATCCATGAAAGAAAGTGCGGAAGGTAGGATATCGTCTGAATGGGCTTTTTAATCCAGGTCTTCCTTACTTCATTAAGCAGTATCGCAAAGAGCACTGCCATAATCGTTGTTGTTATAAGGTTAATAAGTCCCATGCAGAAGGTATTTCTTATAACCTTTATGAAAGTCGCATCTTCAAAAAGAAATTTGAATTTATCAAGTCCAACAAAGGTTGAGCCCAAAAGGCCCTTCTTCGGTTTGTAATTTTCAAATGCCATCAGCCAGCCGGTTAGCGGCCAGTAATAAAAAATCACTCCGTATATAACCATGAAAATCGACACAATAATCAGGAATTTCTGCCTTTTTATTTCTTTCCAGGTGATTTTTTTGTCTTTTTTCACATTTACTGCTACTTTAGCCATAATATTCTCCCATTTTTCCTGCTGCCAAAGTAATCGAGTAGGAAGGGATTCATCCCGCACCTACTCGCCACGCGGGCCGCATGTCCGTAAGGACAATTTTCCATATGCGGCCTGTGCATAAAACAAGGGCAGCGTAATCTTACGCCTACGCTGCCCTATTAAATAATATCAATACTTAAAAATCTGTCTTTTGATCCTACTTGTAGGTGTCAAGAATTTCCTGCATTTCTGCGATGAAATCCTGAGGCTGGCATGCATTGTACACTTCCATATATTCAGCCCAACCCTTTTCGAAGTCGGAAGCCATAACTACCTTGGGAAGCCATTCATGTTTAACCTCGCCCATCTTAGCCCAGGCTACACCACCCGGTGTTTCTGTTGTAAAGTTATTTGAGTAAGAATACATAGGGAACCATGCACCGTTCGTCTCCTTTACGGATCCGATCATCTCAGGATAAGTTGTAACACCGTAAGCATTGAAGCAGTTCTTTAAAGGCTCAGCCATATCATTCATGAACTCTGAAGGCTGCTCTTCCGGCTTGTTTGCGTTGATGCCGTCATCGCTTGTGCCCTTCCACTGAGGCATATATGAATACTGGCATCTGTGAGAAGCCTGGTAAGAAGTATCTGCCCAGTTTATTCTCTGCTCGTCTGTTCTGTAGAAAAGACCGCTCTCATCAACTGAGTAATCCACATCCTTAACACCCCAGAATCTTAAATCATGAAGTTCCTGATCCATAGCGCAGTCTACAAGGAACTTAAATGCTGCATCGGGATCTTCGCAGTCAACTGAAATAGCTACGCCTGATGCCTGGTTAACGGTATCATCATATGTATGCCATCTGTTCTCCATCCCTTCTTCAGTTGTAAGGCCAAGAGGAACATAATTGCAGCCCTTCTCATCAAGACCCTGCTGCTTAAATACATCATTAACCGTGTAAGCAAAATCCCACCACTGGTCTACCATACCAAGTACGCGGCCTGTTGAAAGTTTTGCAATGTACTCATCGTAGGTCTGTGTGAAGCTCTCGGGATCTACGTAGCCCTTGTTGTACTCTTCATTAAGTTTCTTAAAGTATGCAATGGTGTCATCTGAAGTATTGTAATCTTCGATCGTCATATTTGTCTTGTTGACGATAACGGAACCATCGTTAGGATATCCGCCGAGGAACTGACCTGCATTCTCTAAGCAGAAATATCTCCAGTCTTCACAGAGGATCGTGTAAGCTAAGTTCTCTGTTCCGTCTTCCATTGTAGGATTAGCCTCGATGTAGCTCTCTAAGAGATCGAAGTACTGATCCATTGTCTTTATCTCAGGATAACCAGCCCACTCAAGAACGCGAACCTGAATCCAGAATGCTTCATCATTATGTGTTGTATCCTTTGTCTCACCCTTTGTGTTTCCGAAAGGATTGATCCAGTAGATATGTCCATCGGGCTGACGGAACTTCTCCCATTCCTCATCGGTAAACCATGCTGCCTTAAACTCCGGATACTGATCGATGTAATCATCAAGAGGGATAAGAGCCTCTGCGTCATAGAGCATTGCCATTTCATCGGAATCGATGTAATCAGGATACTCGCCGCCTGCGATAAGTGTTCCCGTTGCCTCTGATGCTGTCTGTCCTGTAAGCCATGTTTCCTTAATCTTAACGCCCCACTTTTCTGCGATCATGTCAGCAATTTCGTTGTCATCATTGATCTCAGAACCGGGCATTGTGATAAAGTAAGAAAATTCCTTGACCTCACCTGTGCCATCTTCGGCTGCATCCGCTGTACTCTCTGTTGCCGCACTACCTGCAGCAGCTGCTGTCTCTTCGCTTTCGCCGCATCCGGAAAGAACGGAAGCGCACATTGTTGCCGCAAGGAGAAGAGCTATCACTTTTTTCTTCATATTGACCTCCCTAAAAAAGTTATGTTTTAACTACTCTGACATTATATTTTAGGGTTTTGAATTTAACCACCCGACAAACTCAAGAAAAAACCCCGACAAATTTTAAAATTTGTCGGGGTCGTGAAATGAAAATTTCATATCATATTTTGTGTTCTTTACGGTACTTTGACGGAGTGCAGCCGTTTAACTCTATAAATTTTTTCAGGAAATAATCGCTGTCCTTATAGCCCACAAGCTCCGCAATTTCATTTATCCGCTTATCCGTATTTACAAGCATTTTTTTTGCCTGATCTATCCTGTAGCCCGTTAAATAATCCTTGAAGGATTTTCCGTGCTTTTTCTGAAATATCTGCCCCAAATATGAGCTGTTGACAAAATATTTCTTTCCTAAATCCCTAAGTGTTAAATTCGTCGCGAAGTTTTCCCTTATTTCCTTTTCAATCTCCAAAAGCACACCGCCTGAAACATTCCTGCGAAGCTGGGCTAAATAATCCGAATACTCAAGCGCAAACCTTACCATATGCTCGCTGCTGCCGCGAAGAAGCCCCTCCTCTACGGAATGTTCCGCAATAAACCTAAGGATTTCCTCCTGATTAATATCCGAGTCAAGCTCCGCTGCAATATGTATCAGCTGAAACAGAAAATAATTCACATTAAGCCGTATTGTTTCCTCAGAAGCCACACTATTAAGCTCTCCGTAAAAATCATTTACGCACTTTCTTATTGTCTCTTTTTCATCCTGTTCGATTTCATGGATAATTTCATCTATTTTATCCTTCAAAATCATTATCTGGCCAGGCTTTGCAGATATCTCTTCTTCGTAAAAATATACATTCTTCCTGCTCCTGAAGGCCTCCAGTGATTTTAAAACACAGGCTGAAGCATAGGATTTTGATATGGCGTCGATCTTCGGTACTGACTTTCCCACAAATATAGTGACATTAAGCCCCGCAACCGCCTTTACCTCATTTCTTAAGGCAACCATGAAATCAAGCCTGCTCTTATTTTGCTTGGCCGCAAGATAATCGCAATATATAAGACCTAAATCATAGCTTTTTTCATCCCTTGATACATCAAATATACAGTGCTTCTCATCTTCTTTTAAGAAGCTGCGCACCGCCTCAAACATTTTTCGCTGGGCCCCCCGCAAATCGCCTTCGTTAAACTCTTCATCCTCACCGGTAAAATCAGCCATTTCCACATCAACATAGGAAATTTCATCAGATAACTGCAGATGATTTTTAACATAATTTACGTTCTTTTCGTCAAATTTCCCAAACAAAAGCGCCATAAGGTTTCGCGCAAGATATGCCTGTTCCATGGGCTTTTGTGCCGCGATGAGTTCACGGCGCTCATCCGAAGCCTTAAATACCCGGTGAAGAAGGTCTGATAATTCAGCCTTTTCCACGGGCTTAAGAAGATAATCCATGCAGTCGTATCTGATGGCCTCCTGAATATAGGCAAAGTCTTTAAAACCCGTAAGCACTATGCAAAAAGCATCGGAAATCTTCTCTTCCCGGATTCTCCGCAAAAGTTCAAGGCCTGACATAGAAGGCATTTTGATATCGGTAAGTATAAGATCTACCTGATTTTCCTTTAGAAAATCATAGGCTTCCTGCCCATTTGAGAGCATACCGCTTATTAAAAAGCCCTCCGACTCCCAGTCAACGATTGCCTTAAGCCCCTGCAGTATAAAAGGTTCGTCATCAACAAGCAGCACCTTTAACATGACACACCTCCTTTTAGCTTATCCATGGGTATATGAATTGAAATTATGGTTCCGATTCCGACTTCGGAATCAACCTCAAAGCTTACGGAATTATCCGTTTCCATTTTCAGCCTTAAGCACGCATTTACAATGCCTATTCGGCCTCTTTGGGTAAGCATTTCAAACGAGGCATTTTCCATTTTGTCGCGCAGCTTTTTAAGCTGCTCATTTTCAATGCCCTCTCCCGTATCCTCCACCTCAATGATCAGCTCCTGATTTTTAGTGTAAACTCTTACAAATATCCAGCCCGGACTTGATTTTCCTTCTATTCCGTGAATACAGGCATTTTCCGCAAAGGTAACTATGGTAAGTCTAGGAAGGCGGATGTTTCTGCACTTCTCTTCGATTTCAATTTCATAATTAAGGCGCTCGCCAAACCGATACTGCTGAAGTTTAAGATAGGCCTCCACAAAATTCATTTCATCCGTTACTGTTGTGAAATCCTTATCCCAGTCCGCATTTATTCTCTCAATTACCGCCAGCTTCTGCACCATTTCAGCGGTTTCCTCTTCACCCTTTAACACACTATGCATCCTGATGCTCTCAAGTGCATTAAAAAGAAAATGCGGATTGATCTGGGAGTGGAGTGCCAAAAGCTCCGCATTCTGCCTGGCTATATCAGCCTCCTGCTGCTTTATCCGCTCACGCTGGAGATTCTGGGAAAGCCTGATAAACACAAGCGGAAAGGCGGCATTGATAACTATCATGCCAATTAAATACCATGCGTTATTTTTAAGCCTGCCAACCGTTTCAATTGATTCAGGCAGTATATGTACACTAAAATCACACCCTACAGTTGTAAAATCATAATCAAAAGCGGCATCATAAATGTCAGCGTTCTTAAAATCTTCATATACATTATTGCTTCCAAAAGTAGAAACACATATCCTGTCCCCCTGGCATATAAAACCGCCCGGATTATAGGCTGACGCTTCAAAATTTCTGGCAAGGGTCGTATAATCAAGATCAAGTTTAAGTACCTTCTCCACTCTGCCGTGCTGATAATATTTCATCCTGTGGATATAAATAAGCTTTCTTTTGGGTTTAACTATCCCCACCCCGTCCTCATCATAATAAAAAGTCACTAAAGCATCCTTACCCGAGTCAAGAAACTGTCTGTACCACCCGGTATTTTCAGCTGCCGAAAGAGGATAAATTCCGCCTCCCTGTATAAGCGTGTCATTATCGGCATATATCTCCAGTGAAACATTATATACATTGTATAAATTCTTCAGATAGGTATTTCCGGATACCGACTTATAGGCCTTGAAATATTCAATATCGCTCTCATATTTTTCTTCCAGAAAATCATTTATTTCCCCGCTCATGGTAATATTTTTCGACATATTTATGGCGTAATCAATACTGCTTTCAAATTCATATTCAATGGCCTTTGCGCTTCTCTCGGCATCAAATTTCGCTGAGGTTTTATCACCTTTTACAAGCAAAAATATAAATATACCGTCGGTAATAATAAGCGGCACAATTATGCACAGCAAATAAAGCACAACCATATTACGCGATTGTGCTTTATCTGATTTCTTTATAATATTTGCATTTTCTCCTGCGGCGTCATTAATCATGGACTAATTATCTCAAATCATTTTGTGATTTTCAACTGCCGCCTTATAAATTCATCACCATCTGCCGCTTTACAAATTCATCACTGTCTGATGCCTTACAAATTCATCACTACCTCTGCGATCATCTGCCCGACAGGCTCCTTTTGCTGCGGATGAAGATCATTGTCCTCCCCATAGCCATAGGTTCTAATAAGATAGGCATCATGGATTTCCAGGCATTTCTCCTGAGCCTTCTGCATACTGCGCCATGAAATGCCTCCATCACAGGTTGCTTCTTCAATCCTTGAATCAAAATTCGGAAGCTGCACGCATATATAAGGCAGCTTATCATCTCCCCACAATTTTCTGTAGCCTTCTGCCTGACGTTTAACAAGCAGCGGATATTCATCGGCATTGCCGCAATTTGACTCTCCCTGATAAAAGCAAAAAGCTTTAACAGGAAAATTCGTAACGGGATTAAGCATACCGTTAAAAAGCGCCGTGGGCTTCCAGTTTATAAATACCGTATCCGCGCTCCTGTCTATTTTCTTTTCAGGTTCCTCCGTTTTATCATTGCCGCAGCCCTTTAAGTATTTCCACCCGCCTGATAAGTTTATTACATGCTCTGCTCCCTCAATTGTCTCATTAAAGCCATCCGTAATCCTTCTTCCCGCACCGAAAATCACACCGTAAAGTTTTCCAGGGGTAAACCTCCCAAAGCCCTTTTCCACGCACACTCTTAAAACTATTGTGTTCTCGCCTTCCTTAATAAGGCCCTCCGGAATATTGTATCTTCGCGGCGGATAGCAGTAGGGTGTTGAGCCTATAAGCGCACCGTTAATATAGCAAAAATCATAATCCGTAATGGTCCCAAGCCACAACCACGCACTCCTTTTTGCATACTCCTTCGGCACGTCAAATTTCCTTGCAAACCATATGCTTCCTATAAAGCCCGAAAGCTCCGTATCTGAAAAATATCCCGGAAGCATAAAATCATTTCCCGTATTTATGATTTTCCTGCCGCTCTCCCAGCCTTCCCAAAGGCCTTTATCAAGACTGTCAAGCCTCTGCCTCCAGCCGTTTGCATCTGCCTCATTTTTCTTTAATACCGACTCCCTGTAAGAAGCATCCTTAAACTTATTGGCCTCATTTAATGCTCCTTCAAAGCCCGCAAGCATTTCACTGCTTAAAAATGCCTCGATTGGAGCCCCGCCTAAGGATATATCAATTAGTCCAACAGCGATATTTTCTTCCTGTCTGAGTCTTTTAGCGCAAAAATAACTTACCGCAGAATAATCATCTATGGTCTTCTCATTAAAGGCGCGCCATTCCCCGCTTTCGGCATCCTCAAGCGGTGCATCAAACACACCGTTTTCAGCCACCTTAAAGGTTCTTATAAGATTATCGCCCGGATTCTCCCATTCGGACGGATAAGTATCCCTGACACGGCTCATGGGAAATTCCATATTGGATTGTCCGCTCATAACAAGCACATCTCCAATATAAACATCCGATACGCTTATGCTCTCATCCCCTGATACAGCGGTAATTGTATAGGGGCCGCCGGCACACCCGGCTTCAAAATAAGCATCAAAACGCCCGTTTGAAGTTATGTCTGCAGAAATTCCTTCACTGCGCATATCATTTTTTATAGTCACGTTAACTGTTTTTCCGGCATCGCCCCAGCCCCAGATATGTATTTTTTTATTCCGCTGCAGCACGGCACCGTCTGAAATTAATCTTGTAAATTTAAGCATAATTTGCCTCCCGATTTTTTATGCCCTATAGGATTTGGGACAGGGGACGTAGCAGTGTCCCAAATTATGGGATTTGACACAAAAGCTCAACAGATTCTATACGTCTCTGTCGGGCCGAGATAAGACGCCGGCAGTTCTTCGCCTTTTTTATGGATAACAAGCTTCTCGAGCACGAAGCAGGGATCGATTGCGCCCACAGTCAGAATATTAAGACCATATTCACAGGAAATATCCACATCCACAGTGCGGATATTGTCAAGAACGCCCTGCTTCCAGCAATCATTTCCGTCACCAATCGCAAACCCTTTGGGGATAAGATTTACAACTCTCTTTATTTTATTATTAAGAGTTATACTAAATCTTATTGCCGCCTCAGAGGTTGGGGGATTTGAAGGATTGCAGTAAAATCTCACCACATATTCTCCAGCCTCGTCAAGCCAGAAATTATATTTAAGCTCCGCTAAGGAGTCGAATATATTTTGAGGATATACTTTGACGGCAGATAGACTCCTTCCATAGCCCTCAATAATTTCAAATGCTGCTCCTGCCTTTGATTTTTCCGCAAAATGCTCTGCTTCAATTGCTATAATGCCTTCGGTGTTGATAAACGTGTTTCCGCCAAGCGTCTTTAATTCCTCCCGCAGCACATAAACAGGCACCTTTATGCGAATGCACGCTTTGTCATACATGACAATAATATCAGGCTCTTTTGATCCGTCTGCCGCATAGTTTTTTCTGTCAAGCTTCACCCGTATGATTTTCTTCTCATAAGCTTTCGCAATTCCCTCCTGCGCCGAAACGGACAGATATCTGTTATTTACCTTTATCTTAAAAGGCACCTTGTTAAAACATGCCGTCGTTATCACAAAGGATGCTTCTGTCTTTGCGGGATTTTGAAAATCATTTATTACAAGCTCACGGCCTGACCAGACGCCTCCCTCGGAATGCTGATGTGTCCCCGGAATACTTACAATAAGCCTTGGCTTATTTGCCGGCGTAAAGGTGTGAACCACCGGATACCGGCATTCCTCTTCACACCAGTGCTTAAAGCCTATGTGCTCAGATAATCCCATACCGTACCACTTGCCGTCTTTAGCACTGTGAAGCTTCTCCACAAGCTTCCCATCCCTCTTAACGCAGGCTTCAACCTTTTTAGCAAGAGTAAGGGCATAGGTGCTGCCAAAGTCCGCATAAGCGTGATTTTGCGCAGCAAGAAGCCACATTCGCTGAACATTTAAGTTCGCCGTAAGAGGGAGATAGCACAATTCATAAAAGCCAAAGGCCATATCGGAAGGCATGCTCTTTAATAAATTCCTTGCCGTTTTCATAAGATACTTAATTCGGCCAAGCAGCTTATCTGTTTCCGAATAATTAAAGGCATCATACACAGTATCATTCATGGCTTCGGTGCGGCGTGCCCCCGTAATCTTCGTATATCCCATAAGAAGCTCGCATATTTTATCGATATCCTCTTCGGGGATTCGTCCGCCGAATTCCCGATCCGCGAATTTTCTTGTGTACATCTGAGCACTTCTCTTATTATTTGTGCCCCATTTGTCAAAATCATAGGCCATGTCAAGAAAATATGAAAGCGGATACTCGTTTGTAAATATGTCGCCCACATTTACTATCCATAAATCCCTTATGCCAAAATCATAGGCAGCACTCATCTGCTCCCATATTTTCGGAAGATATGAGGTATTAAACCACTCATAGGATATGGGAAAGCCATGATAATCAAAGTGATAATACATGCCGTATCCGCCCCTGTGTGAAAGCATCTCATCAGTCGGCACGGTACGGAGATTTCCATAATTATCATCACAGAGCATAAGTGTTACACCGTCAAGCTCCTCGTCCCCCACAAGGCCTTTTGTATTCTCATCACCGTAAAAATACGGCTCGACTTCCTTATAAAGAGCCAGGATTCTCGGCACTTCATCAAGGTTTTCATTAACATTTTCTCTTATAAGCCTGTTCTGTGTCTTAAGCACGTCACGAAGCAAATCGATATTATCCTTAAGAGTTGCCTCTTCCCCCATAATTGCAGTATCGCATTCTCCCCGCATTCCCACGGTTATCACATTTTCGAATCTACCGCTCCTTATAAGACCATCCTCCCAGAATCTTGTTATTCCTTCGCGATTTGTCACAAAGTTCCACGCATCTCCATAGATTGAATCCGCGCCGCGCAGATATTTATATTCCTCTCCCTGACGGCAGCATGGCTCATGGTGAGAAGTTCCCATGATTATGCCAAGCTCATCAGCCAAAACTGCATTTTCAAGACCGGGCCCGTCATCCGGAAATATCGCAGACCACATTGCCGGCCATAAATAGTTACCCTTAAGCCTGAGCAAAAGTTCAAATATATGCCCATATGCCTTCGCATTAAAGCCGCCGAAATTATGCTCGCAGAAATTCCCAAACGCAGGCCACTCATCATTTATAAAAAATCCCCTGAAGCGTACAGACGGCTCTTTACTTACAAAGGAATCTTTTCCTGTAAACTCATATTTTGCAAGCTTTTTGGGTGTAATTGAAAGCCAATCAGTAAAAGGTGATACGCCAAGCATTTCAGATAATTTAAAGAGACCGTATATGGTCCCTCTCTTATCGCTACCCGCAATTACCATTGCACTTTCAAAATAAAAATCATCAAGTCTTAATCCCTCAAGCACCGTAAAAGAGTATACCTCGCGCTTTCCCTCAAGCACCTTTATATCAGTAACACCCCTTGCGCTCATTTTATTAAGAAGCTCGCTTCTGCCCCAGGTTGCAAAGAATATGGGGTGGTTTACATAACTCTCCATATCCTTTAAGTCCTCATATCTTAAAACACGCGGCCGCGCGCCAAAGATGGCATCAAAATCATCACATACCCTCTGAGCGATTTTAATCGCGCCGGAATATGCGTCATTCTCGCACACAAAAGCAATCCTGTTCTCATTAATGTCCTTTTTCGTAATTGTAAAAGCCATGATTTTCTCCTAAATGAGTCAGTGGGGACGGTTCTTATTGACTCATTTTGCACTCTTTCGCCGCCTCTGCGATACAAAAAAACATCTGCTTATCTGTAAAATACAGATTAGCAGATGTTAATTAATGAGTCAATAAGAACCGTCCCCAGTGACTCAAAACTCAGTTCAGTACTATGGCGTTTACCGCCTCGATAAGATCCACGGTCTGGGCTCTTGTAACGCAGGCAACCGTCTCCCCATTAAGTACCGCAATGCAGTATGTTCCATCATATCGGTAAAGAGTCATGTCAATTTCAGGGAAGTTTTCATTATCAATATAAATTTTCAGGCTAATCTCTTCCTTGCCGCCTGCTGCCTCATTTGTGAAGCTGTCTGCATTAAGAGCTGTTATTGCAGCAAGTACGGAGCTTGTGCTGATTTCTTTATCCGAATCATAATACCATACCCTGTCGGCATCTTCCTCATCATCTGATTTTTCCCCAGGCTTTGAGGTGAATTTGTATTCATTTCCGTCAAGGGTTATATCTATTCCCGTAATATCATCATCTGAGGCTGTCATGATATTTTTATGCCTTAGCTCATCATAGGTCATTGCCATAAGGGAATTATATTCATCCTCTGTTATCTGATATATAATCTTAGAGTCACCAACCCTTGCATAGGCAGTTACCTTGGGAACCTCATCCTCTGCTGACTCTTCCGCCTCGGCAGTTTCCTCTTCCTCTGTTTCAGGATGCTTTGAAATGTAATCCTCATATTCCTTAAGTTCATCCTGATTGCGGCCAAGGCTTAGACTAAAGCTCTTCTCTGTCTCTGCCGTTTCGTCCAAATCGCTGCTTATTCCATCGCCGTCCTCATCTTCCTCTTCTTCCTCTTCTTCCTCTTTATAGGTAATATCAAGAGTCAGTTCGGGATCATTAAGACCATATTTTGTAAGTTCCTCATCAGTTGCATTGTAGCTTACATAGTCCTGCAGCATAAGATTTGACACGCTTGCCAGATACGAGGACACCCGGGATGTGGATAAGGGCTTCTCATCAGTATAATACATGTCATCTGTGCATACTGATTTTCCCTCTGTGTCATCATAATTAATAGCAATGGAATCGATCAAAGACCCCGCTGCCGCTATGGATACAGCCTCTGTTATATAGGGTACTTTATCATCTTTGAGCATATCCTTAAGTTCAAGTTCAAAATCATCCATCAGATCGTGACTGATAAGATATACTTCTCCGTCCCCTATGGATATGTACCGCTCCTCATCCATTGCCGAATAGGCACCAAGCTTTATCTCTACGTCCTTATCAGCTGCTGCTATCTTAATGGTGCATACCGGATCGTTAAGGCCATACTGCTCATAATCCTCTACCTCGGTGATTTCAAAGGTCGCACCCAGTTCCCTAAAGAGTTCCAGAAGAGAAGCCATCTTATCATCATCCACCGTAAAAGCTTCATCATCGTCATATTTCCAGCTCTCACCCTTTGAAAATCCCAAAGACACATCATCATAACTCCAGGAAAGCTTTGTCACGGTATCCGGATCAATTTCCAGTATGGTCTTGTCACTGTTCTTAATTTCCTCCTTTTTTTCTTCAGTATGCCTTATGACCGCAGTCACTATACAGCATACTGCAAGAAGGCCCAGAAGGATCAGCATAATATTACGTTTAAACCTGTTCATTTTTCTTCCTCCTACGGCTTACGGTCACATAGATGCCTGCAGCAACAAACAGGGCAGGTATCACAAATATCATCATCGCCTTGAGTTTACCGGACACATCTTCGCTGATGGTCAGATAGTTATACCCTAAGGATTTACTCCTAATCGCCACGGCATCCGTTTCGCCCACAAGCGAGGAAAGGGCATTCATGGCAAAATCAGTATTGGCACCTGATGAATAAGCATTATACATTTCATCAAGAAACTGCGATGAAGCTATCCATATGATGCTGCCACCGGAATTTGTTTCTATATCCACAGCAAGAGCAAAGGGGCCGTCTACATCTCCATCCTCTTTTTCATAGGTTTCAATATCATAACCGGCTGATTTACTGTACGCCTCAGCAGAGGTTGTTAAGAGCTGTGTTACCGCTGCATTTGCGCTTTCTCCTACCGTCAGGCCCTGGGCTATGGGCATTATCACATAATATCCTGCTTCAATTAAGGGCTGCGTGATATCGCTGTCCCCAAAATCAGGAATCATCACATAAGGCATCCTCATGGCGTAATGACTTCTGTCTCCTTCCACAACAAGACCCTCGTTTATCGTAACCGAGTAATCAGCAGCGATGCTGTTTAAGTTGTCAAGACTTGCATCCCTTTGTGCGGATGAAACCACCATCAGCTTGCCTCCGTTTTCCACATATTCAGAAAGCATATCCTTCTCATCAGCCGAAATATCACTTGCCGGAGCATATATCAGGATACAGGCTGCATCCTCCGGAATCTCATCTACTGTCAGAAGCGAAAGCTCGGATGTCTCCGTATTTTCCCTTCCAATCTGCTTTAAAAACTCCTCGGGAAGAGACTCCTCGCCATGTCCTGTAAGCGTATATACAATGGGAAGATCCTCTGCTACCACGTAATCTATGGCTGAGGTTATGGCACCCTCTCCGTCAAAGGAATAGACGTATGAATAAGTTGTATAATCCATATCCGTAAGATAAATATCTGCGTAGCTTATGTATCTGTACACATCACCGCATTCAACGACCAGACTGTTGTTCATCACAGTATCGTCCGTATACTGCTGGGCAAAGGTAGGATACACATCCGGATTTTTCTTTATAACCTTGATATGGTCAGACAGACTTTCATATTTTTCCAGAAGATTTTCCACTACGGAATCTTCTTCATCAGCCTGTACAATCCAGTAAATGTTCACATCCTTATCAAGATTATTCACAACCACCTTGGTATTGCTGGTTATAGAATAAAGCTGGGATGAGCTTATATCTAATTTTGTGTAGGCTGATGAAATTGAAGAAGCCATAATGTTTATAACAACAAGGATTGCCAGCACTACCAGAATAATCACAAGAGAATATGAGCCTCCTCTTGTGGCAATTGCATTCTGCGCTCTGCCCTCACTTTTGAAAATTTGTTTAAAGGATATATTCTTCATCAGTTGTACCTCCTCTTCTCAAGAGACTGCACAGATAAAAACAGGAAGAAAATGATCACTGTCAGGTAAAACACAATGGCCGTAAGATCAAATACCCCATCTACAAAATCATAAAATCTCTCAAATAATGACAGCTTTGACATTATCTCAGGCACCAGTCCCTCAAATGCCGAATCATCTATAAAGTAGTAAATCCCCGTAGCTGCTACCGCAATTATCGCAAAGCCATAGGCTATATTTTCATTGTGTGTCATAAAATAAATAAGTGCTGCCAGCGCCAGTATTATTATAAAAAGTGTAATAAGTGAACCTCTTGAAGTTGAAGAAACATATTCAGCCAGCCTGACACTGTAATAGTTAAACAAAAAGACCACAATGGCGATACCCGCTGCAAACCCCTGATTTTCCGTAAGGGAGGATATAAAGGTTCCTATTGCTATTAAGGCTGCGCCCATAATGAAGAAGGCCAGCATTGAGCCATAGGAGGTCATAAGGTATACATCCCCGTACCGGGAGAAAATCAGCGGATAGAAGGATATAATGCAGATTGGAATCACAAATATGACCAAAAGTGCCAGATATTTACCCATGATTATCTGGCCGCCTGATAAAGGCAGTGAATATAAGAGCTGATCTGTCTTCTGCTTTTTTTCCTCTGATAGTATTTTCATTGTAAGTATGGGTATCATTACCACCATCCCGATACAGACAAACTGCAGGACATATTCAAAGTTGGCAACTGCAGATTGTATGTTATAAAGCATGGCTCCTACTCCAACGAAGCAGAGCAGAAAGCCCATGAACAGATAGGCAGTCAGAGAATGAAAATAATTCTTAAGTTCATGCTTCAATACGGCTTTCATTCATTCACCTCCCCATTAATACTTTCCGTAATATTTTCTTCTGTTGTAATATTTTCTTCGGCCGTAATATTTTCTTCGGCTG
>R03__coassemble_246_pt1 | contig 33866 bp, 31 predicted proteins | sample R03__metabat2_low_PE_060 | metagenome-assembled genome bin R03
TTCTCGATTGTGCGCATCGTCACCTGCTCGCAGGAATTCGTGTTGTAGACGAAAATTTCCATCTTCGCATCATTAAAATTATATTTATCTTCATTCAGGTATATGCTCGTAACATACCCCGCATATTCTCCATCGTCCTCGTTGCGGACAAACAGCAGCGTATCGTCCTTATTGTCAATGCTTATACGGAAGTTCTTTTCATCATCCGCATACGCCGGCACGCCACCCGACAATATTATGCTGCAGCCGCCCTCTAAGCATTCCGCAGGCACTCCCATTTCAGCAAAGGCCGCTATCACCTCGTCATCGATTTTCCCCTCGGAAACCGAGGTGGTCGGACTTAAGATTATCACAGAGAGAAAATCAGGATTATTGAGGGCTTTTACAAAATCAGCATTACTCTTGGCATTGCGAAGGTCGGCATTCTCCCGCTCCGCCCGGTGCGCCATGGCATCCGCTTCCCATGAATTATACTTAGAATCTCCGCGATGATCCTCTAACTCAACCATTTCTTTAATGCGTTGCCCCAAATACTTGGAATATTTGTAATTGCCGCTCATGTTGACATGGGAGGAATCGGCCATGTCCGTTGCAAAATCAAGTCCCATCTCGTCATAACACTTGTTAAAATCAATGTAGGGAACATCATTCTGATCTGCGATATCAAATATCAGATTGTAGACCTTCTGCTCATCCTCTGTCACGTCATAGGGAGCCTTGATAACCACAAGCGGGATGTTTTCACTCTTACACAGCTCGATTATCTTATAATAATAGGTAAGATGCTTCTCGGGGACTTCTCCAAGCTCCGTCACCCCGCTCACATCCGGTTCTTCGATGGGATTGATTGTTTCCCTCGGGTCGAAGCCCTTATAATTAATCGAATTGTTCTCGTTGACAAAATCATTTTTTGACAGGTCATTATATCTGCCATGCATAGGTCCGAGTGCAAAAAGATAATCATAAAACTCATCATCCGGAGTACTTATCTTAAGTGAATCTATGCGATTTTCTCCCCAGTTCATACCATAATGGTTATCCTCAATCCAGGCATAATACTGATATTCGAAAGGTTGAAGTGCCATGGTAGATATTTCCAGTGCCACGATTTTCGGCCGCTGCGTCTTGAGCGCTTCCTTAAGATAATAATAGCTGTTCCATGTCGGGGCCTCGGCGCCTCCCAAATCAAACGCCGCCATGCCGTACTCATCCCACAAAACTCCCGTGTTTATGTTGCAGTAAGCCTGCGAACTCCCCAGGAAAATCACATCCACAGTATTATTCTTCTGCTTGTACATGGCTTCAATCTGGCTGAAACCGTCCTCGCTCTTTAATACAAGAACATTCGTCGTAACCACAAGAATCGTGCCGGCAACTGCCGCCACGATAATCCCGCGTATCAAATTAATCCATTTGCTTTTATCCATATTTTCGGATTAAATGGGACAGGGGACGCAGCAGTGTCCCATTTCTCAAACCGTTACCCCCGCATAAATACTGCATTCCAAAGGCCCAAAAGTGGGACGCTTCTACGTCCCCTGTCCCACTTTTTCAAAGCGCCATAGCTGTGTCGTATCTCCTACGTATTCCTGTATTGTAATATTGCCTGATGCAGCATCCCGCGTCAGCGCCATATTACCGGAATATATTATAGCATACTCATTATCTTTAATGCTTCTTATTTCAAAAAGCTGTGAGATATCACCGTTGTAATCCCATTGCTGTGCTCGCGTACCGGCTTCGGTCGAGGCGCACTCAATATCAAGAACCTTCTGTGAATTCTGATAGCGCAGTACATATCCGCAAGAAGTATACGTGACAAACCACTGCGCCGCATTTAAATCTTCGCACTCCGAGCAGATTGCATATCCGGTCTCTTCATCAATAACGAGTGTTTCATAATTTTTATTGATTCTGCTGTCTTCATCGCCTGGGTTAGCCTGCTCATTCGTGCATACCAGATACCTTCCATCTGAGAGTCCCGGGGCTTTTTCAATCTTTTGAGCACATACGCTGCAGCGATAGGTCTCATACTCGCCCGTGCCCCAGTTCATCTTAAACGCCCTACCGATAGGCGATTCGTCAGGTGCCATCGCAATTATGCATATTATTGCCGCTGTGGCCGGCAATGCAGCACAGCGAACTAAACTTCCAGGCCGCAATGCCAATTTGGTAATTCTCCCTGCTTCAGATGTTATCCCTATTTGAGCCATCTGCTCTGCTGCTGCCCAAAATCCACATGGGACGTAACCAATTATCAATATTATATAAACCAGTGTGTACTGGCTGTTTGCTTCCCAGAATAAATGGAAGAAAAAACCGCCTAAAAATACTATTGCAGGGAAAATCATGACCGGTCTGATTTTCTTCGCATTAATAAAAGCCCATACCGCCCAGAAGAACGTGCCTGTATAAATAAGGCTCTGACCGATATTCATGATATTTATCAGCAATTTGCTGCCGACACCGCCGACAGTCGCACTCCCAAGCCAGCCGGCCGGAGTAATATTGGAATTTCGCGACATCAGCACAAACAAACTCTCGCAGGTCGGCTCGCACCACTGTGATACGATTTTCTTAAGAAAAAAACCGACAGCATTAGAAGGCGAAGTCCTAAAGCGATTAAGTGAATCCTTAATATTGGCAACTGCCGCAGCATTTGCCGCATCGTGATCATAATTATTTTCCTCAAATACTGCCTGATTATATCCGTTAAACCACCCCGAAGATTTATTGGAACTCTCCTGCAGTCCCATTGCAATGTGTGCTGTCCGCGGAGTTCCCGATAAATCATCCATACCGGTAAGATTATGTATTGTTAAACTGACAATTTTTCCCGCAAGAGCATAGAATGCAAATATCAGTAGGATTGCAAGAGCTGACTTAAGTATTGCCTTGTTGCGCACTCCTCCCACTCCTTCAATGAAGGCATAGACCACCATCGCCAGCAGAAATATAAGCGCGTTCGTTTTAAGTACCGTTGCCAAAGCAATCGCTGCCGCCGCCAGTATCAGTTGGGTGGGGTGGGACAGGGGACGTAGCAGTGTCCCATTTCCCCCTCCAAAAAGCAACGTATTTTCGCGGGTTTCGGTGTTCACAAATTGGGACGCTGCTACGTCCCCCGTCCCAATTTTTCCTGTTCCAACTCCCGTCCGGCTAATGTCTGCAAAATAATCTGCCTCAAGAACCATCGCAATAACAGACAGCATTAGAGATGGTGCGGTTCCGTAAACAAATGTGGTAAAGAACCACATCGGCATAAACAGCGCTGCTGCTGTGAGCACAGTCGTTGCCATTTTAGGCACAAGACGTTTTGCAAGTGCGTAAATCATACCCAAAGTGATTGTCGAATATATAGCATTAAGAAGCTGCACCGCAATCACATTACCTTCGCCGAAAATCGCATAAATCCCCGCCAGATAAAGTATGAATCCGCTTTGGTTATCCCACAGCCGCGCATAGCCACCCGGCAAAAATGAAGAAAAGTCATTATGCAATATAGCTATTGCTGCCTCAGACACATGCAGCTGGTCAAATGTAGGCACCAAGCATGTAGACAACACTATATATGTCAAAATCAAAAAATATACTACTAATATGAATACAGGGATTTTGCTGCTTCCGCTGTTTATGTTACCCTTACAGCCTGTGCAGGCATTTTCCGCATCCGATTTTACACATTTAGGGCATTTGATTTTCACAAATACACATGCAGCCAGCACTACCGCAGCTGTCACGATATGAATCACCGGATTATCCGCACAGAAATAGACATGTTCCGTATCTGTCAGATAGACCGTCGAGAACATGCCGGCAAGAGTCAAATAGCCGCTGACCATTACCAATATAAAAAGTATTATCCTGTTAATCGCAATCAAGAATTTATTCTGCATAATACAGTAAAGCGGACATTCGCAATCCGCCTACGCGGCGTATTTAGGGCGTTCTGTCACTTATTATGTATCTCGGGCGCCCCTTCACTTCCAGATAAATCTTACCTATATATTCTCCAAGCACACCAAGGCATACAAGCTGCACACCACCTAAAAAACATATGATACACATCATGCTGGCCCAGCCGGTTACCGTATGGCCGCAAAGCTGCCGCACAACCGCCCAGATAGTGCCTATAAAGCTCACAATTGACACAAACACTCCTATCGAAGTTATTACACGTATCGGCTTAATGCTAAGGCTCGTAATCCCGTCGATCGCAAGAGAAAGCATCTTTCTTAATGGATAGTGACTTTCACCGGCAAGTCTCTCATGGCGCTCATAATACACGCTGCTGCTCTTAAATCCAACAAGCGGAATTAATCCGCGAAGGAACAGATTCACTTCTTTATATTCTGAAAGTTCCTTAAGTACCCGCGCTGAAATAAGCCTGTAATCCGCATGATTATAGACAACTTCGACACCCATGCTGTTAAGAAGTTTATAAAACCACTGTGCAGTATTACGTTTAAAGAACGAATCGCTTTCCCGGCTCGAACGCACGCCATACACGACCTCGCTTCCGGAAGCATATTCATCAACCATAGCCTCCATCGCTGCGATATCATCCTGTCCATCGCAATCAATGGATATCGTGATGTCACACTCGTCCTTAGACTCCATAAGTCCCGCCAGCACGGCATTCTGGTGCCCGCGATTGCGGCTCTGACTTATCCCCGTGTATCTTTCATCGCGCCGGTTAAGTTCCTTAATAATTTCCCATGTTGAATCCTTGCTGCCATCATTTACGAATACAATCCTGCTTTTTTTGCTGATTTTCTCCTTGGCAATAAGCGTGTCAAGTTCCTCAAGGAACATCGGTGCCGTGATCGGCAGTACCTTCTCTTCGTTATAGCACGGAATGATAATATATAATTTTGGTTTTGATTTTCTCTTATAATCCATAGCAGTCCCACCTATATAATCTATCATGAGATTCTTGACATTTCAAGAAAGTAAAGTAAAGCACGTGCGGTCAATCATTTCCGCCGCAGGAACGCTGTATCGTGCTGCGGCTTATTCCGGTCAGTCTTTCAAGCTGACGCATGCTGGCGCCGCTATCCACCAGCCATTTTAAATATTTACGCTTACTGATTTTATCCATAATCCGCAATTCTGAAGGTTTTTCAACATTGCAATGCCTAATGATCAATTTTGTTACGGCACCATCCGGCATTCTTACAGCCCGGTTCATGCTATCCTCATTAAAGTCAATTGGACAAGGATCATCTTTTGCCGCACCTGACGATGCAAATCTTATCAGTTCCTCTCTGCTTGCAAATAATTCGCCAATAGCTTCAATTTCTGTTATTTTGTCAGATGATTTTTGATATATATACGCCCGCGCGCTGCTCCATCTGTAGGCCTTCCACGTGCATATACCTGCTGCCTCCGGATTTCTTAAAATATATCTGAATACAGTAAGCAAATATTTCTCCGTAACAATCGGTTCCGAACGATACCTATTCTGAAAAACGTGACCGACGCGGCCATAACGACCGTTAAAATACGTTGCGTAACTGCCGCCAAGCTTTTGAAAGAATTTGGACATATCATCAACAGAATTCACGCGAATAAGCATATGGACATGATTATCCATAAGGCAGTATACATAAACAGATACAGCAAGTTCCTCCTTATACTCCGCCAATTTTTTGAGAAAGAATCCTCTATCCACGTTATCGCGAAACAGATTCATCTGCCCTACGCCACGCATCATTACATGATAATAATTAGATAAATACGTTGATCTTGGAATTCGTGCCATTTTGTACCTCCTTGAAATGAAATTGAAACGAAAAAGATGTGTTAATATTGCCTATATATCAAAAACAAGCTATGATTACAGCGTATCCGGCAGGCTTAAGAAGCCCTGCATAGTCAAATATGCTTCCTTAAGTATTTAGCTCCGGATCTGCGTTGCCTCGGCAACACATTATATTAATAACGCGGTTAAAATCACAGGTGCTTTTGTTACTATGATCATTGGATTTTTCGCTCATGTCGATGCAGGCAAAACCACATTGACCGAGAGCCTTCTTTACAATTCAAATATGCTTTCAAAACCGGGACGTGTTGATGACAAAAACACTGTACTTGACTTTACTCAAATTGAAAGGAATCGCGGAATTACAATCCATTGCAATGGCGCTTATATAGAAAAAAACAACTCTCGTATATACCTCATCGATACCCCCGGCCATATTGATTTTGCGCCGGAGGCGGATCGCGCACTAATTGCCCTCGATGCCGCAATTCTTCTGATAAACGCATCAGACGGCATAAATTCACACGCAAAAAAGCTTTATTCGCTTCTAAAGAGCAGAAATATTCCTACTATTATTTTTGTGAATAAAATGGACTTGCCAGGTGTTTCACGTGCCAAATGCCTTGATGGCATACGTAATCTTAGCGATAATTCCATCGATTTATCTGCCGATGGTTATCTTGAAGACATAGCCTCCTGTGACGAAATTCTCATGGACGCTTATCTTAGGAGTGGCACTTTAAGCAATGAGCAAATAGCATTCGCAGTTCTCACTAATAAAATTACACCTGTGCTTTTTGGCTCCGCGACACAAAATATCGGTACGAACGAGCTCCTAAATCATCTGTTTCTTCTCAATGACACGGCCAATACAGCTGCAGACAGTCCAATCTCAAACAGCATAATCACAAATACATCAGACCCTGAAGATTCGGATACTGTGAAATTTGTCATTTACAGAATTTCCCACGATCAAAAAGGACAGCGCCTTGCACATATTGCGCTTAAATCCGGCATCCTCCATGTGAAAACTCCAATCCTTGGTGAGAAAATCAATGAGATACGAATATATAACGGCGATAAATTTTCACAAATAGCAAGTGTTATTCCCGGAGTCGCCTGCGCAATCACCGGAATCTCATCCCTTAATTCCGGTGACATCATTACAATCAAATCCGGCAAAATTGATATTCAGCATACCATAAATGATTTTACTCCGGTAATGTCATACACAGTTGCCGAATCCGAAGGCATCAGTTCCCATACACTTTTAGAACGCCTGCGATTCTTCGAAGACGAAATGCCGGAGCTTAAAGTAACATATGTTTCTCAATCTGAAGAAGTAAAAATCATGCTGATGGGCGAAGTGCATGCGCAAATCGTCAGCGAGTTGTACAAAAACAGATACAGTGGTCAAATTGATTTTCACAAAGGACATGTTCTATATAAGGAAACAATCTTAAATTCCGTAATCGGAACGGGGCATTATGAACCGCTGAAACACTACGCCGAAGCGCAGATCCTAATCGAACCGCTCTCCCGCGGAGCAGGGATTGCGTATGCAACTAATTTATCACAAGACGCGCTCGAACTCAACTGGCAACATTTGATTTTGACACATTTAAAGGAAAAAGAGCACTTAGGTGTGCTGACAGGGGCTCCAATCACAGATGTTCGCTACACCCTGATAGGTGGAAAGTCACACCTTAAGCATACCGAAGGCGGCGATTTCAGGCAGGCCGTATACCGTGCTGTCCGGCAAGGGTTCATGCAAGCCGAAAGCATTCTTTTAGAACCGATTTTTTCTTTTGAAATCATTGCCGACAAAACATTAACAGGTCGCATCATGTCAGATATCGAAAAGCGCTGCGGCTCATGCTTAATAGATTGCGCTGATGAAAACACCGCCACTCTTGCCGGTACTGTTTCGGCAGCAACGATATGGGGTTATGATTCAGAACTGGCTTCACTCTCAAAAGGCGAAGCATCTATATCCTTGCAATTTAACGGGTATGAACGGTGCCATAACGAGGCTGAAATCATAGAAGAATTACATTATGATCCCGAGGCCGATATCGAAAACACACCCTCGTCAATATTCTGCGCCCACGGTGCCGGTCATGTAGTCCGCTGGAATGAAGTGGGACAGGGGACGTAGCAGTGTCCCATTTTTCTCTTTAAAAAACAGCACATTCTTGTGGGTTTCGACGTTCACAAATTGGGACGCTACTACGTCCCCCGTCCCACGTCCCCTGTCCCACGTCCCGGAGTTGCCTGCGCAATCACCGGAATCTCAGCTTGACCACAGGAATCGCACCTGCGATAATCTATCCATGACCAAACATTATTGTTATATCTTAGAATGCAGCGACGGCTCATACTATACAGGCTATTCAACAGATCCCAAAAGGCGTCTTAAGGAGCACAACAGCACCTCCAAAGGCGCCAAGTACACCCGCGCACGCAGGCCCTGCAAGCTTGTATACATTGAAGAATTCGATAGTAAATCCGAAGCAGAAAAGCGTGAATATTATATAAAGCACAATATGACCCGAATTGAAAAAGAAGCGCTGATATCGGCTGCGCCACAGGTGCAGACAATATTATGTGATTTGCAAAGCAAAGATTCATAAGTCAGGATTCGCTCATGCCAACACTTATCCTAAATATAAACTCGCAATCTCCACATCCTCAGGAGTTGTGACTTTAATATTCCTATAGTCCCCGCGGCTTAGGAATATTTTCTTATCGCCAAAATATTCCATTACCATCGCATCATCAGTAATCTTAACCCCAGCGGCTATGAGCACATCCTCCTGCTCAATAAGACGCCTGTAGCACTCTTGTATACAGTGAAAATCAAACGCCTGCGGTGTCTGCATAATGTATACACTGTTACGATCCGGTGTATTTTCGACAAATCCATCCTTATTGGCAATCTTGACCGTATCCTTGGCCGGTACCGCAGAAACCGCGGCTTTATAGGCTTTTACAGCCTCAAGCGAATCGAATAACACCTGTTGTGTTACGAATGCCCGGGCGCCATCATGAATAAATACGTAATCACAATCATCACTGCAGGCTTCAAGCCCTGCTGCAACAGAATGATATCTTTCAGCTCCGCCGGCAACAATCGCAGCGACCTTATTAAAGCCATATTTTGCGACAATATCATCCCTGACATATTCTTCGTCGCCCTTTCGCACCACCAGCACAATCTCATCAATAAAAGATTCCTGGAAAGTTTTAAGCGAATAATATATCAAAGGCTTTCCGCCGATCTCAATATACTGTTTTGCAACCTTGCCGCCGATTCGTTTGCCCGAACCGCCCGCAAGAATTATTCCTATATTCTTCATAAATAAAATTCCCATTTGCCACAGGCGGCAACACACTTCCCCTGAGAGGTGAGAAAGTCCCGTAAATTTGTGGGACAGGGGACGTAGCTGCGTCCCAATTTGTGAACGCCAAAACTCGCATAATTACGGGATTTTCCGAGGCGAAAAATGAGACGCTACTACGTCCCCTGTCCCGCCCTGTCCCACCAAAAAATGAGACGCTGCTACGTCCCCTGTCCCAGTTTTAGGCCCGGGACTGCGTTGAGGGTTAGGTCGGAACGCTCGCCTGCCATGTATGCGTAGTAGCCGCGTACCCCGATCATGGCGGCATTGTCCGTGCAGAATATCGGGGAGGGCACACAAAGCTTAATCCCGCTCTTATCGCAGGCTGCCTGCATCGCTGCGCGAAGCGCGGAATTACTGGCAACACCGCCCGCTAAGGCTATTCTCTTCTCGTCATTTGCCGTAGCCGCCGCAATTGCATGATCCGTAAGTACATCAACGACTGCCTTCTGAAATGAAGCCGCAACATCCGGCACGCTCACCGTCTCGCCCTTCATCTCGCATATATTAAGATAATTAAGCACAGCCGACTTAAGCCCGCTGAAGCTAAAATCATACTCACTTCCGTTAACCTTGGCCCGCGGGAAAGCAATTGCTTCGGCATTACCTTCTTTTGCAGCCTTGTCTATCTTTGGTCCGCCCGGATATCCAAGGCCAATCGCCCGCGCCACTTTATCAAAGGCCTCTCCTGCCGCATCATCCCTTGTTCGCCCCAAAACCTCGAATTCACAATAACTCTTAACATTCACAAGGTGCGTATGCCCGCCCGAAACCACAAGCGATAAAAACGGCGGCTCAAGATCCTTATGCTCAATAAAATTAGCACTGATATGACCTTCGATATGATGCACTCCCACAAGCGGAATCTTCGTAGCAAAAGAAATGGCCTTTGCTGCCGACACGCCCACCAAAAGCGCGCCCACAAGCCCCGGCCCATAAGTAACCGCTATAGCATCAATATTGCAAAGCTCCATCCCGGCCTCGCCAAGCGCCTGCCCGATTACCTGATTGATCTTCTCAATATGCTTACGTGACGCTATTTCAGGCACCACGCCGCCGTATAGAGTGTGCAGATCAATCTGCGAGAAAATCACATTCGACAAAACCTCTCTCCCGTTGCGCACCACTGCAGCCGCAGTTTCATCACAGGAGCTTTCAATTGCAAGTATGTTAACATCGCCCATTCTAAATTCTCTCTATCGTCTCAATTCTCATCCTTCACAAATTTCCGGCCAAATAATCCTCTCCCGGCCAAACAACCCTTTCCCTGCTAAATAATCCTCTCCCGGCCAAACAACCTTCTTCTCAGGCAGCATCTTAATTCACATCTTCCACAAGCTTCCAGCCGAATATCTTCCAGTGCCCGTTTTCATCCTTTCTCAAAAGGTACTTCTCCTGCACCGTCTGTATCACCGACGAAACCCTGAAGGTATAAAAGCAGTAAAGCTGTGCCCATTCGTCACCCTGAAAATCATAATATTCAACATCAGTGCTTGATGAAACCGAAAAACTCGATATGGTCTTTTTATCTTCCTTATTCGCGGCAATATCGATTTTAAGAGCTGCTAAGTACTGTTCGTCCGTCTGATTAGCCACAAGTTCATCATCAAAAACCTCACGTGATTTTGCCGCAAGGCTTTCAAGTTCTTCGTCCGAATACTCCTCACCGTAAAAACATCTTGATATCTCGCTGTAATATTTGACAACCTCACGGGGGCTCGCCGGATAATTCGTCTCAAGATTGCGGCTTAAGACCTCCTGAACCGCCGTCATCTTAGCGCTCTGCGCCTCAGCAATCCTCTCGGAACGGTTGGCTACGATATAAAAAGCACCACCGACAAACAGAGCCATGATAAGTATGGCTATAAAAGTTTTGCCCGTGCTTTTCTTTTTCATTCGTATCCCCCCTTTCCTGATAAGTAAAGCGGACATTCGCAATCCGCTCCGCTGCTTGCTCTTCGAATACGCCACCTTAATATTTGGCGCCGCATTTGCGCTGCCTACACAGCATTTTCAAATACGCCACTTAATATTAATATTGGCACCGAATTTGCGCTGCCTAAGCTTCGTTTAAAGTTTCTTCATCCTCAAACCTAAGCGTCTTCGCATGGCCGTCGGATGCCACCACCGTGTTTGCAAACATTTTCTTAACCCGCTTCTCATAATTCGTCGGGTATGACATGGACGGGCTGTAATGCGTAAGCCACATCTCGCGGGGTGCCTCGCCTGCCGCCTGTGCAAGCTGCGCAGCTTCCGTGAAAGTCATGTGCTTGTGCTCCTTGGCCTTCTCCTCCGTGCCTTCTTCACCGTACATGCCCTCGCAGATAAATATGTCCGCCCCGGAAGCCTTCTCTGAGATTATTCCCACCGGCCGCGAGTCCGTGCAGTACGTGACTTTAAGCCCGCGGCGCGCCTTGCCAAGCACCATATCCGGTGTGAAAATCACACCCTCAGCCTCTATCGTCTCACCTTTTTGCAGTTTCGACCAGAACTTAAGCGGAATCCCCTGCTCCTTGGCGCGGTCAGCATCAAAGCGTCCGGCCCTGTCAATTGTAAGCACATAACCATAGCAGGTCACATTATGATTAACCTTAAAGGCTTCAATTCTATAGCCGCCAAAATCAAAAGTCTGCTCATTTCCTTCAATTTCAATGAATTTAATTTCAAAAGGAAGCTGGGGCGCCACAACGCAAAGAGAACTCACAACCCTCTTAAGACCTTTAGGTCCAATCATTGTAACCGGATCAGTACGGTCGGAATTCCCCATGGACAAAAGCAAACCCGGCAGACCGCTTATATGATCCGCATGAAAATGCGTAAAACAGATAACATCTATGGGATTAGGGCTCAGCTGAGCCTCTTTCATGGCAATCTGCGTGCCCTCGCCGCAATCAATTAAAATGCTGCTGCCATTGTACCTCATCATAAGCGAGGTCAGCCAGCGGTATGGAAGGGGCATCATCCCGCCCGTTCCAAGTAAACATACATCCAACATATCAATTACTCTCTATCTATATAATAACGCCTGTTTTTATTCTATTCGCTAACATTACAGCTCATGACGCCTACAGGTTTTCGCTCTGCCGCTAACGTTCACAACTCATGACGCCTACAGGTTTTCGCTCTGCCGCTAACGTTCACAACTCATGACGCCTACATGCCGGCATCCGCGTCGCTCCTTAGCCACATGATATTGGCATCCTCTTTCGGTCTCTCATAGAATCCAGGTCTTATCCCCTCAGATATAAATCCCAGGGATTCATACAATTTAATGGCCGGTATATTCGAAGCTCTCACCTCAAGGGTAAAATCATTTGCGCCAAGTTCCCGGCCAAGTTCCAAAAGCCGCGTCAGCATGCGCCTTGCATAACCTCGCCCCCGGTAGGCTTCCTTAATCACAACATTTGTGATCTCTCCGTCTCCTAATATATTGCGAACACCGCAGCCGCCAATGATCTGCCCATCAAATTCCGCCACCAGGTATACAACCTCATCATGGGCATTCATCTCAAGAAAATCCTTAACCGACCAGGGCATGGAGAACACCTCCTGCTCTATTGCCGAAAGGGCTATAGCATCCTCATCCTCCATTTTACGTATTTTAAGGGCAGCTTCATCCCTATTGTCTGTCTCATTCTGTTTTGATAACATGTGTTTTTATCAGGATAGTCTCCGAAAATTTACCGATGATTAATCTGTTTTTATCCGGATCGTCTCCGAAATTTACCGATGATTAATCTGTTTTTATCCGGATTGTCTCCAAAAATTTACCGATGATTAATTATTCCCCGCTTCTTCTCTCTCGCGCTCTGCCTGTGATTTTCTTAAATAATCCGGCTTATGCTCTGCGGCACTCTCGTACATTCCCTTACTATAATATTCAAGCCCCAAAGCTGCAAGTGCTCCTGCTCTCTGCCGCGCCATATGAGGCGGCGCATAGGAATACTCAACACGGATATTGCTCTCGATTATTTCTTTATTAACCGGTACTCCGTCTCCTAAGAAAACAACCGGCCGGCCGGTCTCATTTATCTTTTCGATTATCTCTTCTGCCGCTACTGCGCACTGCGGCAGAATAACCTTATGAATACCGTTTTCAAATTCATACAGACCGGTATATACCTGGGAGCGCCTTGCATCCATCATAGGGCATATGATTTTCCCACACCCCCAGAGATTATAGCTTATTGCGTCAACCGTTGGAACAGGAATAATGGGAATATTAAGAGCCAGCCCCAAGCCTTTTGCGCTGGCGCAGCCGATTCGCAGACCGGTAAAGGAACCGGGGCCCTTTGCAACTGCAATCGCATCAACAGTTGATAAGTCGGTATCTGTCATTTTTACGATCTCGTCAAGCATCGGCAGCAGCGTCTGCGAATGTGTCTTCTTATAATTAACCGTATATTCGGCGATCATATTGTCATTCTCGGCGATTGCAACTGATGCCACAAGCCCCGATGAATCAATTGCTATGATTTTCATTTCATTACCTCATCCCTCTTCCACGGTTATCCTTCTATAATAAACCCCGCGGGATAAATCTTTTTCGATGGCAACGCGTTTAGCATCCTCGGGAATTATCTCGCCCACAAGGTCCGCCCATTCCATTATTGACACGCCTTCGCCGTAGAAGTAGTCCTCATACCCTATCTCATCCATTTCAGACACGTCGCTCACACGATAGACATCGAAATGATAAAGCGGCATGCGGCCTCCCTCATAGCACTGCACAAACGTAAAAGTAGGGCTTACTATCGCATCGTCGATTTCAAGCCCCTTTGCAAAGCCCTTTGTAAATGCCGTCTTGCCTACTCCAAGATCTCCTATGAGCGCATAAATGTCGCCTGCCTGAGACTTTTGGGCCAAAGAATATGCAAAATCAAATGTATCTTCCTCTGAAAAAGATTCGAAAATCATTATTTCCTTAAGTTACCTCATCTAAAATTACCCTAGCACACCATTCTGCAAATAAATGGACCGAAAACTTGCCTGAATTTCCATCTGCCGCATCAGAAAACCTTGACGCAGCAAGTAAAATCAATGGCAAATCACATCAATTTCCTCGTATATTGACGCGTTTCGGATCCATGTGCGTGGATATTATCTTTATCGCTTCAACCTTGTTATCTCCAAGATCATCCTTCGGAAACAGACATGCATTGATCCTGTTTGTGTACAAAATAATCGTCCTAAGTGATGAAGTCGCCTTATACATAGCGCTCCAGGGCAGCGATTCCTCACTCTCCCCGCTCTTAACCTTAACACCCTCATCATCAAGGGTATAATGAAGCGGCTCCTTAAATACCGGATTAAGTTTTACCTGCCGGTTTGCCTTCATATAAAGCGTGATCGGAAGGTACAAAATTACAATAACGCCTGTAATTATATATATTGGCTTATAGGTCAGGAAATATCCCACAACAAGCAGTATTCCGATTATTTCCCCCACTATACCCTGAAAAGAAGTCATGGTATGATGGAGCATATAATCATACATTTTAGCCGCCGTCATTGTCACGTCAAATTCTATCTTCATAATCCTGCTCCTTATAACCCCACCTGTGTTGCCTTGCAGAGGTGGGGATTTCTTCGGCTTAAGTCAAAAATCATCAGTCCTGATTCTTCAGCAATTCGGCAAATTTCAAATACACCTGCACATCAGTACTCGTTCTCATCTTCACACTGCTTTACTGCATCCATATAAAAATTCACCGTCGTCATCTCATAATACGGCGCAATCCACAAAAGTGCTATACCAAGGCTTAATATAATAAGCAGCAGATATCCGGCAAAGGACAGAACCATATAGAAATATCGCCACTTGTTCCCCTTCATGAGCTTTATGCTGCGCTTCATACAATCTGTTGCATCCATTTGCGGATCATCAATATACACAAAACAGCTAAGCGACAGCATAATATTAATAACAAGTCCCGCGATCGCACCGGCTAAGCCCAGCAGCATATATATGAGTAAATCGTCCGCGCCGCTTAAATCGCACGTGTATTCAAAAACCAGCGCCGGAATATCGCATACAACCGACACTCCATACATAACAAGTGTTATGATTATGATTTTATCCGGATGATTTTTTGTAACAAAGAACACATCACTTATGACCGGTCTCTGATTCTTTGTGATTTTCACGCAAACATAAGCAAAACCCGTTGTGAAGATTGCGCACAGCGGAGTCAGCACCGCCATCTCAATATACGTAAGCAGTGTAAACATCAGCGAATTTCGCTTATTTGATAATAAACTGAGCACTGACGACATATCATCACCGGCTATATTATCGCCAATCGCAAAAGCGGTCACTGCACCTGTTACTACCGTGAAAATCACGTAGGAAAGCGCAAAAATAACGACAAAGGAACCGATTGCGATGCTGTAATTGCCAAGAAGCTGTTCCTTTGCCTGTTTCTTAAAATATGATATCGGAGATTTCTTACTCATCTATGCTCCTATACTGCAAAATCCATATTTTGCCCCTTAAAGGCGTCGGCATGCTGGGCCTTTAAGTCCTGAATATACGGATTGGATTCGTTTGAATATTTAATACTTGTTGAGGTAGTGCCGCCGGATACATAAGTTCTGCCGCACTCAGGACATACAGATGTATGAATGGCAACAGAGCAGGATATGACCTGACCGTTATCCTGAGAAGCTTTCGTATATGCATTGGACACATGCTCCTGCTCATGGGCAGCTACTCTTGTTGCTGCGGCTTCAGGGGAAATATGCTGCGGACTTTTAAAGGAGACCATCTCGTCAGAGCCGTCAACATATTTACGATTCTTACAGGTCTCACACTCAGCAGGGGAGGTTTTCTTGCCCGGCTGAACCTCTGTGGACTGACCCGGATTTATTATATGCTTAGCACCGTCAGCTGCCTGCGCGCTTCCTGTGGCCTGGGCACTCCCGGCCATCTGTGCCGCATTTACATCAGCTCCTGCCTGCGCCGCGCCGGTATCCGTGCCATACGCCGTCCAAACTGCACCGGTATTTCCTGCCGCCTGCGCTGCGCCGGTATTCCTCATCGCGTATGGACTATATGTAATTGGATTGAATCCGTAACCTGATAATGGACCTATCGTCATAAGGCACCTCCAATCCCAGATTTATTTTTTAATTTTTTCAAAACATATCAAGCAGTTCATCCATGGAGTCAAGCACATTATCGTACTCTTCATCGCCGTAAATCTGCCTGAATAAATCTTCGTTCTCCGTAATTGTATCCCTGTATTCCTGTTTGAACTGTTCACCTATTTCAGGGTTAAGCTTGGCCAGTACTATCGGCATGACAAGTGTTGCGAGAGCAACAAATACCGAAATAACTATTCCAACTATTGATAATATAAGGCCCGTCTTCGCCCTGGGCTTAAGGGCTTCGGAGGCTCCCTTTGATGCAAGCGCCAGCGTAATACCCACAGCGCTTATAATAAAGGGGCAGCAGCAAAACATTGAAAATAATGATATTATGCCTAATACAAATGACGCATTCGCAAGTTTCTCTGAAGCTGCTTCCTTATAATCAGATGTTCTGTCTTCTTCGTTTGGCAATGTACTCTATTCCTCGCTTTACCTATTATCTGCCTACATTCCATTTTATTCTATCACAATTAGCGTATCAAAACAATAATTCCCTGTTAAGGTCTATACCCTGCCTAAATCTCATTCCCCCACAAGCTTTACCTTTGTCATGTCGTGTCTCATGGCCTCAAGCAGGGGCCCGAACATGTCTGAGGTTTTGATCTTTAAGCTGGTGGTATTGATGCAGGGATGACAGCCTACATATTCACCCTTTAGAACATCCTCGTCAACCACAAGTCTTACCCTGTTTTCCTTATCGTTCATAAGTCCCAGAATACTGACCGAGCCCGGCGTAATATCCAGGTACTGCTCCATCTCCCGGGCGCTTGCAAAGCTAAGTCTGGCACAGTTCAGCTGGGAAGATATCTCCTTTGTCTTAAAAACCTTGTCCCCCGGCATCATCAGAAGATAAAAATCAGTGTGCTGACGGTTACACAAAAACAGGTTCTTGCATACCACAGCCTCTAATACAGCATCAATTTCAAGACAGGCCTCCATGGTATCCGCATTTGCATCCTGATGATCACAGCGAAAATATTCAATATTAAGACTGTCCAATAGCTTGTAGCAGCGCTGCTCCTTTGGGAGCCTGTCTGAATAATCAGCAGGGCTGCCTTTTTCTAATTGAAGTTCCATTATTTTTAATTCCCTTCTTTATTTATCGTTATAATTATCTTCTGTCGTTTCGCTCCAAAAGTCCCGTAAACAGGCAATTCATCATTTACGAGGCGGCAGACCACTTCCATTTTCGACTGAGCTTAAACGTAATTTCTGCAGCTTAACCCAGATCATGAAAAACCGGTTTCATATGCTCATAGGTGCAAACAGCTTTCATACCTATCTCATCCCTAAGGATCGCCACTGCATCAGCAAAGTGGCCTCCAAGCTGCTTTGTGGTATGGGCATCTGACCCAATGGTTATGATTTCACCGCCAAGATCCTTATATAAATGCAGGATGGCCCGGCTAGGCTGCGTATCGCTAAGCCCATATTTCCAGGATGAAGTATTTATCTCTATGCCCTTGCCGTCATTTATGGCAAGCCGCAAAATTTCCGCAATAATATCCTTCTCTTTTTCAAATGGATAGCTGCCATTGGGATCATAACGGGCTAAAAGATCTAAATGGGCCAGGACCGAATAATCCTTAAAAAGCTTCATGGTCTCATAGATTTCTTTATAGTATTCATCATTGTATTCCTTTTGGCTCCTGCCCTTCTGAAAATCCTGGGTCCAGAATTCAAGATCGCGGACCTGGTGCATGGAAAAGAGAACAAAATCAAGCTCCGCCTCATAACGCTTATACAGGTCCTGATACTGAGGCACCGTATGAGACTGAATGCCAAATTCCAGCCCTTTTTTGATGTTTATTTTGTCTCCATATATTTCCTTCATCTTATCAATCTTGGAAAAATAGGCAGGATAATCTACATTGGCAAGGGGCTGCCTTTGTCTCCGGCCGTGCTCAAAGGTGATACGGTATTCAACCCCTGCAGGATCATCCCAGTCCTTCTTAATGCCATAATCCACATGATCGGTAAAGCACATCTCATCCATGCCAAGTGAGATGGCCCTCTCCACTTGATTTTCCAAGGGTTCCATTGAGTCATCACTGAATTCACAGTGCAGATGATAATCGGCAAACATATTTAAATTACTCCAAAATCATATATTTCTATTGTACAATAAAATCATGAAATACAAAAAGACAGTAAAAGCAAACTTTATAGACAGGCCCAACCGTTTCATTGCCCATGTAAAGATTGAAGGGCAGGAAGAGGTGGAAACAGAGCTTGTGATTACAGATTGTATTAAAGGATAACAGGCTCAATACACACTTTCAATTCCCTTAAGCAGCCCGCCTGCAAGAACAGTAAGTGTGCCATCATCATGTGCAGATGCGGCATTTCCCAGTTCTATATCAACAGAAGCCACTGTGCTAAAGGATGTCTGTGTAAGGTCAATATCCATGGAACCGCCTTTATATATCTTGCAGCCAGTTGCCTGCAGGCCGTTTATCAGTGCCTGACCTAAGGCTTCATGCTGCTGCCAGTGGGATGCCACAGGCTCCATCCCCTTTATTCCATCAGGGGTTGAGATATAAAAGCAGCCCTTGTCATAGTTTAAGCTGTCTCCGTCCCAGTGAAGGGAAATTATGCAGTTGGCCATATTGTTTCCGATGACGGTCCTTGCAATATTATCAAGCTGGACATCCGCATCGTCTCTTAGCATCAGCACATCGTAGCCGTCTGCTAAGAGCATATCCCTTAATATCTGCGCGGTTTTTAGTGCAACCACTGCTTCGGAGGTTCCATCAGAAAAAGACATTCCCGCTGATACAGCAACTGCCGTAGTCGCCCCGGCCGCAGTTGTGCCGCCTGTTACCTTAGGTGACATATCCGGATGGCAGTAGGTCTTTACCGATGTTCCGCCCTTGGTTCCATGCCCCGGATTAAGACCTATTACAATATTTTTCCTGTTTGCAGGAGCGCTGTACAGTACGGCACTTCCTGTATTAATCTTGGAAAAATCAGCATAGAGCCAGTTAGGATTTAGTGCAACTGAAGTGACAGATCCCGGGGTAACGGAGACTGGGGCTACGGTTTCTGTAGCTTCTTCCTGTCCGGAAGCATTCTCAGATTCAGCTTCCTCCGGGATTTCATCTTCTGATTGTTCAGCTTCAGATTCTTCACCTTCAGCCTCGTCATCAGTTAAATTGTTATTTAAGGAGGATACCTGCTCTACAGCTATACTTTGATCCTGACTGATGTCATTTTCTACAACTATAGGTCCATCCGTTACTGATACTTGCTCCTTCTGCCCACAGCCTGTAATAAGCAGGGCGCAAAGAGTGAAGGCAAGTGATTTTATTATTAGATTATTTTTCCTTTGCATCTTAATGCCACTAAACTCCAATCACCGGATATACTTCTTTCGATCATGGATATTGTACCATATTTGCAGTATATACCGTTAGGAGATTTATCCCTCCCACGTCTTTCCTTGACAAACTCAAAAATTATTATATCATCAAGAAAGGGCTGCTAAGCCGCTTCCTGCCACTTATGCACCTGCGAAAGGATTAAAAATGATGATTAGTAGTCATAAATTCCCCAAAATAATATGCATTATGTCATTAATTGTAATACTCATGATTTTAGCCGGCTGCGCAGGCAAAGAGGAGGATGCACCGTCAGGCAAAGCCCCTTCATTAACCGAAAATGAGTCAGGTGAAGAAAATGCAGGAAATGCTTTAGACAGTAAAGAAGAGGACGCACTTTCAGGTGAGGCTATTGGCACTGACGAAAGCAGCAAATATCCCATAACCGATGATAATGTAAAAAATCTCGAGTGCTACGTAACTTATGGCCGTTGGAACGAAGGCTGTGATTTGGGCGATGCCCTCTCTTCGGATCTGATAACTCTGTGCCGCGGACAATATCCCTTTTTAGCTCTCTCTCAGGAGAACGTAGAGAAATATAACGAACTTTTTCAGACAGTAATAGACTTTAACGACGAAATATATGAAAAAGTCACAAATACCTTTGATGAATGCTGTTTAGAAGCAAAGAATATGTTCAATCAGGAAGGCAGCACCTATCTGCTTCCATTTTATGCAAAAAGCGATATTTACGCAGTAAGAGCTGACAGTGTTGTGCTTTCAGTCGTAAGAACCAGCGATAATTATATGGGAGGTGTTCATCCTGCAAATGGCATAGGCGGATATGTCTATGACACCAGGACAGGCAAAAGACTTTGGGCAGAGGACATTTTCACCGACACAAACCGGCTCGTTACTGCCCTTTCTGAGCAGCTCTTAAAGGAAAATCCCACAGCCTCTTTGCCCAAAGACTTAAAAAGCGCAGTTAAAGAGCTTCTTGAAAATAAAGATACACAAAGCTTTACCGTAAATCACACCGGTGTGACTTTTTATTTCTCTACCTACGTAATCGCGTCCTATGCGGACGGAAATCTCTTTGCGACGTTGCCCTTTAGCGAATATGGCGATATCATAAACGAAAAATACATGCATATTGCAAAGGATTACACATGCCCCATTATGCAGGGCGTGTGTGTCGATAATCCCACACTCAACATAGCAGCGCTTGAACTCGACGGCGAATATAACAGAGCCTACTACGTAAACCGCGGCGGCAAAGAGCGGGTGTACTTTGACAAATACTCTGAAGATGGCTTCGGAGGTGATTTTTTCGAATATCAGGTGGAACATGGCAACCCTATTCTCTGGATAGCCCATGAGAATATGTACCTGCATCAAAATTGCTATTCTGAAGAAAGCATGGGTCAGACACTCTTTACTGATCCAAATGCCGAATTTACGGTTTGTTCCACACTTAATACAATTTCCTATAATGAGGGTACAAGAAAAGCCTCTTTTGATTCTGATGGATACATCAGTGTTATTAATCAAACGGATTATGAAATAGCCCCCTACAGCGGCCTTACGCTAAAGCAGGATATGAATGTAAGAAGAATGGAAATGGATGAAAACGGCGATTATACCGAATTTCTCGGCAGCACAGTAATCCCCTCCGGAACGAATGTATACTTTGTCAGAACCGATAATCGAAGCTACGTGGACATGTTTTCCGATGACGGTGTTTATTTCAGAATTTTTATGGATGATGTCTATTCGGGCGATTTATCCCAATATATAGGAGGCGTGGAAAGATCCGAATATTTCAGCAATGTAATACGTTACGAAAACATGCTTCTTAAAGGAAGATGGGAACTTTACGGCATTATGAACGAAGACGGAAAAGTGGAAAGCTCATTGGATAAAGGCTATGAAGCATATTTAAATATATCAGAATACGGAAATGTCCAATACTACTTTAGGGACCGAAATGATTCCATGCACTTAACGGACAATCCAAATCTCGCTCTTGCCTTTAACGAAAAAAACCAGGGGACGGATCTCTGGCCCCATGAAGAATTGGAGAATGCTAACTGGTATGCTGCACTCTCCGGCACCTTCTGCGACGAAGAAATTTATATGATGCCATTTTCGGACGGCAGGCTTGAAATGCTCATAAATGATAATACAAAAGGCAGCAAATATGCCGGAAGCATGAGGCTTATATTCCATAAGCAATAACGTCGCCGGATTCGCTTTCTGTTACTTTGCGGACCAACTCCTTGGCCTTCTCAATACTAAACTCATCATCCTGCTCCTTAATCTCATTGCCCTCTGCCAGCTCCTCCGTGTAATCATCGAGAAAATAGGTCATAACTTTCCCCTTATTGCTCTCAACGTGTGATATAAGCGGTATCGCTTCATAATCCGAAATCACAACATCACCGTTTTCATCGCGTTCTATTATCACATCCGCCATAAAGCCCACCATGCGGTTGCTCACATCTTGGCCTCGTCCTGAGGTCCAGTTGATATAATTGCCCAGCGAATAATAGCAGAGCGCCCTGCCCCCGTTATCACCTTCCACATATTCAACCGGCTCTATCACGTGAGGGTGCGTGCCGATTATAAGATCCGCGCCATTATCCGCCATGAATTTTGCCATTTCCACCTGTTCGCTTGAAGGCGTAAGCTGATATTCTATCCCCCAGTGAGGACAGACAATGATAAAATCAGCATGCTCCCGCGCATATTCAAGGTCGGATGCGATTGCCTCCTTATTGAGCATACTGACGGCATAGGGCATATCAGAGGGAAGCGCAATCCCATTCGTTCCATAAGTGTAATTGAGCACAGCTATCCTTATGGCATCAGCATCATTACTTTGGCAGTCATCACTGCACACCTTAGTTATGTAAACCTCTTCCGCTGCCTGCTCACTGTCATATATTCCTATCACAGCCATTTCAGGGTGCGCACTTTTCCAATTATCAAGACAGTTTATAATCCCCTTCTTCCCCCTGTCAAGGGCGTGATTGGTCGCATGGCAGACAACGTCAAAGCCCGCATTGCTAAGGGCGTCTGCGACCTCAAAAGGTGCGTTAAAGCTCGGATATCCGCTCACCCGAAGCTCCTTGCCGCCAAGGATAACCTCCTGATTTACGATTGCAAGGTCCGCCTGCGTGATTTTCTCCTTAGTATGTGCGAAGATTGGGTCAAAATCATATCCGCCGTCCTCTAAGGTGCAGCTCTCAGTAACGCCGTCATGAAGAAGAATGTCTCCCACCATAACAATCTCGCAGGAAGTCCCCGCATCTTCGGCATCCGGATCACTATTTCCGGCATCTAAGGCGCCAATATCATTATCTCCGGCATTCATCTCTCCATCAGCGCCCAAACCGTCTTTTATATCCGCATTTTCCGGTTCATCATCCGCCCCGGATTCATTGACTCCATACTCAGAAACCTTCTCAAGCCCCCAGGATATCCATCTCCAGGTACTTGTCATGCCATCCGGCGCCGTGCAGGCAATCATCCCGTCTTCGAGTGCTTCCCAGGAAAGTACGTTCTTGCCTATGTTCGAGGACATCCATTTAGGCCTCACCTTATCAGGCGTCACCTCGTATATGTAGATATGCTGCACCCACTTGCTTACGTCCTTTTTGATCCAGAAAGGCTTCCTGTTTCCATACCGGCCGATCTTCCAGCACAAAACGAGCAGCTCATCCGCACCGTCCCTGTCAATATCAGCAAAAAGGGCATCGGATGCAAGAGCATCCTCCTCAAGTTCCCAGAGTTTATCGCCGGCAGCATTGTAAGCAGCCGCCCGCTTATTTCCCACCGTAACCGTAACGGAATCCTTCTGATTATCTGACCCGTCCGAATCCTTAAGCCCCGGCTCTGTACCGGTGCCTTCATACCCAAGCTCTGTACCGGCTGCTTTTGTCTCAGGTTCTGTACCTGCAGCCTCTGCCCGGCTGCATTCCGTAGTTATGCTCACCTCCTGCCACTTAATCCAGGAAGGCAGAAAAGCGCCTTTTCGCCATGCGAATATATACACCAAAACGGCAGCGGCCAGTGCCGCTGCCAGGGTGCTTAATATTATTATCCTGCGTTTATTACTCATAAAAGTTTCATCTCATTACTCATAACAGTTTCATCTCATTACTCATAACAGTTTCGCCGCATTACTCATAATAATTCCATCTTATTACCCTATAGCTCTTAGTCCACTCAGGGTTATCAAGGTCAGGATCTCTTTCGTATTCCCAGCCCTCTCCCGGCATTGCGCCGCACATCTTACGCCACTCGTTATCCGTAAGGCGTTCGCTTAAAGGCTGTTCAAACTGATAGAAGTTGTATACGCTTCCCGTTGCTATCCTAAGCTTCCCGTCAACCGGCACAACAACGCTTATCTCCCTGGGATTGCCGCAGCCGATTTCCAGTACGCTTCCATTGGGATCTGTTGCCACATCAACAACAAGTGCTGCCGGAAATTCCTCACTGCTTACATAATCAAGACCATTGTCAGCCTTCATGACTTCATACCAGAAGTGTTCGATATTGCCGCCATAATCACGGATAAGATCAAACTCCTCATCAGTGGGAAGCTCACCTGTAAGTTCCTTCTGGGATATAACGAGAAGTTTCTCTGCCAGGGCCGAAAGGCGCGCAAGATTTTCCTCATCATCACGGCTTATCATTTTATATTTCTTAAGACCCTCCGCCGTATTATCAGCTAAGGACATAAATCTCGCATATACAAGGGGTTCGGGCTCCACATAGCCTCTGTCGTCTATATCCTCTTCATAGCCGCCGCCCATTTCAGCCATGGGCTGCTTAGCATACAGCACCGTATCATGCTTAAGCTCCGTATAACTGCCGGCAAAGGTTTCAAGGGTTTTCTTAGTCCATTCTGCCGACTGCATAAAGGAAGGATACCCCTCACCCTTTTCATTAAGTAACGGGCGTAATGTATTAAGCCACTGTGAATACAGGCTTGCCGACCACAGTTTTTCATCAGAATTGTTAAAGGTCTCTCTTACTTCCTCAAGCCTTGTCGTATAATCCGGGAATTTATCAGCGCCCTCTTTGAGCACGATATCTCTTGCCACATCACTTCCAAGAGCCGCCGGTACATCAAGTGCATCGGGAAGATTACGACGCTCCTCGTTCTGATTTTCCCCGACACTTCTGTATATAAGGTTCTGCATGATCGCGCCGTCAATCGTAAATCGCTGCCCCATAAGCCTGAAACCGGGGATCACGTTTTCTTCATCATCCCACACGGGAATCGACTGAATCTGCGGTGCGTCCATATTCTGAACAGCTGTTAAGAACTTATCAAAAGCCGCATCATTGCCGCTTATCGCCGAAGCCGACAGATCCTCACCGTAGCACTCCTTTATAGCCGGCAGATATTCACAGTACCCAAGGTCATCAGAAGCTCCCGAGAAAAACGATGTCACTGCATATATTGCCTCCCACTCGGCCTTTGCGCTCTCATCAAGAGACAAGGTCATAAGAAGTGCTGTCTTAGTCATTTCAGCCTCCTTAGCAGGGAAAGTCATGCGCCCATACCACATCATGGTCCTGAAATATTTCTTAAGCTGATCATCCTCGTCATAATAACCGCGCGGCTTATACTGGCTGTAATCCTCCATTGTGCCGGTAAGAGAGGAGTCGTAAATATTGTCAGCCGCCATGATTTTCTCCGTCTCCTCGCTGACAATATCCGCTGCGTAATCAGGAATGGAAACTTTCTCGCCTAAAAGAGAGCAGGCAACTGCAAAATATGCCACATTGCGCACTGCTGCGTCCTCAAAGGAAGTCCCCTTATATTCATCATACTTCTCAACACTTGCCGCAAACATGTTATTGCTTAAGGTCTTAAGGGAATCTAAGAGATAATTCTTCTCAATTACCTTAAGCAGATGGGCAAAATATATGTGATAGGTGTGCATAAGCGAATCAACCGTCACAAAATTCGGTGTCTGGCTATAGGCATTGGACTCATAAACCTCGAAAAATTCCCTTCCGAACTCTTCACCTACGACAAAGAGATTCTCCTTAATGGCTTCCTTATATTCATCCGAAGCATATTCGAACATATCTTTATTGATGATGTTGCCAAAATCATCATCAACGGTATAGGCCGCAACATCCGGCTTAAGATCGGGATCATATTCTACAGTCAGCTCGCCCGATATAAGAGAAGGCCGCTCAAGGAATTCAATATCACCTGTTATTTCGGTGCTTTCGCCGCTCTCTTTAGCAGAAGCCGTCGTGGTGCCTACTGTCGTCTCATCTGCGCCGGCACCTGTGCCATTACCGGCTGTTTCATCCGATGTGCCGCAGCCCGCAAGAGCAGAAACCGCAAGACCTATTGATAATATTATACTTAAGATTTTCTTCATGTTCATAGAGTAATCCATCTCCTTTCATATATCCAACACCGTAATCAAAGCATCCTGCCAGAGGCATCATAACAGCATCAGATATTCCTGCACGGAATATACCGCATTTGCGCCGTCCGCAACGGCTGTTGATACCTGCCTTAAGCGTTTTGTACGCAGATCCCCCGCTGCAAACACACCGGGTATGGAAGTTCTGCAGCTCTCATCCGCCATCACGTAACCCTTTGCATCAACGCTTATACTGTTTATAAATGATGCATTCGGAGTATTGCCTATTGCCACGAACACTCCCGCAACATCAATTTCCCGCTCAGTTTCCGCCTTAACATTTCTTACTATAAGATTCTCTACGGCATCCTCACCGCCGATTTCCACCGGAATACTGTCCCATACTATCTCAATATTGGGAATTGTTTTAAGCGCTGACTGCAATAAGCTTGCAGCCCTGAGTCTGTTCCTTCTGTGTACAAGATATACCTTCCTGCAGCCCCGGGCTAAGAATATTGCATCCTCTACCGCAACATCGCCGCCGCCTATGACTGCAACGTCCTTACCCTTAAAGAAGGCTCCGTCGCAGGTGGCGCAGTAGCTTACCCCGCACCCTATAAGATCCTCCTCGCCCGGGATATCAAGGCTTTTAGGCGAATTACCGGAGCATAGAATTACTGTTTTGGAAGAAAAGGTCCCCTCATCCGTAATAACCGTCTTAATATCGCCGACAAGATCCATCTTCTCAACTTCCGCCGTGATTTTCTCACAACCGAACTTATCTGCATGCTCCGACATCTGCTGCCCCAGCATGGTTCCGGAAATCCCCGGAAGTCCCGGGTAATTATCGACCTCATAGGTGTTGAGAATCTGCCCGCCGGCGCCGTAACGCTCTATAAGAAGAGCCTTAAGCTCCGCCCGGCGCGCATATATCGCGGCCGTAAGCCCTGCAGGACCGGCGCCCACTATAATAACATCATATAATTCATCCATTTATCTATCTCCCCCGGCGGTATTGATTTTCAAATATGTCTCCCGGCACATTTTCCGCCGCATTACTGATTTTGTAATTTCCCCGCGATTTCTGCTATAATATAACAGTCACTAATATCGGCACGAACCGGCCATGATTCCATGGTCTGCAGCACCGTAACTCTATGATAACAAAAGAGGACTGAAATGGAAAGAAAAATTGCACTTATAACAGGCGCATCCCGCGGAATCGGGCACGCCATTGCAGAGGCCTTTGCAAAAGGCGGATATGATTTGATTTTAACATGCCTTAATAACTACAACCGGCTCGAAGAATATGCGCAGAGCCTGTCTTTTGAAAACAATATTGTCTGCAGAGCCTATCAGATCGATCACTCAAGTGCCGCAGACGTTAATGCCCTCTTTGATTCAATTGAAGAGGACTTCGGACGCGTTGATGTGCTTATAAATAATGCCGGCATATCCTATATAGGCCTTATCACCGACATGAGTATTGAGAATTGGCGTGATGTTATGTCAACCAACCTCGATTCATTATTCTATACCTCACGGAAAGTCATACCCATGATGCTTCAAAACGGCAGCGGCTCCATTATCAATATTTCTTCCATCTGGGGCAGTACAGGCGCTTCCATGGAGGTCGCCTATTCAGCGTCGAAGGGCGGCGTCAATGCCTTTACAAGGGCGCTTGCTAAAGAATTAGCCCCCAGCCACATCGCCGTAAATGCAATAGCCTGCGGGCTTATTGATACCGATATGAATAATCATCTTACCAAAGAGGAGATGGATGCTGTCATCGCAGAGATTCCGGCTGACAGAATAGGCACCCCCGAAGAGGTTGCTAAAGTTGCATTTTCTCTTGCTTCCCTGCCCTCATACTTAACCGGTCAGATAATAGGCGTAGACGGCGCCTGGTGAGATATATTCATCTGTTTTTGTTTTAATCATGTTCTACTATGAGCATATTGTAGCCACCTTCGCCAAATATTTACATTGCGATTGAGATAATAAGATTCTTTCTTCAGACCCATGTATTTCCGAATGATAGACGCTTCTTTTGCTCGGCAAATACTTAAGTACCGCCCCGCAAGAAGTACATTCTTGCGCTAAAACACTTAGAATACTGCCATAAAAGAATAATCGCATATTGCTAATAGTATCAATTTCAGCCCTGCCGCCGGCTCGTTCAACTGACAACCCGTTCTTATCTTTAAAAACGGCAGACGATATTTCACCATTTTCTTTCCAAAAGATTGACATAATTTCAGGCGGATATACCGCCCTGTACAATTTTTCAAAAGGATCAAACTGCTCTGTCATAAAAACTCCTCACTATATCTTTTATAATGTCATTATCAAGATTTACCGTCTTTTGGCATTCATTTCCATCTGAATCTATTTGAAAAACATTAACGCACTCCTCCAGTATTTCCATTTCCAAGTACTCATCATTACTATTTGACCATTCCAACTGTATAGCATCACATGCCGTCGGAAACACTTCAGGTTGGAATTCTATTTCGACCAGCAGCTTACGCACGGTTCTTATTACACACGCCGGTATTTTCTCTGCACCGTTAGAATTCCAATTAACGGGCAATTTTTCAATCTCAGATAATCGTTTCAAATTCGTAATTTTATCCTTACCATACAGGTACGTTGTATAGGCGGCCGCACGTCGCTGCATTGTTACCTTCTCATATGTCTCTTGATTAATTAAATATACACAGGTTTTCCCGGGACGTGCAATCTGAACCACTTCTCCTGCAGCCACTTGGCCACACCATGATTTGAAATTATCTCTGACATCCATACTTTTAGCAGCAATCATATTATTCTCCGTACGTTTTTATTATGTTTTTTCGTACGTATATCGTATGCTTTTTTGCGCAAAGTGTCAATAATGTTTTTTGTTTTTGATTACAACCTCTGTAATCGATCGAGTAGGAAAGGATTCATCCCGCACCTACTCGCCGCGCGGGCCGCATGTCCGTAAGGACAATTTTCCATATGCGGCCCTGTGCATAAAAAGAGCCTGCAAGCAAGCTTGCAGGCTCTTTTTGTATACCGTATCTGTATGAGCACTTATGGACCGTATTTTGGTCCATTTGCTCTGCACAAGTTCGACTACGAAAATCACAGATTTTCTATCTCTTTGCAAATATTTATTAACGCTTCGAGAACTGCGGTGCTCTACGTGCTGCCTTAAGACCGGGCTTCTTACGCTCTTTCATACGAGGATCTCTTGTTAAGAATCCTGCTGCCTTAAGTGCGGGACGGAAATCTGCATCTGCTTCGCAAAGTGCTCTTGAAAGACCATGTCTTATAGCACCTGCCTGGCCTGTGTATCCGCCGCCCTTAACTGTTACTACTACATCATACTTATCAACTGTACCTGTAACTGTAAAAGGCTGACGAACGATAACCTTTAATGTCTCAAGACCGAAATACTCGTCGATAGGTCTCTTATTTATTGTAATGTTGCCTTTGCCGGGCATTAAGAATACCCTTGCAACGGAACTCTTTCTTCTACCTGTACCGTAGAACTTCTGTGCTGCTTTAGCCATTGTTAATTACTCCTTTCCTTAGCGATTAGAACTTAAGCTCTTCGGGCTGCTGTGCTGCATGGGGATGCTCAGGTCCTGCGTATACGAATAACTTCTTATACATCTTACGACCTAAGGGTCCCTTAGGAAGCATTCCCTTAACTGCAAGTTCAACAACTTCTGCAGGAGCCTTGGCAAGCTTCTCACGAAGTGTGGTTTCCTTCATACCGCCAACATATTCAGAATGACGATAGTAAATCTTCTGATCGAGCTTCTTGCCTGTTACGACAACCTTCTCAGCATTCACGATGATAACATAATCACCTGTATCTGCGTGAGGAGTAAAAATAGGCTTATTCTTACCTCTTAAAACCTTAGCAACCTCTGATGCCAGACGTCCAAGAGTACATCCTGTTGCATCAACGACGTACCATTTACGATCAACGGCCGCCTCGTTGGGCATATATGTATTCATGATATTACCTCCATAATACTAAATATAGAAAATCGCTACAATGCCGATTTCTTAAGACTTTGCCGGGGCTATGGCTCCATCTTCCCGAAACCGCCACACCGAAAAATTATATTACACGCAACCCCGCGTGTCAAGAAGGATTTTCTTTAATCCACATAGTATTTTCCCAAGTATTTTCCCAATATTTTCCCAATCTACATTGTGGCTTTTCGCCAGCAGGCATAGCACATGCTCTTATACATCTCATTGCCGCCGATGGCAATCTGCTCACCGTCCGTTACTATGTGGCCTGCAGAATCCATCCGGGCATTTATTGTTGCCTTGCGGCCGCACTCACATACCGTCTTAATCTCCGCAATGGATTCGGCAATTTCCACAAGTCTCTTACTGCCCTCGAATAAATGCGAGGTAAAATCAGTCAGAAGGCCATAGCAGATTACCGGAATATTATAGCCTGTCACTATTTCATGAAGTTCATTTATCTGATTTTCCGTAAGAAACTGGGCCTCATCAACAAGGATAACATCAGAGATTCTGATTTTATCCCTAAACTGCTGCATAATGCTGCCCTGCTCAATGATACCGGCCTCGGCCGACAGTCCGACGCGGGACTTTACTATATTGGCGCCATCCCTGTTATCAGATGCCGACTTAAGCAGCAGCACGCGTTTGCCCTTTTCCTCATAATTGAATTTTGTAATAAGAAGATTGGCAGTTTTAGAGCTGCCCATAGCACCATACTTAAAATATAATTTACTCATAGCATCCTCCCGGTTTGGGGACTTAGGGACGCGGCAACGTCCCATTTTCGTTATATAACACCGCACGGCTGTCGCAAAAATGTGCTTTTCCTCGGCTATCCTGTTCCGTCGTTAAGAAATTCTATAAATCTGCATATAAGTATTCATACCGAACGGAACCGCCTGCAACTCGCCATCCATGGCTCGGTTTCGGCTCTCGGGAACATCGTGTTCCCTCGTTCCTGCCTGCATAGCAGATTTAAGAATTTCTAAAACTCCTCCACATTACGCCTCGGAAAACAATTTTTGTTCTGCCGTGCGGTAATGCAAGTGTCTAAAAGTGGGACTTAAGCCGCGTCCCTGGCTCATTTTATGGCAGCCGCGCGATAAGGTCGTTTCCTTCCTTGCGAAGCCACGCCCTGCACTCTTTATATTCAGGGATAACCCGTGCCACTTCCTTCCAGAAGCGTTTTGAATGGTTCATCTCGATCCGGTGGCACAGTTCATGCACCACAACATAGCGCTGCACCATTGGCGGAGCCAGCATCAGCAGGCAGTTAAAGCTTAAATTACCCTCCTGCGTACAGCTCCCCCAGCGGCTTTTCTGCGCGCGGATCGTTATCCTGCCATAGCCTGCACCGACAAGCGGAGCATATTCCCACACAAGATTTCTAAGTTCTACCCTCGCAAGCCTCTTAAGCCTTTCAAGTTCCTCCTTAGAAAGCTTCTGCAGATTTTCCTTATGTTCTGCAGCTTCCCTGGCTTTTTCAACATTTTTCTTAATCCAGTCCGCTTTCTCTACCACGAACTTATCAATCTCTCTTTTCGCAAGACGCATTGGTGCGCGCACAACAACATCACCTGCGCCGTTTACCTGAATGGATACCGTCCTGCGGTTAGAGCGCACCAGCTCATACCCGATGTTATCCATCAGCCTGCTTCTTCCATTATTGCACTAACAAGCTCACCGACATTCTTAGCATGAACAACCGTCTTCATGCTGAGCTTAATATCGAATTCATCTTCAATTGAATCAATCAGGGTAATGTGCATAAGCGAATCCCATCCATCAACATCCGATGCAACGGTATCATCATTGACCGTAAGCTCCTCGTCATCAAAAACATCCTGAAAAACCGCATTTAATCTTGCGTATACTTCTTCCCGTGTCATAATTTTCTCCTTTTTCTTCCTTCCCGATAATTAAGACTCTGATCTTTCACCGCCCCATTACCGATTTCATACTTTTTATTTATCTTTTCCAACTGCTATATGCGTATTCTTATTCACATACCCGTCATCTATTGCAAATTCCCAGCGTGTATTGCCCTCGGCATCTTCATCCGTCTTTATAAATCCCATCTGGGAGTAAAATTCCCTCACCATGTTGTTCTTAGGTGTCGGATAATAGTGCCCGACTATCTTCTTAAGTCCCAGCGCCTTTGCCCTGTTTGCAACCTCATCCATCATGGCATACTCCATGTCACGCTTTAATACACGGCAGCTCATTATCCATAAGTCAATGTCAAGATAATCCTCAATCCTGTGCCCTATAACAACCGAAACCACGCCGTTATCGCCAAACTTATCGATGAGCTTACCGTAAACATCCACGTAATCATCGCTATTTGCCACCTCCTCGATTTCCGTTCGCACATAGCGTTTTGTGGTTAAGTTAAACTGGTTCGATTTATTGGTAAGCTGCGTGATCCTCTCCATGTAAATAGGTTCAAAAGCACCTATCTCTCCCACCATTTCAAGCGAATCAAGGTATTCCCCGTAGTCCGCAAAGCTTGCTTCTGCCGCGGCGCGGGCAGCGTTTGCCTTATACATCTCATTTCGCTTCGCATCATCCGCTGATAAACTCGTTACTTCAAAATACCCCGCATGGTCAAGCACTCTTATGTAGTCTTCAACTGCCCCTATGTCAGGCGTCGCAGTTCCCTTAATCTGGGATGAGATGATCTCCCTCTCTGCCGGATTATCGTCCACAAACACAAAGGATTCCGGCAGCAGATTAAGAGCCGCGGCCGTATCTGCTAAGTTTTTGCTCTTAGGATCCCAGTTTGCCTTTATCATGACAAAATCATCCGGTCTAAGCACTCCGTCCGGGTGCTCTAAGCCTGCAATCGCATTTTCATGATCGTTCTTGGATGCTACGGTCAAAATCACACCGATATCCTTATGTCTCTTAATATAGCTCTGAAACTCCGCATACACCTGTCCCATGCTTGTCTCGGGCCCTATCTCCAGGTTCTCAACTCCGTCGTCCCCAACTATTCCGCCCCATAAGGTATTATCAAGGTCAAGTGTAAGCGCCTTTTTATTTTTTCCGAGAAGTGACTTTATTATATTGGCAAGGTTATAGGAAAGTGTGGGTATTGCCTCCATGCACAGCGCATATTTATACATATGCCAGTAATGGGAATCTGCCCATTTATCAAGTCCGTAGCAGGCCGATAAATACTGGATATCCTGAATGTAGAAGTCCTTATGGCTTCTTGCATAGGCCGCAAATTTATCATTTAAACGGTTGATAAAAAGCACCTGCCCGTCTTCCCTTGTTGCCTCCGCATTCCCCATAAGCCGGTAGAAGGGAAACTCAAAATTATTCTGGATAACCGGGCAATGATAAGTGCCCTCAATCTTCTGCCAGAGCTTTTCAAAATGGCTGTACTGCGTCTCAAGGAGCGCCTCTATATCGCTTTGCGCCATACCCACCTGCGGATAATTTCTTATGTTGCGGTTACTTGTATGAATATAGATAATATCCGGTGCAAACGAAACAAGCTCCGGATTATCAAACATCACATCCTCCCAGTACTGGGCATATTCGCACTCATAAAATTCACCTTTAATGCCCATATTAAGAAGGAACAGCTCTAAAACTGCCGTAATATCGTGGGTTGTAGAGCCGCCTAAGACTGCGATTTTCTTCTCCACGAATTTAGCATCCGTATCAAGGAGCTGCCTTCTAAGCGACTTTTTCTTCTTAATAATGTAACTGCTGTCAAAGGGATACTCAAGTTCCTTCATAGATTAAATCAATCCTCCATCTGGTTAACATAACTAATTCC